>Ga0207789_1000005_pt1 | contig 322797 bp, 297 predicted proteins | sample HigsolmetaGSP12D_FD_184840 | JGI IMG/M metagenome (GOLD analysis project Ga0207789, IMG submission 184840) | High solid enriched microbial communities from the Joint BioEnergy Institute, USA - SP1-2-D (SPAdes) | ecosystem: Engineered > Bioreactor > SSF (Solid state fermentation) > Aerobic >... | reverse complement strand
CTCACCGCGATGCTCTTGCACCAATCGAACGGCACGCTCACGGACTTCAGGCGAAAATTTGTTGTTCTTGCTCATGGCTCCATTTTCTCAAAGGTTGGAGCCTCCTCAAAACTCGGTGCGATTCAGTCCTAGGGCGTGTGCAGGCTGGAAAGCATGGGTGAAAGAAAGCAGTATCCATACTGTGATCGGTTTCCAGAGCGCAGGAGCAAAAATGAGCATAGCGAGGATTGCGCTGTTGGTTGATGCCTACGAGCAGCCGGGGTGGGTGTGCGACCTGATCGAATGGATCGTCCAACGCCAGGAGTTCGAGTTGGCAGCGATCCTCGTGGCCCCGCACGGGCCCGTGCGTGCGGGCTGGACGCGCAGGAACGGCCCGCTGATGAAGGCCCTGATCCAGATGGAGCAGCGCGTATTGAGCGAGCGCCAGCGCGCCTTGCTCAGGAGCCAGGACTTGCGCCAGTTGCCGAGCGCCAAGAGTAAACCCATAGGCCTATGGCCCAAGACGAATGCGGCCGAGGCATTACACGGACTTGAGCTTGACCTGGTCATCATGCCCGATGGGCTTCCCGTACCCCGCGAACAGTTGCGTGGCGTGGCGCGGATCGGAAACTGGTGTCTCTCGTATTGTGCGACCGATGCGGGAACAGGAAGATACGCCGGCTTTTGGGAAGTCCTGCGGCGCGAAGACCATACTGTGGAAACCTTGTGGTGGCTGGCGGATCGCCCCGAGGACGACGAGCCGATCGAAAAGCGCAGCTTTAACACGGAAGCGTTCTGGCTGAAGAACCAGGCACGTGCGTTCGATCTCGGCAAGCTCATCATCTGCGATGCCCTGCGTTGCTTCGCCAAGGCAGCGCCTTTGCGATCAAGAAATCCCGTTCCCCGCATCGATACCGCGGCTCCGGCCAGCTATCCGACAGAGTGGGACGGAGCCTCGTATCTGGCGCGCCAAGTCTGGCTGGCCGGCGTGCTGGTGATGCGGCGACTGATGAAGCGGAACATGCGGTGGCGAATAGGGATGTTCCCCTCAGTGGGGGCCCAGGCCTTGGTGTCGAAAGCGCTGGTGTTAACGCCCCCGAAGGGGCGGTTTTACGCCGATCCGTTCGTATTCATGCGCAACAACCGTCCCTACATTTTTTTCGAGGATTACGACTTCAGGGAACGCAAGGGAAAAATCGCGGTTGCCACGTATCGGGAAGGTCGTTTCGAGGTGCTAGGGGATGCGTTGAATCTACCTTATCACCTCTCGTTCCCCTATGTGTTCGAATATGAGGGCGCCACTTACATGGTTCCCGAGACCTGTGGCAATCGAACGATCGAATTGTGGAAGTGCGAGGAGTTTCCAATGAAATGGAAACTCGAGTGCATATTGATGAAAGACGTCTCGGCCGTCGATACCGTCATCTTCCGGCATGGTGAATATTGGTGGTTGTTGACCAATATCGATCGGACCGACGGGCTCAGCCATTGCGACGAGCTATTTGCGTTTTACGCAGAATCGCCCACCTCCACAGACTGGCGGCCCCATGCTGCCAACCCGGTGGTGCGTAGCCCGGCCAAGGCGAGAAATGCCGGTTTGATCGTCATGCCGTCGGGAGAGATTATTCGATGCGCTCAATATCAGGGTTTTTGCCAATATGGGAAAGGGATTTCCCTGAATCGCATCGAAAAGCTGACTCCGCTGGAATATCAGGAAACTGACGGAGAGGTGCATTACGCCCAGTTCGTGGGCAAGCCCAACTCCGCCATGCACCACTGGCACAGTCACGGGGGGCACACGGTTTTCGATTTTGCTTATATGGAGTGAATCCATCTTATTCCTACGACGTTCGGGCTCATCCCGATGTCCTAGGCATTGCGTCTAGTCATCCACAGTTCGCACAAAATGATATTTATGTTTGCCTCGGGAGGCAGTTGGAGATAGAGACTTACTGGCGCAGAAACGCGCATACCGTTTTAAGGTTGTGCTACAAATAGCGGGAAGACGTTTTTTCTGCGACCGAATGCTACATATTCGGGTTGCCGCAGCCAAGAACGTCTTTTCGTCGGGGTTACCTCACTTTTAATCCACCGAAAGTGCTCACTCCCGCCTAACTTCAGGCAGGAGACGGGTCGTTGATTCCGAGATGGTTGTAACAAAAATTAACGGAATGCGGCGGGGCGCGTGGTGGGCTGATGTCTTATCGGGCTGGTGCCTATTTGGATTTGAACAGAGGAAGTGATGGGAAAAATAGTCCTGATGGAATCTCATCCGTTGCTGCGTCTCGGTTTGTGGCAGATCGTGAAAAAACTGGGCGAGCCTTGGGAGATAGTCGAACTGGATTACGACGCTCTTGCCAAAGGCGAGTCGCCGGCTATCGGAGTAGGTCTTCTGATATATGGCGTTTCGTCGGGGGCGGGGTCGGATAGCCAGTACCTCACCGAGATTCATAAAACTCTCCAGCCGAAGCGGATTTTGCTCCTGGCCGATGCGCTGCCGTTGCCGCCAAGCTTCAGCAATTTGTCCGGCTTGCCGGTATCCGGCTGTGTCATGAAAACCGTTTCAGTCGAGATTCTCGAGGCTGCGATTCGGTTGGTCATCGCCGGAGGTCAGTGTTTTCCCGGAAAACAGTTGCAGGCCCCGGATTCCTATTTCCGGCCTGCAGCCGACCAGGCGGGCGGGGTCCTGTCGTCCAACGGGCTCAAGCCGGCAGGTTCGAACGGCAAGCCGAACGAAATCAGCATCGCCGAAGGAGCGCAGCTATTGCAATTGACGCCGCGCCAATACGAAGTGCTGGTATTGCTCGCGCGCGGTCATCCGATCAAGACGATCAGCCGGATGCTCAATATCTCGGTCGCGACCACGAAGACGCATGCGTGTACCCTCTATCAACGCCTGCACGTGCGCAACAAGGGTGAAGCGGTCTATACGGCGCTGAAGCGGGGGGCTACGCTCGAGTGGCACGGCCCGGAACTCGACCGCGACAACAAGCGGGTGCAGCCCTACGCGCATACGCACAAATAGCGTTAATCCGAACCGATTCAATCGCCTGTACGAGAGTCGACACACGCGGCCGCTGATAGGATACAAGCGTGTTGAATGACCGCACGCGGCACCCGTCGGTGGCGGGGTCGCGACGGTTGTGTCTATCAGCAGTGCTCCAGATTCTCTCTTTCCGAGCCGGCCATGGCGTTCCATGGTCGGCCAGGCGGGGCGTCAGGGCGCGTTCAAAAGGCCGCGGGGAATGGCGACAGTTCTGATTGAAGATTACGCGCTGTTGCGGCTCGCTTTGGAACATATATTGATGCGTGTAGAGGGTGCGGGCGAGATCATCGTCTTGTCCGCCCGCCAGCTGGGTGAGCTCGGAACGTCGTGGAACAAGAGCGTGGAATTGCTGGTATTGGACGTGAACCCCGATCCGGTACAAGCCATCGAGACGCTCGAGCGAGCGTTGGCAATATTTTCCCCCCGAGTCGTCTTGACGCTTTATGGCACGGAAGACCCGGCCGTCAGTGCCGCTTTCGCCCGTCGCGGGGTCCAGGGCTACATATCACGCTCTTCCGATCCTGCCGCATTGGCCGCAGCGGTGAGCCTGGTCCTTGCGGGCGGCGAGTGTTATCCACGCCGGGAGATACCGCCGGACATGCCCGTGGCGGCCCGGTCCGTCATGCGGGGGCTGACGAAGAGGCAGGAGGAAATCCTGAGGCTGCTGGTACAGGGACACAGCATGCGAGAGATAGCCGAGCACATCGGCATTTCCGCTGCGACGGTCAAGAGCCATGCGCGCACGCTTTATTGGAAGCTCAACGTGCGCAACCAGGCCGAAGCAGCGTTCGTGGCCCGGCATCGCGGCTTGATCAAGCCGGACGACGAAGGCGAGGACTGAGCCGGGCCGGTAGCGCCGTCAGGCGGCCGGTCCGGTTACCCCTGGGGTATCCCCCCGATGCAGTGGATGAGCGCCTTTTCGGCTTCGGACAACACGGCGTCGATGTGGAGATGGCGCTGCGCGTAATGCCGCGCGGCGCGGCCGAGTGCGTGGCGGCGGCACGGATCGTCGGCGAGTTCTTCCAGCGCGGCCACGAGGGCCTGTGCATCTTCCGGCGGGATGACGATGCCCTTGCCCGCGACTACCCCGGCGAGTTCCGTTCCTGGTTGTGCGGTGCAAATGACCGGGCGTCCGCTGGCTAGCATGCCCGAGAGCTTGGAGGGCATCACTAAGTCCGCCGCGTTGGCGCGCTGGGGCAGCAGATGGATGTCTGCGGTGCAAAGGAGCTCGCCCAGCCGTTCTGCAGGCTGCAGATCGAGGAAACGGACCTGGGGCAGCCCCTTGCACAAGGCATGCAAGGCATCGCGTTGGGGCCCTTCTCCGCAGAATACGAACCATAGCTTGGGGTGCGCTGCCAACATACGAGCGGCTTGCGCAAGGACTTCGAGGCCCTGTTTGACGCCCATGTTGCCGGCGTAGAGCGCGACGACGGCATGGGGGGGGATGCCGAGCTCGGACCGATAGCGCGATTGGCAGTCTGGGCGGCAGATGGCATCGACGTCGACCCAATTAGGCAGCGTCTCCAGCCGGCGCGCGTCTACGCCCTTGCGCCGCGCCAGTTCGAGCATGCGCCCCGAGATGGTGGAGACGCGATCGAAGCGTCGCAGCAGCCAGCGTTCCAGCCCCAGGACGACTTTTCTCAAGCCACGGCCTTTGAGCAGGCCAAGCTCGAACGCTGCGTCCACTTCGTAGTCTTGGATGTGCAGCCATACTCGCGCGCCGCATAGCCGGGCGGCCAGCCATGCAGCCGGGGCGCAGAAAAGGGAGGGTGCCACGACGAATATGACGTCTGGCCGCTTGAAGGCCTGCATGATGAGGACCGGCAGGCTGGAGGCTGCGAAGCTCGCCAGGTGCAGCAGGCGTTTGAGGCCGCCCGGCCGGGCAGGCACCCAGAGCGGCGTCCGGATGACGGTAACGCCTCGCCAGGTTTCCCGGCGGTAACGCCAGGCCGAGTAGCCTGGCTCGATGCGCCAGGCCGGATAATAGGGGGGGCCGGCAATGACGGACACCGTGTGACCCCGGCCGGCGAGCCAGGCGGCCAGTTCACCGGTGTACTTGCCTATTCCCGTCAGTTCCGGCGCGAAATTCAGCCCGTATATCAAGAGTCTCATGCGTCCACCATTGTGCGCCTGCGCACGGGCCGGCAGGGATTGCCGTGGCAGATCATCGCCGCGGGAACGGGTTTGAATACGGAACTTCGGGCGCCGACTACGGCGCCGGCGCCCACTGTTACCCCGGGGCCGATGAATACGTCGGCCGCGATCCACGCTCCGTGTTCGATGCGGACTGGTCGCTCGCGGATCGGGAAGGCTCGCAGGCTGGGATCGTGGTCGGCAGCGCAAACATAGCTGCGCTGGGACACGACGACGTGATCGCCGATGTGGATGGGAGCAAGGCTGTAGAGCACGACGTCGTCCCCGATCCAGGAATAATCCCCGATGCTGGCTTTCCAAGGATAGGTGATCGTGGCGCTGGGACGAATCAAGACCTTCTTGCCGACCTTTGCGCCGAACAGGCGCAGCAGCCATCGGCGAAATCCATAGGCGATTTGCGGGGAACACCTGAAGAGCGTGGCTTGCGCCAGCCACCATATCTGGACGGCCAGGGGGGAGCGGCCGCGCAAGCCGGGGGAAATGGAAAACAGGTCCAGCCTATGGAATTCTTCTTTCACGTGGAACTCCGATCCAGATCGCCCGCCAATCCTTGCCCGGCGCCCTGGCTGGCGCGCGTGGCGGCGGCCCGCATCTCTTCGGTCTTGATGCCTATCTGCCAGTAATAGAACGCGCGTGCGATGGCATAGTGGAATCCGGCCTTGCCGTCGAGGAAGCCGCGCTTGAAGACGTAGCTGTGCAGGAATGCAGTCATGCCCTTGAACGGCAGCTTCTGGAATGCCTTCTTGGCCAATGCGCGCGATCCGACGTTCGCTTCGCGCGGATCGTTGAGCAGGCCTTTGAGGCGCAGGTGGGCTTCCCAGTCCGAATAGCGATTGTGCTTGTCGAAGTAGTGGTAGAGCGAGTCGTGATCCGCGTGGATCATGGGGTTCGACAATACGAAGGTCCGGCCTTCTACATGCGGCTGGTAGTGGCCTTCGACTTCCCACATGTTGGCGACATCCAGGTCGTCATAGTCGAGAAACCGGGCGCGGAACCTGTCCAGCAGCACGAGCTTGTAGACACGATGGCCATGGCGGAGGGTCTTGCCGCAAAAAACATAGTCGAAAGCAGCGAATGCGCCGGCATGGCCGTCATGGAAGCGAGGTAGGCTGTGGCGGATTTCTTCGGCCAGCGCCGGCGTCATTTCCTCGTCCGCGTCGACGTACAGCACGATGCGGTTCGAAAAAGGAAGGTTTTCCAGACACCACTGCTTTTTCTTCGGATACTTGCCGTTCCATTTGAACGGCACCACATGGGCGCCGTGCGCGATCGCGAGGGCCTGCGTCTCGTCCGTGCTGCCCGAGTCGACCACGAACACCTCTGAGAAATCCCGCAGGCTGGCGAGGCACTTGACGATGTTGCGTGCCTCATTCTTGGTCATCACGACGACGGATACCGGAATGCGTTCCAAGGTTTTCTCCGTGAGGGTGGTTGCGGCTATAGCAGCGGGTTGAAAAGTGCAGCCACGTTTCTCCGGTGCTGCTCGAGCGAGAAAGCCGCAGCGCGTTCCGCGGCCGCCTGGGCCAGCCGATCGCGTTCGCCTTCGTGATCAACCAAGCGGCGCACTGCGGCGGCCAGGGCGCCGGCGTCACCGACGGGAAAAAGCACGCCGTATTGGCCGTTGGCCAGGATCTCGCCGGGGCCGTGGGGGCAGTCGGCGGCGATGACTGGTACGCCCAGGCACAAGGCTTCCACCATCGCATTGCCGAAACTTTCGCGGCGGGATGTCGAAACGAAGGCGTAAGCCCGTGCCAGGACGGGGAATGGGTTGGAAACATGTCCCGCCAGGATGACCTGGGAGCGGGACGACGAGGCCGCGATTTGCCGCTGCAGTGCATCGCGTTCCGGGCCATCCCCGAAAACGACGAAAGCGATGCGAGGGTCATCGAGCAGGTCAGCCGCCTCGACCAGCGTCTTGAAGTCCTTGAGCTCGTCCAGGCGGCCGATGGCCACGAACTCGAATACTCCCGGCTGCGGTGGCATGCTTGGCGTGCAGCTGGCCAGGCGGCGGACTTCCTCGATGGGGATGCCGTTATAGACGTGGCGGAATTTTCCGGTCAGCGAAGGAAACATGTTGGAGAGGTCGCGCACGACGCCCTGGGAGACTCCCACGACGAGGTCGTGTTTCGCATAGCTGAAACGCGCGAGCCAACGCTTGAAGCGCTGCACGGCGGAGCCGCTGTAGTGCGCGGCCGGGCTGTTGTGCTCGATGGCCACGGTGGCGTACTTGCGCACGGACAGCATCGACGCCAGCGCCACGAGGAGATTGCATAGCAAGCCATGCGAGCAGACCAACGCTGGAGGGTCGTTGCGCAGGTGGATGAGCAGGCGCCAGAACGCGAGCGGCAGTGCCGAGCGGAAGCGCCAGGGCCCGGGCGTCTCGGGCAGTGCGTACGTGACGGACGGATTCCTGACCTTGAATTCGCCCCGGAAACGGCGAAGCAGGAATAGCGCGGTGTCGATGCCTTCCTCCGGGAGCGCGTCAGTGATGAACATGACGCAGCGACCGACTCCACCGGGTGACAAATCAGGAGCGACGAAGAGGACATCAGCCATGGCGTGCCGCCCGAGGTGTGAGCATGGCGTTCACCCTATCCTGCTCGGCGGCGGCCGTTACTGCCGCGCCGTTGGCCGCCAGCGACAGGCTGTAGCACAGCATGAAGCCGAGGAAGGCGGTCTTGGGAGCATAAGCCAGTCCTCCAGACATCGAGTCGACGACGATGTAGATCGGCAGGCAGCAGAGCAGGTAACGTCGATGGAGCTCCAGGCCAGGATGCCCATAGGGACGGAAAAGCGAGATCAGCAGGATGGATAGCGGCGTCAGCATGATGAGCGCCGTCCCGACGATGCCGAATTTCATCAAATAGAATGCCCAGGAGTTGTGGGCGAAGGTGCTTAGCTCGAAGCCTTCCTCGCCCATGACCCAGCTGCGCAGCCCCGCTCCATGGCCGAAAATGGGCGATTGCCGGAAGAGCTCCATCTGGCCTTCCATTTCCTCCACGCGCGCCCCGTAGCTCGAGTCATATTCCAACGCCTGGACGGTGAAGATGCGGTCGAGGAGGACCTCCACGTAGCCGATCATGTAGAACACAACCATGCCGGCTGCAATCGCTGGGACGAACAGCAACAGCGTTTTCTGCAACGCCTTCGCCTGCCTCCCCAGGAATGCGGCGACGGCGACCGTCACGGCCAACTGGAGATATTGGCTGCGGTTGAGGGACATGGCGAGCGCGAGGAACATGAACAGCGTCCACAAGTAGGCCCGACCGGGGCCCAGGCCGAGCGTATTGGGAAAGAAGAAAATGGCCAGGATGGAGAAGGGAAGCAGCCAGACCGCAAGGCGTACGTTGCGTAGCGGCTCGGTCACGCTGAACCCGACGACCTGCTCGGCGAGCAGGAGGAGTGTGACGGCCAAGCCGGAGTACACGATGGTCCGCTGCAGGAGGGCATATGCGCTAGCCGAATCGATGTCCTTGTAGCAAAGGAAGGGGATGCACATGAAATAGAAAACAATGCGCAGGTCGCGCGCAATGTCCGGAGCGACGATACCAGGCTTGGGATGGATGCTCGTCGCGGCCAGATAGGCAAGTGCCAGGCATTGCAACAACATGGGCAGGAGCACCGGGCCCGACGGAAGCGCATAGGCGCCGGGCTGTCCCAGCCGGGAGAATTTGACGATGACGATCGTGACGAAGAGCAGGTCGAACGGCGAGAGCTTGAAATTGCCTACGCCAATGGTGAGTTCGTCGAAATTCAGGGCCGTGGCGGCGAAAAAGAACAGGCACAGCCAGGGTAGGGTGGAGCGCGTGGGCGCGGGCATCATGGAGGCGGCCTCAGTGTTCGTTCCAGTCGTCGCGACCGATCAGCTTGCTCGTGAACTTTTCTAGCAGGTAAGGGATGTCTCCCTGCTTGGCGTGCGCGGCCATCTTGGCGAGCCGGCACGATATGCCGTAGAGCGGCCCTATGCCCGGTTCTGTCTGTCGTATCTTGCGAACGATGGCACTGCGTTCTTCCAGCAATACGTCTTGCAGCCTGGCCGTCTTGGTCTCGGCATGCATGGTGTAGACGCCGTAGGCGTCTGGCACGATGGTGTTGGGGCCCGCATACAGCAGGCGGCTCCAGAGGTCCAGGTCCATGCAATAGCGCTTGTCTTCGTCCAGCATGCCGTATTTCTCGAGCAAGTCTCGGCGGAAGATGGCAGCCTGGTTCGGGATCGAGGCTTTCACCACGGTCAGCATGCCGCGGTCGACGGGCGTGTACTGGATTTCGCGGAATATCCGGTTTTGGGCGTCGGCGATATAAAGATTGCCGCTGACGATGGGCGGCCGTCCGGCCGACGCCGCCTTGCCCAAACGCAGCAAGGCACCTGGGAAGAACAGATCGTCGGAGTTTTGCCAGCCGACGTATTCGCCTGTTGCGCGAAGGAATCCCTCGTTAATCGCATGAGATTGCCCACGATCGGGCCGGCTCGTCCAATAGGCCAAGTATTTCTCGTACTTCCGGATGATCTCGACGCTGCCATCGGTCGAGCCGCCATCGATGATGATGTACTCGAGGTTCGGATACCCCTGGTTGAGCACCGACAGGATCGTGCGTTCGAGGAACTTCGCCTGGTTGTACGACGGCGTCACGATTGTGATCTTCGGCAACAGGCCGGTCGCTACCGGGCGCGGAGGTTTCAGGCAACTGATGAAGTTGACCAGTTCCCGGGTTTTCGTGGCGTGATGTCTGCGCATATATTCCCTGAACATGTGACAGCCTATCGAGTCGCGATCGTGGCGGGAGGTGGGAGATGTTCGCGCGAATCGCGTAGTGCGAGCCCTACGGCGGCGAACGTGATCACAGCGTAGGCTATGCGTCCGATGGCGGCGGCGTTCTGGCCGGCGGGGCCCGCGAGCACCACCATCAGCACGAGCATGGCCGCGCCGCCCAGCCCGTTGAGCAGGGCGACGGCGCGGCCGTTGCCCAGGCCGAGCAGTGAAAAATGGGCAGCCGCGTTCATCGACAGGATGCCCGACGCCAGGATCAACAGGTCGAATGTCCACTGCTGGCCTGCGACCTTGTCCGGCCCGAGCATCCAGCGCAGCAGTGGTTCGCTCACGGCGAGCAGCGCCAAGGTCCCGGCGGCCGATAGGATGAGGTTCCAGCGCATCAGGCGGCGTATCTCTTCTCCCGCGGCGCCGGGGCTGGGGGGGGCGACGAGCAGGCGGTTGACGCGCGGCATGGTTTTCTGGAATACGGCCACCGCTGCGGTATGGATGATCTGGCCGACTTGAACGCCCACGGCATACAGGGCCAGCGCGGCTGGGCCCATCAGGCTGCCGACGGCAACTCGGTCGAGCGATCCGAAGGCGAGGGCGCTCACGCCGTGCAGCCAGGACCAACGCGAGAATCGGAATGCGTCTTTCATCGCGGCGCGCTCTGCAATGGGGCGGACCCCATATCGACCTTCCCCGCGGGCGAAAACCAGCATCTTGACCCCAGCCGACAGAAGCAGCCCCGAGCTTTGCGCGGCAGCCGTCCACAGCGCGCTATGCGTGAGCCAGGCGGCGGTGCAGGCCAATGTCAGTGCGCCGACACGGCCCCCGCATTCGCACAAGGCGGTGGCCGTGAAGCGCTCGCGACCTTTCAACGCACCGGCATAGAGCTGGTCCAGCTGTTGCGCGAGATACATGGCCAGCGCCGCGGGAAGCAAGGCGAACAGGGGGGCGTTCCCGAAGCTGGCTTCGGGCCAGGCCACCGCGAACATGACGGCGGCGGCGAGCGTCAACACGGAAACGGCGGCCAATGCGCAGAAGATGAGGGCCGATGCGACGCCTGCGCCGCGCAAGGCTCCCCCGGGCTCGTGCGCCCGCTCGGCGACGAGCTTGGTCGCAGTGACCGACGCGCCCAGGTTGGCGAGGTTTCCGAAGCCGGCGACTGCAAGAATCATGGCATATTGACCGTAGCCGACCGTATCGAGCCGGTGCAGCAGCACGGGAATGGCCGCCAGTGCAATGAGCGGCCCGCAGCCGTACTCGATCAATCCCCAAAAGGAGGCATTGCAGGCGACGTGGCGCCGGATCCATCGCAGAGGGGCCATGGGTCAGCTCAGCGCACTGGTCAGCCGCTGCAGGGCACTGGATTCGCGCAGGAACTGGCGATACGTCATCGCAATCCCCTCGGCCAGAGAGATCTCGGGCTTCCACCCCAATTCCCGCATGCGCGAGGAGTCGAGCAGCTTGCGCGGTGTGCCGTCGGGCCGGCTGAGGTCGAACTTGATCTTTCCTTCGTAACCCACGATCCTGGCGACGAGACGGGCGAGCTCGGCGATGCTGATTTCCTCTCCGGAGCCGATGTTGTAGATGGCGTGGTCGGGGTCGCCTTCCATGAGCTGGACGCAAGCGCGGGCCAGGTCGTCCACGTGGAGGAACTCGCGCAGCGCTTGGCCAGTGCCCCAGACCGTCACGAAGGGCGCGTTGGCAAGCTTGCCTTCGTGGAACTTGCGAATCAGGGCTGGCAAGACGTGGCTGCTTTCCAGGTCGTAGTTGTCACCCTGTCCATAGAGATTGGTCGGCATCGCGCTGATGAAGCAGGACCCGAACTCGCGGCGATACGCTTCGCACAGCTTGACGCCGGCAATCTTGGCGATGGCGTAGGCTTCGTTGGTACTCTCGAGCGGGCCAGTCAGCAAGTGTTCCTCCCGCATGGGCTGCGGGGCGAGGCGCGGGTAAATGCACGAGGAGCCCAGGAAAAGCAGCCGGGATACCCCGGACTCGTACGCGGCGCGGATGACGTTGGTCTGGATCAGGAGGTTGCGTGCCAGGTAGGCGACGGGATGCCGCTCGTTGTCGAGTATTCCGCCCACTTTGGCCGCGGCAAGATAGACGACGTCCGGCCGCTCGCGGTCGAAGAACTGCTGCACGGCAGCCTGGTTCTCGAGGTTGAGTTCATGGCGGGATGGCGTCAGGAGGTGCACGTAGCCCTTTCGTTCCAACTCCCGGCGGATCGCGGAGCCCACCATCCCGCGATGTCCTGCTACGAAAACGCGCGCGAGGCCGGTCTTCATAGTTACTCCTTGTAGGCGAACACTTCGTATCCGTTTTCTTCCATGAGCGCATCGCGCCGGGCCTCCTTCAGGTCGCTTTCGACCATCTCCCTGACGAGCTCGGGCAAGGAGGTCTTGGGCGTCCAGCCGAGCTTCTCCCTGGCTTTGCTGGCATCGCCGAGCAGTGTGTCGACTTCGGTGGGGCGGAAGTAGCGCGGATCGACCCGTACGATGACTTGTCCGGGACGGACTTTGTCGTGGACTGCGCTAAAGAGAACGGTTGCCGTCTCCCGCACGCCTTCCCCTTCCCAGGAGAGCAGCAGGCCGAGCTCCCGTGCAGCCATGTCGATGAATTCGCGCACGCTGTATTGCATGCCGGTCGCAATGACATAGTCGTCAGGCTTATCCTGCTGCAACATCAGCCACTGCATTTCGACGTAGTCGCGGGCGTGTCCCCAGTCCCGCTTCGACGAAAGATTGCCCAGGTACAGGCAGTCCTGCAGTCCCATCGCGATGCGCGCAAGCCCCCGGGTGATCTTTCGGGTGACGAAGGTCTCGCCCCGGCGCGGGGATTCATGATTGAAGAGGATGCCGTTGCACGCATAAATGCCGTAGGCTTCCCGGTAGTTGACGCAGATCCAGTACGCATAGAGCTTTGCCGCTGCGTAGGGGCTGCGCGGGTAGAACGGGGTGGTCTCGCGCTGGGGCGTTTCCTGGACCATTCCGAACAGTTCGGAGGTCGAGGCCTGGTAGAAGCGCGTGCGGTCGGCGAGCTTGAGCATGCGGATCGCCTCGAGCAGCCGCAACGTTCCCAACGCGTCGGTGTTGGCGGTGTACTCAGGCTCTTCGAAAGAAACGCCCACGTGGCTTTGTGCCGCCAGGTTGTAGATCTCATCGGGTTGGACGGCCTGCACGATCCGGATGAGGCTGCAGGAATCCGTCATGTCGCCGTGGTGGAGCACGAAGTTGCGCGAACGCTCGTGAGGGTCTTGGTAGAGATGGTCGATACGGGCCGTGTTGAACATCGACGCCCGGCGCTTGATGCCGTGGACTTCGTAGCCCTTTTCCAGCAAGAGTTCGGCGAGGTAAGCGCCGTCTTGTCCGGTTATGCCCGTTATCAGTGCTCGCTTCGTCATGGTGGTGTCCTTATGGCTGGACGCTCGGCCGAAAAGAGTCGGCCAGTGGTGAAAAGATTACGTTGCAGTTTTCGCGGTGGATATCGATCAAAGGGTCTAGGACGGGCGGCGGGATCAGACCCGTCCATACATGTCCTGGAACCGGACGATGTCGTCCTCGCCGAGGTAGGGCCCGGACTGGATTTCTATGATGTCCAGGGGGATCTTGCCGGGGTTTTCCAGGCTGTGGACCTCACCCAATGGGATGAAGGTAGACTGGTTCTCGGTCAGGAGATACTGCTTGTCGCCGTTGTAGATGCGGGCGGTGCCGGAGACGACCACCCAGTGTTCGGCGCGGTGGTGGTGCATTTGGAAAGAGAGGCGGGCGCCCGGCTTGACCGTGATGCGCTTGATTTGATAGCGCTCGCCGCGATCCACGGAGTCATACCAGCCCCAAGGGCGCTGGACTCGCCGGTGCTGCGTGATCTCGGTGCGGTGCAAGACCTTGAATTTTTCCACCAGGCCCTTGATGTCCTGCGATTTGCTCTTGTGCATGACCAGGATGGCATCGGCAGTTTCTACCACGACGATATCGTCGAGCCCGATGGACGCCACCATGCGGTGGGTAGCGTGCACCAAACAATTGCGGGAGTCCTCGAGCAGCACGTCGCCGTGGATGGCGTTGCCGTCCGGGCACTTCTCGGCGATGCTCCAGACGCTGTCCCAGGTGCCCACATCGCTCCACGTGCAATCGAGCGGAATGATGACCGCATTCCTGGTGTGCTCCATGACGGCGTAGTCGATGGAGTCGGCAGGGCAGGATGCGTAGTGGACTGGGTCCAGCTGGAAGGTCGCATGATCGCCCTTGCCGTCGGCGACGGCGGCACGGGCGGCTTCCAGCATGGCGGGTGCGCACCGCTCGAGTTCCGCCAGATAGGTGGGTGCGCGGAACGCGAACATGCCGCTGTTCCAGTAGTAGCCGCCTTCGGACAAGAAGCGCTTGGCCTGGTCGGCGGGCGGCTTTTCGACGAAGCGGCGCACGTTCAATGCATCGCCCTGGTCGGCGGCCGGACCGCCCGCCTGGATGTAGCCGTAACCCGTTTGAGGAGACGTCGGCGTGACGCCGAAGGTCACCAGCGCGCCGCGGGCGGCGTGGGCGTAGGCGGAGGCGAAGGCCTTGCGCAGGGAAGGCCCGTCCTCGAGAACGTGGTCCGATGGCATGACCAACAACACCGAGTCCGGATCGTCGTCCATGGCGCGAAGCGCGGCGCAGGCAATGGCGGGGGCAGTGTTGCGGGCGCAGGGCTCGAGGATGATTTCGACGTCCGTCACCCCCACTTCTTCCGCCTGCTCCTTGGCAATGTAGCGATGCACGTCGTTACACACGAATATGGGCCGGTGCTCCGCGTTGGCATAGCCCAGGCGCAGTAACGTGTTCTGCAGCAGGCTGCGGGAGCCGTTCAGGCTGATGAATTGCTTGGGGAGCGATTCGCGCGAAAGCGGCCATAGGCGGGAGCCTGCGCCTCCGCACAATACGACGGCTCGGAAACGGGCAGGGAGGTCGGTCATGAGACGCTCTCCTTGAAGTAGGCTTGGGTGTATGGGTGAACGTCGGGGTGTGCGCCCGCGACGCCGGGAGACATCCAGCGGTAGCTGCGGTGTTGTCCAAGGGGAAAGGTGAACGCGTCCGCCGCGACCGAGGCTTCGAAGGCAAGTACGATGTAATGGGTCGCCCGGCCTTGTTCCTCGGCGAAATTGACGGAATAGAAGTGCTCGTAGACGCCTTTCGGAGTCCAGGCGGAAGCAGGAAGAACGAGCGACAGTTCCTCGCGTGCTATGCGCGCAAGCGCATGGGCCAGCGTCTCGTTCTTGCGGATGCGCCCGCCCGGCACGAACCAGGTGTCCTTGGCCGGGGGGTTGCGACGCAGCCCGAGCAGGTAGGCGCCGTCGCTATTGCGCAGCAGCAAGTCGATGGAGACGAGCGGCAGCATGTCTACTGCCTTGCGAAAGTCCTCGTTGCTCAGATAGCCGGCCTGGGGCCGTGACGGAACGTCAGTACGCATTGCGACCCGTCCAGCCAGTAAGCGCCGTCTTGGCGATGATGCGCAGGTCCATCAGGAACGACCAGTTCTGTATGTAGTACAGGTCGAACTCGATGCGGGCGCGCATCTTGTGAATGGTTTCCGTCTGGCCCCGGTACCCGTTGACCTGGGCCCAACCCGTGATGCCGGGCTTGACGCGGTGACGCATCATGTAGCGGTCAACCACGTCCTTGTAGAGCTCGTTGTGCGCCAGGGCGTGCGGGCGAGGCCCTACGACGGACATGTCGCCCTTGAGTACGTTGAAAAACTGCGGAAGCTCGTCCAGGCTGGTGGCGCGCAGGAATGCGCCGATGCGAGTGACGCGACTGTCGTTGCGCGTCGCTTGCGTGACTGTTCCGACTTCCTCGTGGACCTTCATCGTCCGGAACTTGTAGACGTTGAAGATTTTTCCGTCCACGCCGAGCCGTGGCTGTTTGAACAAGACCGGCCCCGGGGACGTGAGTTTGATCAGGATGGCGATCACCAACATGAGGGGAGAAAAGACGAGGATGGCGCAAAGCGAGAAGACGCGGTCGAAGGCTTCCTTGGCCCAGCCGCGGATGCCGATTGCGGGCAGGCTATTCAAATGGATGGAGGGCAGGCCCATGAAGTTGTCGATTCGGTGGCCGAGCAGGCGGATCGACATGACGTCCGGAATCCAACGGATTTCGACCAGGTCATTGCGAAGTTGGTAGAGCACTTCGTGCACTTTCTGCCCTTGCTCCATGGGAAGCACGATCCAGACTTCCCGGACATTCGCAGATCGCAGGAAATTGGACAGTCCCTCTAGCGACGTCAGCCGGCGCACGCAGCTGGGGAGCTTTTCATCGGTGCCTGGATAAATGCCAGCGACTTCATAGCCCGTTGCCCGGTAGTGTTCGACGCGTCGCCAGAGTTCGCGCCCGAGGGCACCGAATCCGATGATGACGACACGTTTTTGATTCAGCCCGCGGTCACGCATGGCCGCCAAGGCGGCGTAGATGCCGAGTCGCAGGCCCATGAGCGAGAGCGCCGTCAACAGGAACCAAGAGGATGCCCAGGACAGAGAAACGATGGCGCTCATATCGAGAAGAAAGCTGAGCAGGATGCCCAAGGCGTAGACCGTGCACCATGCAGCCAGCGTCCTCAATAGCAGTTCGCTGAGCTGTCGCCCGCGCCATGAACCGTAGAGGCGGAACGCGGGAAACACCAGCAGCGCGGCCAAGGTGCTGAAGGCGATCAGGAAAAGGTGGATGGGAGCAGGCGCCATGTTCGTGCCATAAGGCAGCCGCCACTCAGCCGCAGCCAGTCCGCATGCCACGACGAGGCTGGCGTCGAATAGTCGATATAGGACGGGCGCACCACTCACGCGCTCGGATTCCGAAAAAGCCGACTCCATTACGCACTCCTAGGTGGTATGGGGAACGTACGCAGATTGATGCAATGGATTGGCGAAGTCCCGGGTCGCCACGTGGAAAAGCTTATTGAGCGGCGTGGTGCAGCGAAACAACCGGATGGATGAAGAGAGGGATGATGTAGGACCTAAACCGTCCGTCCAATGGGCGGGGATGGCAAAAAAAGGTGGAATGGTGGCAACCCGATTGCATCGGGTCTCATCAGCCAACGTAGTCACCCACCGCGAGCTGCCATGAAAGACTTCTTTACTACTACCGTTCGAGTCGTCATCCTCGCTTTGACGCTCTCTACGCTCGGGGCGTGCGCATTCGCGCCCGGCATGCGCTTCGACCCCGACTGGCCCGTCGACCCCAACGATCCGAACTCGGTTCCCCGCATTACGCGGATCACGCCTTCCCTGGTCCTCGAGGAGAAGCGCGTGCGCGAAGCCGAGGCGGATACCGCGTATCACGCCCTGGCAGGCGAAGGGATGCCCTATGTGATCGGGCCGGGCGACATCCTGTCGATCGTCGTTTGGGACCATCCGGAACTCGTGCTTCCGACCCAAACCTACGCTATTGGGGCCGGCGCGACGGAACTAACCCTCGGGGATTCGTCTTCGAACATTCCGGGCTATCCGGTATCGGCTGAGGGTTACATCCAGTTCCCGTACCTGGGGCTAGTGAAGGTGGCCGGATTGACTGAGACCGAGGTCCGGGATTTGATCACCAAGAACGCTGTCGACTATATCCGCAACCCGCAGATCACCGTGCGCGTGCTCGGCTACCGCAGCAAGCGGGTGTATTTGGAGGGTGAGTTGAAGAACCCCGGCGCAGTCGCCATGAACGACCTGCCACTGAACCTCATGGAGGCCATCAACCGGGCCGGCGGGTTGCTGCCGTCGGCGGACCGAAGCCGGGTGTACGTGCTCCGGGGCGGACAAGCTGTGCGCTTGGATTTGCCCCGGTTGATCGCGCGCGGCCAGGACCTGACCAAGATCATGCTCAAGCCAGGTGACATCGTGCGCGTGTCCCCCCGGGAAGAGAGCAAGATCTTCGTGATGGGCGAAGTGAACGCGCCGCAAGCCATGACCCTGCGTGACGGACGCATGAGCCTGACCGAAGCGCTGGGCAACGCTGGCGGGCTCAACCAGAACACCGTCGATCCGTCGCAGATCTTCGTCGTGCGGACGACGCCGGAGGCGTTACCTGACGTTTATCACCTGGATGCCAGTTCGGCTTCCGCCCTAGCCGTTGCAGAACAGTTCGAGCTCAAGCCCAAGGATGTCGTGTTCGTGGATACCGGCAATCTGGGTCGCTGGAATCGCTTCGTCAGCCTGCTGTTCCCGAGCGCACAGACTGCCTATACCGCCGCACGCATCGACGACCGTTGAGCGACGCCCAGGACTGTTTGATGAAGACCAAACCCTTACAAGCGAGCTGACGATGACCTTGCCTATTGAATCGTTCGAGCCTTCTACGCCCGTCCGACGGCCGGAGACCCCCGTATCGTCGTATGTGGATGCAGTGGTGACGCGGCGGTGGTCCATCCTGGCGACGCTATTGGTGGCGCTCGGAGCTGCCGCCTTGTACCTAATGTTGGCCCGCCCCGTCTACCGGGCTGACATCCTGGTGCAGGTCGAGGAAGAGCAACCCACGTCACCGGCACGCACACTGCTAGGCGACGTATCCGCCATGTTCGACGTCAAGCCGGCCACGACGGGGGAAATGGAGATACTGCGGTCGCGCACCGTCGTCCGGGCTGCCGTGGAACGGTACCGGCTCTACATCGATGCATCGCCTGACTACTTCCCCGTGGTCGGCCGCTGGCTGGCGGAGAAGAAATACGGAAAAGTGATCTCCCAATGGCTGCCGCCGAACGGCTACGCCTGGGGCGATGAGCTCATCGCCGTCAGCAAGCTGGACGTGCCGCACTCGTTGCTGACCAAGAAGCTGAAGATCACCGCGCTCGGCGACGGCCGCTACCGATTCTACGACCGGACGCACGGCTTGGCCTTCGAAGGAACAGTCGGGAGGCCCGAGCGGTTCATCGTGCCGGACGGGTCGATCGACATCCAGATCGATGCGCTCCAGGCGGCGCCGGGCACGGACTTCACGGTGCGCCGGTGGTCGAGGTTGATGGCCGAGGAATCGGTGCAGGCGCGCCTGGGCGTGTTCGAGCGCGGCAGGCAGTCCGGCGTGATCGGGGCCACCTTTGAAGGCAATGACCCGATCCTGACCGCCCAAATCCTCAACGAGATCGGGCGGGAGTACGTCCGCCAGAACGTCAATCGCCGCGCCGAGCAGGCAGAGCGTTCGCTGGCTTTCCTGGATAGCCAGTTGCCCGCCATGAAGAAGGCGTTGGACGAGGCCGAGTCGCGGTACAACGCGTTGCGCAACTCACGCGGGACCATTGACCTGAGCGAAGAAGCCAAGCTGATACTCGCCCAGTCTACCGAGGCCCAGACCAAGGTCGTCGAACTGCGTGCGCGGCGCAGCGAGCTGGATACGCGCTTCTCGCGTTCCCACCCCAGCATCATTGCCATCGACCAGCAAATCGCATCGTTGAATGCGGACATCGGCCGGCTCAACAACCGCATCCGGCAGCTGCCCGATCTCGAGCAAGACGTCGTGCGGCTGGTGCGCGACGTAAGGGTGAACACCGAGCTCTATACGGCGCTCTTGAATAACGCCCAGCAGCTCAAGCTGATCCGTGCCGGCAAGATCGGCAATGTACGCATACTTGACATGGCCGAAGTGCCGGAGGAGCCCGTGCAGCCCAAACCCGGCATCATCTTTGCCGTGGCGGCGGGCATCGGGCTGGTGGGCGGCACGTTGCTGGCCCTGATGCGCAATGCCTTGTTCGGTGGCTTGACGGATCCGGACGAAGCGCAGCGGTTTACCGGCTTGCGCGTGCTCGGCACCATTCCGTACAGCGAAGCGCACGAGCGCTTGTGGCGGCATGCGCTCAAGCGCAATACGGGCGTGCAGCCTTTGTTGGCGCAGAAGCGGGGCAAAGACCCGTCCATCGAAAGCCTGCGCGCGTTGCGTGGCGTCATGCAGAAGTCGCTGCAGCATTCGGTCAGCAATATCCTGGTGTTCACCGGCCCGATCCCGGGCGTGGGAAAATCTTTCGTTTCGGCGAACTACGCTTTTATCCAGGGGGCGGTCGGAAAACGCGTGCTGCTCATCGACGCCGATTTCCGGAAAGGTCAGTTGAACCGTTACTTCAATCTGCCGAAAGAACCGGGGCTGTTCGAAGTGCTTGCCGGCTCCACGTCGGTTGAGAAGGTGAACAAGCGGAACGTTGCCGAAGGCGTGGACTTCATTTCCACCGGCATCGTGGCCTTCGACCCGTCCGAGCTGCTCGCCTCGTCGACGTTTGCGCATACGCTCAATGCCTTGGCGCGAGACTACGACCTCGTCATCGTCGATACTGCCCCGGTGCTTTCTTCTTCGGATGCCGCGGCCGTGGGCGTGCACGCGGCGGCCGTCGTGATCGTGGTGAGAGATGGCATGAACACGGTCGGCGAAATCCGGGAGACGGCCAAGCGGTTGGTGGAAGCCGGTGCGCCGGTGGACGGCCTGGTGTTCAACGGCCTCAAGCTGCTGCCCAAGCGCTATGGGTTCCGGCCCAAGTATGGTAACTACCGCTACGCCCGCGCGGATTACTACAGCGAAGAGCCACACCGGACGTAGGGTGGCCCGATCCCCGGCGGCCCATCGCGGCTGCGGGGATCGCTAGGGCAGGCGCGCGCTTTCGTTTGCTTGGGCGAGCTCGTCCGGCTCGGCAAGCCAGTCGCCCGCCTCGCCGTCGCGCCTTGCATCGGCATCGAGGAATAGACCCCGGGTCAGTTCCAGCGCCTGGCGCTCGAACAGGAGGCGGTAAACGCTGTTCGGCCTGCGGATCAGCAATTCGTGGCTGCCTTCTTCCACGACCTTGCCACGGTCCATGACCAGCAGCCGGTCAAGCGCTCGCACGGTAGAGAGACGGTGGGCGATGACGAGGGTGGTGCGGCCTTCCATCAACCGCTCCATTGCTTGCTGGATCAGCACTTCGCTTTCGCTGTCCAGGCTAGAGGTGGCTTCGTCCAAGATCAAAATGGGTGCGTCGGCGAGGAAGGCTCGCGCCAGCGCCACGCGCTGGCGCTCTCCGCCCGAGAGCTTGACGCCGCGCTCGCCCACGAGGGTGTCGTACCCGCGCGGCAGGGCCGCGATGAAATCGTGGGCGTTCGCCAGGCGCGCAGCGCGTTCGATCTCCTCTCGCGTCGCTCCCGGCCTGGCATAGGCAATGTTTTCCGCCAAGGATCGATGGAATAGGATGGGTTCCTGCTGCACGATGGCGATCTGCCGGCGCAGCGAGTCCTGCCGGACGCGGGAGATATCCTGCCCGTCTATGGTGATGCGGCCGCCGGTCACATCGTACAGGCGCTGGATCAGCTTGATGAACGTCGTCTTGCCGGAGCCGGAGGGGCCGACCAGCCCGATGCGTTCGCCCGGGGCGATGCGTATCGAGAAGTCTTCGTAGAGAGGTCGGTCATGCGTCCCATAGCGGAAGTGCACGCGCTCGAAGCAAATTTCTCCCTGGCGCACGACGAGGATGCGCGCGTTTGGCGCGTCCTCGACGCCCAGGGGCTGCCGTTCGAGCGCGACGAGTTCTTCCATGTCGTTGACCGACCGTTGCAAGTTGCGCACGTTCATGCCTACGTCGCGCAGATAGCCTTTGAGTATGAAGAAGGCGGTCATCGCGAAGGCGATGTCTCCAGGGCCTGCCTGCCCGCCCGCCCACAGCAGCAAGGCCGAGCCGACGATGGCGCCTTGCATGAGCAGCAGCATGCCTCCTTGTATGCCACCATTGAGGGTGCCTCGCCGCCAGGTGCGGCGAGTGCGTTCCCGCCATTTCCATACTATGCGGGACAAGCGTTCTTCTTCGCGTGTTTCCGCGCCGAACGCCTTGACGACGGCGTTGCACGTAATGGCGTCGGCCAATGCACCCCCCAGCTTGGTGTCCCAGGCATTGGCCAGACGTGCGGCTGGCGCGACGTATCCCAGCGACAGTGCCACGGTGATTGCCACGTACAGCACGGACCCGACCCCGACCAGGGCGCCCATGAGGGGCCAGCTCACGCCTAGCACCACGGTCACGCCGACCAGCATGATGAGCGAGGGGAACAGGGAGATCAGCAGGGTATCGTTGAGCAGGTCCAGCGCCCACATGCCGCGCGTAATCTTGCGCACGGTGGACCCCGCGAAGGTATTGGCATGCCAGTCGGTCGAGAAGCGCTGCACGCGATGAAAGGCCCGGCCAGCGATTTGGCTCATCATCTTGAGCGTCAAGACGATGATGTTCCGGAACGCGACTTGGCGCAGGAGCGTGCTTCCCGCTCCCAGGGCGAGGATCAGCCAGAATGCCGTGAGTGCGGCGTGCCAGGCCGCGTCGCGCGCCGCACCTGCAGCCACGGCGTCGACCAGCCTGCCCGCATACATGGGTGTCAGGACGTCGGCCAGCGTGGAGAGCAGGATGGTGAGGAGGATGGCCAGGATGCGCCAGGGCTGCGCGGCCCAGTGGCGGAACGTGAAGCCGATCACGCTCCGAAAGGAGGGACCGCGGAAGCCGAGTTTCTTGAAAGCCATATGCGAGGGCCCGGGCTCGGTTTCGAGCCGGGTCTTCAAAGTCCGGAAGAAAGCATGCCTGGCCGCCGGACGCATGGCGGTGCGGAGGCGGACGGTCGTGCGTCCGCGGTCGGGACCCTGCCGGAGCGATGAGCTGGAAAGGACGCGGAACCATGCGGGAGACGTTGCAAGCCATGGGGCTGCGGCGTCTTCCGGGAGGGGTTGGCGGTCGGGGGCGGCGCTTGAGTTTTGGCGTACAGTCTAGCAACGCGTGCGACGATGGGCAACGACCGACCGCGCCCGCGTCGTGGGCGGAATACACTTGCCGCGCCTCGCGCAGGGGCGGGAATCAGCGCAAATAGCGAGTCAGAGGACGAGATGGACATTGCAGTAATGGGAGCGGGCGCCGTGGGCTGCTACTACGGCGGGATGCTTGCACGGGCCGGACACCGCGTTACCTTGATCGGCAGGCCTGCGCACATGGAGGCCGTGCGGCGCAGCGGGCTGCTGCTCGACATGCATTCGTACCGGGGGCATGTCCAGCTACAGGCCGCCGAAGGGCCGGAGGCCGTGGCAGGCGCCGAGCTCGTGCTGTTCTGCGTGAAATCTACCGATACCGAAGCGGCCGGGCGGATGATCCGTTCGCATCTTCGCGCCGACGCAGTCGTCCTGAGCCTGCAGAATGGCGTGGACAACACCGAGCGCCTGCAGGCACTGCTGGCCCAGCATGTCATTCCGACCGTCGTCTACGTCGCGGTGGAGATGGCCGGCCCGGGGCACGTGCGCCATCACGGACGCGGCGAGCTGGTGCTCGGCCGGTCCACGCGCAGCGAGGAGATCGCTGCCGTGTTGAACGCCTCCGGCATTCCGGCAACGGTGTCGGAGAGCGCCGTGGGCGAGCTCTGGGCCAAGCTCGTCCTCAATTGCGCGTACAACGCCTTGTCGGCCATCGCCCAGATGCCCTACGGCCCGCTCACCCAACAAGGGGAGGTCCTGGACGTGATGCGCGACGTCGTCGACGAATGCCTGGCGGTGGCGGGCAGGATGAGCGTGAGCGTGCCCGGCAATCCGTGGGATGCGGTGCTGCGCATCCGCGAAACCATGCCGACGCAGCTGTCGTCGACGGCGCAGGACCTGGCCCGCGGCAAGCGCAGCGAGATCGACCACCTGAACGGCTACATCGTGCGCAAGGGGCGCGAGCTCGGCGTCCCGACGCCCGTGAACCGCACCCTCGCAACCCTGGTCAGGCTCATCGAGAGCCGGGGCGGGTGAGCCGCCTTATGCCGCGACCGCCAGCGGCTCGAGGTCGGCAAGGAAATGATCGCGCCATTGCCGGATGCTGTTGTCGCGCAGGAGTTGCATCATGTGGCCGTGGCGCTCGAGCCGCTCGGGTAGCGGCATGTTCAACGCACGATGCAGGGCGCAGGCCATCGCCTCGATGTCATAGGGGTTGACGATGATCGCCCCGTCCGCCAGCTCGTCGGCGGCGCCGGCGAATTCGGAAAGCACCAGCACGCCAGGGTCCTCTGGAGCCTGGGCCGCCACGTACTCCTTCGCCACCAGGTTCATGCCGTCGCGCAGCGGCGTGACAAAGCCGACTTGGGAGGCACGGAAGAACGACAACAGCGCAGCGCGGTCGTATGCGCGGTTCATGTAGCGGATGGGCGTCCAGGAAAGCTCGGTCCATCGGCCATTGATGTGGCCCGCGGTGCTTTCCAGCTGCCGGCGGATGTGGCGGTAGCCCTCGACGTCCGAACGGGACGGCGGCGCGATCTGGAGAAAGCTGACGCGTCCGCAGTGGCTGGGATAGGTTTCCAGCAGGCGCTCGAAGGCGTTGAAGCGTTCGACCAACCCTTTGCTGTAGTCCAGGCGGTCCACGCTGATGATGAGTTTGCGCTCCTGCAGCCCTTGCTTGAGCGTCGTGACCAGCTTGGAGCGGCTGCGCGCCTTGGATTTGTTTTGTATCTCGTCGGGAAGAATGCCGATGGGATAGTGCCCCACGCGGACACGCCGGGAACGGGTGCGCAGCACGCCGTCGGCATCGAGGGGTAGGCCGAGCCGCCGCGTCGCGTAATCGAGGAAGGCCTGTGCGTCGCCGCGAGTCTGGAAGCCGACGAGGTCATAGTCGCACAGGGCTTCCACCAGTTCCCGGTGGGGCGGGATGGTGCGCAGCACGCCTTCGGACGGGAAGGGCGTGTGGAGGAAGAATCCGATGCGGTTGCGCAAGCCTTTGCGACGACAGGCGCGCGCAAAGGGGATGAGATGGTAATCGTGCACCCAGATCCGGTCATCTTCGTCGACGAGTTCCATGAGCATGGAGGCCATCCGCTCGTTGACGGCGATGTAGCCGGCGTACTCCCGGGAGGCATACCGGGCGAGATCCACCCGGTAGTGGAAGGCGGGCCATAGGGTGCCGTTTGAGAAGCCGCGATAGTACGCGTCGTATTCTTCGCGGGAGAGACTGGTGGTCGCGCAGTCGAGGCGGCCGATGCGATAGGTGGACAGGCCGGCTTCGGCGGGATTCTCCTCGATCTTGCCGTTCCATCCGAACCAGAGGCCGTCCTGCCGCTTGAGCGCGTCGAGCACGCCAACGGCAAGGCCTCCAGCGCTGCTTCTTCCGACGGCCGCGGACGGCACGCGATTGGAGACGATGACGAGTTTGCTCATTCCGTGATCCTCTATACGCGGCTCCCGGCGCCGCGCGAAGCGAGGGCCAGGAGACCATTCAGCCAGAGCGCGAGGGCAGCCGGATCCGCCAGTCGCCATAACGCCGATGTGTCGCCGCCGCCTATCTTGATCGAGACGCCACCCAACCGGTTGACGGCTTGGAACGCCGGTTCGTCGGTCAGGTCGTCTCCCGCCATGATGGGCATGCGGCGCGAGAACGGATCGACGGTCATGAACCGTTCGATGGCCCGGGCCTTGTCCGCGCCGCGCGGCCTGACCTCGACGACCATCTTCCCGTATTGGAGTGCGTAGCGTGAGCTGAAAGGTTCGGCTGCCGCCCGCACTTCTTCCCTGACCCGGTCCTCCAGGCCGGGGGCTTGTCGGTAGTGAATCGCGAACGAGAGTCCCTTGTTTTCCAGGTATAGGCCTGGATGCCGTGCAGCGATGGCGGCGAGTGCGCCGCGCAGGCGCGCGGATTCATCCGGGTCGACCGACGCCTCCCATAGACGCCCGTCGGGCGCCCGCCATTGCGCGCCGTGCAGGCCGCCGGCAGGCAGGCGCAGCGGCTGCAACATGCGGTCTATCGTGTCGAGGGCACGGCCCGAAACCACGGCCACAGCGCCTTGCGTGGCACGCTGCAGGCGTTGCAGCAGGGCGATCGTGGAGGCGGGGACCGCCGCGGCGTCCGGCATCGGCGCGATCGGCGCAAGCGTTCCGTCCAGGTCGAAAAAGAAGGCGCAGCGTGCCAAGTCGGGAGCAGGGCCTTGGCTAGGGGCTGTGCCCTGTCTCAGGGTATCGGCAAGCAGGTTTCTGAGGAAAGAAAACGAAGGAGAGCTTTCGTTCGTTCCGGTCATTGCCTGTGGATGCGCGCTCTATGTATCATTTTTTTTCACCTTCATGATAGCGGATGTTAAGTAACCACGCGGTTCGGGGGTGGTTCATTCTGCGTGTTTTTGTGTCTATTTCCGTCAGCCTGCGGCGTCGCCACGAGGCGCGAGGCGACATGAGGCCGCTGCATGGGCAATACCCTTCGCGCACGTAGGCGGAGAGTCACCGGCGCATGAACATCGAGCGCCGGTTTCGATTGCGCATCTCGCCCGCCACTTCCCGTACCACGTCGATGAAGAGTCGCACGCTCTCCCGCACTTCGCCCATGCCGAGCGTCGTGAGTCCGACCGCCGCGGAGGTGGGGCTGGTATCCACGGGCAGGGCTCGCGCCTCGCCGCGGTCGAGGTCGGCCTCGATGACGCCGTAGGGGACGAACCATATCGCGTCGCTGGTGCGCATCAGGGAGCGCGCAACAGTGGAGGAAAGCGTTTCCACGATCTGCTGCGGGATGCCTACTCCGCTCGATTGCAGGAAGGTTTCCGCTGCCGGCCGGATGTAGGTGCCCTTCATCGGCAACACCATTGAGAATGCCCCTAGGTCGGCGGGCCCGAGGGTGGGACGAGTGAGCAGCGGGTGGTCGGGGCGCACGGCCATGACGAGCGGTTCCATGTACAGGTGCTCGAATGAGATCCCCACCATCTCGGATGGGTGGCTGATGCGTCCGATCACCAGGTCCAGTTCGCGCAGTTTCAGGCGCACCAGCAAATCGGCGTTGGTGCCGCCATGTGCGGTCACGACGAGGTGGGAGTAACGGGCCTGCATTTCCTGGATGGCCTTGGGTACCAACGTGGCCGCCGCGGTAGGAAGAATGCCGATGCGGATGTGCTCGGGGGCCTTGTCGCCGGCGCCGAGCAGTTCGAAGCCGTCGCGCAGCGCCCCGATGGCCTGGGCGGCGTGGCGCAGCAATATGTGGCCTGCCGGCGTGAGTTCCAGGCCTTTGCGGTGGCGCAGCGCCAACGTCTCTCCGGTGATCGCCTCCAGTTCGGCCAAGCTCTTGGAAACAGCAGACGGGGTTTGCGAAAGTGCATCGGCCGCTTTCAACACGCTGCGATGGCTGGCGAGGGCGATCAGGCATTGCAGGTGGCGCAGGCGCAGCCTGGGGTCGAGGACGCGCGGCATGTTTTCCTTTTGCTCAATCAATTTCAAAAAAGATCAACCAATATTAACTTTTCGCCGCCTATCATCGTGAGCAAAGCGCGGAACGCGCGATGTGGCGTTCCGTAAGCGAGGAGGAGATTCGAATGCTGAAAAAGACTGCTCGTGTGTCGGCCGTGACGTTTGCTTGGGCGCTGGCCTGCTTGCCCGCGGCGGCACATCCTGCGTACCCGGACAAGCCGATCAAGTTCGTAGTCAATTTCACGGCGGGAGGGCCGCTGGACATCATGGCGCGCCTCGTCGCCGAGCGGCTCAGCGCCATCCTGAAGCAGCCGGTGGTGGTCGAGAACAAGACCGGCAGCGGCGGCAACATCGGGGCGGCCGCCGTGGCCAGCGCGGCCCCGGACGGTTATACCGTGCTATTTAGCTTGGATTCGATCTTCACCGTGAATCCCAGTTTGTATCCCTCCCTGGGGTTTCGGCTCGACCAGTTGAAGCCGATCATGCGGCTGGCGTCGTCGGGCATGCTGATCGCCGCCCACCCGAGTGCCAAGGCCGACACGCTCGAGGCACTCGTGGCGCGGGGGCATGAGGATATGGTGGCGTTCAGTTCGGCGGGCAACGGCTCTCCCGGGCACCTGGGGCTTAGCATGCTGTCGCAGGCGACCCGGATGAAGATCAACCACATCCCGTACCGCGGCAATGCGCAGGCCGTCCTGGCCGTCGTCTCGGGCGAGGTCCAGGCCGCTGTACTCGCGACGCCCGGGCTGTTGCCGCACGTGAACGCCGGCACGGTCAAGGCGCTCGCCGTCACGGGCTCCCAGCGCTCGCCGTTGCTGCCGCAGGTTCCCACGACGGCGGAGCAGGGTTACGCAGCAGTCAGGCAGGACGTGCTGTATCTTGCGATGGTTCCTTCCGGCACGCCGGATTCCGTGGTCCAGACGTTGAGCCGGGCCGTGCAGCTGATCATGGCCCATCCTGAGGTCCAGCAGCGGCTGCGTGCCATGGATTTCACGATCGAGACGCGTGACGGGGAGGCCGCGGCCAGGGAACTGGCCGAGACCCGTGAGCGCTACGCCCGCATCATCAAGTCGGCCGGCATGAGCGTTGATTGAACCGAGTCAAGAACGAGACCATTGCGTATGACTAATTTTGTCTTCATCCTGGCCGACGACCTCGGCTATGCGGACCTCGGGTGCTACGGCGGGCGCCAGCCCGTTTCCCCCCACCTGGACCGCATGGCTGCGCGCGGCATGCGCTTTACCCAGGGCTATTCCAATTCGCCGGTGTGTTCGCCGACGCGCTTTGGCCTCATCACGGGGCGCTATCAATATTGGCTGCGCGGCGCCGCCGAAGAGCCCATGACGGGCAAGTTCCGCGGCAGCACCACGGTCGGCCTGCCGCCGGAGCATCCCACCCTGCCTTCCCTGCTGCGCGAGCGCGGTTATCGCACCGCATTGATCGGCAAATGGCACCTGGGTTATCCGCCGCATTTCGGACCCTTGAAGAGCGGATACGAATACCACATCGGTCCGTTGTCCGGGGGCGTGAGCTATTTCAGCCATGTAGACCGCACCGGCAAGCACGACCTGGTCCGCAACGGGGAGCCGGTTCGCTACGATGGTCGCTACCTCACCGATCTCTTGACCGATGAGGCCGTGGCTTACTTGCAGGCGCGGGGCCAGGATCGCCAGCCGTTCCTGCTCAGCCTGCACTATACGGCGCCGCACTGGCCCTGGGAGACGCGCAGCCAAGGCGGCCCGAACCCCGAGACTGACAAGGACATCCGACACTTGGACGGGGGGTCCATACACGTCTACGGCGAAATGATCAAAGCCCTGGACGAAGGCTGCGGCCGCGTATTGGATGCCTTGGAGGCACTCGGCCTGGCCGAGGATACCCTGGTGATCTTCACCAGTGACAACGGCGGGGAGCGGTTTTCTGATTCGTGGCCATTGGTCGGGGGCAAAATGGACCTGACCGAGGGCGGGATCCGCGTACCCTATATCGTCCAGTGGGGCGACAAGCTCGCGCCGGGGTCGATATCCACCCAGCACTGCATGACCATGGACTGGACGGCAACCATCCTGGACATTGCCGGCGTTGCGCCGCATCCCGATTATCCGCTCGACGGGGTATCCCTGCAGCCGGTGTTGCGGGATCCAGCCCACACTTTCCCGCGCGAGATGTATTGGCGCATGAAGTACCGCAACCAACGGGCCATGCGGGATGGCAAGTGGAAGTACTTGGCCATCGAGGAGAACGAATACTTGTTCGATTTGTCCGTCGACGAGCGCGAACGGGCCAACCTGGCGCGGCGCTACCCCGAGCGCCTGGCGGAAATGCGCGCAAGGTATGATCGCTGGAATGCCATTTTCGGCCCCATTCCGCCGGATGCGAACAGCGAACTCGTTTATACCGAAAAGGACATGCCGAGTCGCTGAGGAGGGGAGCCGGCCGCGGCCGGGCCGCCCCCGGGGCCGCCATGCTACGGGGGACTCATGCAGTTGCACAAGCTCGATCTCAAGCTGCTCCTGATTTTCGACGCCTTGGTGCGCACGCGCAGCGTGACCTTGGCCGGGGAGCGCGTGGGATTGTCTCAATCGGCTACCAGCAACGCCTTGCAACGCCTGCGCGAGGCGTTTGGCGACAAGCTGTTCGTCCGCACGCCGACGGGCATGCAACCGACCGGGCTGGCGCTCGAAATCGCCGACGAAGTGAGCGAGGCACTCGATAGGCTGAGGATGGTGCTCGAGCGTAGCCGGGTATTCGAGCCGGCGCGCGCAAGGCGGACTTTTCGCATATTGCTGAGCGACATTGCCCAACAGGCGCATTTGCCCACCTTCGTCGCCTTGCTGCGCAAGGAAGCGCCGCATGTGGACCTCGTGGGCGTCTCGCTGCCGGTCAGGGAGGCCAAAGAGGCCATGTCTTCGGGGGAACTCGACCTAGCCGTTGGCTTCCTGCCCGAGCTGGGGTCGGATTTCCACCGCCAATCGCTGTTCGTCGAGCAGTGGGTTTGCGTGATCAGCCGCCATCACCCGACCATCGGCAAGACCATGACGCCTGAGCAGTACCTGGAAGCGGCGCACGTGAGCTACCGGCCGGCCGCATCCATCCACGCTTCGCTCGACCAGCTGCTGGAGACCCAGTTCGCCGGCCGGGGCGTCAAGCGCCGCGTCGCGTTGAGCGTGTCGTATTCCAGCGGGCTCGCCGCCACGCTCGCGTTGTCAGACCTCGTGTTGACCGTGCCTTACGGGCCGGCGCGTTCCATGGTACGGGCCCAGCCATTGCGCATCGTACCGTTGCCGTTCGAGCTGCCGCCGATCGATCTCAACATGCAGTGGCACGACCGCATGCACCACGATCCGGGCAATCGTTGGTTTCGCCAGCTCTTCGCCGCGAACTACTGCGACAGCCGCCAGTGAGGCGGCTGATGGGAGGGTGATTTTTTCCGGGTTTTCCCGAAATATCGGTTTCTTCCATTTCCGGAATTCAGACTATCCATTGGACGCTCGTAACCGGGCATTCCTAAGATGATCGACTGCGCCGCGCGGCCCGGTTGCGCCATGTGTGCGCGGCGCCTCATCCATCAAGGAAAGCCTGTATATGTCTGGACCGCAAACCATTCAACTGCCCCAACATCGCGATCTCTACTACGGTGGCCAGTGGCACGTCCCGAAGGGCGGCTACGTGGATACTTGGAACCCGGCCACGGGCGAATGCCTCGGACCCTGCGCCGAGGCCAATGCCGCTGACGTGGACGATGCCGTCAAGGCGGCCCAGGCCGCGTTCGTCGAATGGAGCCGCACCAAGCCGTCCGAGCGCGCCGCGCTGATGCGCAAGGTCGCGACGGTGCTGCGGGAACATGCCAGCGAATTGGCGCTGCTCGATGCCGCCAACTGCGGCAACCCGGTCGCGGAAATGACGCGCGACGTACAGGCCGCGGCAGCGCAGTTCGACTTCTTTGCCGGACTGGTCACCGAAATCAAGGGCGACACCATTCCCATGGGCGAGGGCGTTGTCAACATGTCGGTGCGCGAGCCGTACGGCGTGGTCGGCCGCATCGTGGCGTACAACCACCCGCTGATGTTCACTGCCGCCAAGAGCGCCGCGCCGCTTGCAGCCGGGAATACCGTCGTGATGAAGCCGCCCGTCCAGGCGCCGCTGTCGGCCTATCGGTGGATGGAGCTGATCGACGGCATCCTGCCGCCCGGGGTGCTCAACATCGTGAGCGGCGGAACCGAGTGCGGATCGGCCTTGTCTGCGCATCCCGACGTACCCTTCGTTTCGCTGATCGGCAGTGTGCCGACGGGCCGCGCGGTGGCCAGGGCTGGGGCGGAGCGCTTGAAGCGGATCACGCTGGAGTTGGGCGGCAAGAACGCATGCATCGTTTACCCGGACGCGGACCTGGATCGGGCGGCAGCGGGCGCGGTACAAGGGATGAACTTCACCTGGTGCGGCCAGTCTTGCGGATCGACTTCACGCCTGTTCGTGCACGAATCCATCCACGACGAAGTGGTCGCGCGCATGCTGGAGAAAATCCGCCATTATCGTCCGGGCCTGCCGACCGATCCGGCCACCACCATGGGCGCGATCATCTCCCAGTCCCAGCTCGACAAGATCATGAAATATATCGAATTGGGGAAAGAGGAGGGGGCGACCCTGGTTTATGGCGGCAAGCGGCCGGACGATCCGGCGCTCAGCAAGGGGTTTTTCATCGAGCCCACGGTATTCACCAACGTCACGGCCGACATGCGCATCGCCAACGAGGAAATCTTCGGCCCGGTGCTGTCGGTCATCAAGTGGAACGACGAAGAAACCATGCTGGCCCAGGTCAACGCCGTGGAATACGGCCTGACGGGCGCCGTGTTCACGCGCGACCTGGCCAATGCCCACCGGGCCGCCAGCCGTATCCAGGCTGGCTTCATCTGGGTCAACAACGCGGGACCGCATTTCCTGGGCACGAGCTATGGCGGCTATAAGCAGTCCGGCATCGGACGCGACGAGTCGATCGAGGAGCTGTTGTCCTACACCCAGGGCAAGAACATCAACATCACCCTTTGATCGTAATTCGGCGCGCGCCGCCCGGGCGGCGCCGCCTCCGGCGGAGGCCGGCTAGAACAAGGATAACGCTATGAGACAACTGACAGCCGCGGCATGCATGGCCCTGGCGGTGACCGCAATGGCACCGGCCCTGGGGCAGGAATGGGCACCGACCAAGCCCGTGAACATCGTCGTGACAGTACCGCCGGGATCGAGCACCGACATGTTGGCCCGGATACTGGGCGAGCGCCTGCCCGAGGCACTCGGGCAACCTGTAGTGGTCACCAACCGCCCCGGCGCGAGTGGCTTGATCGGCGCCGCCTCCGTCGCGCGCGCGGAACCAGACGGCCATACGCTGCTGCTGGCCCCGAGCACCCTGCTGGGGGCGCCGCACGTCATGCCCAAGGGAGCGGGCAGCGGCGTGGACGTGCTGCGGGACTTGGCACCGGTGGTTCGCACCGCTTCCTCGCCGGTCATCATTCTGGCCAACCCGCAGTTGGGCGTGAAAACGCCTCAGGATCTCGTGGCCTACCTGAAGAAGAATCCCGGGCTGCCCTATGCCTCTTCGGGCAATGGCTCGCCCCAGCACATCGCAGGCCAGCTGTTCATGAGGGCGACGGGCACGGAGATGACGCACGTGCCTTACAAGGGTGTCATGCCGGCGGTGGTGGACACGCTGAGCGGTCAGATCAAACTGGCGATCGGGGCGCTGGGTGGGGTGGGCCAGTACATAGATAGCGGACAGCTGATCGCGGTCGCCGTCGCCGAGAAGCAACGCTCCAGCCTCTTGCCCAACGTGCCGACCGTCACGGAGAGCGGCATCCAGGGCGTGGAGCTGAACGTCTTTTTCCCGGTCTTTGCACCGGCCGGGACGCCGCAGCCGGCGATAGACCGCTTGAACCGGGAGATCACGCGGATCATGCAGTCGCCCGACATCAAGGAGAAGATGCGCAGCGCCGGCGTGGAGACCTCCGGCAGCAGCGTGGAAGAGGCCGTCAAGGCTGTGCGCGGCGAGTACGCATTCTATGGGGGCGTCGTCAGTGAGTTCGGCATCAAGGCCGAATAGGGGAAATCAAGACCGGGGTGTTGACCGGATGCAGCCGGTCAAAAAAAACGGCCGCACGAAGCGGCCGTTTTGCCGAGGGGGCATCTTACATCGGCATCATGTTCGCATTCATGTTGTGCAGCACCCAGGCGGAGCCGCCCACGATGATGGCGATGATGAGCATCGTGAAGAGGAAGGTGGTGAGGTTGTCGCGCTGCTCGGGCGAGGTACCCAGGTGCAGGAAGAACACGAGCTGGACGATCAGCTGCAGCACGCACAGGACGACGATGGCGGCCGCGGCGGCAAACCCCGTCAAGGCGCCGGTCATGACCACGCCGAACGACAGCGCGGTCAGCACGATGCAAAGAATGAACCCGACGACGTAGGACTTGACCGAACCGTGGCTGGCGTGGGCGCCGTGATCGCTGACGGCTGGGGAGGAGTGTTGCGCCATTACAGGGCTCCCATCAGGTAGACGAAGGTGAACACGCAGATCCAGACGAGGTCCAGGAAGTGCCAGAACAGGCTCAGGCAGGCCATGCGGCGGCGGACCACGGAATCGAGGCCGAAGCGCCGGATCATGTCCATCATGACCAGCATCCAGATCAGGCCTGAGGTCACGTGCAGGCCGTGGGTGCCCACCAAGGTGAAGAAGGCCGACAAATAGGCGCTGCGCTGCGGACCGGCGCCTTCGGCGATCAGGTGGTGGAATTCGTAGATTTCCATGCCCACGAAGCCGGCGCCGAACAGGAAGGTCACCGCCATCCAGCCCAACACCTTGCCGCGATCGCCGGCGTGCAGAGCCAGCATGGCCATGCCGAAGGTCACGCTGCTGACCAGCAGCAGCATGGTTTCGGTCAACACGAATGAAAGGTCGAACAGTTCGGCGCCATGGGGCCCCCCGGCCGTTGCCTTGGAGAGCACGGCGAAAGTGGCGAACAGCACCGAGAAGATGAGCAAGTCGCTCATCAGGTAAAGCCAGAACCCGAAGACGGTCTTCGAACCGTCATCGTGGTGTTCATGCCCGTCATGGGCATGATGATCGCCACCATCGTGGCGATGCGTACGAAGAATTGCAGCGCTACTCATATTGCTCTTCAAAAAACCGGCGGTACTGGTGCCGGAAGCCGTCTAACAGATCCAGGGCACCGCGGATCCGGCTCTGCCGGTCCGCCGGTGCCGCCCCCTGGGGGGCGCGCGCAAGCGCGTAGGGGGGCCCTCTACGCCGCCTGCTTGAGCGACTCGTAACGGGCGTTCTCGATGCGCGCCACCTCTTCGGCCTTGACGTAGTAGTCCACGTCGCGGTCATAGGCACGGGCCAGGAAGCCGCCGATCATGCCCAGCAGGCCGAGGGCCGCCAGCCACCAAATGTGCCAGACCAGGGCGAAGCCGAGGATGGTGCCGGCAATCCCGATGTACACGCCGGCGCCGGTATTGCGCGGCATGTGGATGTCTTCGTAGTGGTCGGGACGCTTGTAGGCCACGCCGGTTTCCTTGTCATGCCAGAACTGATCGAGGTGAGTCACTTTGGGCACCTTTGCGAAGTTGTAGAACGGCGGAGGAGAGGAGGTAGACCATTCCAGCGTACGGCCACCCCAGGGGTCGCCGTCGTAGTCGACGTTCTTCTTGCGGTCGCGGATGCTGACGGCGATCTGCAGCAGCAGGAAGAAGATACCCAGCGCGATGACGACCGCGCCGACCCAGGCGACGATCAGGAACGGTTCCCACGCGGGGTTGTTGTGATGGTTCAGGCGGCGTGTCATGCCCATCAGGCCGAGCGCATAGAGCGGCATGAAGGCCAGGAAAAAGCCGATGAACCAGCACCAGAACGAGTACTTGCCCAGGCGCTCGTTGAGCTTGAAGCCGAAGGCCTTGGGGAACCAGTACACCATGGCCGCGATACACCCGAAGACGACGCCACCGATGATGGTGTTGTGGAAGTGGGCGATCAGGAACAAGCTGTTGTGCAGCACGAACGACACCGCGGGGATCGCCATGAGCACGCCGGTCATGCCGCCGATCACGAAGGTGACCATGAAGCCGAGCGTCCACAGGACGGGCGTCGAGATCTGCAGTCGGCCGCGATACATCGTGAACAGCCAGTTGAAGATCTTCGCGCCCGTGGGGATCGAGATGATCATCGTTGCAATGCCAAAGAAGGCATTGACGTTGGCGCCCGAACCCATGGTGAAGAAGTGGTGCAGCCAGACCAGGAAGGACAGGATGCCGATCGCGGCCGTGGCATAGACCATGGACTTGTAGCCGAACAGCGTCTTGCGGGCGAACGTGGCAACGATTTCCGAGTACGCGCCGAAGCAGGGCAGGATCAGGATGTAGACCTCGGGGTGGCCCCAGATCCATATCAGGTTCACGTACATCATCACGTTGCCGCCGAGATCATTCGTGAAGAAGTGCGTGCCCAGATAACGGTCGGCGGTCAACAGCGCCAGGGTGGCGGTCAGCACCGGGAAGGCGGCCAGGATCAGGATGTTGGTGACCAGGGCGGTCCAGGTGAAGACCGGCATCTTCATCAGGGTCATGCCGGGGGCGCGCATGCGCAGGATGGTGACGATGAAGTTGATCCCGCTGAGCGTCGTTCCCAACCCGGATAGCTGCAATGCCCAGATGTAGTAATCCACCCCGACGCCCGGGCTGTAGTCCAGGCCGGAGAGAGGCGGATACGCCAGCCAGCCGGTGGCGGCGAACTCGCCCACGAACAGGGACATCATGATCAGCACCACGCCGCCGCCGAACAGCCAGAAGCTGAGCGAGTTCAGGAACGGATAGGCCACGTCGCGCGCGCCGATCTGCAGCGGCACGACGATGTTCATCAGGCCCGTGATGAACGGCATGGCCATGAAGAAGATCATGATCACGCCATGGGCGGTGAAGATTTGGTCGTAGTGGTGGGGGGGCAAGTAGCCGGCCGAGTCGCCGGAGGCGATGGCCAGTTGCGTGCGCATCATGATGGCATCGGCAAAGCCGCGCAGGAACATGATCAGCGCGACGATGATGTACATGATGCCGATGCGCTTGTGGTCGACCGTGGTGAGCCACTCTTTCCACAGGTACGTCCACTTGCCGTAATAGGTGACGGCGCCGAGCAGTGCGGCGCCTAATACGACGACCGCGGCCAGCGTGACCATGATGATGGGCTCATGGTACGGGATGGCGTCTAGGGTCAGTTTCCCGAACATCGATTTACTCCGACAAGGCTATCTTGGAAACGTTGGCAGGCGTGCACATTCCGGTATCCATGCCTGCGGAGGCCATGTACTGGTAAATGATGCCGTCGAACAGCGTGGGCTCGGCTTCCGAGTAGTAGGCGACAGGTTCGTGCTCGCTCGGCGAGACCAGTGCTTGGTAGGCCTCGGGCGTCAGCTTTTGGGGCGACGCCTGCACATTCCGGACCCAGGCTTCGAAGTCTTCCTGGTTCGTCGCCACGGCCTGAAAGCGCATGCCGGAGAAGCCGGCGCCGCTGTAATTGGCCGATATGCCGGCGTAGGTGCCGGGTTCGCGGGCGATCAGGTGAAGCTTGGTCGTCATGCCCGCCATGGAGTAGATCTGGCTACCCAGCTGCGGGATGAAGAATGCATTCATGACCGAGGCGGACGTGATGCGGAAATTGACCGGAACGTCCACCGGGAATCGGATTTCGTTGACCGTGGCGATTCGATATTCGGGATAGATGAAGAGCCACTTCCAGTCCAGCGACACGACGTCGATCTGTACCGGCTTGGCGTCGGACTCGAGCGGCCGGTATGGGTCGAGTTCATGCGAGCTCTTCCAGGTCAATACGCCGAGTATGGTGACGATGATGAGGGGGATGGTCCAGACTACGACTTCGACCGCGGTGGAATGCGACCAGCTGGGGTCGTATTTCGCCTTGGTATTGGAGGCGCGGTATCTCCAGGCGAACCACAGCGTAAGGACTATGACCGGCACGATCACCAGCAACATGAGTCCGGTTGCAGTCAGGAGCAGGGTTTTCTCTTGGGCGCCAATGTCGCCCTTGGGATTTAGAATGTCCATGTTGCAGCCAGCCAGCAGCAACATGGTGGCGCCGACGCATAACGCGCGTCCCGCGTTCACGAAGAAGGATTTACTCACGTCCAGCCTTGGTTTGTTGAAACGTTGGCGAAATCCGCCAGTCCCGCATCCTACTGAACGTGTCTTGGCCGGGGATGCGACAAAAGGTCGCGCGCCGAATGCAGGCCGCCCCGTTTTACGGCCGGTTGCCCGGGTCAGGGCGTGTTCCCCTTGGGTGTACCTAATTGTGACGCGACAAGGCTAGGGATTTGCCCTGCGACAATATGTCGCACCCCGTCTCGGGGCGCCCACCTTCCGCGGGTGCGTGCCGGTGGCGCGCGGAATGTCCCGCAGCGCTTTATTCAGGCTCGGGGCCGCGTTCAGGACCGGGCCGCTTGGCCAGCTTGCGCTGCAACGATCGGCGATGCATGTTCAGCAGGCGAGCCGCCGCGGAGACATTGCCGCCGGTTTCGTGCAGGGCTTGCTGGATGTGTTCCCATTCCAGGCGATGCAGAGGAATCATGGTTGATTCCACGGTCACGGCCTCGGCTTTTTCCAGCCCGAGCGCCCGGAGAATCATGTCGGCGGTCGCAGGCTTGGGCAGATAATCGTCTGCCCCGCGCTTGATCGCGTCCACCGCCGTGGCGACGCTGGCGTAGCCCGTGACGAGCAGGATGCGCATGTCTGCGCGCAGCGCACGCAACGGCTTGATCAGGGTCAGGCCGGAGTCGTCGCTGCTGAGCTTGAGGTCGATGAGGGCAAACCCCGGGCGGATCTCGTCGGCGATGCGCAAGGCTTCGGCGATCGTGGTTGCAGTGCGGGTTTCGAGGCCGCGGCGGGCCAGGCTGCGCTGCAAGGTGCGTAGGTAAAGCTCATCGTCGTCGACGAGCAGTCCGATATCGAGGGTGGTGGTAGTCATCATGAAGTCACGGTGGTTTCCACGGGCAATTGGAATTGGATGCGTACGCCTCCGCCTTCGGCGGCCGTCATCGTCATCTCGCCGCCCAGCCGCTCGACCGTGGCATGGGAAAGCGCCAGGCCAACGCCTAGCCCTCCGGGCTTGCCGCTGCGAAATAGCGTGGCCGGAAGTAGCGGCTGGTCGGGGTTGAGCCCGCGTCCATAGTCGCGCACGACGCCGCGCACCATCCCGCCTTTGCATTCCAGGTGCAGATCCACATAGGGCGCCCCGGCCTGGACGCCGGCGTCAGCGGCATTGTTCAGCAGCGCTTGCAGCAGGTGGGCGACGGAGGGCTCGACGCGAAGGCCGCGGGGTAAGATGCCGGTGCGATGCAGTTCGATCGTGGGGCGGACCAATTTCCATTGCTCCACCACCCGCTCCAGTTCCACTTCTGTTGGGACAGCCAGATTGCGTACTCGTTCCCGGCACAGCGCCAACAGTTCGATCAGCATTTCCGAGTCGGCGCGCAGCTCGTCAGTGTCGGCCTGGGCCGCGATTTCGTCGGCCAGCAGCGTCATGGTGGCCAGCGGCGTGTTCAGCTCGTGCGCCATCGACGCGGCATGGGTCGCCAATGCGACGATGCCTTCATTGCGGGCGAAGCGCTCGCGCAGGTCGGCCAGTTCCCGTTCCCGGTTGCGCAGGTCGGCGGCGAGCCGGGTGGAGAAGATCAAGATGACGACGACGGCGATGAGAAAGCTAGCCACGATGCCCCATAGCAGCAACTCGTAGGCGTCGCCCGGCGCCTCTAGGGGACGGCCGAAGATGGCCGCGATCGCGTACCCGGCTACGCCGGCACCGGCCGTCGCATATGCCCAATGGCTGGGCAGCGCCATGGCGGCCAGCGCGATCAGGACCAGGAAGAGCAGCCCGAACGGGTTGCTGATGCCGCCGCTCCACGCCACCATCCAGGCCAGCACGCAGATGTCCACCAACATGTGCAGGAACGCGGTGGCGTGCGAGGGTTCTCCGCCGGTGCGCAGCCGCCAACCGGCATACAGGTTGAAGGCCACCAGGGTGGCCACGCCGCTCCACAGCATGGCGAGCGGCAAATCCACGCCCAGCGGGCCGCTGGCGATGAAGATGGTGGCAGCCTGGCCGCCGATGGCAAGCCAGCGCAGGCTGGACAAGGTGCGTAGGAAGGAGGTCTCGGTACGGCTCATACGGGCTGGGGATGAACCGGACGGTGTGCCGGCGGACTCCATTATGACCTACGGACGAGTCGCCTCGGCCGCTACCGGTTGCGACGGCGGCGGTTGGCCAGGAGGGCGCTAACTGGCGCAGTCGGGCAATTCCTGGAGCCGTTCGAGCAGGGGACGCTGGGCTTCGAGTATTTTTTCGCGCGCAGTTTCGAGGTCGAACCAGTCCGCGCGATCGACCTCGGGAAAGCTTTGCATGCGTCCGCTACGGGGCGGCCACTCCATGGTAAAGGTGTTGCTGCGCAGTGCAGTGGGGTCGAAATCGGCCTCTAGCGCAAAGGCAATCACTTCTTTGCCGCCGCGCTGCCTTATCCGGCCCAGCGGCACGAGCGGGCCTGGCGGGGCCGCCCCCAACTCCTCGCGCAGTTCGCGCACGGCTGCGGTGGCGGGATCCTCGTCCACTTCCACCAGGCCTTTGGGAATGGACCATGCGCCGGCGTCGCGCCGCCGCCAGAACGGACCTCCCGGATGCACGAGCAGTACCTGCAGCGTGTTACCCGTACGCCGGTACATGAGCACGCCGGCGCTCGTCGCGCTCATGGCCGCGCCCCGCGCCGCGCATGCGCGGCCGCAGTCCCGCCTCGTTGCATCTGTGCCCATGAGATGCCGAAGATCACCAGGCCGGCGAGGGCGAGCAGCAGGCCAACCCAACCCGTCGAGGCCCAGCCCAGGCCCGCCGCGATGGTCACCCCGCCGAGCCAGGCGCCAAGCGCATTGGCGAGGTTGAAGGCGGAGTGGTTGAGCGCGGCGGCCAGGGTCTGAGCGTCCCCGGCCACGTCCATGAGGCGGATTTGCAGGGCCGGACCGATGGCAACGTTCGTGCCGATCAGCATGACGTTGATGGCGGCCAGCCAGACGTTATACGCGGTGAGGGAAAAGAGACCGAGCACCACGCCGGACCAAACCAGCAGTCCGCATATGGTCGGCATCAAGGCTTTGTCCGCCAACCTCGACCCGACCAGGTTGCCCAACACCATGCCGACGCCGAACAATGCAAGCACGAAGGGCACGGCGTGTTCGGGCAGCCCTGCGAGCTCCATCAGCGTAGGCTTGACATAGCTGAAAACGGCAAACATGCCACCGAAGCCGATGGCTCCTATGCCGAGCGTCAGCCAGACTTGTTTACGCCGCAGCGCACCCAGTTCGCGCCAGGGGCTGGCTCCTGCCCCTGCCGGGATGTCCGGAATCCAGCGCTGGACGAGCAGCGCCGCCGCTACGCCAATGGCACCAACGAGTGCGAAAGCGGCACGCCAGCCCAGCCACTGTCCAAGCCCGGCCGCAATGGGTACGCCGGCCAGGGTCGCAATGGTGAGCCCCAACATGACGTAGCCGACCGCCCGGGCGCGCTGGCCCGCAGGCGCCAGTTGCGCCGCGACCAAGGCGGCGACGCCGAAATAGGTGCCGTGCGGCAGTCCCGTCAGTAGCCGCATCAGCATCATGGAGAGGTAACCGGGAGCCGCCGCGCTGGCAAAGTTGCCGAGCGCAAAAAAAGCCATCAGGGCGACCAATAGGGCGCGGCGCGGCATGCGGGCGCCCAGCACCGCCAGGACGGGGGCCCCGACGACCACCCCCAGCGCATAGGCGCTGATGAGATGTCCCGCCGTTGGAATGGAAATGCCCAGGTCTCGGGCCGCATCGGGAAGCAGCCCCATGATGACGAACTCACCGGTGCCGATGCCGAAGCCACCGAGACCCAGCGCCAGTAGCGCGCGGCCGAACGAGGGCGCGGCAGGAAGCGAAGCGCGTGGTTGTTGGGCGGGTTGCGCCGGGGAGGGAGGGTTCATGAAGGCGAAGAAGACTGCAGCGCCGTTGGAGGCGAAGGAAATAGCTTAGCAGCATCAGATTGCACTGCACAAAACGCCCCGGCCCCTCGGCCCCGCGCCGGGATATCATGCGGTCAGCGCGAGATGTCTTGAGCGCGCTGCAGATTTCATGATTCGGGACTTATGCCATGAGCGACATCACCATCTATCACAATCCGGCATGCGGTACGTCACGCAAGGTTCTGGCCTTGCTCAGGGAGCGCGGCTACGAGCCGACCGTGATCGAATACCTGAAAACGCCGCCCAGCCGCGACACCCTTAAGTCGCTCATCGCCGCAATGGGGATTCCGGTGCGGGAGGCGATGCGGGTGAAGGGCACGCCTTACGACGAACTTGGCCTGGGCGACCCCAAATGGAGCGATGACGAGCTGATCGATTTCATGATGCAGCATCCCATCTTGATCAACCGTCCCATCGTGGTGACGCCGCGTGGCACGCGGCTGTGCCGGCCGATGGAAACCGTGCTGGAAATCCTGCCGGAATAGCAGCCTGCGGTCTCGTGCGGCGCGCCGTCAGAGAAGGACGTCGCCGGTGACGCAATCGGCGACGTCGCCGCCTATCCAGATGTCTCCGTCCGCACGTTCGACGTAGACGCGCCCGGCGCGTCCCAGGGCCGTGCCCTGGCTGGACACATAGGACGCGGGCGCCAATCCGGCGCTGGTCAGCCACTGCGCGATGCCTGCGTTCAGGCTGCCGGTCACCGGGTCTTCGGGTACCCCCAGGCCGGGCGCGAAGGCCCGCACTTCGAATTGCGCTTCCGGGCCGTCGGTGGCCGGATCCCACGGCCCGACGACACCGACTTTGAGCTTGCCCAGCGCCGGAAAATCCGGCCGCAGCGAGAGCACTTGCGCGCGCGAGGCAAGCATGATGGCTAGCCAAGCCGGCCCATTGTCTACCCAGTTTGCGGCGACCACCGCTTCCGGTGCTATGCCCAGGCCCCGTACAGCCTGCGCGAGAACGGCAGGCTCGACCTCGCCGGAGCGCCGCAGCGGGGGGGCGGCGAAGGCGAGGCGGCCCGACCGGCGCCGGATCCTTACCAAGCCCACGCCGCATTGCTGAACGACGTCGGAGCTTACGGGGCGTCCTCCCGCCCGCAGCCACGCATGGCAACTGCCGAGGGTGGGGTGGCCGGCAAACGGCAGCTCTCCGGAAGGCGTAAATATGCGTACGCGATAGTCGGCCCCTGCGACGGTCGGGCGGAGTAGGAACGTGGTCTCGCTCAAGCCGGTCCAGCGCGCAAAGGCCGCCATTTTGTCTTCGGGGAGGTCATCTGCATCGTGGACCACCGCGAGCGGATTGCCGCGCAGCGGAACCGCGCTGAACACGTCTACTTGGCGGAAGGGGTAAGAGCGGGCCTGAGGGGGCATAAAGGGCGTGGGCGGTCAAACGTAAGTGGACAGGAGGATGCTGGTCTCGGTGCTGGTAATGCCCGGGATCAGCCTGATGCGCTCGAGGGCCCGATCGAAGTCCTCGATGTTCTGCGCACGCAGTTCGGCCAGGATGTCCCAGCGGCCGTTCGTCGTATGCAGCGCCTGGATTGCCGGCTCTCCGCGCAAAGCCTCCAGGACCCGCCGGGCAGTGTTGCCTCCTACGGCGATGCTCATCCAGGCGCGTATGCCTTTGGGCTCGACGCCAGGGCGCAAGCGCAAGGTATAGCCGACGATGACGCCTTCTTTTTCCAGGCGCGTGATCCGGTTCTGCACCGTGCCGCGCGAGACGCCGAGCTTGCGGGCCAGCAGGGAAGCGGGCGTGCGCGCATTGTCGCGCAGCAGGGCGATCAGGCGATGGTCGATTTCGTCCATGGCGATACCTGCAGGGCGGATGGCAAAACGATAGCAGAGTCTGTCGATTCGACATCCCTGCGCGCGGGATGTGCCGTTCTGCCGGCTCGCGTTTGGCGCGACGGACGAGCAGAATGGGCGTCATGACGGTTCGCAATGTGCGAAGGCAAGGAGCAAAGCGTGAATGCCACAGCCAAGTTCCTCATGGTCGATCCGGCCCACTATGAAGTTCGCTACCGCATCAACCCGTGGATGCAGCCCGAGCAGTGGATGCGCGATGCGCAAGGGTTGCGCGCGGCGGCGCGCAGGGCTTACGACGCGTTGCGATGCGCCCTGCGCGAGGCCGGCTGCGACGTCGTCGTCGCGGACGGCGCGCCGGGGTTGCCGGACATGGTTTTTCCCGCCAATGCCGGCATCATCCTGGACGGACGGGCGCTGCTTGCCCGTTTCCGCTATCCCCAGCGCCGCGGCGAGGAGGCCGCCTTCCTGGCGGTTTTCGAGCAGCTGCGCGAGCAGGGGTTGCTAAAGGAAATCGCCCGGTTTCCGCCGGGTTGTTTCCAGGAGGGCGCCGGCGATGCGATCTGGGATGTGAATCGCCGGTGCTTTTGGGCTGCCTACGGTCCGCGTTCCGCGCGCGAGTCGTTGGCGCACATTGCCGACTTTTTCGACCAGGAAGTGGTTCCCCTCGAGCTGGCTTCGGAGCGGTGCTATCACCTGGACGTGTGCTTCTGCCCGTTGAGCGGGGGAGAAATCCTCTACTATCCCCCCGCCTTGACGCGCCCCGCGCTGCGCCGCCTGCGCGAGCGCGTGCCGGTCGACATGCTGCTTGCCGCGTCCGACGAGGACCTGGGCCGCTTCAGCGTGAATGCGGTCAACGTTGGCAGGCGGATCGTAATGGCCGCGCCCACCCCGCGCCTTGGGTCCATGTTGCGCGAGCGCGGGTACTCGGTCATCCCGGTCGATCTGGAACCGTTCAAGATGTCGGGGGGCGGCGCCTATTGCATGACGCTGCGGCTCGATCGCTCGAGTTTGCCCGCGGTTGCGGCGCGCGTGGGCGACCGCGAGGCCGCCTGGGCCTGAACGGCATGATGGCGAAGCGCTGCATGCCGGCGGCCGTGCGACCGGCGTTTGCCCCGCGGTTACATCCTGATCCAGCGCCGCTTGGCCATCCAATGCAGGAGCAACCCCGCGACGAAGCCGGCCGCGACGTTCCACATGCACAGTGCGGCGGTCGCAAGGGTAATGTACCGCTCGTTCTTGTCGGCGGGTAGCACGCTGCTGCCCAGCGCCAGCTGGGCACCCGTCAGGAACAGGATCACTCCGAGGATCGCCAGCGGGAATACCTGGAATAGCAATGCGACGCCGGAGCTGAAAAACAGCGCCAGCGCGAGCAGGATGACGCCTAGTATGACGACCGCGCCTCCGGTGCGGGCGCCGAAGGCCACGTGCCCTGCCATGCCGCCGGCGCCGTGGCACATCGGTACGCCACCCGCCGTGGAGCTGACCAAGTTCATGATGCCGGTGGAAGTGGCCAGGCCGTTTTCCGTGACCGGACGGTGAGGGAAGAGGCGATTGTTTTCATCCTTGATCGCAATGACGGCGTTGCCCAGCGTAAGTGGGACCTGGGGCAGGGCGAGCAGCGCCACGCCGACCATCAGTTCGTTCCAGCCGAGCTCGGACAGCGCGAACCGGGGCGAGGGCAGTCCGACAGGCGCTTGCGCCAATTCGTGCAAGAGGTGCGGCTGGCGCCATAGGCCGACGGCCGCGCCAAAGGCCAGCAGCACGAACATGGCCGGGAACGTCCGGTTCGCCATCAAGAGAAGAGTGCCCAAACCGGCAATCGCTGCGATCGGCCAATCGTTGTGCATCATTTTCACGCCTTCCAGCATGAAGCCAAAGCCCAATCCCAGTGTGATTCCTAGTACGACGGCGGGCGGCACGGCCCGCGACAGCCGGGTGGCCGCGCCGCTCAACCCGAGGAAAAGCCAGATTGCGCCCGTCGCGAGGGCGGCGGCATAGACGGCGCCCGGCGTGACGAGCGCCGTTTGCGCCGCTTGCGTCACGGCGACGGCGCCGATGGCCTTCATCGGCTGCACCGGGATGGGCGTCTTGTAGTACAGGCCGCAAGCCAGCATGCACAGACCGAAGCCGAACAGCACGCCGAACGGGTCGAGCTTCAGCACGCCGATGTAGGCAGCCACGAACGGGATGAGCGTGCCGAGATCGCCGAAGGCGCCTGCCCACTCCATGCGATCGTAGCGGTTGCCCGTTGCCGCATCCGGCACGGAGCGGCTGGACGGTTCGTGCATTCGTGCCTCCAAGTTTGAATCGGAACGAGAAGCCGCATTGTCGGCTAGCGGCGAATGCATGTAAACGACATGCAGGCGCCTGCCGGACGGCCCCGTGCGAGGTCCTGAAGCGTTGGGTCAGCTGGCCTTGCGCAAGGTGAAGTTGATGCGCTTGGCTCCCAATGCCGGGTGGTGCGCTTCGCGCAGCGGCAGGATGCCGTGGTAGCGCAATCGGTCTTCGCCTCCCCAAACGACGACGTCGCCGTGGAACAGGGGATGGCGCCCGGGACGGTCCGTGCGTGAATGTCCCCCGAACAGAAAGACGGCTGGTATGCCAAGCGATACCGAAACGATGGGTGCACTGAAATCGCGTTCGTTGCGATCCTGGTGCAGCGCCATGCGCGAGCCAGGCAAGTAGCGGTTGACCAGGCATGCGTCGGGACGAAAGCCCGGAAATCCCGCCGCTTGCGCCGCCCGTTCGGCAAGCGAAGCGAAGATGGCCGGCATGGCAGGCCAGGGCCTGTCCGTCATCGGATCGAGACGCGTGTACCGGTAGCCTCGACTGTCGCTGACCCAGCCCCACTCTCCGCAGTTGGTCAGGGCCACTGACATGGTGCGTCCGCCGGGAGTGGCCATGTGCCGGAACGGCGCTTCCGACTCGAGCATGGCCAGGGCTTGCATCAGTTGCGGCGCGTCAGGCAGGGCCAGGCCCCGCAGGATGACGGATCGCCTGCCTATAGGCTCCACGGCGGAAGAGGCGGCAGTGAAATCGAACAGGTCGAGGTTCACGAAAACGGTGCCGGAACCGGCATTGGGCTATCGGCTTACCATCATAGCGCTCTGCCGTTGCATGTTTAACGGCAAGACACGCGCAGGCGGCACCAGGGTGCACACTAGGACTTCGAGGAAACCGAAGCGAGGTCTTGCATGCCTGACTCGACAACACAGCGCGAACGGATGGTCGCGCACCAGCTAGCGGCGCGGGGCATCCGCGGCCCGGCCGTGCTGGCTGCCATGCGTGCCGTGCCCAGGGAGCGTTTCGTGCCGCCGGAACTGTCCGGTCTTGCGTATGAAGACACGCCGCTGCCCATAGGGGAGGGGCAAACCATTTCGCAGCCTTACGTCGTTGCACTGATGGCCGAGGCGGCGCGTTTGTCGCCGCACGACACGGTGCTGGAAATCGGCACCGGGTCGGGCTATGGGGCGGCGGTATTGGCGCAGCTTGTGGCAAGGGTGGAGACGGTGGAGATCCGGCCTGCGCTGGCCGCCGCGGCACGGGAGAGGTTAAAGGAATATCCGCAGGTCACCGTGCACCTGGCCGACGGCAGCTTGGGCTTGCCCGGGTGTGCGCCCTTCGACGCCATCCTCGTTTCGGCCGGCGGGCCCACAGTGCCGGAAACTTGGCGCGAACAGTTGGCGCCCGGCGGCCGACTGGTCATGCCGGTCGGACCGAGCCGGGAGCTACAGCGATTGGTCAGGATCGTCAGGTGCCCGGACGGGGCCTTCAGCCAAGAAGACTTGGGCGCCGTACGGTTTGTCCCGCTGATAGGGGCCCGGGGCTGGGACGGTTCCTGATCCCGGATCGGACGTCTCTCAACCCCAGGCCGCGCCCAGTTCGCACACGATTTGCGCCGCCGGGGCTTCGCGGCAGCCGCTGGCATTCTGGCCACACCACAAAGGCGAGAAGTCTCCCGAGCCGCGCGCTTCGGCCTTGGCCCGCAGCGGCGCGACGGCGGTGGTCGCCAGCGGGAAGGCCGGCGCCAGCGGAGACAGGGGGCCCAGCTCGCGCATGATGCGGTTCACGATGCCGCGCGCGGGGCGGCCAGAGAAGAGGTTGGTCAACGCGGTGTGGGCCGCGGCGGGGCTCTTGAGTGCGGCGCGATGCACTTCGCTGGTCGTGGCTTCGGGCGCCAGCAGGAAGGCGGTGCCGGCCTGCACCCCGGCGGCGCCCAGCGCCCGCGCGGCGGCAACCGTGCGCGCATCGGCAATGCCGCCGGCGGCGATCACCGGCACGCGCACCGCGCGCACGATTTGCGGCAGCAGGGCAAAGGTACCGGGTTGATCGTCGACATCTTTACTCAGGAACATGCCCCGGTGGCCGCCGGCTTCAAAGCCCTGCGCGATGATGACGTCTGCCCCGTGATCTTCCAGCCAGCGTGCTTCGGCAACGGTAGTGGCCGACGACATGACCTTGGCGCCCCAGGATTTCACCCGCGCGACTAGGTCCGGGGAAGGCAACCCGAAGTGGAAGCTGACGACCGGTGGCCGGAATGGCTCGACGATGTCGGCGATTTCCGGGGTGAAGGGCGCGCGCCCGGGCCCGGGAGGGATGTCATCCGGGTCGATCCCGAATTCCGCGTAGTACGGCGCCAGCGCGCGCCGCCAGGCGGCCTCCCTGTCCGGGTCGGGTTCCGGCGGCGTGTGACAGAAAAAGTTCACGTTGAATGGCCGGCTCGTGCCTGCCCGCAGCGCCTCCAGCTCGCGCCGCAGGGCGTCCGGGCCGAGCATGGCGCACGGCAGCGAGCCCAGGCCTCCGGCGTTGGAGACGGCGATGGCGAGCGCGCTGCCTTGGGACCCTGCCATGGGGGCCTGGACGACGGGAAATTCGATGCCGAGGAGAGATTGCAAATTCATGACTGGGCAGGGAATAGGGGAAACGGGAGATGCGGGGATGCCCCTCGGCGGGTGGGCAGCAAATCCGCCAGCGTGTAGCCGTCGAGGTGTTGGAGAAAGCGTTGGAGCGCTGCGCCCAGAATGCCGGTGAGGCGGCAATGCCCGGCCAGGGCGCAGCTGGCGCCCGGGGCGTGGCAGTCGACCAAGTGGAAATCCGGTTCGAGCGCACGAATGACTTCACCCAGGCCGATCTCGGCCGGTGCGCGGGCGAGCCGCATGCCGCCACCTTTGCCACGGATGGTTTCGAGATAGCCGAGCTGGCCTAGCCGGTGGGTGACTTTCATCAAATGTGCTTCCGAAATACCGTGCGCCTCGGCGATTTCGGCGATGGTGCAGAGCCGCCCGGGGTAGCAGCCGACGTACATGAGCAGCCGGAGCGCGTAATCGCTGTGCGTGGTCAGGCGCATGGCAGGGGCAATTCGCGCGCCAGCTGCTCTGGATGGCGCTGGGTCTGGTAGCCCAGCCACAGGCTTTGCGCAATGCGGCGCGCCATGGCTTGGGCGCGGTCGGCCATCGCCGCATTCTCCTGTTCCCGGGCCGTTTCGCCGAACAGTTCCAGCCACCGGAGGAACAGGCTTTCGTCGAGACCGGGAAGCGCGGCGTGGCGCGTCATCGGCGTGCCTACATAGCGGCGGGTGCCGCGCAGCATGGACGACCAGAAGTCGGTGAGCTTGGCGAGGTGATGATCCCAGTCGTCCACGTGGGCTTCGAATATGGGCCCCAGCCGCGCATCCTGGCGGACTTTGGCGTAGAAGGCCGCCACGAAGCGGGCGATTTCTTCTTCCGTGCAGAGGTTGGGGTCGAGCATGGCGTCATCACAATAAAGATATATTTGAAATATATCTTAAGGCGCGGCGAAACGAAACACCTCGCGGCCCCGCGTGCCGACCGGGAAGAGAATTGCTACAGTATGTAGCGCTTTCATCCCCTCGTTATTCCATGTCGACTCTGGCCTCGTTTTGGACTCAAGCTATCGCGTGGGTCAGCACCCATCTCGTCGAACCGGCGATCGCGTTCCTGCACATCGCCGGCAGTGCCGGCGACCCGCTGGAGATCTCCGAAGCGTTGCTCATCGCGATGCTCCAGCTGTTCATCATTGGCTGCATATTTCGGCCGCTCGAGAGCGTCGTCCCGGCCGAACAATGGGCCGACCGGCGCCTGACGCGCGTGGACCGTCTCTATACGCTGTTGATGTTGCTGGGGCTGTTCCCGCTGTTCAGCTATCTCGTGTTGACGCCGTTCGCCAACATGCTCGGCAGCCTGGGGAGCGATGCCGCGGCCCAGGCCCCGGCCTCATCCGGGCTCAAGCATTGGGTGCCCTGGTTCGAAGAACATCCCTACGTCCTGTTCCTGGTCTATTACGTCGTCTACGACTTCGTCTATTACTGGATGCATCGGGCCCAGCACGCCATACCGTGGTGGTGGGCGCTGCACAGCATGCACCACAGCCAGCGTCAAATGAGCTGCTGGACCAATGATCGCGGCAGCTATATCGACGGAGTGCTGCAGTCGTTCATCCTGGCCACGGTCGGGCTGTTGATGGGAGTGGAGCCCTCGGAGTTTGCGCTGCTCGTGTTGCTGAGCGAGCTGGTGCAGAATCTTTCACACACCAACGTGCGCTTCGGCTTTGGGCGCATCGGCGAAAAACTGTTGGTCGATCCCAAGTTCCATCGCCTGCACCACATGGTTCGCGATCCGGAGCGGCCCTCGCTGCACAATTGCAATTTCGGCCAGGTGCTACCCATTTGGGACATTCTTTTCGGCACGGCCTTGTACGGTGAAAAGGTCCGCCCGACCGGCGTCAGCGACCCCATGGTCGACATCGATAACCAATATGGGCTGGTCGGGCAGCAATGGGAGGCGGCCAAGCGATTCTGGGGCGCCGTGCGCCGGCGAGCCGGCTGGAAGCTGGGCGAGGTCTCGTTCGGCCCGGATTATGCACCCATCCCGAGCGACGAGGCGGTGCACCTGCCCGAGCGCGCGCACGCGCCTGGGCTCACGGGCGTGCCAGGTGCCATACGCCGTTGACGCCATCGCCGGTCCGGTCGCCGGGCGCCTTGTCCTTGACCCAGAAATACAGGGGCTTGCCCCGGTATGCCCACTGGCGGCTGCCGTCTTGGCGGGTGACGACCATCCAGTCTCCATGGCGCTTGGCGTCCGCGGGGGCGGCCAGCGGCGGCCAGTTCTGCGCGCAGGCGCCGTTGCAGGCGCTTTGCCCGACCGGATCGCGGTCGAAGGTATAAAGGCTCATGCCGTTCGGCGCCACCAGTATGCCGTCGCTGATTTTCGCCGGTTCGGTCACCATGAGCGATGAGCACCCCGCCGCGAAAACGGCGCTGGCGCATGCTGCACGGAAGAGCGTTGTGACCATGATGCCTCCTCGAGAGATCCACGCGTCGCGGCAGCCGTCGACACCGATGGCAGCCGGCAGCGCCACGCAGGCAAGGCCAGAAGTGCATGCCCATGGGGGCAATGCTACGTCGCCTTCAGCCTTCAGTATGGTCGGCTTTGGACCGTTCTCCCACCCGGGCGGGCGAGGCGTTTGTAATGGATTGCAACCCCGCTCCGGGCCTTGTTTCCAAGCATGTCGGCCGGAGGGATCTTGCCGGGGCGTAGGTCATAATGCCCGAAATTCTCTAAACCCAGCTCATGAAAAGCGAGTCCACATTCTTCGAATGGTTGGGCAGTGCGCTCGGCGAGGTCATCCGGACCATCGTCGCGGCGCTCAAATCCGTGTTCGGGGGCTTCGGGGAAGCCGTAGGCGAGTTCTCGTCCGGTCTTGCCGATGCCCTGGGCATGAGTCCGACTTTGTTCAATTTTGCCCTCCTGGTGCTGGGGATGCTGCTGTTGTACGCCGGGATCCGGGCGTTGCTTAGCCGGTCCATCCTCGGGGCGCTCTTCTGGTTCTTCTTGGCGGCCCTGCTGCTTGGGGGGCTGATCGGCGAGAACGGCGTGTCCACCTGAGCCGTCGCGGGCCGGGCACGGTTGCGGACCGGCCGGAATTGCGGTGTCATGTAGGCGTCCATTGCAAGGTAGGTGCATGCTTCCCATCCTCATTCTCCAGACCGGCGGTCCTCCCCAGGCCGTCGGCGATGTCTACGGTGGTTTCGACCGCATGGTCAGCGAGGTGGCCGGCCTGGACCCGGCTGGTCTTGTGCGCGTGGCCGCCTACAAAGGTGAACGGCCGCAGGCGCCTACGCGCTACCGGGCGGCCCTGATTACCGGCTCGCGGGCCAACGTAACCGATCACGCCCCATGGAGCGAAGCGTGCGCGGGCTGGGTGCGCGATGCCATGGACGCCTCGCTGCCCCTCTTCGGCATTTGCTATGGCCACCAGTTGATCAGCTATGCGCTCGGCGGGCGCATCGACTACCTCGAGGGAGGGCGGGAGATCGGCACCCGCCCCGTGGAACTGACCTCGGCGGCGCGCGAAGACCCACTGCTGGCCGGCATGCCGGCCATGTTCGCCGCCCATTTCATTCGGGAACAGGCGGTGCTCGAACCGCCGCGGGGTGCGGTCGCGCTCGCGGTCAATGACCGGGATCCTCATCAAATGCTGCGATACGGCCCGAATGCGGTGTCGGTCCAGTTCCATCCGGAGTTCACTGCGCCTATCATGCGGGCGTATTTCGACGTCATGCGTTCCGGTTTGGACGCTGAGGGCATCGACGTGCAGGCCTTGCGCGCGGGCGTCGCCGAAACGCCGGCTTCCCACGCCATCCTGCGCCGCTTTTTCGAGTCGACGGGCACGATTCCCGGTGCCGGAAAGGCATCTGCGGCCGCCGCCTGACGCGTCGCCCTTTACCCCGATTACCAAGGAGACAGCCTGCTTATGCATGCTCGTTGCGTGAGCCGGCCTGCGAGCCGGTTCTTATCGGCTTTGGGCGCCGGCATGGCCTTGATGGCCGCGGGCCCATCCCATGCCCAGGCCGAACTCTCCGCTTGCCTTGCCAAGCTGAGGCAAGATGCGCCGGCCCATGGCATCCAAGTCGCTGCGTTCGACGCCTACACGCGTGATGCCTCCTTGCTCGCCTCCACGGTGGCGGCGGCGCGCTCCCAGCCCGAAGGCCAAGAAACCTGGTGGGATTACATCGCCAAGACCGTCGACGAAGAGCGCGTCGCGGACGGCCGAAAGCTGATGCAGGCGCAGGCCGGGCCCTTGGCCCAGATTGCTGATCGCTATGAAGTCGATGGCGAAGCGCTGGTGGCCATTTTCGGCATCGAGACGAACTATGGGACGCAGCTGGGCAGGACGCGGGTGCTCGACGCCTGGTTGACGCGGGCTTGCACCGAGGGCAAGCCGCTATGGATCAAGAACGTCTACGCCTCGGTGCGACTGCTGAGCGAAGGCCGGGTGCAGCCCGAGAGCTTCGTCGGCTCCTGGAGCGGCGCCTTCGGCATGACCCAGTTCATCCCCACGTCGTTTTACGAACTGGCCGCCGACGGGGATGGAGACGGGCGGATAGATTTGTACGGGTCGCTACCCGATGCGCTGGCGTCGACCGCCAATCATTTGCGCAAGCGGCGCGCGCGGTGGACGCGGGGGTTGCTGCCGGTCATCGAGGTCAAGCTGCCTGCGGCCGTGGCAGCGTCCGTGCCGATGGGAGAGGAGTTCGCCGGCACGGCGCGCCGCAGCCTGGCAGAGTGGGCGGCGATGGGCGTGGCGCGGGTCGATGGCGGCCGGCCGGACCGGACGCGTGCGGACGAGCCCCTGCCGGAGTCGCCGGCCCAACTGTTTGCGCCCACCGGCGCCCAGGGGCCAGTATTCCTGGTCACCCGTAATTTCGACGCGATCTTGAGCTACAACGGATCGCGCAAGTATGCCTTGGCAGTCAGCTTGCTGATCGACAGGCTGCGCGGGGAGCCGGCACTCGCAACCCCGTGGCCCACGGACGATCCGGGCCTGTCCCGTGCGGAAATCCGCGAGCTCCAGTCGTTGCTGCTGGCCCGTGGCCATGATGTCGGCACGCCCGACGGCGTTCCGGGCGCGCGTACCCGCGGCGCGGTGGCCGCCGAGCAGGCGCGCGCCGGCCTGCCGACAGACGGCAGGGTCGGGCGACGGATTCTCGAAACCCTGCGGCAGACCTCCCTACCGCATCCGGAGCAGGGGCCGCTGCCGCAGTCCCAGTCCCGGAGCGGTGCATGACGGCGGGCATCCTTTCCATAGACATCGGGGGCAGTGGCTTGAAAGCTGCCGTCATCGACGACGAAGGTAAGCGCATCAGCAAGCGCGTGCGCGTGCCCACCCCGCGCCCGTGCCCCCCGGGCCTGTTGGTCGAGAAAGTGGCACGCATGGTGGCCAAGCTGGAGGGATATGACCGCGTTTCCATCGGCTTTCCTGGCATGATCCGCAACCAGCGCGTGCTGACGGCGGTCAATCTTCATTCAGACGAGTGGGCCGGGTTTCCCTTGGCCGAGGTGTTGGGCGAGCGTCTCGGGTGCCCGGCGCGGATGATCAACGACGCTGACATGCAGGGCTACGGACTCGTGCGCGGCGTCGGGCTTGAATTCGTCATGACGCTCGGCACCGGTGTCGGCACGGCCTTGTTCCGGGACGGGAAATTGATGCCGCACATGGAGCTGGCCCACCATCCGATCGAGGGCAGGAAAACCTACGAGGACTACCTGGGTGCCGCCGCATTGCTCGCGGTGGGCGAAGCGCAGTGGAACCGCCGCCTGCGCAAGGCGCTGGGCCTGATCGACATCCTGCTCAGGCCCGACCACGTGTTTCTCGGGGGCGGCAATGCGCGCAAGGTAACGATCGAGCTGCCGCCGAACGTCACGGTGGGCTCGAATGCCGCCGGGATCAGCGGCGGAGCCGCGCTCTGGCGTGATTGGGACTCAGTCCGGTCATAGCGTACGCCCCTTGGGCGAAGGCGACTGTGCGATCCTGCTTCGTCAAGGCAGCTCCGCCGGGTAGCCATCGAGCGCGAGCGAGACCTGGCGACGTATGTCCCATTCCGCCAGCGTCGCCTGTACGGCGCCGTAGAACACGCCGTTCCTGACTACGAACATCGAGGGTAGGTGGAAGACTTCGTAGCGTTCGACCAGTCCTTGGTTGCGGCCGGCGTCTATCCAGCAGAGGCGGCGTACCGGCAGGCTCATGTCGGGAAGGCGGGCACGCGCCATTTTGCAATTGGCACATGTGGCGCTGGTGAACACCAGCAGCGAGGTGCCGGGGGCGTCCAGCAGGAAACGGTCTGCAGTGCCGTCGTCGAGTTCGATTTGTTCCATGAAACGAGCGTAGCCTTTCGGCTGCGCGCAGAGGCCATGGGCGACAATATATCGGATTCTTCGCCCGACCCGACCCACCATGCACGACGAAAAACGAGACTCCAGGCCCGCGCGTTGCGTTTGGGCCGGCAATGATCCGCTTTACATCGCTTACCACGACGAAGAATGGGGCCGGCCCGTCGCCGACGATACGGCGTTGTTCGAACGCATCAGCCTGGAGGGGTTCCAGTCAGGCCTGAGCTGGTTGACCATTTTGCGCAAGCGGCCTGCGTTCCGGCGCGCCTTTGCCGGATTCGACATCGATGCGGTGGCGGCTTTCGGTCCCCGCGACGTGAAGCGTTTGCTCGGGGACCCGGGCATCGTGCGCCACCGAGGCAAGATCGAAGCGGTCGTCAACAATGCCCGGCGCGCCGTCGAGCTGCGCGCCGAGGCGGGATCGCTGGCAGCGTTTCTGTGGCGCTACGAACCTCGAACCGAGTATGCCGGGCCGCCGCGGAGCGAGTCTCCCGAGTCGCGCGCGTTGTCCAAAGAGCTCAAGCGGCGGGGGTGGCGTTTCGTCGGGCCGACCACGCTCTACTCGCTGATGCAGGCGGTGGGCATGGTCAATGATCACGGCCCGCATTGCATGTGCCGCCTCGAGGTCGAACGCCTGCGCCAGGCCTTTGCCCGGCCGGCGGACGGTGCAGCCTAGAAAACGCTTTCCGCTTCGTTGTGGTGTTCGACGATAGAACGCACCGTGTGCGGGACCGGTCTGCCGGCGAATTCGCACTCGTGCGAGACGTTCGCGGGGCAGCCTTCGATCAGCGGGCAGCGGTCGAAGAGTTCGGCCACCCAGTCGACGAACACCCGCACCTTGGGCGAGAGGTGGCGGTTGTGCAGGTAGACGACCGAGATGGGCATGGGGGAAGGGCGCCAGGCGTGCAGCACTTCGCGCAGCTGGCCCGACTCTAGGTAGGGTTGCACCATATAGCGCGGCGGCTGGATGAGGCCGAAACCCTGGAGTCCGCATTTGACGTACGCTTCCGCGTCGTTCACGGCGACGACGCCGTGGACTTTCACTGCGGTGGGCACCCCGTCGATGACAAAATCCCAATCGATGGCGCGACCTGTCCGGGACGAAAAATAGTGCACCGCCCGATGATGCTTCAAATCCTCGATCGTACGAGGTTCGCCGTAAGTCTCCAGGTAGGACGGCGCCGCGCAGGTGAGGCTCTCGTAGGTGGCGATGCGCCGCGCGACGAGCGAGGAATCTTGCAGCTCGCCAACGCGAATGGCGCAATCCACCGCCTCCTGAACGAGGTCTGCGGGGCGGTCACTCATGCCGATGACGAGCTCGATGTCCGGATAGCGGGCGTGAAACTCGCACAGCGCCGGAATCAGTATCGACCTTCCGATACAAGGCGGCGTATCTATCCGTAGGCGTCCCTTCGGCCCGCGCGACACGTCGCGGAAGGAGGATTCCGTTTCTTCCAGGTCCGCCAGGATGCGCTTGCAACGCTCGTAGTACGACGCGCCGTCCGGCGTGAGGCTGATCTTGCGGGTGGTACGGTTGAGCAGCCGAACCTGTAGCAGGCGTTCGAGGTCGCGGATCGTGGTGCTGACGGTGGCCCGGGGCAGGCCCATGCTATCGGCCGCCAGCGTGAAGCTGTTGGCTTCCACGACGCGGGTGAAAACCTGCATGGCTTGGAATCTGTCCATGGAGCCTCCTGATTGGTCCTCGGGATTGTTCGTCGAGGACGAATAGTGTTAGCAGAATGGCGGGATTTATCGAGACCACGATAACACTCAAAATCGGTCATCTCCCAAGTTGCCTACACGAAATCGAGGTTTTTCCATGTCTCTCATTCGTAAACACGCGCGGCTAGCGCTGGTGCTGCTCGTCTTACTTGCTGCTGCTGGCGTGCTGGCCGTTGCGCGCCTGCCGGCCCAAGCGGGCGATGCCCAGCCGCCCGCGCCGCAAGCGGCGGTGGTTGACGTTGCGGAAGTCGTTCGGCGCACCATCATCGATTGGCGCAGTTACTCGGGGCGGCTGGAGGCCGTGGATCGGGTGGAGATCCGGCCGCTCGTGTCCGGCACGTTGACTGCCGTGCATTTCCAGGATGGCGCCATGGTCAAGAAGGGCGACGTGCTGTTCGCCATTGATCCGCGGCCCTATGCCGCGGAGGTGGCGCGCATGGAAGCCCAGCTTGCGGCCGCCAAGGCGCGCCAGGCCTATACGGCGTCAGAGCTGGCTCGCGGGGAGCGCCTGCTGGCCGACAATGCAATCGCCAAGCGCGATTTCGAGGAAAAGCAGAACGCGGCGCGCGAGGCAGCGGCCAACTTGCAGGCAGCCCAGGCGGCGCTCGCGGCGGCTCGCCTCAACCTGGAATACACCCGCATCAAGGCGCCCGTGAGCGGACGCATTTCCCGTGCGCTCGTGACGGTGGGCAACGTGGTCGCTGCAGGCGCGGCCTCCGCGCCGCTCACGACTTTGGTGTCCACCGAGCGCCTATACGCGGCCTTCGACATCGACGAGCCGACTTACCTGAAGATCGCCCGGGCCAGTCGCGCGGCGGGCGGGGTCATTCCCGTCTCGATGGGGCTTGCCGACGATGAAGGGTATCCCCGCCGGGGAACGGTCAGTTTCATCGACAACAAGCTGGACGTGACCTCGGGCACCATACGCGTGCGGGCGATTTTCGACAATCCCGACGGCCAGTTGATTCCGGGGCTGTATGCGCGGGTGCGCGTGGGGACCGGACAACCCCGGGATGCGCTGCTCATCGACGATCGCGCGGTTGGTACCGACCAGGACAAGCGTTTCGTGTTGGTGCTGGACGAGGCCAATCGCACGCGTTATCGCCAGGTTCGGCTGGGGGCGGTGACCGAAGGGCTGCGCGTGGTAGAAGCCGGCTTGGAGGCGGGGGAGCGTATCGTCGTCAACGGGTTGCAGCGCGTGCGTCCCGGCGAGCCGGTCGCCCCGCGCCTCGTCCCCATGGCCGGCGCCGGCGGGAGCCTGGCAGGCGAGCAGCCTGCCAGCGGCGAGGGCGGTACGCCCGAGCATGATCCGGCGATTCCGCTGGCCAAGCGCGTCTGAGGCAGGCGGACGATCATGGACATCTCCAAATTCTTTATCGACCGGCCGATCTTTGCCGGCGTGCTCTCCGTTCTCATTTTGCTCGGCGGCGCGCTCGCCATGTTCCAGTTGCCGATTTCCGAGTATCCCGAGGTCGTGCCGCCTTCGGTGGTGGTCAGGGCGCAGTACCCCGGCGCCAATCCCAAGGTGATTGCCGAGACGGTCGCAGCACCATTGGAGGAAGCCATCAACGGCGTCGAGGACATGCTCTACATGCAGTCGCAGGCAAACAGCGACGGCAACCTGGCGGTCACGGTGACGTTTCGTCTCGGCATGGATCCTGACAAGGCGCAACAATTGGTACAGAACCGGGTTTCCCAGGCGTTGCCACGCCTGCCCGAGGACGTGCAGCGGCTGGGCGTGACCACGCTCAAGAGTTCCCCGACGCTGACGCTGGTGGCGCACCTGATCTCGCCCGACGATCGCTACGACATGACGTACCTGCGCAACTATGCCCTGATCAACGTCAAGGACCGCCTGGCGCGTATTCCTGGCGTTGGCGAGGTGCAGCTATGGGGCGCTGGAAATTATTCGATGCGCATTTGGCTCGACCCGCAGAAAGTGGCACAGCGCGGGCTCACGGCCTCAGATGTGGTGGCGGCCATACGCGAACAGAACGTACAGGTGGCAGCCGGCGTGATTGGCGCTTCGCCCAATACGTCCGACGTATCGCTGCAGTTATCGGTCAACACCCAGGGCCGCCTGCAGACCGAGGCCGATTTCGGAAATATCGTGCTCAAGGCTGCACCCGATGGCGGCGTGACGCGGCTATCCGACGTCGCGCGCATCGAGCTGGCGGCCGCCGAGTACGGCTTGCGCTCACTGCTGGACAACAAGCCCGCTGTGGCGCTGGCCATCATGCAATCGCCCGGGGCCAACGCGCTGGCCGTCTCGGACCAGGTGCGCGCCGCAATGAAGGAAATCGCCGAGGACTTCCCGCCCTCGGTGGAGTACAGGATCGTCTACGACCCGACCCAATTCGTGCGCGCGAGCATCAAGGCGGTCGTTGCCACGCTGCTGGAGGCGGTCGCGCTGGTGGTCCTAGTAGTCATCGTTTTCCTGCAGACGTGGCGCGCTTCCATCATCCCGCTGCTGGCGGTGCCGGTGTCCATCATTGGCACGTTTTCGCTGCTGCTCGCCTTTGGCTACTCGATCAATGCGCTGTCGCTGTTCGGCATGGTGCTTGCCATCGGCATTGTGGTGGACGACGCCATCGTGGTGGTGGAGAACGTCGAGCGCAACATCGCGGCGGGGCTGACGCCGCGCGAAGCGACTTACCGCGCCATGCGGGAGGTGAGCGGACCCATCATCGCCATTGCGCTGACGCTGGTCGCGGTGTTCGTGCCACTCGCGTTCATGACAGGGTTGAGCGGCCAGTTCTACAAGCAGTTCGCCATGACGATCGCCATCTCGACGGTGATCTCGGCGTTCAACTCGCTGACCCTGTCGCCGGCGCTGTCGGCCTTGCTGTTGAAGCCTCATGGCGCGGAACCCGACGCACTGAGCCGCGCGATGAACCGCGTGTTCGGCGGCTTTTTCCGGCGCTTCAACGACTTGTTCGGCCGCGCCTCGGTGCGGTACGGGCAGGGCGTCTCGGGCGTGATCTCGCGCAAGGCATTGGTGATGGGCGTCTATGCCGTGCTGCTGGCTCTGACGGCCGGTGTCTCGGCCATCGTGCCTGGCGGGTTCGTGCCCGCACAGGATAAGCAATATCTGGTGGCCTTCGCGCAATTGCCCAACGGCGCATCGCTCGATCGCACCGAAGCGGTCATTCGCCGCATGTCAGACATCGCCCTCAAGCAGCCGGGCGTGGACAGCGCCGTCGCCTTCCCAGGACTGTCGATCAACGGTTTCACGAACAGCTCCAGCGCGGGCATCGTGTTCGTATCGCTCAAGGATTTTTCCGAGCGCAAGGGCAAGGATTTGTCGGCCGATGCGATCGCGAACGCGCTGAACAGGCAGTTTGCCGAGATCCAGGAGTCATTCATCGGCGTGTTTCCTCCGCCGCCGGTCATGGGGCTGGGCACGCTAGGCGGATTCAAGCTGCAGATCGAGGATCGCGCCGCACGCGGCTACGCCGAATTGGATGCCGCGGCGAAAGCTTTCGTGGCGGCGGCGCAGCAGGCGCCCGAGTTGGGGCCGACCTTCACGAGCTACCAAATCAACGTGCCGCAGCTGGAGGTTGAACTCGATCGCGTCAAGGCCAAGCAGCTCGGCGTCGCGGTGACGGACGTGTTCGACACAATGCAAATCTATTTGGGTTCGCTGTACGTAAACGATTTCAACCGTTTCGGACGCGTCTACCAAGTGCGTGCGCAGGCTGACGCGCCGTTTCGCGCGCACCCCGACGACATCCTCGCGCTCAAGACGCGCAATGCCGCGGGCGAAATGGTGCCGCTGTCTTCCCTGGTGCAGGTGCGCCCGGCCTACGGCCCGGAGATGGTCGTCCGCTACAACGGCTATACCGCGGCGGACATCAACGGCGGGCCGGCGCCAGGTTATTCGTCGGACCAAGCCCAGGCCGCGGCTGAACGCATCGCCGCACAAGTGCTGCCGCGTGGCATGAAGCTGGAATGGACGGACCTCACCTACCAGCAAATTCTCGCGGGCAATGCCGGGGTCTGGGTGTTCCCCATCAGCGTGCTGCTGGTGTTCCTCGTGCTCGCGGCGCTGTACGAAAGCCTGACCTTGCCGCTGGCCGTGATCCTGATCGTGCCAATGAGCATCCTGGCCGCGCTCACGGGAGTCTGGCTGACGCGGGGGGACAACAACATTTTCACGCAGATCGGCCTCATGGTGTTGGTGGGCTTGGCGTCCAAGAATGCGATCCTGATCGTCGAGTTTGCGCGCGAGCTCGAATTGCAGGGCAGGTCCGTGGTGCAGGCGGCGATCGAAGCCAGCAGGCTGAGGTTGCGGCCGATCCTGATGACGTCGATTGCGTTCATCATGGGCGTGGTGCCGCTGGTGTTTTCCAGCGGCGCCGGCTCCGAAATGCGCCAGGCCATGGGGGTCGCGGTGTTCTTCGGCATGCTGGGTGTGACGCTCTTCGGATTGTTCCTGACACCGGTTTTCTACGTGGCGCTGCGCATGGCCGCCGGCTCGCGCAAGCTGCATTCGGCAACCCACCGCGACGCGCCCATCACGGCTGCCACGGCGCAAAGGGGGCACGCATGAGACGGGAGGACACGATGCAGACGCACAAACGCGGGTTGGGCCGCTTCTCTGCACTGCTGGTGGCCTTGGCGCTGGCAGGATGCGCCACGGCGCCGGATTATCGGCCGCCGCGGCCGGACGTACCGGCAGCCTTCAAAGAGGCCCAAGGCGGGAACTGGAAGGTGGCGGAGCCGGCCGAGGCCGGACATCGCGGCCAGTGGTGGAAGATCTTCGGCGATCCGGTACTGGACGAGATGCAGGCACGTGCCGAACAAGCGAACCAGGACCTCAAGGCCGCCGCGGCGCGGCTTGCGCAGGCGCGGGCGAGGTTGGGCGAGGCGAGGGCGGATCTTTATCCCGGCGTGGGCGTGGGCGCCGGCCCCACTCGCCAGCGGCCGTCTCCTGCCTCGCGGGGGCTGCCGGCAGACGCCTCGACCTCCGCGTCCACGCTGTGGCGGGCGCAGGCCGCGGTTTCGTACGAGGTGGATTTGTTCGGCCGGATCGCTTCGGCCGTAGAGGCCGCCTCGGCCGCAGCCGAGCAGGGCGAAGCGTTGTTGCGCTCTGTCCAGCTCGCCTTGCAGGCGGATGTGGCCCACGCCTACTTCCTGGTGCGCGAGCTTGACGCCGGACAACAGCTCTACGAGGGGACGGTCGCTTTGCGCGAACGTACCCTGGCGCTCATCCAGCGCCGCTACGATGAGGGGGACATCAGCGAACTGGACCTTGCGCGGGCCCGCACCGAACTCGCGTCGGCCCGGTCCGAGGCGCTGGATATCGCCCGCCAGCGGGCGGCTGCCGAGCACGCCCTGGCCATCCTGCTGGGCGAGGTGCCCGCCAACTTCAGCCTGCCCCCGAGGCCGCTGGGCCGTCTGATGGTGTCGGTGCCGCCCGGGCTGCCTTCGGCATTGCTGGAACGGCGGCCGGACATCGCGGCCGCCGAGCGCGCGATGGCGGCGGCGAACGCCCGCGTTGGCCTCGCCCAGGCGGCATTCTTTCCTCGCCTCGAGTTGACGGGGGCGCTCGGCTACGAGTCGGCGCAACTGAGTGATTTGTTCAACTGGTCCAGCCGCACGTTCATCTTAGGTCCGCTCGTGGGGACCATGCTGACGCTCCCGCTGTTCGACGGCGGGCGCCGCGACGCGTCCGTGGCTGCCGCGCGCGCCGCCTATGAAGAGGAAGTCGCCAAGTATCGGCAAACCGTACTGAACGCGTTCCGGGAGGTCGAGGACAATCTCGCCCATCTGCGCATCCTGCGCGAGCAGTACGAGGCGCAGGACCAGGCGGTCGAGTCGGCGGCCCGGGCGGCGCGTTTGTCGCAGATTCAGTACCGGGAAGGGTCGGTCAGCTATTTGGACGTGATCGATGCGGACCGCAGCGTGCTGCAGCAGCGCCGCATGGCGACCCGGCTGGACGGAGAGCTGGCGCGCTCGGCCGTGAACCTGATCCGCGCGCTCGGCGGCGGCTGGGAAAGCACGCCGGCCCCTGCGCCGACCGCGGCGCAAACGTTGCGGATGGAGCAAGCTTCGTAACAAGGCATGCAAAGGGAAGGAACTGCGCCCGGGAGGAGTTCTACGGTGTACCGAACGCTTACATCCTCGCCGGGCGCAGTTGCCGGACGGGAACTTGGCGCCTCTACACTTGATCTAGATTGACGCATTAGCCTCGGTTGCGAGGCCTGGAACGAACAAGAGGAGCCATCCATGAATACGCATATTCACAGCAAACGTTTCGTCCTGCACCTCGGCGCAGCCGTCTTGGGCGCCCTTGTTTTTTCCGCTGCCCAGGCCGCCATGAGTCCGGAAGCGGCTTACCGGGAGGAGGTCGCGCGCTGCAATAGCGGCAAGACCGGCCAGGACCGGGCAACCTGCCTGCGCGAGGCCGGTGCTGCGCTGCAAGAGGCCCGCCGCGGCCGCCTGCGCGACGAGGACCCCTCGATTTATGAGAAGAACCGGATCCTGCGCTGCAACGCCCTGCCCGAGGCCGACCGCCCGGCGTGCATCGCGCGCGCGGAAGGCCGCGGCACCGTTACGGGCAGCGTCGAAGGGGGCGGCTTGCTGCGCGAGTACAGGGAAGTCGTCCCCGCCACGGAGGCCGGCAGTGCCCGCTGACGCCTAAGGGCGGCGTCACTGCCTCCGGGGGGCGGCGCCCAGCGCGACCGTGCGCTGGGCGCGATGCAAGAGCTACGTTATAAAATGTAATATACGTCGGCTTTGCATCAATCCGGGGGCCAGGTGCGCATCGCCATATTGGAAGACGATCCGGCGCATGCCAGGATCATCGAAAAGACGCTGCTTCAGGCTGGGCACCAGTGCCAGGTGTACGGTGACGGCAGGCTGATGCTGCGCGAGTTGCGCAGGCAGAGCTACGATTTGTTCGTGCTCGACTGGCATGTGCCGCACGTCGAGGGGCCGGAAATCCTGGGGTGGATACGACGCAACCTGCCTCGCCACCTGCCCGTGCTCTTCGTCACCAGCCGCGACGATGAACAAGACGTCGTCGAGGGCCTTCAGGCCGGTGCTGACGACTACATGACCAAGCCCATCCGGGCCTTGGAGCTCCAGGCACGCGTCACGGCGTTGCTGCGCCGCGCGTATCCGGAAACTACCCGTCCCGTCCAACCCGGCTTCGGGGACTACGTTTTTGATTTACACCGCCGCGAGATCAGCCTAAGGGGCAAAGTCGTCGACCTCAAGCCCAAGGAGTATGAGCTCGCGCTGTTCCTGTTCCGCAATCCAGGCCGCTTGTTGACCCACCAGCATCTTCTCGAGGAGCTGTGGGGCACCAGCGCCATCGATACGCGCACGGTCACCACCCACATGTCGCAATTGCGCCGCAAGCTCGATCTGCGGCCGCAGAACGGCGTGCGGGTCGTCCCCGTGTACGGACTGGGTTACCGGTTCGAGGTGCTGGATTCAGCGGAAACCCCCACTAACACCAACAACGACGCCTCCCCATGAAAATGTTCCTTCCCGTGCAATGCAGCGTCCGGCTCACCACATGGGCACTGGCAGCCGCGTGTGCGGGTGCTGCGGCGCCTGCGCTGGCCCAGCAAGCAGAACCCATTCGGCACGTCGTGCGCAACGGCGACACGCTTTACGACCTCGCGAACGCTTATCTCGAAGATCCACTTCAATGGAAAGCCTTGGCGCAGGCGAACGGCAATCCGCACCCGCGCCAGTTGAAGTTGGGTTCGACCATCGTCGTGCCCGATGCGCTGTTGCGCAAGAAACCCGGCGGCGCGCGGGTGGTGCACGTCTCCGGGACGGTGCGATACAAGGTTCGAGGCGGCGCCGAAGGCGCGCTCGAACCGGGCATGCGGCTGATCGACGGTGACACCGTCATCACTGACAGCGGCGGATTCGCGACGCTGGAAATGACAGATGGCTCCATCGTGCGCGTGACGGGGGATTCCGAGCTGCGCCTGGAGCGCCTGCGGTACAGCCTCGTCAAGAAGCGCAGCGAGACCACGGTGAGCCTGGACAAGGGCCGGGTGGAATCGCGCGTGACCGCGCAGCAGCCCACGGGAAGTCGGTTCCGGGTCGATACGCCGCTGATGGCCGCGGGGGTGCGCGGCACGGAATTCGGCGTCACGCTGCGCAATGATGGGGCCGCTACCAGCGACGTACTCCAGGGCGAGGTCGAGCTGACCGCACGGCAGTCTGGTTCGAGCGCGCGCGTGGCAGCAGGCACGGGCGGCGCTGTGGCGGCCGGGATGCAGGCTCCCGCATTGGCTCCCTTGCTGCCCGTGCCGGATTTGTCCGGCGTGCGCTCTTTGCAAGAGCGTCCCATCATCGACCTGGCCTTTGCACCGCAAAGCGGCGCGGTCTCCTATCGGGCCTTCATCTGGCCTGCCGGGGATCCCGAGCGAATCGTGGGCAACGTCGTCGCGTCGCAGCCCAGGGTGCGCTTTGCGGGCCTGGACGACGGCGATTACGTCGTCCGGATCAGCGCGATCGACGCGCAAGGCATAGAAGGGCGGCATGCTACTTGGCCCATCAAGCTCAAGGCCCGCCCCGAACCGCCGGTGACGCTCGCGCCCGTCGACGGCGGCACGGTACAACAGCAAGATGTGACGCTCGAGTGGACCGAAGGCGAGAACGCGATCGGCTACCGGGTGCAACTGGCCCGCGACGAGGCCTTCGCCGATCTTCTCCTAGACGAAACTCTGCAGGCGCAGACCGGGCGGACGGTCACCGGCCTGGCTTCGGGTACGTATTACTGGCGGGTGGCCAGTGTCGCGCGCGGCAAGGACGGCAGTCCGGACATGGGGCCCTATGGCGATCCGCGGCGCTTCATGGTCAGGCTGCCGGCCGGCAATAACGTTGCCCTGGAACAGGATGGTGACCGCCTGACCCTGGCCTGGGACGGCGAACCCGGCCAGCGCTATTGGGTGCAGGTCTCGGGCGATCCGAATTTCGCAACGATCGCGGCTGAGCAAAGAACCTCGGAGCGCCAATGGGCGGTCGAGGGCCTGCCGGCAGGCGAGTATTTCCTGCGGATACAGGCCACGGACAGTGACGGTTTCGTCCGGGAGTTCACCCGCCCGCAGCGTTTCCGCATCAACAACTTCATCCGCACCGGCGCCGGTCCCCTGCGTTCGGGCGACGGCCAGGAAGTCCGGCCGCAATAAGGTATGGACCGTCTTCTGGGCCGTCGGTTCGCCAGGGGGCTTGCCGTCGCCGTCGGACTGTGCCTGGCGGCGCTCCTGGCGTGGCAGGGGGGCCTGGGGCGCGTGGATGGCTCGCTGTATGACTGGATCAGCCGGTTTGGCGCACGCGATCCCCGGCCGGACGTGGTCGTGGTGGCGATCGACGAACGCAGCCTGGCACAAGTGGGGCGCTGGCCTTGGCCCAGGGATCAGCAGATCGATTTGATCGAGCGCATCGCCGCCCAATCGCCCGCGGCGGTCGGGCTGGACCTGCTGCTTTCCGAGCCGTCTTCCGATCCGCTGGTCGACCAGCGTCTGGCAGAGGCGTTTCGCCGCAGTGGCAACATCGTGCTGCCGTTTTTCACTGCGCAGGCGGGAACGGGGAAGGTGCAAGCCATGCTGCCCGTTCCGCCGCTTGCGGCCGCTGCCCACCGGTTGGGGCACGTTTCCATCGATCCGGACGCCGACGGCGTCGTCCGTAGCGTTTACTTGCGCGAGGGCCCGCATGGGCAGATGTGGGAGCATTTCGCGGTGGCGCTATTGCGTACGGCCGGTGCGCCGGTGCCCGACCCGCTTCCCGGCAATCGCGCGCCGCCGCGGCTGCCTTCCGAGGCGGCTGGCGATTGGCGGCGCGACCACTGGGTGCACGTCGCCTATGCGGGGCCGGCGGGGACGTATCGCACCTTGTCTGCGGCGGACGTGCTGGCGGGCCGGGTGCCTGACGATACCTTGCGCGACCGCATCGTGCTGATCGGGGCCACGGCGACCGGGCTGGGGGACGTATATCCGACGCCGTGGTCGGGGCGGCACCGCTTCATGCCGGGAGTCGAGATTTCGGCCAACGTCATCGACAACCTGCTCTCGGGAGAGACGCGGGCCGTCATGGCGCAGTGGCTCGCCATGACGCTGTCCGTCCTGCTGGTGGCGGCCGTACTGCCTGCGCTATGGCTGCTGGCCCCGGGTTGGGCCTTGGCTGCGTCGGCGGCGGGCGTTGCGGCGACCGTCACCGTGAGCGGGGTGCTGCTGCTGGGCCAAGGCGTGTGGTTCCCCCCGGGGGCGGCGGCATTGTCGATCGTTGCCTTTTATGTGACCTGGAACTGGCGGCGGCTGGAGCGCGCCGCGACCTATCTCGTGGATGAGCTCCGGCGGTTGCGTCGCCACGGTGCGGTGGACGAACCGCCCCCGCCCGGCGGAGAGGATTTGATAGACCGGCGCATCCGGAACCTGGCCCATGCCACCGGTCGCCTGCTCGATGCGCAGGCTTTCATGTCATCAGTGATCGAGAGCCTGCCGGATGCCGTGCTGGCCGTCGGCCAGGACGGCCGGGTGCTGTTGTCCAACCAGGCGGCAACGACGCGTTTCGGCACAGCAGCGGGCAAGGGGGCCGAGATGTCGGGCCTGTTGGAGGGTTGGGCCCTGGTTGGAGGAGGGGCCTTGACCTGGCCGCCTTCCGTCGAGGCCGGCCGCTTCGCAGAGTGCCGTGACCCTTCAGGCAGGGCTTTCCTTTTCGAATATGCACCTTGCGCGGGGTTGGGTGAGGGCGATGCGGCATGGATCGCGACACTGGTAGATATCTCGGCGTTGCGCGAGGCTGAGCGCAAGCGTGACCAAGCCTGGCGATTCCTGTCGCACGACATCCGCTCGCCGCAGGCAGCCATCCTGGCGCTGCTGGACCTGCACGAAAACGATCCTGATGAACTGTCCCGCGACGAGCTGCTCGCCCGCATCCGGCGCTACGTGCTTCGGACCCAATCCCTGGCCGAATCCTTCGTCGAGTTGGCGCGCCTGGCTACTGCGCCTGTGCAGGAGGAGCTGCTGGACGGCGCCGATGTGCTGCTCGATGCGGCCGATGAGTGCTGGAGTCTCGCGCAGGCCAAGGACATCGCGCTGCGGACCGATTTGCCGGACGGTGCGGCCCCGTTGCGAGGCGAGCGCAGCTTGCTCGTGCGGGCACTCGTGAATCTGATCAACAACGCGGTCAAATTCAGTTCACCCGGCAGTCCCGTGGAATGTCGCTTGTTCTCGCAGGACGGCAACTGGTGCTTGGCGGTGAAGGACCGCGGGCCAGGCATTGCGCCTGAGGAGCAGGCACGGCTGTTCCAGGAGTTCTCGCGCGTGGGTGGCGCTTCGGCGGGAGAGCCGGGCTTCGGGCTGGGGCTGGCCTTCGTGAAGGCAGTGGCGGAGCGGCACCACGGCCGCGTCGAATGCGATAGCGAACCGGGCCGGGGCAGCGAGTTCCGCATCGTCCTGCCCGCGGCCTCCCCATAGGCCAGCACGCCACTTGCCAGGTGGGGCGCGGCGGCGCGATGGTATCATCCCCGCCGATACTGCAACGGGTGTCGCAAGCGTCGACGTCATTCGATGCGTTGAAAGTCGCTCCGAGGTCCGCCGGGCCGGTGCGTATCGCTTATCGACGCTCGACGATGAACAACGCCTCCCCGGAATTTTCCTCCCTATCCTCGACGCAAGCGGCGCAACGTCTTCTACCACTGGTAGCCATCGTCTTGACGGGATTCTTGGCCGTAGGCCTGCCTTTGCCTGCGCTGCCCCTGTACGTCAATGGCAGGCTCGGATTTTCTCCCTTGGTCGTGGGATGGGTCATCGGCTTGCAGCCGCTGGCAACGATCCTCACGCGCAAGTTCGCCGGCGCTTATGTCGATCGGCATGGACCTCGCCAGGCGGTGATGCTGGGACTGCCGATGGCGATGGGCGCGGGTTCCCTCTACGCAGCGTCAGCGCTGATTCCGCATCCCACGGCGTCCCTCGGGGCGCTCGTGGTCGGTCGTGTCCTCATGGGCCCTGCGGAAAGCCTGTTTCTCACCGGCACGATGACTTGGGGCATAGGCCGCATCGGGCCGCAGCGAACCGGCCTGGTGATGTCTTGGCAAGGCATCGCGATGTTCGCGGCGCTCGGGCTCGGGGCGCCGTTGGGCATCGGGATCATGCAGCGCCTGGATTTCCTGGCCGTCAGCCTGGCCACCATGGCGTTTCCGATGGCCGGGCTCGTCGTCGCCTCGCGGGTGCCGGGCGTTCCGGTGCTCGGCGGCAAGCGCAAGCACGTCCCGTTCTTGCGCATCATCGCGCTCATCTGGAGGCAGGGGGCGGCCCTGTCGCTGGCGTCGGCGCCGTTTGCCGTGCTGACGGCCTTCGTGGTGCTGTACTTCGCCGACCGGGGATGGGATGGCGCGGGCCTGGCGCTGACCGGCTTTGCGGCCGGATACATCCTCGTTCGCCTTTTCTTGGGCAAGCTGCCGGACCAATTGGGCGGCCGCCAGGTGGCCCTGGTTTCTCTGGTGGTCGAGGCGCTCGGGCAGGGCTTGCTTTGGATCGCGCCCGATCCCGTGTTTGCGCTCGCCGGAGCGACGCTGACGGGGCTCGGTTTTTCCTTGGTGTTTCCGTCCATGGGGGTGGAGGCCATGCGGCGCGTGCCTGCGCAAAGCCGGGGCGTGGCGGTGGGAGGTTTTCTCGCCTTCGTGGACGTCACGGCGGCGGTGACCGGGCCACTGGCCGGCCTGTTGATCGGTGCGCTCGGATATCGCTCGGCTTTCCTGGCGGGCTTGGCCGCGTGCGTGGCCTCCGCCGCTCTGATTGCCTTCGGCATGGGCGGCGGCGATCGCTCGCAGACGTGATTGCCGGGAGCGGGGCGCCGCCGTGCCACTCGTCCGTCGCGTGCCGCTGCAGGTAAGATGGGGTTGCCGACGGCGCCGGCCGTCCTTCTAGGCCTCATGGACGGGGTAGAATGCGCCCGTTCCCCATTCGATATCCATGTCTGAATCTCCCGATGCCATCTTGATGCGCCGCGCGCTGGCCCTGGCCGAGCAAGCCTGGCGGGACGGCGAGGTACCGGTGGGCGCGGTGGTGTGTGATGCATCGGGCCGCGTCATCGGCGAGGGCGCCAATCGCCCCATAGGCAGCTCCGACCCCACGGCCCATGCCGAGATCCAGGCCTTGCGCCAGGCATGTCGTGCCGTCGGTAACTATCGTCTTCCCGGTGCCACGCTGTACGTTACGCTCGAGCCTTGTGCCATGTGCATGGGGGCCATGCTGCACGCTCGTCTTGCGCGGGTGGTCTATGGCGCGTCCGATCCCAAGACCGGCGCTTGCGGCGGGGTGCTGGACCTGCCGTCCATTTCCGTGCTGAACCACCAGACCCGCGTGGAGGGCGGTGTCTTGGCCGACGAGTGCGGCGATCTGCTCCGGGCGTTCTTCCGTCAAAAACGCGAGGCGGCGCGCGCCGCCTCGAATCCCCCCTTTCCATCCGGATCCGCATGAACCGACGCCATTCCCGAGCCACGCCCTCAGCCCGCGGCGACGCGGGCCACGCACACCATGCGCATGAACATGGCCACGAGCATGGTTCTGCCCACGATCCAGGCCATGGCGCGCATGACCACGGCCAGTACGGCTTTCCCGCGTTGGGGCGCAAGCCCGGCGTTTACCTCGTTTCGCCCTCCGGGGCGGTGCCAGAGCGCGAGAGGATCGACCAGGCTCGCGTCCACCTCAAGGCGCTGGGCTTTCAGCCGGTCTTGGATCGCGCAGCTTTGCTCCGCGACCAACGCTTCGCCGGCACGGACGAACAGCGATTGGCGGCGCTGGAGCGGGCGTGCTCCCAAAAGCACCCCATCGTCATGGCCACGCGCGGCGGGTATGGCTTATCACGCCTACTTCCCCGCATAGACTGGAAGGCCATGGCAGACAGCGGCAAGCGCTTCGTCGGGCACAGCGACTTCACGTTCTTCCAGCTCGCGTTACTGGCCAAGACCGGAGCCATCAGCTATGCGGGCCCCATGGCATCGTTCGATTTTGGCGGCAAGCGCGTCGACGATTTGACCGCCGCCCTGTTCGCCGAGGCTTTGCGCGGGGAGCTGGAGATCCTCAGCTTCGAGTCGGAGCAGGCCGATCCGGTGGATTGCCGCGGCATCCTTTGGGGGGGGAATCTCGCGGTTCTGACATCGCTCCTGGGCACGCCGTACTTTCCGCGCATCCGCGGCATCCTTTTCCTGGAAGACGTCAACGAGCATCCCTACCGGGTCGAGCGGATGCTGGTGCAATTGGCCCAGGCGGGCGTGCTCGCCAAGCAGCGCGCCATCGTGCTGGGCAGTTTTACTGACTACAAGCTTACGGCGCACGACGACGGCTACGACTTGTCCTCGGTCATCGCGTGGCTGCGCAAGGAAGTCAAGGTTCCCGTCGTACCGGGCCTTCCGTTCGGGCACGTCCGGACCAAGGCCACGCTGCCGGTCGGGGCGAAAGTCGGGCTCGCCACTGAAGACGGCATGGCTTACCTCGTGTTCGCGGAGCACGGGCACGCACACTGAGCGCCAGGCCCCGCGGCCGCGGCGGCTAGCGCTCGCCTCCGGGCCCGCCGGCAGGCGGAGGCGCCTTGTCGGCGTCAACCCGGTGCTCGTCGTCGATGTCGTCTGTCGTATAGTGCGGCGGCTCGGCCCCGGGGCCAGGAGGCCGGTCGGGCGCGGGCACCGCCTTGCCGGCGCGACGGTGACGATACAGGGCGGCCCGCGCTAGCATGAGCGTGGTGGCGGGCACCGTCAGCGTCAGGAAAATCGCGATGAGGATTTCATGCAGGGCGGGGCCGTCGCTGGTCAGGCTGAAATACAGCATGGAGGCGATCGCGAGGGAGACCATGCCCATCGTGGCGCCGAGCGTGGGGCCATGCAAGCGCTGATAAAAGCTGTGGAAGCGCCAGAGCCCCAGGCAGCCGATCAAGGTCAGCAGCCCGCCGAACACGAGCAGCGCGGAAATCAGGAGGTCCGCCCACAGGGGGAGCACGAGTTCCGTCGTCATTCGATGACCTCTCCGCGCAGCAGGAATTTGGCGAGCGCTATAGAACTGACGAAGCCGAGCAGGGCGATGGTCACGGCCGCTTCGAAGAATTCGGTGCTGTCGAAGCGTATGCCCAGCACCAGCAGCATGAGCATGGCGCAGATATACATGGTGTCCAGCGCCAAGACCCGGTCCTGGGCCGCGGGACCCTTGATGAGGCGCATTGCCGCCAGCACCATCGCCAAGGCGATGCACAGCATTGCGAACAGGCTGGCCCAGCCGAGTACGTTCGTCATTCGAAAATCTCCATCAAGGGGCGCTCGTACCGGGTCTTGAGCAAATTGATCCAGTATTGTTCATCGTTCAGGTCCAGGACGTGAATGATGAGCGCACTGCGGTCGTCGGTCAGCTCGACGCACACCGTGCCGGGAATCGCCGTGATGATCAGCGACAGCGTCATCAAGCCGTGGGGATCGCGCAGGTCGAGCGGCAGGCGGATGAAGCCGGAGTTATTGCGGCGCTGCCGGGACCCAAGAACGATGCGGGCGACCTCAAGATTGGACCGGAAACTGTCGACGATTACCACGCCCAGCAGCCGCAGCGCGGCGCCCGGGCGCCGAAGGCTTGCGCGGACCGGGCGCAGCGGTGCCGTCCACAGGGGGAGCACGATGGCGAGCAGCGATCCGAGCAGCAGGTGGCCGAGCGAGAAGGCCTGGTTGAGGACCAGCCACATCGCGAGGAGGAAAAGCGACGTTCTGGGCCAGGGCAGGATGCGCTTGATCATGGCGAGATCCCTCCGCGGTGGTCGGCCTGGCGCGCAGAAAGGACGCTGCGCACGTATTCCTCGGGATGGTGAAGGGCGTTGGCTGCGTCATGGAAATAGCGCATGGCCGGCTGGGCCTGCAGCATCAGGACGATGCCCAGCACGAGCATGACCGTGATCGGGAAGACCTCGATCACGCGCAGCCGTGGCGGCGTGCGAACAGTCGGGACCCAGAACGAGCGGATGCCGATGCGGGTGAGCGAGACGACGGTGGTGAGCCCGGAGGCGATCAGCAGCGCAAGCAGCACCCAGGCCAGCAAGGGCTCGGGATGGCCGATCTCCGGCGTGAGGCCGTCCGGGTTCAAGATCGCGGTCAGCAGGACGAACTTCGCGACGAAGCCCGACAGCGGCGGCATCCCCGCGATGACCAGCGCGCAGGCGATGAACGCGAGGCCGAGAAAGGCCATTGCCGCCGGAATGACCACGCCCACGTCGGTCGAGTTCATGTCGTCTTCGGGGTCGGTGCTGCGGTCCAGGCCGAAGGCCTCGAGCGTGATGGCGAGCAAGTCGGCGCCGAAGGTGCGGCTGCGCTCCATCAGCTCATGCAGCAGGAAAAAGGCGCTCAGCGCCAGCGTCGAGCTGACCAGGTAGAACAGGGCTGCGGCGGTGACGCTGGTGCGGCCAAAGCCGATGGCAGCGAGCAGGGTACCGGAAGAGATGATCACGGCGAACCCCGCCAGGCGCCCGGTATTTTGTGAGGCCAGCATGCCGAGCGTGCCGAAGGTGAGCGTGGCCAGGCCGATGTAGAGTACCCAGGGCTGCACCAGGCCGCTCGATTCACCCGCCCGTTCGCCGAATAGCAGCAAGGACAGGCGCAGGATGACGTATACCCCCACCTTGGTCATGACCGAGAACAGTGCTGCGGCCGGAGGGCTGGCCGCAGCATAGGACGGCGGCAGCCAGAAGTTGAGCGGCCAGGCACCCGCCTTGAGCAGAAAGGCTACGCCCAGGATCGCCGCACCGGCTTCCATGAGCATGCGATCGGAGCCTGCCACCTGGCCGATGCGCACGGCGATGTCGGCCATGTTGAGCGAGCCGGTCGTGCCATAAATCATCGCAACGCCGATCAGGAACAGCGACGAGCCTGCCAGGTTGACGGCGATGTAGTGCAGGCCCGCCTTGACCCGCTGAGGACCGGAGCCGTGCAGCAGCAGGCCGTAGGAGGCGGCCAGCAGTATTTCGAAGAAGACGAAGAGATTGAATAGGTCCGCCGTCAGGAAAGCGCCGTTCAGCCCCATGAGCTGCAGCTGGAACAGGGGGTGGAAGTGCACCCCGGCGCGGTGCCAGCGCGCCAGCGAATACATCAGCGAACACAGGGCGATGGTCGCGGTGAGCACCAGCATCAAGGCCGAGAGCCTGTCCAGCGCCAGCGCGATGCCGAAAGAGGCCGGCCAGTTGGCGGCCAGGTAGACGGCTACCTGCATCGGGCCCTCGTCGGCCTGGCGCAGCAAGGCAACGGCGACGAGCAGCAGGGCCACGGTGGCTACCACGTTGAGGCCCGCCTTCAGGGTGGCCCGGCCTTCTCCCAGCAGCAGCATCACCCCGCCCATGGCCATGGGCAGGACGATGGGGACGATCAGCAGATGGTCGCGCCAGTCGAGCATCATTCACCCTCCCTGCCGTCGACATGGTCGGTGCCGCTCAGGCCGCGTGACGCGAGCAGGACGACGAGGAAGAGCGCGGTCATGGCGAAGCCGATGACGATGGCGGTCAGCACCAGCGCTTGGGGTAGCGGGTCGGCGTACTCGGCAACTTCGCTGGCCCGGCTCGCCTGCAGGATGGGAGTCTGGTCTACGGACAGCCGGCCCATGGAAAAGATGAAGAGGTTGACGGCATAGGAGAGCAGCGAGATGCCCATGATGACTTGGAAGGTGCGGGGTCGCAGCAGCAGCCAGATGCCGGACCCCCCCAGTACGCCGATGGCGATGGCGATGATCAGCTCCATCAGGCGCCTCCCGTGTGGGGCCGCTCGCCGTCGGCGTGCTGGATGACGCGGTGGCTACGTATCGACTGGTGGGCGAGGGCGGTGAGTATCAGCATGGTGGCTCCGACAACCAGGCAGAACACGCCCAGGTCGAAAAAGAAGGCGCTGGGCAGGTGGATCTCGCCAATCAGCGGCAGGTCGAAGTGCAGGTTATGGGAGGTCAGGAACGGGTAGCCGAAGAGCCAGGCGCCCATGCCGGTCAAGACGGCGAACAGCAGGCCGAGCCCCATCCAGCGTTGCGGATGGAGACGCATCTTGGATTCGACCCAGGCCGTGCCGCCCGCGATGTATTGCAGGATGAAGGCAACCGATAGCGTCAGCCCCGCGACGAAGCCCCCTCCCGGCAGGTTATGTCCGCGCAGGAACAAGAAGGCGGCAAACAGGGCGATGATGGGCAGGGCGAGGCGGATGATGACCGACGGCAGCAGCATGTACCCCACCGCCGGGTCGTCGCCCGCGCGCGCAGCGGCGTCCGTCTTGCCCTGGTCGATCTGCTGGTGGGGCAGCGGGATGCTCTCCGGCGCCGGGCGGAAGCGGCGCAGCAGCGCGTAGACGGTCAACGCTACGATGCCCAGCACCGTGATTTCCCCAAGCGTGTCGAAGCCCCGGAAGTCGACGAGGAGGACGTTGACGACGTTGGTGCCGCCGCCTTCGGTCAGGGACCGTTCCAGGAAGAAGTTCGAGACCGTGTCCGGATAGGGACGGGTGAGCACGGCGTAAGCCAGCAGGGCCATGCCCGCGCCGCCCGCCAGCGCGATGGCGAGGTCGCGAACGCGGTGCGCCCAGGCCATGAGCGGCACCCGTATGCCGAGCTCGGCCGGCTCTTTGCGGCGCGGCAGCCAGCGCAGGCCGAGCAGCAGCAAAATGGTGGTGACCGTCTCTACCAGCAATTGCGTGAGGGCGAGGTCCGGTGCCGAGAACCAGACGAAGGTGATGCAGGTGATGAGCCCCGCGCCCCCCATCATGATGAGCGAGGCCAGCCTGTGGTATTTGGCCTGCTGGGCGGCGCCGACGGCGCACGCGATGCCGATCAGCCACAGGAAGAGGAAGGCGGGATCGACTGCCGAAGACTGCGATGCCGGCAGCAGCACGGGCCGTCCGTAGAGCGTGAGGCCGGCAACGAGTATGGAGAACGCGACGATGCCCAGCAGCTGGGGCTGCAGGCCGCGCGCTCCCAGGCTATTGGTGAGGCGGTCGGCGAGCCAGGTGGCGAAGCTCATGAAGCGTTCGAAGGCGCGCTTGCCGTTGAACCGGTAGAAGAGCGGCAGGCGCTCGACCGTGCTCAGCCTCAGCGTCTTTTGCAAGACCAGGTAAAGCGCGGTTCCTCCCAGGAGCGCCACCAGGCTCATTACCAGGGGCAGGTTGAAGCCGTGCCAGATGGCGAGGCTATAGCTGGGAGTGTCGTCGCCCAGTATGGCGCGCACCGCCGAAGCCAGGAACGGCGCGATGGTATAGCCCGGCGCCACGCCCACGGCTAGGCACAGAAACGCCAATACCTCGGCGGGGAAACGCATCCAGCGGGGAGCCTCGTGCGGCGTGCGCGGCAGGTCGTGCGGCGGCGGGCCGAAAAAGACGTCGTGCAGGAAGCGCCAGGAGTACGCCACGCTGAAGGCCCCGGCCACCGTGGCGGCGGTAGGCAGCGCATGGCTCATGCCGACGGCGTTGCCCACGACCACCGCTTCCGTGAAGAACATCTCTTTGGAAATGAAGCCGTTGAGCAGGGGCACGCCTGCCATCGCCGCGCCAGCCACCATGGCCAGCGTGGCGGTGATGGGCATGACGCGGGCCAGGCCGCTGAGGCGCCGGATGTCACGGGTACCGCATTCGTGGTCGATGATGCCTGCGGCCATGAACAGCGATGCCTTGAACGTGGCGTGGTTCATGATGTGGAATACCGCGGCGACCAATGCCAGCGGGCTGCCCAGGCCCAGCAGCAGCGTGATGAGGCCGAGGTGGCTGATGGTGGAGTAGGCGAGCAGCCCTTTCAGGTCCTGCTGGAAGATCGCTGCATAGGCGCCCAGCAGCAATGTGCACAGGCCGGCGCCGCCGATGATCCAAAACCACTGCTCCGTGCCTGCGAGGACGGGCCAAAGCCTGGCGAGCAGGAATACGCCCGCCTTGACCATGGTGGCCGAATGCAGATAGGCCGACACCGGCGTGGGCGCCGCCATGGCGTGCGGCAGCCAGAAGTGGAACGGGAACTGGGCACTTTTCGTGAGCGTGCCCAGGGCGATCAGCACCAGCGCGACGCTGTAGACCGGATGCGAGCGGATCAGGGCGCCCGAGGCGAGGACGGTTTCCAGGTCGTAACTGCCGACGATGTGCCCAAGCACCAGGATGCCCGCGAACAGGCACAGCCCGCCGGCTGCCGTGACGGTCAGCGCCATGCGCGCGCCGCGCCGCGCGTCGGGGCGATGGTGCCAGTAGCCGATTAGCAAGAAAGAGACCAGGCTGGTCAGCTCCCAGAACAGCGCCAGCTGGATGAGGTTGCCCGACATCACGACGCCCAGCATGGACCCCATGAATGCCAGGAAAAAAGAGAAAAAGCGCGGCACCGGGTCTTCCGGTGACATGTAGTAGCGCGCGTAGAGCACGACGAGCAGCCCGATGCCGCTCACCAGCAAGGCGAACACCCATGCCAGCCCGTCCATGCGCAGCACGAAATCCAGTCCCAGCGAGGGCAGCCATGGGATTTCGTAGCGAATGACCTTGCCGTATGAGATGTCGGGATAGAGCAGGGCGGCCTGTATCGTTCCCGCCAATGCGATCAGGCCCGCGAGCCAGGCCTCGCGATTGCGCGCATTGGCGGGCAGCAGGGCCGCCACGGCGCTACCCGCGAAGGGCAGCGCTAGAAGCAACAGCAGCGACATAGGGGGCGGTCACTCTCTTATGGTTGGAGGTCGGATGGGGTTTCACGCGAGCATCGGCGAGAATGGTAACAAACCACAGGCCCCGTCCGGGGGGCATGGCCGAGCTTCGCATCGCGGGGCGTTCTATTGTGTAAACGCAGGGGCCGCGCTGGGGCCGGCCTGTTAAACTATTAGGTTGATCTTTGCGCTGCGCGCAAGGCGCCTGCGCCATCCTCCGTTTCTTGCGAGTCTTTTTCCGTCGTGATCTCCACCGCCAACCTCACCATCCAGTTCGGTTCCAAACCTCTCTTCGAAAATGTCTCGGTCAAATTCGGTGAGGGCAATCGCTATGGCCTGATCGGTGCGAACGGCAGCGGGAAGTCCACGCTGATGAAGATCATCGGCGGCGACCTCGAACCCACCGCGGGGAACGTTTCCATCGAGCCGAACATCCGCTTGGGCAAGCTGCGCCAGGACCAGTTCGCCTATGAAGACATGCGGGTGCTGGACGTGGTGCTGATGGGCCACACGGAAATGTGGCAGGCCATGACCGAGCGGGACGCCATTTACGCGAACCCGGATGCCACGGACGAAGACTACATGCGCGCCGCGGACCTGGAAGCGAAGTTTGCCGAGTACGACGGCTATACGGCCGAGGCGCGTGCCGGGGAACTGCTCCTCGGGCTGGAGATCCCCGTCGAGCAGCACCAGCTGCCGATGCGCGAGATCGCGCCCGGGTGGAAACTGCGCGTATTGCTGGCCCAGGCGCTGTTCTCGAATCCTGACGTGCTGTTGCTGGACGAGCCGACCAACAACCTCGACATCAACACGATCCGCTGGCTCGAGACGGTGCTCAACCAGTACCAGTCCACGATGATCATCATCAGCCACGATCGCCATTTCCTGAACCAGGTCTGCACCCACATGGCCGACCTGGACTACGGCGAGGTGCGGATCTATCCCGGAAACTACGACGATTACATGCTCGCGTCCGCGCAGGCGCGCGAACGCCTGCTCAGCTCCAACGCCAAGGCCAAGGAACGCATCGCCGAACTGCAGGACTTCGTTCGCCGGTTTTCCGCCAATAAGTCCAAGGCACGGCAAGCCACGTCCCGGCTCAAGCAGATCGACAAGCTCAAGGCCGAGACTGTCGAGGTCAAGCCCTCTTCGCGGCAAAACCCCTACATCCGGTTCGAGCAGGCCAAGGTCATGCACAGGCAGGCAGTGGAGATCGACGGCATTTCCAAGGCGTACGACAAGCCTGTCATCCCGCATTATTCCGCCATGGTCGAAGCGGGCGAGAAAATCGCCATCATCGGCGCCAACGGCGTGGGCAAGTCCACGTTGTTGCGCATGCTGGCGGGCGACCTCGAGCCCGATCGCGGCACCATCAAGTGGTCCGACAATGCCAACCTCGGCTACATGGCCCAGGACGTCTCCGACCACTTCGACCGTGATGAAACAGTGTTCGAATGGATGAGCATGTGGCGCCAGCCGGGAGACGACGACCAGGCGATCCGTTCGGTGCTGGGGCGCCTGCTTTTCTCCAGCGACGACATCGGCAAATGCGTGCGCGTCTTGTCCGGCGGCGAGAAAAACCGCATGATGTTCGGCAAGCTGATGCTGAGCAAGCACAATGTGCTGCTGCTGGACGAGCCGACCAACCACCTGGACATGGAGTCGATCGAGTCACTGCAGCTGGCGCTGGAAAAGTACCAGGGGACGCTGTTCTTCGTTTCGCACGACCGCGAATTCGTGTCCGGGCTGGCCAGCCGCATCATCGAGATTCTTCCCGACGGCCAGTTGATCGACTACAAGGGCACGTACGACGAGTACTTGGCCTCGCGGGGCATCGAGGGCTGATACGCGCGGCGGCACGAAGATTGCTTTGTCTCCTTCGGAATCAGCGGGACTTCCCCGTTGCAAGGAAGAAAGACGATGCCAGTATCTTTGCCTATCGCCTTGTCCCCCCTGCCTGCCTTGGTCGACGGCCTGTATGTCAGGCCGCTTGACATGCCGCAATGCGGTGCGATCCGTGGAGGCATGCCCAAGTTGGGGGCAAGCCTCGTTGCCTGTGCGGGTGTGGCCTGACCCATGCGGATCAAGGTTCTGCTGTTCGGCTCCCCCGGGCATGGCAGCTTCAATTCATGTGGCCTCGCAGGCGTGGAGGCGGCCCGCCAGGCCGGCCAGCAGGTCGATTTGATTTGGATCGAGTCAGCCGGGCCGGCGATTCGCGCGGCGCGCCTGATCGACATCTGCCATCGCGGCGCCGATCTCATCATTGCTTACGGCAGTCCCGGGGACTACCCGGTCGCGATGGCGGCCATGCGGTTTCCTCACATTCATTTCATCGTCGTGCAAGGTTCTTACGTCGGCGAGAACGCGGCCGTCTACAGCGTGCGTGAAGACCAGGCCGCGTTCCTGGCCGGTGTGTTGGCGGCGGCCGAGACGCGCACCGGCGGGTTGGGACACCTGGGGGGCGTGAAGACCGACGCCGCACTGCGCGTGCGCGCCGCGTACGTGGACGGGGCGCACCGCCAGTCTCCGGGCATGGGGATGATGACTTCCTTCTGCGGCAGCATCGACGACGCGGAGCTTGCGTTCGATACCTGCGAGGCCATGGCCAGGCGCGGGGTGGACGTGGTGTTTGGCGCGATCGACGGTGGTCGTCCCGGCATCGAACGCGCGTGCCAGAAATTCCGGCTGCGACAGATCGGCACCCATATTGACTGGACCGAAGCCGAACCCCATCTTTACCTGGGCTCGGCCATCGCTGACAGCGGCCGTTGCATCGCCACCGCCATCAAAGACTACGCGAAAGGGAATGTCCGTTTCGGCGCGAGCACCTCGTTCGGCGTGGAAAGCCCGGATTACGTGCGGGTGGCGGTGAGCCGGACGGTGGGGCAGGCCACGAAGCTGGCACTCGACGAATGGAGCCAGGCCATGGTGCGCGGCGAGGTGACGCCCAGTGCCGAGTATGTGGGGCGCGAGTTCGAGCTGAGCGGCCTGTTGAGTCGTCTTTGACGACCGGGCGGAGGCTTCAGGCTGGCCGCGCGCGGACCCGGGATGAGGCGCGCTTGGCCTTGGCGCGGGCTTCCTCGACCGTGGCCGCGGTAGCCAGCGCCACGCCCATGCGGCGCTTCACGTAGGATTGCGGCTTGCCGAACAGGCGCAGGTCGGTGCCCGCTTCGGCCAGGGCTTCGGCAACGCCCTCGAACACGACCGCGCCGGCCTCTATGCCGCCGTAGATTACGCTGCTGGCGCCGGGCTGGCGCAGCGCGGTGTCGACTGGCAGGCCGAGGAACGCGCGCGCATGTAGCTCGAATTCATTCTGGGCCTGCGTAATCATGGTCACCATGCCCGTGTCATGCGGCCGTGGGCTGACTTCCGAGAACCAGACCTGATCGCCCGCGACGAACATCTCGACGCCGAAGATGCCGTAGCCGCCCAGCTCGCCGGTGATCTTGCGCGCGATGTCGCGGGCCTTTTCCAGCGCTTGGGGAGCCATGGGGTGGGGCTGCCAGCTCTCGACGTAGTCACCGTCCACCTGCACGTGGCCGATCGGTTCGCAAAAGTCGGTGCGTTCCTGGCCGTCGGCGCCACGCGAACGAACGGTCAGCAAGGTGATTTCATAATCGAATCGCACAAAGCCTTCCACGATGACGCGGCCGGCTCCCACCCGTCCCCCTTCCTGTGCGTAACGCCAGGCGCGCTCGACGTCCTGGGGGCCGTCCACCTTGGATTGGCCTTTGCCGGACGACGACATGATTGGCTTGACGATGCACGGATACCCGATGTGTCGGTCGATGGCCTCCCGCATCTCGTCCAGGCTCGAGGCAAAGCGATAGGGAGAGGTCGGCAGGCCGAGTGTTTCCGCCGCTAGCCGCCGTATGCCTTCGCGGTTCATGGTCAGCTGCGCGGCGCGCGCCGTGGGCGTGACGCGCGCCACGCCAGCGGCTTCCAGTTCCACGAGCAGGTCGGTGGCGATGGCCTCGATCTCCGGCACGATGATGTGGGGCTTTTCCGCTTCGATCACCGTTCGCAGCGCTTCGCGGTCGGTCATGGAAACCGTGTGCGCGCGGTGGGCCACCTGGTGGCCCGGCGCGTTGGCGTAGCGGTCCACGGCCACCACTTCGACGCCCAGCCGCTGCAGCGCCATGATGACCTCTTTGCCGAGTTCGCCGGCTCCCAGCAGCATGACGCGTACGGCGGCGGGAGAGAGGGGGGTGCCGAGGGGAGTGAAGGAAGCTGTCGTCATTGCAATCGGTCCACGGTTGGAAAGGCGCGCAGCGCCGTCGAAATCGAAATGTAGCGCGAAGCCGCGGGCGTTGCTTGGCAGGCGCCGCGCGGCGCTAGGCATTTTTTGGATTGAGGCAGATAATGTGGCCGCCGGACGAGGCCGGCACTTTTCTGGGCATCGACATCTCCCCCGCATCCCGGCTCCGCCGCGGCGTGGGTCACGTTTCGGAGTTCATATGAATAAGACGCTTGCATGGTCGTTGGCCGCTCTATTCGTGGCGTGTTCCGGTCCTGCCGCGGCAGCGGAAAACGCCCAGCAGAACAGGATGGCTGTCTGCAACAAGGCGGCAGGGGACAAGAAGGGCGAAGAGCGCAAGGCGTTCATGAGCTCCTGCCTGTCGGCCAAGAAAATGACGCCGCAGGAGAGAATGAGCGTGTGCAACAAGGAGGCCGGTGCGCTGAAGGGCGACGACCGCAAGGCCTTCATGAAGTCCTGCCTGTCGGGCTGAGGCGCGCCGGCCCGAAGGCCGGCGCGGCGCTCAGCAGGCCGGGGGCGCCATGGTCTGCAGGCTGTACTCCAGCGTGGCCATGCTGGCAGGCATGTCGACCTTGGCGCCTAGGTCACGCATGGTGGAGCCCAGCGCGTGCAGCGTGCGGAACAGGTTGTGGGTGCGGCATTGTTCGCCCATTTGTCCGATGCGCACGATGGGCAGGCCGAAGGAACCCGAGATTTCCACCCGGTAGCGGCGCGAGATGTGGTCGCAGATCTGGGTATTGGTCAATCCGTCCGGCACTGTGATGCCAACCACCGAGTTCAGCCGGGACGACTGCGGCGCGAACAGGCGCAGGCCCATGGCCTCGATGCCGTTCTGCAGGGCGAAGGACGACCGGGAATGGCGCGCGAAACGTACAGGCAAGGTTTCGGCGCAGACCAGGCGTAGCGCTTCATGCAGCGCGAGTACGCCAGATACCGGCGCGGTGTAGTGGTACGAGCCCTTGTGCCAGAAATTCTCGGCCAGCTTGGCGTCGAGCACCCAATGCGTGTTGGGCATCGTGCGCCGGCTGATGCGCTCCCAGGCGGCGTCGGAAAAGGCGATGAGCGAGACGCCGGGAATGGACGAGAGGCCTTTCTGGCCACCCGTGATGACGGCGTCGATCTGCCAGTCGTCCATTTGCAGCGGCATGGTGCTCAGCGTGCACACGGCATCGACGATGACCAGGCAGCCGTATTTTTTCGCGGCCTTGGCGATCGCGGGCAGCTCGCGGTTGAAGATGGTATTGGAAGTCTCGCCCTGGACGATGGTCAGCACATCGGGGCTGTGGCGCGCGATCTCGCGTTCGACAACCTCGGCGGAGGCCGCCTGGTGGCCTTCCACTTCCACGCACACGACGTCTGCGCCGAGCCGGCGGCTCATCTCGGCCATGCGCGCGCTGAAAAAACCGTTGACCACGCACAGCACCTTGCTCGACGGGGTGACCAGGTTGCAGATGGCCATTTCCATCGCAGCCGAGCCGGGGCCCGCCACGCCCAGCACCCACTGTGACCGCGTCTGGAACACATAGCCCGCCATCTGCTTGACCTGGGAAATGATGGTGGACATTGTCGAGCCCAAGTGGTTGATGACCACCGAGTTGGCGTGCGCGACCGCGTCCGGAATGGGAACCGGGCCGGCGCCCATCATGAGCAGCGGGTCGTCGGGCAGGATTTCGCTCAGCAGGCGGACCTGTGGCGGTTGCAGGAAAGAGAGCTGGGAGTGGTCGGTCGAGGAAGCGGTGTCAGCGGTTTCTTCGGCGGCGCGAAGCGGACAGGTCGGCATGTTGGTTGACGGCAAGTAAGGTGGCTCGGCCGGGACGTCGCATGGCCCGGGTGGCATGCGGTGAAGCGGCGGCGCAAGTTCCGCGGCGGCCTAGCGTGCGCCGCGGTTGTCGAGACGTTCGACGATAACGAATTATAGAACTGCGCGGCCCAGGGCCTGGCCCATGCGCACGCCGCTGAGCGGACCGAGCGATTCTGACCAGTTCACCCGGCCCGGCGGGAACAGCAGGACCACGGTCGAGCCCAGCTTGAATCGCCCCATCTCGGCGCCCTTCTCCAAGCGCACGGCGCCTGTTTCGTAACGGGTCGTAACGATGCGCGAGCCGTGAGGCTTGACCTGTCCGGCCCACACCGTTTCCATGGCGCCCACGATCATGGCGCCCACCAGGACGACGGCCATGGGGCCGAATTCAGTATCGAACAGGCAGGCAAGGCGTTCATTGCGGGCGAACAGCCGTGGCACCGAGCGGGCAGTGAGCGGATTGACTGAAAACAGGCGGCCCGGCACGTACACCGTTTCGCGCAGCGTGCCCGCCGTGGGCATGTGCACGCGATGGTAATCGCGCGGGGACAGGTAAATGGTGGCGAAGTTTCCGTTCCGGAAGGGTTCGGCCCGTTCGGCGTCGCCGCCCAATAGTTCGTCAGCAGTGAAATGGTGGCCCTTGGCCTGGAAGATCCGGCCGTCGCGAATGGCCCCCAGCTGGCTGATCGCGCCGTCCGCGGGGGACAGTACGGCCCCGGGCGAGGCATCGAGGGGTCGGGCACCCGGCTTGAGCGCACGCGTGAAGAATGCGTTGAAATGCTCGTAGGCGGTTGGGTCCGGTTCGAGCGCCTCGCTCATGTCGACGCCGTATTGGCGGATGAAGCGGGCAATGGCGCGGTTCTTCAGCGGCGCCGTGCGGCACTGGGCCAGGCATCCGAACAGGCTCGAAAGCAGGGCCTGGGGCGTGAGGTACTGGCTGTAAATGAAAAGCTGGTCTTTGAGCGACATGTCGAGGCCTCGCTGCGGCGAGGCGCGAATTCGGATCCCCCGATATTACAGGCTGCCGGGAAGAGGAAAAAATCCCAGGGCCGGTGCACCGCACGTGCATGGGTGGACGGTGCGCCGGCACGCCGCAAGGCCGGGTTCGGTGGTTGCCGGGAGACGGGGCATGGTGTCGGAATGCTACGCACGATTCGATCTGTGGCCGCATGCGCTATGCTTGGGCCGTTTGCGATGCAGCCTGAGGAGAATCGACGGTGAGAAACCTGCTGACAGCTTTTTTTGCGGTAGTGCTGCTGGGACTGTCCGGCTGCGGCTACAACGACCTGCAAAGAGCCGATGAGCAGGTCAAGGCGAGCTGGTCCGAAGTGTTGAACCAGTACCAGCGGCGCGCAGACCTGATCCCGAACCTGGTCAACACGGTCAAGGGATATGCCGCCCACGAGCAGGAGACGCTGACGGCGGTCGTCAATGCGCGCGCCCAGGCAACTGGCATCAACGCCACCCCGGAGTTGGTCAATGATCCCGAGGCCTTTGCCAAGTTCGACGCCGCGCAGCAACAGCTCACGAGCGCGCTGTCCCGGCTTATGGTGGTCGTCGAGCGGTATCCGGACCTCAAGGCCAACCAGAATTTCCGGGACCTGCAGGCGCAATTGGAGGGCACTGAGAACCGGATTGCGGTAGCGCGCAATCGCTACATCAAGGCGGTCCAGGACTACAACGTCATTGTCCGGTCTTTCCCGAGCAACCTCACGGCCAAGATGTTCGGCTACCCGGTCAAGGCGAATTTTTCGGTGGCCAATGAAAGCGCCATTTCTGCGCCGCCGGTGGTCGACTTCGGCAGCGGACGACCCTCCGGAGAAAAATGAAGGATTGGCGACACCACCTGCGCCGGGCGGGCCGGCTGCTCGCTGCCGGCGCGATATGGGTGTGGCTGGCGGCGGCTTCGGCCTGGGCCGCCGACGACCTGGCGCCCATACCGCCCTTCGAGGCGCTAGTCACCGATTTGACCGCGACCTTGAGCCCGGAGCAGAAAGCCGGGCTGGAGAGGCGCCTGCGTGACTTCCAGGACCGGAAAGGCAGCCAGGTCGCAATCCTGCTGGTCCCCACCACCCAGCCCGAGAGCATCGAGCAATATTCGATGCGCGTGGCCGAGGCATGGAAGCCCGGGCGCAAGAACGTGGATGACGGGGTGCTGTTCCTCGTCGCGAAGAACGATAGGCGCATGCGCATCGAGGTGGGGTACGGGCTCGAGGGCGTGCTGACCGATGCCACGGCCAACCGCATCCTCGACGAGATCGTCGCCCCCCGGTTCCAGGCGGGCGATTTCTATGGCGGCATCGAGCAGGGCGCCGATCGCATCATGCGGCTAATCGACGGTGAACCGCTGCCGCCGCCGCAGCGGGGCACAGAGGGCAACGATGCGGAAGGCATTGCTCCGGTCCTGCTGATCATTGCCCTGGGGGCAGGCGGGTTGTTGCGGCGCTTGCTCGGCCGCCTGCCGGGTGCAACGGCCACCGGCGGCATCGTCGGTCTCGTCGCCTGGCTCTTGTCCGGCGCCCTGGCCATTGCCTTGGTCGGTGGGGCGCTGGCGTTTTTCTTTACCCTGGTCGGAGGCGGGTTTGCCGGCCTTCCGGGCGGTTATGGTGGCGGCCATCGGGGAGGCAGGGGCGGCGGCTTCGGCGGGGGGTTCGGAGGAGGCGGCTTCGGCGGCGGAGGCGGTGGAGGCTTCGGCGGCGGCGGCGCCTCGGGGCGGTGGTGACCATGGCGTTCAAACGATTCCTGCGACACCTGCTCACGACGCGCCGCGCGGCGCGCCGGGCCTTTCCGCCTTCGGCGCTCGATGCCATCGAGCGGGCCATACGCGAGGTCGAGGCGCGCTGCCACGGCGAGATCCGCTTCGTCGTGGAAAGCGCGCTCGACATGGGGCCCTTGTGGCAGCAGCAGTCGCCGCGGGAACGGGCGCTGGAGGTCTTCGCCCTGCACCGCGTGTGGGATACGGCCGAAAACAACGGGATTTTGCTCTATGTGCTCATGGCCGACCATGCCGTCGAGCTCGTCTGCGACCGGGGCATTCATGCCCGCGCCGGCGCCGAGGCCTGGGAGACCATCTGCCGCAACATCGAGCACGCCTTCCGGGAAGGCCGCTATGAGCAGGGCGTCATCGACGGCATCGCGGCGTTGGGCGCCACGCTGGCCCGCCACTATCCCGGTGCGGAGCGGAGCAACGAGCTGCCCGACCGCCCTTACGTCATGTAGGCACCGAGCCGGTCAACTCTCCGGGACGCTGCGCGACAGCAGCAGGGCATTGAGGGCGGCCAGCACCAGCAAGGCGGCGACCAGCCCGATGAACCCGGTCCAGCCTGCTTCGGCAAGCGCATAGCCGCCGCCTGCACCGATCAGGCTCGAGCCGCAGTAATAGCCGAAGAGGTAGAGCGACGAGGCTTGGGCGCGACCTTGCCGTGCAGTGCGGGCGACCCAGGTGCTGCAAATGGAATGGGCGCCAAAGAAACCAAAGGTCAGGATGACCATGCCAGCCACGAGCAGCGCAAGGTGGGGCGATAGCATGAGCAGCGACCCCGCCAGTTGCAGCAGGACCCCGGCCGTCATGACCCGCCCGCGTCCGTGCCGGGCGGCCAGGTCTCCCATCCAGGCGGAACTGAAGATGCCGGCCAGGTAGGCGATGGACACCATGCCGACCACCGCGTGCCCGAGCGAGAAGGGGGGCGCGAGCAGGCGAAAGCCTACGTAGTTGTAGACCGCCACGAATCCCCCCATGAGCAGGAAGCCCTGCGCGAACAAGCGGAGCATGACAGGGTTGACCAAATGCGCGCGAAAGCCGGCCGCCATCCCGCGCACGTCCAGGGGGCGCGGGTGGAAGTTGCGCGATGCCGGAAGCGTTTTCCAGAACAAGGCGGCGCCCGAGAATCCGAGCAGGCCGATGAGCAGGGCGGCGGTGCGCCAGCCGAAGCCCTCGGCAATGATTCCCGCCAGCAGGCGTCCGGACATGCCGCCGATGGCGGATCCGCCGATGTATAGCCCCATCGCGAAACCGGCCGCGCGCGGCTCCATCTCTTCGCCGACGTAAGCCATGGCGACCGCTGGCAACCCGCTCAACGTGATGCCCATGAGCGCGCGCATGAAGAGCAGGACCGGCCAATCCGGGAGCCAGGCCATGGCCGTGGTCAACGCGGCGGAACTGAGCAAGGAGGCAATCATCAGCGGTCGGCGTCCCAGGCGTTCCGACATGGCGCTGGCCAGCAGCATGGATACGGCCAGCAGCGCAGTGGTCAGCGAGATGGCCAGGCTGCTGGCCGCGGGGGAGAGCGAAAAATCGTGGGAGAACAGCGGCAGTAGCGGTTGGACGAAATAAAGCAGGGAGAACGTAGAGAATCCGGATGCAAACAGTGCGACGACGGCGCGCCAAAAATCGCGGGTGCCCCGTTGGATGTGATGGACCGGGGCCTGTGGGGGGATGGGGCTCGACCCGGCGTGGGCGTGCGGATTGCGGGAAGGAGACGACATGAGACGGCGAGGGAAAGCGAGGGCTCCACTCTAGGCTTTTCGGGCCGCGTCGTCCAATGTCGAACGGGCATCTAGGCATGTCGGGCCGGCTTTCCGGGACGATCCTTATAATCGCAGCAGCCGATCGCGATTCTGTTCCCACCTTCTCTTTCATGCCCGGACCCGATTCTTCTTCCCAGCCCTCTTCGACGTGGCGCAAGTGGTTGTTGTGGAGCGCCGCTGCGCTCGTGCTCGTCTTGCTCGGCATGCTGACTGTCAGCTGGGTCATGCGCGACAGCTCGCCCCAATTCACGGAGCGGCTTCGCACCGAGGCCGGCTCCCGGCAGCTCGGCCTGCCCGACGGCTCGCGCATCGAGGCCGGGCCGGACACGGTCCTCGGGGTCGCGTATTACTCCCGCCGCCGGCACGTCTCCCTTGCGCAAGGGGAAGCGACATTCCGGGTGCGATGGCTGTACCGCGCGGCTTTTACTGTCCAATCGGGCCTGAACGAAGTCGTCATCGAGGGTTCCCGCCTCGAGCTGCCCGACATCGTCTTCAGCGTGGCGGCGGCACCGGAGCAACTGAAGGTGGCGGTGAAAGAGGGCGCATTGAAAGTACGTACCGTCACCGCGGGCCCGCGCGAATTCGTCGAGTTGCAGGCTGGCGACCTCCTGACCATAGACATGGGCAGCCGCACGCACAGCGTTAGCCGGCCTTGAGCGCGCCGTTACCGGGGTGGCACATCGGCTTCGGCACCCAGCGGCGGGGCGATCTCTTCCAAGGACCTGCGCTCAGCATCCACGCCGAGGCGCAGCGCGCCGATGCCGGCAAGCATCATCAGCGATGCTGCGGCGGCGTAGCCCGCGGCGACCGCGGCGGGGCTGCCGGTGCCGATCAGCTCGCCAAACAGGGCTGGGCCGGCGAACCCTCCCAGCCCCGTGCCCACGGCATAGAAGATCGCGATTGCCATGGCGCGCATTTCCAGCGGAAACACTTCGCTCACCGTCAGGTAGGCGGAACTGGCGGCGGCCGATGCGAGGAAAAACACGGCTGACCAGCACCATGCCTGGGAGCGGGCATCCAACCACCCCTGTACGAAAGCCCATCCGCTCAAGGCCAGGCCGAGGCCGGCGGATGTGTAGGTGAACGCCATCATGCGCCGGCGGCCGATGCGGTCGAAAAGCGGGCCCAAGAGAAGAGGGCCGAGCACATTGGCAAGCGCGAACGGAAAGACGTAGAGTCCGACCCGGCCTTCCGGCACATGGTGGAAGCGCGTCAGCACCAGCGAATACGTAAAGAAAATGGCGTTGTAGAAAAACGCCTGCGCCACCATCAACGCCAGGCCGACGGCGCTGCGGCGCCGATAGCGGTGCAACAACACGCGCGCGACCATGGCAAGCGAGGCGGCGCGGCCTGCGACTGGCATCTCGCCAGCCACCGGCGGGAGCTTGCCGTGTCGACGCTCGACCTCGGCTTCGATGGCTGACACGATGCGTTCGGCTTCCCCCAGGCGGCCGTGCGCAATCAGCCACCGCGGGCTCTCGGGCACGTGGCGGCGCACCAGCAGGATCGCGACGGCCATGGCTGCGCCCGCAAGAAACGCCGCGCGCCATCCCCATACGGGGCCGAACACGCGCGGGTCCAGCACCAAGAGGCTCAAACCCGCGCCGAGCGCCGCACCCAGCCAGAAGCTGCCGTTGATCGCGAGATTGACGCGTCCCCGTACCCGGGCCGGGATGAGTTCATCGATGGCGGAATTGATCGCCGCATATTCGCCCCCTATGCCCAGGCCCGTAACGAAGCGGCACAGCGCGAACATGAGGAACCCCGGGGAGAAGGCCGTCGCGAGGCTGCCAACGGTATAAATCACCAAGGTGACCAGGAACAGCTTGCGGCGGCCGAGGCGATCGGCCAGCCAGCCGAACCCCAATGCGCCCAGCACCGCGCCGGCGATGTAAAGGGAGCCTGACCAACCGATTTGCGCCGCGCTCAGGCCCAGGGTGTCGCCACGCTCCAGTACTCCGCCCACGCTGCCGACGAGCGTGACCTCCAGTCCATCCAGGATCCATGCGACACCCAGCGCGACGGCCACGCGCGTGTGCCAGGAAGACCAAGGCAGGCGGTCGAGCCTGCGTGGAAGGTTGCTGCGTATCACGTGCGGATAGGCCCGGGTCATCGACGCTATTCGATCATATCGCTTCGGCTTTCAAGCGCCAGCCGCGGACCGGCCGTGCGCGGAATGGGTAGTGGACACCTGTGCTCCGCCGTGAAAGGCGTAGTACCAAGGGATGAGCCGCACATGCTTCAGCAAGCAGCATACCCGCGGGCACAGTGAAGCGTGGGGCAGGCACGCCATGTTCTGATTGTCCTGATGCATGTCGAGATCGTCCATGTCATCGCCCGCGCAGGGCACTACCATCAGCGCATAAAAAGGCGACGGGCGTGTTCCGTCGCCATGACATACACCGCGCCACGCCGCTCACCTGCGGTGCGCGCGTCGCTGGGATTACCCGGCCCGATTGCACCGACAACTCCTGCCTGACGCCGGCTGAGGCCGTGGCGATCAAGAAGATCTGGGACGGCGCACGGAACATCGAGGGTGAACTCCTGTGGCCAGGGCTTGAGCGCGGCACGCCCCTGGGTGCGCTTGCCGGGGCAACGCCGTTCTCGATCGCCGTCGAGCAGCCCAAGTACTGGGTGTACCTCGATCCGGACTGGGATTGGAAGACGCTCACCTATGCCAACTATGGCCAGTTCTTCACCGACACCGTGAATGCGGTCGGGCCGGTGATCGCGACTGACAATCCCGATCTGTCGGCTTTCAAGAGCCGCGGCGGCAAGCTCATCATGTACCACGGCTGGGCCGATACGCTCATCATGCCGCAAGGCACGATCCGCTACTACGACAACGTGCGCAAGACCATGGGCGAGGGCGTGGATGATTTCGCCGTGCTCTACATGGTGCCGGGCATGGGCCACTGCAGCGGCGGCGACGGGCCTAATCAGTTCGGCCAACGCGCAAGCGGTTCGGTACCGCAGGACGCCAAGCACGATATCTTCCGCGCGCTGATGGACTGGTCCGAAAAGGACCAGAAACCGGCCGAGATCATCGCGACGAAGTTCGTGGGCAACGTCGTGGCCAACGGCATCGAGCGTACGCGGCCGCTGTGCCAATACCCGGCCGTGGCGCGCTATGTCGGCACCGGCAGCACGGATGACGCTGCCAACTTCCGCTGCGTCGTAGAAGACTGACGCCCATGTGGGCGCCGGGCCGCGCGTGTACAGTGAGTCACGCGCGGCCCGGCCTTCGGGGGCCAGGCACTCTCCATGAGCCCGCAACGAAACGAGGGGGATGGCGCAGACGGGTTAGACCGAATGGCCCGGGAACGAGGCGGGGCCGCCTGGTACTGGCCGCCTTTCTCTTTTCCACGTGACTTTACATAATATACATTATGCGCATATTTGGCTTGGCGGGGCGCAGCCCGCCGCGTCCCATCAGGCACGCTTGCCCGTGCTTTCTGGCGCGGACGCCTTGGGAGCCTGCAAGCTCAGGTACACCGCAAGCAAAATCGCCAGGCCGCCCCACAGATGCGCCCATGACAGTGCTTCGCCCAGCAACAGCGTTCCCCACAGCACGCCGAACGGCGGCATGATGAATGTCACGGTCAGGATGCGTTGCGGTCCGATGTTGGCCAGCAATCGGAAATACAGCAAGTACGCGACGCCCGTGCTGAGCACGCCCAGCGCCAGCATGGACGGCATGAGCGCATAGGCGTCCAGTTCCGCCAACGGCCGGTTCAGGCCCGTGGCGCCCGCCATCGGGACGACGAGGAGCATGGCGCCGACCTGGCTACTGAACGTGAGCAAGAGATTGTCGAAGCTGCCTCGCTCGTAGATCCAGCGTCGTGTCAGGAACGGGGCCAGGCCATAGCAAGCAGCCGCCAGCAGGCAGGCCAGGCAGCCCATGAGCACCGGCAGTCCGAACTCGACGGGCCCGGCGCCTGTGAGCACTGCCACGCCGAGCATGCCGACTACCGCGCCGGCGATCTTGTAGCCGGTGATGCGATCATGGAAAAACGCCGCGCCGATCAAGGCGCCCGTGAGCGGCGTCGTGGCGTTGAGAATGACGAGGTATCCGGCTGGAAGGTATTGCGCGGCAAAGCAATACAGCACGAACGGGATGCCGGAGTTGACGACCCCGAGCAGCAGCCCCGCGCCGAGCTTGCCGTGAAAGCGCCACGGTTGGCGGCGAACCAGTATGACGCCCGCCAAGAACAAGCCGGCCAGCACAATGCGCCCGGCGGCGGTCGGCATGGGGCCGAGCAGGGGTGAAAGTTCGCGCGTAAAGACGAAGCCTAGGCTCCAAAGCCCTGCCAGGGCGATCAATGTGGCCAAATCGATGATGCGCAAGGAACGGACTCCAGTAGGAAGCGATGGGGCGGAGACAGCCCCCCTGCTCCGCGGCCGGCATTGTTGCACAGCCCGAGGGGACACCAGGGCCGCCTTAGATTGCCAAGCCGCTGGTGCGCCGCACGCGCCGGGTGACGGCTTCTTCGAGCACGCCCGCGTGCGGCTCGATCAGCGTGAACCAGGTCTTGGCTCGCGTCACGCCGGTGTAGATCAGCTCGCGCGTCAGGATGGGGCTGATCGTGGCTGGCAGGATGAGGGCCGTATGCGCGAACTCGGAGCCCTGCGATTTGTGCACGGTCATGGCGAACACCGTTTCGACCGCAGTCAGGCGGCTCGGCAGCGCGAAGCGCACGCCGGGCGATCCGTCGCTGCGCGGGAAAGCGACGCGCAAAGCGGTCTCGCCGGATGCTCCCGGGAGCGGGATGCGCAGCGCGATGCCAATGTCGCCATTCATCAAGCCCAGGCTGTAGTCGTTCTGGGTGACGAGCACCGGGCGCCCCTCGTACCAGCCCTGCTCTTGCGCGATCAGGCCGCGGGCGCACAATGCGCGCGAGACGCGTGCATTGAGGCCTTCCACGCCATGTTCGCCTTTTCGGACCGCGCACAGGAGGCGGAATTCGTCGAAGGCTCCAAGGACCGCCAGGGCCCACGCGTCCCAGGCAGGATCGCCCGCTGGCAGGCCGGCTGGCGGGCGGTGTGTTTGCAGGACGTTGAGGTAATGGGCGTAGCCCTGCGGCTTGCCGCGCGCAGTTCGGGCATGGCCGTCGAGCAGCAGGCTGTCCAGCGCGTCCGGCGCGAGGGCGCGGGCCGCATAAATGTGGGCGTCATCGCCGGACGCCTCTTCGTCCAGTACGCGCCGCACCGATATCGGGTCGCCGGCGTTGACGGCGCGGGCCAATCGGCCTATGCCGCTGTCAGCGCCGAAACGCCGCGAGCGCCTCAGCATGACGGTCTGCTGGGCCATGGCGTGCCGCTGCGGTTCGCCGGGCAGGAGTCCGGCCTCGGCCAAGCTTTCCCCGCTGGCTTCTTCCAGCCAGCGCACGGTCTCAACGGTATACCTCCCCTCTTCCGCGTCCTTGCACAGATCGCCCAGTACCGCGCCCGCCTCCACCGAGGCGAGCTGGTCTTTGTCCCCGAGCATGACGAGCCGGGCGTGGATGGGCAGCGCGGCCAGCAGGTGCGCCATCATTTCCACGTCTACCATGGATGCTTCGTCCACGACGAGCACGTCCAGCGGCAACGGATTGCCCGCATGGTGGCGGAAGTGGCGCGTGTCCGGACGCCTTCCGAGCAGGCGATGCAGGGTGGACACGTCGGTAGGAATGGAGGCGCGCACCGCATCGGGGACTGGCAGCCGGCCGACTTGGTCAGCGATCGAAGCAGCCAGGCGCGCCGCGGCTTTGCCGGTCGGGGCAGCCAAGAGGATGCGCAGCGGCCGCCCTGCTTCGTGCGCAGCCATTTGCAGCAGCGCGAGCAGCCTTACCACGGTCGTGGTCTTGCCGGTCCCCGGTCCGCCGGTAATGATGCTGACGCTGCCGCGGGCGGCCAAGGCGCAGGCGAGTTTTTGCCAGTCGGGGCCAGGCGCGGGCGATGCGTCCGGGGCGTCGAACAGCTGCGCTAGCATCTGCTTTAGCCCGGGTGGCGGGTTGACTGGCTGTTGCAGCCGGCGCCGGAGCGATGTGGCGATGCGCTGCTCGAAGTCCCAGTAGCGGCGCAGGTAGAGGCGTTGGCCATCGAGGACCAGCGGGCGTCCGGCAGCGTCCCCTTCCGCCGCCTCCGGCGTGGCAACGAGTGGGCTCGCCGCGAGAGCTTGTTGCCAGGCGTCCAGGTCCACGCCCGCCAGCACGTCGGAAGGCAAGCTCATCGCCTGCGCCGTGTCGCCTTCGGGAGGAAGAGACAGTGCCTCGTCCGGCCGCTCCAGCGCCAGGGCGAGGTCGAGGCACACATGCCCGTGTCCGAGTTGGTGGCTGGCCAATGCCGCCGCCAAGGCCACCAGCGGATCGGCTTGTGGCTCACAGTCGTAGAGAAAGCCCGCGAACGCCCGGTCCAGGCGGCGCAGCCAGCCGCGCTCGGCCCATTGGTCCAGCAAGCCGAGCAAGGCCCGTCGATCGCGCAGATGGGCCGAAGGCTCGGGAGGCGCATCGAAAGGCAGTTCGTAATTGAACGATCCCGAAATCATGCTGGCGTTTCCATGGCAGACCCGGCGCCGGTGAACAGGCGGTCGAGCGCTTCGATGAGCGCCCGCGGCGGCCGGTCGAAATACACGCCCCGCGTCGGCGCGCCGGTGCCACGCAGGAATAGGTAAAGGGCTCCCCCCAAGTGGCGCTCGTAGTCGTAATCAGGCAGGCGGGCCGCCAGCTGGCGGTGTAGCGCAAGCAGGTACAGCACGTACTGCAGGTCATAGCGCTTGGCGAGGATCTCCGCTTGCATGGCGGCTGGGGTGTAGGCCGCATCGGTCGGGCCGAGCCAGTTGGATTTGTAGTCCGCCACGTAGTAACGGCCGTGGTGTTCGAATGCCAGGTCCATGAAACCCTTGAACATGCCGTTGACGATGGCCGGCTCGAGGGCCGGACGTGGCATGCCGGGCAATACGTGGCGCCGCACCAGGGCGTCGATGCGCGAGACATCGACATTGCGGCTTTCGAACCAAAACTCCATTTCGACCTGGTAGGCGCGCAGCTCGGCGAGACAGAAGCTCTCTCCTGCCCCGCCCAGGGGTAGGCGCTCCTCTAGCAATCCCGAGAGCCATCGGCTCAGCGGAGCGATCCAGGGCTCCCAGCCTCGCCGGTTGCAGCGGCGGGCGACGACGTCGGCGACCCGCTCGGGGGCGGCGGCAATGTCGGCGAAACCCTCGGCTCCGGCCCATTCGCACAGGCCGTGGAGGAAGGTCCCGGGCCCCGGACCGCGCGGAAACCGGTGCATGCCCGTGCCGCCGGACACGGTCGGCGTGCCGTCGGGCTCGGCTTCGTCGTCGTCGTAGAGCTTCTGCGCTTCCGGCGTTTCCGGGCTCAGGTCGCCATGCAGGAGCGGGCTTGGCCCCCGCTCTGCCGGCGCGAGCTGGGCGATGCGCAGTGCGCTGTACGAGGCAATCCACCAGGGTTCGCCCGGCTCGCGGGTGGGAATCCGGTAGCTTGGCGCCTCGTATGATGCGTCGTCACCGGTCAGTGCGTGCCCGTCGATGGCCGGGGCGGCGCTGACGCGGATGCGCGCCCCCGAGGGATCCAGGGCCTGCAGCAGTCCCGGCAGGTCTGCGCTGCGGGCGAGCTGCTGCCCTCCCCCGACGAGATAGCCGAGCGCGCTGCGATGCCAGCCCGATTGCTTGTCGCGCCCGTTCTGCAGATCGGCCACGCCCAGCCAGCATGCGTGGCGCGCACGCGTGAGCGCGACATAGAGCAGGCGCAAATCTTCCGCCAGCCGTTCCTGGTCGGCCAACCGCTCTTCGTCTTCGTCGGGCGCGAGGCTGACGACCAAGTTGCCTTGGTCGTCGTGATAACGCAGGGGTGGGCGATTCTTGTCGGCGGGACGGAATGAGCAGGCGAATGGCAGGAAGACGAGCGGGTATTCGAGCCCCTTGGACTTGTGCACCGTCACGACCTTGAGCAATTCCGCATCGCTTTCCAGGCGCAGAATCTGTTCATCGCTTGCCTGGCGGTCTTGCCCCAGATGCTCGGCGAGGTGGCGAATCAGCGCTTGTTCTCCATCCAGCTCCCCGGCGGCGCGTTGCAGCAGTTCGGCCAGGTGCAGCAGGTTGGTGAGGACGCGTTCGCCGTCGGCACGCCGCGCCAGGGCGGACGGAAGCTCGAAGTCGTCCATGAAACGCCGCATCATGGGCAATATCCCCTGCCGTCGCCAAATGTCACGGTAGCCCCGGAAGCGCAGCACCCAGCCTTCCCATGCACGTTCATCGCGGTTCAGTTCGTCGAGTTCTGCGAGCGGCCGGGCCAACGTCGGGCTGGCGAGCGCCGCGCGCAGGCGACGATCCGCTTCCGGCTCGGCGCAGGCCCGGAGCCAGAGAAGCACGTCTGCTGCTTCGGCGCTATCGAACACGGAGTCTTTGTCTGACAGGTAGACGCTGCGTATGCCGCGAGCGGACAGCTCGGAGCGGATCACCTGCGCTTCGATCGCGTCACGCACCAGCACGGCGATGTCCGCGGGTCGAAGCCCTCGCACTACCTCGCCGCGGCGGAATCCCGTTCGTCCGCGGCGTCCCGTTTCCAGCAGGTGCACGATAGCGGACGCACAGGCAGCGGCCATGGCGTTGCGATAGGCACCGATGGCGCTTGGTGCCTCCTGTTCGGCGACCCAGATGCCGAGCGCAGGCACGGGCGCGCCGTCGACGACCAGCGTCTCGGCAAGGCCGTTGGCCCGTACCGGGGAGAATGGCAAGGGGTTGTCGTCGCGCTGGCGAAAGAGGAACGCCCCCTTCCCTTGCGCCCGGTTTTCGGCCGCCGCGAACAGCATGTTGACGGCCTCTACCATGTCGGTGCTCGAGCGGTAGTTGGTGTCCAGGCTGTAGTGGCGCCCGCGGGTCGCCGTCCTGGCTGACAGATAGGTGTGGATGTCGGCACCCCGGAAGCCGTAAATCGCCTGCTTGGGGTCGCCGATCATCAGCAGCGCACAATCTTCCCGGTTTTCTGCGACCCGGTAGATGCGGTCGAAGATGCGATATTGAACGGGGTCGGTGTCTTGGAATTCGTCGATCAGCGCAACCGGGAACTGGGCGCGGATCAGCTGCGCCAGGCGATCGCCGTTCTCGCCGCGCAGCGCCTCGTCCAGTCGCGCCAGCATGTCGTCGAACCCCATCTCGGCACGGCGGCGCTTTTCTTCGTCGAAACGCGCGCGCACCCATCGGGCCGCATGCGCGAGCATGTCGGCGTCTGCCGAAGGGAGCCGGTCCAAGTGTTCCGGCAGCTTCGCCAGGGCGTCGAGCCCCGGATGCGTAATCGTAAACCCGGGAGCGCAGATTTCCGCCATGCCGGCGGGGGTCAGCCGGTGGAACCCCGTGCCGAGGTCCAGCCCTTCCTGCTCGGGGTCGGCGGCCCAGGCGGCGAGCCTGTCGAACCAGGGGCCGTACCAGCGCGCCTGGAATTTGCGCGCATTGACCTGCTTGGCCGCGCAGGCGGCATCGCAGAGGGCGCGCAATTCCGCCGCCCATGCCGGCCAGGGCGCCTTCAGGCGAGCCAGCGCGTCTTTCCTCGCCCGCATTGCCCCATCCAGCAGCTCCTGCAGCATCACCTCGCCCCCGGCCTCGCGGGGGGAGACATGGGGGAGCAAGGGCATGATCCGGTGGCGCAATTGATCCGGCGTCCCCCAATTCTGCTCTACCCATTCCAAGGCCTGCCCTCGCAGGGCATAGCAATGCCTGCGCCAGTAATCGCGCACGACCTCCGCCAGCAGCTCGGTCTGGTCGGTTTCCAGCTTCTGCTCAAAGAGACTGCCGCTATCGAACGCGTGTTCGCGCAGCATGCGTTGACACCAGCTATGGATGGTCGAGACGGCGGCCTCGTCCATCCATTGTGCGGCGACGTCCAGCTTGGACGCGCAGGCAGGCCAGTCGCCCGGGTCGTAGGAAGCGCGCAGCTGCCCGATCAAGGCGTCGGGGGCGTCGATCTCCTCGCGGAAATGTCGCGCGGCCTGTGCGAGCCGGGTTCGGATGCGGTCGCGCAGTTCTTGTGTGGCCGCATCCGTGAAGGTGACCACCAAAATTTCCGGTGGCAGCAGCTCGCGGCCGAACCCGGCGCCTTCTCCGCCGTGGCCGAGCACGAGGCGGACGAATAGCGCTGAGATGGTGAAGGTCTTGCCAGTGCCCGCGCTGGCTTCGATCAACCGGCTGCCACGCAGGGGCAGGCTCAGTGCGAGGTCTTGCCGGACGGTTGGGCGGGAGGCGGCGTTCATGCAGCATCTCCCGGTCGGCGCGATGAATGCATGTGTTCGCTGACTGTCTGGAGAAGCGGCTGGTAAAGGGTGGCGGCCCACTCGCCGAATGCGCCCTCGGACCAGAGCGCTGCGAAGTCGGGATACTGGCGTGTCAAGTAAGGGCTGCCCGTTCTTTCCCCGGCTGCGAAGGCAGAGCCTTCGTAAACCTTCTGGGCCTGTTCATAGGCGGCGTCTTGGTCGGGCAGCGCCGCCAGCCAGGCGAATGCCGAGCGCACGGCCACCGGGGGCGGTGAACACATGCCCGCCTCCCAGGCGTCCAGCAGCGCGGCGAGCCACGTCCGCGCCTGGTCCGCGGCCAGCGGAGGAAAGGACAATTCGGCATCCGTGGCAAGAAGGATGGTCTGTTGCCGCAGCCCCATCGCATTGCCGGCCAGGTGCGCCACCCAGGGGCGGATCAGCCGCGGCCACTTGAGGCGCTTGTTGTCGGCCCCGATCTCGTTCGGGGCCACCTCCAAGAGCAAATGTTCCCCTTTCCCATTGGTCCGCAAGCCGGCCAGCCAGCCCTGGAGCCGTGCCGTGCCGTGCGGCAGGTCGATTCCCACCGGCGCGCTCGGCGCATCCGGCCAATCAGCGCGGAGCTCCCGATGACGGGCCAACAGCGGCGGCAGCGGCGCGATCAGCGCCTGGCGCAGGCGTTCGCCGAAGCCCGCGAGAGGCAGCCGCCCGCTGCGGGCCAGGGACCGGGCTGCTTCTTCCAACCGCCCGAGCGCATCGTTTTCGTCTTCGGCGTCGAGGGCGGCATGTACCAAGTAGTCGCTCAGCTGGTAATGGTCCAGCCGGTCGAGGGCGAAGGGCTCCTCGTCTTCCGCAGCGGCGTCCGCGTCGTCGAAGTAGACCTTGAGCCGTTGGTTGAAGAAGGCGCGCAGTGGATCCCGGACGAAGCTTTGCAACTGGATGAAGTCCAGCGTCTTGGCGGGGGTCGGCAGCGGTGGCAGGGAGTCCGGCACCGGCCGTTGGGAAGGCTTGCTTTCGTGCATCGCGGCCCATTCGCGGGCATAGGTGAAATAGCCTGGGTCGCCCGCGAAGTAGCGCCGGCTGAACGGCTGGAGAGGATGGACGGTGGTGAGCGCATCCAACAGCGCCTGGCCATCATCGGGCGCGCCCTGCAGGCGCCAGCCCGCGGCGATGTGGTCGCGCAATTGTGCGATCAGGACCGATGGCGGCCGTTCGCTGTTGTCGCGCACGCTGCGCCCGACCCAGCTTACGTAAAGCTCCTCGCGGGCAGACAGCAGCGCTTCGAGCAACAGATAGCGGTCGTCTTCGCGGCGGGAACGGTCGCCCGGACGGTAATCGGCCCGCATCAGGTCGAAATCCGAAGGCGGCTGCACACGGGGATACTCGCCGTCGTTCATGCCCAGCAGGCAGACGAGTTTGAACGGGATGGCACGCATGGGCATGAGCGTGCAGAAATTGACCGCACCGGCCAGGAAGCGCTGGTTGAGCCTGCTGCGGTCGAGGGCGCCCAGCCAGGCTTCGCGCACGACCACCAAGGGGAGTTCTTCATGCAAGCGAGCTCGCTCGCAGGTGTCTAGCCACTCTTCCAGCAATTGGGAGAGGACGCCCAATGCCGCCTCCTCGTTGGCGTGGGCGGGGGCAAAGAACTGCGACAAGAGCCGGCGCAGCCGCTGTCCCCAGGCGTCGGGCGATGCGGGAGTCGCGAGCTCGGCGCAGGCCTCGTCCAGACCCTGCACCAGCGCTTCGAGCGAACCTACCAAGGCCGCTTCTAAGCCGCCGATTTCGTCATAGGGCTCGATGTCGTGGAAAGCTGTGCCGGAGCCCACCGCGTAGCCGAGCAGCATGCGGCGCAACCCGAACCGCCACGTATTCTGCTCCATGCCTGCGGGCAGCCCCAGGCTCGCACGCTGGCGGCCGTCCAGTCCCCACCGTACCCCCGCGCCTTCTATCCATCGGTGCAGGGTCGGCAGGTCGGTTTCTTTCAGGCCAAAGCGCTTGCGTACTGCCGGCACGTCCAGGAGGTCCAGGATTTCGCTGACGGCGAAGCGGCTTTCGGGGAGCTTCAGCAAGTGCTCGACGGCGATCAGCAGCGGTTCGCGTCCACGTTGCCCCTGGTCCGCCAATGTGAACGGGATGTACCGGCGGTCCTGGGGGTCGATCTGCCCGAACACGGCCCGGATGTGCGGCGCGTAGGCATCGATGTCGGGCACCATGACGATCACATCGCGCGGACGCAGCTGGGGGTCGGCGTCGAAGCGCGCGAGGAGCTGGTCGTGCAAGACCTCGACTTCGCGTTGCGGGCTGTGTGCGATGTGAAAGCGCACGGAGCGGTCCCGCGCGGGATCCACCGGCCCCCAGTGGTCGCGCGTCTCGGCGAGCGAGCGCAGGTTCAGGATGTCGTCCTGGATCTGCGTCAGCAGCCGGTCGGCGCGCGGCTCGCTGAACAAATCGATGCGGCGGTCGCTGATGGGCGCGAAGTGGTCCCGATAACGTTCGGGGACGTCATAGGTGTCGAGCAGGTTGATGTAATCGCGCCCCTGCTTGCCCCAGGCAGCGAGCAAGGGGTTGCCGAACCCGTGCAGCGCCTGCGTGCCGGCGCCGGCCGGCATGCCGGGGCGGCGCTGCTGGCGGCGATACTGGTGGCGCAGCAGGTCTTGGTCGGCCACGATGTCGGCCCAATGGTGCTGGCAAGGGTTGTGCACGCACAGCAGCACCTGCGAGAACTTCGACAGTGCCGCCAGCGCTTCCAGGGCCTGCGCGGGCATGGACGAAATGCCGAACACCATGACGCGCCGGGGCAGGCCGGCGGGCGCGCGATCGGCGCGGGCGAGCCGGGCCACGAATTCGCGATGTACCCGCGCACGGCTATGGAGGCGTTCGTCTTCGCCCAGGTCTGCGAGCACGGCGCGCCACAGTGCAGCTTGCCAGCGATCTTCCGGGCCCAGGGGCACGATCCCGCGCCGGGACGTGCGCAAGACGTCCCGCCCGTGCTCCCAATCGTCCAGCCAGTCCGCGCGATACACCTGATATTGGTCGAACAAGTCCGCGAGGCGCTCGGCCAATTGGTGGCGCTTGCGCATGCCGTGGTCGTCGGCCAGGAATCGCCGTAGCGGCAGGAACACGTCGTCGTCGAGCAGCGTGGGGAGCAGGCGCACGAGGCGCCAGGTCAGGCCGTCGCGATCCAGGGATGAGGTTTCGGGCAGCCGGTCACGTCCGAGCACGCAGCGATAGGCGCGCCAAAGAAAGCGGCCGGGCAGCTGGACATCCACTGCCGCCGCGATGCCGCATCCCACGGCGCCCTCTTCTTCGCCGCCGCCCCGCGGATCTTCCGCCAGGGCGAGCTTGAGCCACTGTGCGATGCCGTTGCTCTGGACCAGGATCGTCTCGGCCTCGAGCGGCCCGAGCGGGTATCGCTTCATCCACGACACCGCTACGCCGCGAAGCTCCTCCAGGCGATTGCCGTGGACGACCATGAAACCGGGGGGCAGCGAGGACGGAAAAGGCATCGTTCGAAGCTAGGCGAGCGTGGCAATGCCTCATTCTACCGGCCGCTGGCCTGTCTCCCAGGGGGCCCTGCCCGGCCCCTTGGGGCGGATCACTTGTATCCGACCCGGTCCAGGATTTTCTGTGCCGTGACCTGATTGCGGCCGATGGCGGCGATCGAGACCGTTTCCGCCTTGAACGATCCGAGCGCCTCAAGGGCGGGGTTGTCGGTCTTGACCGAACGGACGGCGGGCCACTCGTTGTTGCCGGCGGCGAAATACTTTTGCGCTTGGTCGCTGGCGAGGTATTCGAGGAACTTGACCGCGGCTTCCTTGTGGGGAGCGTGGCGCGCCACCCCGCCACCGGCCACGTTCATGTGCACGCCTTGGCCGGCCTGGTCGGGCCAGATGAAGCCGACCTTAGCGATCGCCGCCTTGTCTTCCGGCTTGTCGGAACGGGCCATGCGCACGTAGTAGTAGTTGTTCGTCAAGGCCACGCCGCACTCGCCCGAGGCGACTCCCTTGATCTGGTCGGTGTCGCCTCCCTGCGGTGGGCGTGCCATGTTGGCCACCATGCCCCGGGCCCATTGCTCCGCGGCGGCCTCGCCGTTGCGCTCGATCAGCGAACCGAGCAGCGAGAGCATGTAAGGGTGCGATCCGGACCGGGTGCAAACCTTGCCTTTGTTCTTAGGATCGGCCAGCTTTTCATAGGTGTCGACGTCTGCTGGGTTGACGGTGGCCTTGTTGTAGACGATGACGCGCGCGCGGGTGGAAAAGCCAAACCAAAGGGGATCTTTGCCAGGCTCCCCGCCCTGCAGGTTGGCGGGAATGCGCTCGGCCAGGACCTTGGAATTGACCGGCTGGAACAGGCCGTCCCGCTCCGCCCGCCACAGGCGTGCGGCATCTACCATCAGGATGACGTCGGCAGGGCTTTTCGCCCCTTCGCTCTTCAGGCGTTCGATCAGTGCGGCATCCCCTGCTTCGAAGCGGTTGATCTTGATGCCCGTCTGGTCTGTGAAGCCTTTATAGAGGATCTCGTCGGTCTGGTAATGGCGGGCTGAATAAATGTTCAATTCCTGCGCCTGGAGGCCGGCGGATACCAGCAACGCTGCGCAGAGCAAGGAAAGCTTGGGCATGGACGCACTCTCCACAGAAGAGCTCAGTCAGGGAATTGAAATTATTATCATTACCAATCAGGCGAGTCAAACTTTTCAGCTTCTCGTAAGGGAGCCGCGGGAAATGGCCCGAGCCAGCACAATGACGGGCAACAGCCCGGCCAGGACGATGGTCAGTGCAGGCACGGCGGCCTCCCCCAGGCGTTCATCCGAGGCGAGTTGGTCGGTGATCACGGCCAGCGTGTCGAAGTTGAACGGACGCAGCACCAGCGTGGCGGGCAATTCCTTCATGACGTCGACGAAGACCAGCAGGGCCGCGGTGAGCAGGCTGCGTCGCAGCAGCGGCTGGTGTACGCGCACGAGCAACTCCCAGCTCGTGGCTCCGAGCGTGCGTGCACTGGCGTCCAGCGCAGGAGTGATCTTGGCCAGGCCGGCCTCCACGGTCTGCAAGGCGACGGCGAGGAAGCGGACCAGGTAGGCGTAGATCAGCAGCGTCAGCGTACCTGTGAAGGCCGTTTGCCAGCCGCCTATCGATTCGAGCCACCGGTCGAGCGCGCCCACGACGACGAGCAGCCCCACTGCCAAGACTGCGCCCGGAACGGCATAGCCCAGGGCAGCAATGCCGTTGGCCAACCGCACCACCCGGCCGGGCGCGAGGCGCGCCGCATAGGCCAGCGCCACGGCCACCGCCACTGCGAGCACGGAGGTCGTGGCGGCGAGCTGCAGCGTATTGGAGAGCCAGTCGGCATACCGGCTCCAGTTCACCGCATCCAGGTCCCGAAAAGCCATGCGAAGCATGATCGCGACAGGCAGCAGAAAGCCCATGGTGAGCGGCAACAGGCAGGTCAAATGGGCCCAGGCCACGCTTCGTCCGGTGAGCCGCTTGGGCGTGGGCGGACGCTTGTGGGCGCCGGCATGGAAGCGCAGGCGAGTGCGGCTGCGCCGCTCCAGCCACACGAGGACGAAAACGAAGACGAGGAGCGCGGCGGCCAGCTGCGAGGCCGCGATCCGATCGCCCATGGAGAGCCATGCCCGGTAAATGCCGGTCGTGAACGTCTGCACGCCGAAATACGAGACGGCGCCGTAGTCGGCCAGGGTCTCCATCAGTACCAGCGTGACGCCGGCCACGGCAGCGGGCCGGGCGAGCGGGAGCACGACGGTGAAAAACGCGCGGGCCGGGCCGCAGCCGAGCGTGCGTGCCGCTTCGGCCAGTCCCGGGCTGCGTTCCAGGAACGCGGTGCGCGCGAGCAGGTAAACGTAGGGATAGAACGCAAAGATAAACACGAGCGCTGCGCCGTACCAGGAGCGTATGGCCGGAAACCAGGGAAGCGCCGGTCGGCCCGTCACCTCCCGCAGCAGGGTCTGCACGGGGCCGGAGAATTGGAAGAAATCGGTCAGGGCATAGGCCATGACATAGGTCGGCATGGCGAGCGGCAGGATGAGCGCCCATTCGTAGACGCGGCGCCCGGGAAAATCGTAGGCGGCGACCACCCAGGCCGCCGCGATGCCGACCACCGCGGCGCCCGTGCCGACGCAGGCCATTAGCGCCAGCGAGGTGGCGACGTAGGACGGCAGGACCGTCGCCGCGAGATGGGACAGGATGTCGCGCGCCTGCGAGTCGGTGATCAATACCGACAGCAGCAGCCCCAGGATCGGGATGGCGATGAAGGCGGCCGCGGCAACGGCGGGCCAGGAGAGCGCGGTGCGTCGGTGCATCGGGCCTCTGAAAGGGTTGGTGAGAGGAGCCGGCGCGCAGACCTGCTTTCGCGTTGGCGGCATATGGGAATACGAATTATATTCATCTGCTCTTGCGATTCGCTTTGTCACTATGCCTCATTCCCACCTGCAACTCGATCACATACGCGTCGGTTATCGCGTGCCGGGCGGCTGGCATGTCGTGGTCGACGACCTGTCGATGGAGCTGCGGGAAGGCCGCATCGGGTGCCTGCTCGGCCCTTCGGGCTGCGGAAAAAGCACGGTATTGCGCGCCATTAGCGGGTTCGAACCTTTGCTGGCAGGAAGCATTGCGCTGCATGGCGAGGTCGTGGCGACCCCGCGCCGCAGCCTCGCGCCCGAGAAGCGCCGGGTGGGCGTCATGTTCCAGGACTACGCCCTCTTCCCGCATTTATGCGTGGCCGACAACGTAGGCTTCGGGTTGCGCCGCGAATCGGCCGCCGAGCGTGCACGGCGCGTCGGGGAGCTCTTGTCGCTGGTTGGCCTGTCGGCCTTGGCCAGGAAGTATCCCCATGAGCTGTCCGGCGGCCAGCAGCAGCGTGTGGCCTTGGCCCGGGCGCTCGCGCCGAGGCCGGAGCTCTTGCTGTTGGACGAACCCTTTTCCAGCCTGGACGCAGATTTGCGCGAACGCCTGGCCGGTGAGATCCGGGACATTCTGAAGGAAGCCGGGGCGACCGCCCTCCTCGTGACGCACGACCAGGCCGAGGCATTCGCGATGGCGGACGAAATCGGCGTGATGGAGCACGGCAGGATCGTGCAGTGGGATAGCCCCTACCAGCTATATCACTCGCCCGCCTCGCCTTTCGTGGCGGCTTTCATCGGCGCCGGGGTGCTCCTGCCGGGCCGGTCGATCGGCGACGGCGGGCGGGTCAGCCTGGAGCTGGGCGAAGCCGAGGCCACGCAAACGCCGCCGCAAGGCGGACGGGACGGGGCACTGACCGTACTGGTCCGGCCGGGAGACATTTGCGCCGACGGGCGCAGTCCGATCCGGGCCCGCCTCGTGCACAAGACTTTCCGCGGGCCGGACTACGTCTATACCCTGCGCCTGCCGTCGGGCTCCGAGGTGCTGGCGTACATGCCGCAGGAAGACGGTCACCAGGTGGGCGACGACATTGGCATACGCTTGTGCGGGAACCGGCTGGTGTCGTTCCCTGCCGCCGGCGCACAGGCGTAGAGGCGCGATCACCGCCGCATGCGGCGCTGGCGCTCGTAATTCAGGCGCTCGACGAAATCATTCGCCAGCCGGGTGTTACCCGCTTCCCGGGCGAGGTCGGCGGCATTTTTTCCTTCCTCGTTGCGCACGTATCCGTCGGCGCCTTCGTCGAGAAGCAACTTCACCGTCGAGGCGTGGTTGTAGCGCATGGCCATCATGAGCGGCGTCATTTTTCCCGGCGACTCGGCATCGATGTAGGCATGGTGCTCGAGCAGGAGGCGCACGGCGTCGTCATTGCCTTTCGAGGCCGCGTAATGAAGCGCCGTCCAGCCTGGATGGTTGACCTCGGCCCCACGCTCGATCAAGGCTTGCATGCGTGCGGTTTCGCCGCGTATGGCGAGGTACATCAGCGGGCTTTCGCCCAGCAGGTTCTTGCGGTTGACATCGATGCGCTTGTCGGCGAGCAGCACGTCATAGACCGCCCACGATTCTTCCTTGATGGCCTCCAAGAGCGGCGTATTGCTGAGCTCGTTGGGCATGTTGGGGTCCAGGCCCCGCTGGAGCAGCGTCTTGACCGTATCGGCGCGGTCATTGCGTATCGCGATCCAGAATTCTTCGGCCGCCCCTGCTTGCGACGTCGAAAAGGCCGCCGCACACCACCAGACCGCAAGGAAGGCGAGCACCGAGCGAACCAGTGTGTTGTTCATGCCAAATACCTTTAAATATTATTAGTAAGTTGTTGATTAGAAAAAATTTTTATTTTCAAGACAAACACTAATTTAAAGTTATTTCTAACTTTAAATTAGTGTTTTATGTCCTTGAAAAGATTAAAGAAATTCTGTGTCGACGCTTGGGAGACGGTTTCCAACGGAACGCCCCGGAGCTCGGCAATTTTTTCGGCAACGTGGATCACCTTGGAGGGGTCATTGAGCTTGCCGCGGTGGGGAACCGGCGCCAGGTAGGGAGAATCGGTTTCGATCAGGATCCGGTCGAGCGGCACGTTGCGGGCCACCTCCTGGAGGGCTTTCGCGTTCTTGAAGGTCACGATGCCGGAAAACGAAATGTAGAAATTCATGCCGATGGCGGCGTCGGCCACCTCCTGGGACTCGGTAAAGCAATGCATGACGCCACCGACCTCGGCTGCGCCCTCTTCCTGCATGATGCGCAACGTGTCTTCCGCCGCGGAGCGCGTGTGGATGATCAGGGGCTTGCCCGTTTCCTTTGCCGCCCGGATATGGCGGCGGAAGCGCTCCCGCTGCCACTCCAGGTCACCAGTAAGCCGGTAATAGTCGAGGCCGGTTTCTCCGATGGCCACGACCTTGGGCGTGGCGGCCAGTTCGACCAGCTGTTCGACCGAGGGCTCGGGCGTGTCTTCGTAATCTGGATGTACCCCGACAGACGCCCAGATGTGCGCATGTTCCTGGGCCAACTGAACCAGCCGCGGCCAATCGGTGAGATTGACGCTGACGCACAGTGCGTGCGTGACGCGGTTGGCGCGCATGCGCTCGAGGATATCGGGCAGTTGCGCGGCCAGCTCGGGAAAATCCAAATGACAGTGCGAATCGACAAACATGGCGGGAATCGGGACTGAAAGCAGAATCTATAGTAACAACGGCGCGAATTTTCCCGCTGGCGGAAGGTCCCGTCAGGCCGCGGCGCGCTGGCGCGCCCCGAGCAACGCCGTGCAGGCCTGGGCGAGGACATCCTGCGCAAATAGGCGGGCATTGAGCGGATGGTCGGCGATGGCGCGCTGGCGGTTGAGCCAGCGGGACAGCTCCGCAACCCGGGTCCGGTCCGCCCTCGCGGCTATCTTCGATGTTTGGCCGGCCAGCTCAGGAAAATACCGGGGTGGCACGCCAACCTGTGCCAGGGCGACGTCGGTGAGCAGGCGCTGCAGGGCATCCAGCCAGTCGGCGGCCGGGGCCTTGTCCAAGGCGTCGACGATCTGCCCGATGTCAGGCGATCGAGCCTGCGCCAGCGCGCTCGCCAGCGTATCGAGCCAGGCAGCCCGGGGGGCGATCCCGGCCTGCGCGCGCCTCCATGCCGCGACGGGGGCGCCGCCCGCAGCGGCCAATTGGGCTGCGGCATTCTCCACGCCCTGCTCTTGCAACCAGGCGAGCGCCGACTCGCGATCCGGCGTGCCGAGGGGTAGCCGGCGGCAGCGGGATACCAGCGTCGGCAGCAGGCGGTCCGGCGCGTCGGCTACCAGTAGAAAAACCGTTTGCGGAGGCGGTTCTTCAAGAATTTTCAGCAGGCCGTTGGCGGAAATCGTGTTGAGCGATTCCGCCGGATACAGCAGCACGATGCGCAGGCCGCCGCGGTGGGTGCCGGTATTGGCCCATGATTCGAGGGCCCGGATTTGTTCGATGCGTATTTCTCGCGACGGCGCACGCTTGCCGGCTTTTTTTTCCTCGGCATCGCCGCCCGCTTCGTCCGTCACCGCTTCTTCCGCCTGTCCCTCGGCCAGCGCCACCGCTTCGGGGCGAACGCGGCGAAAGTCCGGGTGGTTGCCGGATGCGTACCAGGTGCATGCAGGGCAATGGCCGCATGCCATGGCGCCGTCGGGCGATTCGCAAAGCAGGCTAGCCGCCGCGGCGCGGGCGAATTCCACCTTGCCGATGCCGGCCAGGCCGTGGATCAGCCAAGCATGCGCAAAGCGTTCGCGCTGCTCCGGGCCAAGCCAGGAGCGGGCCACCTCGGTTTGCCAGGGATAGAAACGAGGCAGGCTCATGAGCGGTGCCACGACCTGACGTAGTCGTCGAGCTGGGCCAGCAGGTCTTCGCGGACCTGGGCCATGGGGCGCGTGGTATCGACGATGCGGAACCGCGCCGGATCGGCCTGGGCCCGGGCATGGTATGCGGCACGCGTGCGCTCGAAAAACGCGTCGTTTTCGCGTTCGAAACGGTCGAGCGCGCGGCTGCGGCCCAAGCGCTCACGGGATACCGAGAGCGGAACGTCGAACAGCCACGTCATGTCCGGTTGCAGGTCGCCGTGCACCCATTGTTCCAGGATCGCGATGCGCTCGCGCGGCAGCCCGCGGCCTCCTCCCTGGTAGGCGTACGTGGCATCGGTGAAGCGGTCGCACACCACCCACTTGCCTTCGGCCAGCGCCGGCTCGATGACGGTGCGTACGTGTTCGCAGCGTGCCGCAAACATCAAGAGCGTTTCCGTATCGAGCCGCATGGACTCGGTGAGCAGCAGTTCGCGCAGCTTTTCCGCCAGCGGCGTGCCGCCGGGTTCGCGGGTCTGTACCACGTCCAGGCCGTACCTGCGCAGTTGCTCCACGAGCCACGCCAGGTGGGTGCTCTTGCCGGCGCCGTCCACGCCTTCGAGCGTGATGAAACGGCCTCGGCGCATAGCGGGATGTGTCATGGCTGCACTGCCTCCTTCGCGGCCTGCCCCGTCGTGCGCGCACCCTGCCCCCGTCCGAGCTGGTAGCGCGCGACGTAACGGTTGTGGGCCTCCAGGGTTTCCGAAAAGGCGCTGCTGCCGTCTCCCCGTGACACGAAGTAGAGGTACTTGTGCTTTTCAGGCTGGACCGCGGCCAGCAGCGACGCGCGGCCAGGGTTGGCGATGGGCGTGGGCGGCAGTCCGCGCCGCGTGTACGTATTCCAGGGCGTGTCGGTCTGCAGGTCGCGGCGGCGCAGGTTGCCGTCGAAGTTCTCACCGAGGCCGTAAATGACGGTCGGGTCGGTTTGAAGCGGCATGCCCAGTTTCAGGCGGTTGATGAACACGCCGGCGATGCGCCTGCGGTCGGCTTCCAGCCCAGTTTCCTTTTCGATGATGGAACCCAGGATGAGCGCCTCGTACGGCGAGCCCAGCGGCAGGTCCGGGTCGCGCTGGTTCCATATCTCGGCGAGTTCCCGCTGCTGGGCGCGATAGGCCCGGCGCAGGATGTCGATGTCGCTGGAGCCGGCGGCGAACAGATAAGTGTCGGGAAAGAACAAGCCTTCGGGATGGCTGGTGGACGCGCCTATCATCGCGGCCACGGTGGCGTCGTCGACGTCGTCGAGCGTTTGCCGGATGTCGGGATGGCGCCGCAGCGCCGCGCGTATCTGCCGGAAGTTCCAACCTTCGATGAAGGTGATTTCGCGCTGGGTTACGTCGCCGCGCGAGAGGCGCTTGACCAGCGTCCACAGCGATTCGCCGCGCACGACTTCATAGCCGCCGGCCTTGATGCGGCGGTCTGCGCCGGTCAGGCGCGCCAGTGCGATGAGGGCTTCCGCCGGCACGCCGATGCCCGCCTCGCGGATCCGGTGCGCAATGCCGCGCATGGACGTGCCTTCGTCGATGACGAAGTCCACTTTGTCGGCGGGGAGCGAGAGCGGCATGCGCAGCCATGCCACGCCGGCGCCCACGGCGACCGCCAGCACCAGCATCAGCGTCAAGGCAGAAACGGCCAGCGCGCGTTTGAGGGAAAAATGTCGTTTGGGCATGGGCTGCCTATAATACTTCGATCGACTTCAGCGACTGTTTCAAGATGTCCGTCCAAGAGATTTTATCTGTGAGGGAGCCGCGTGCCGCTTCTGCACGCATGGTGCCGCTCGATCACTTGGCAGTGATCGAGGCCAATGGGGCGGATGCCGTCGACTTTCTGCAGGGGCAGCTGACGCAAGACGTCAAGAAGCTCGGCGATGCCGATGCGCAGCTCGCCGGCTATTGCACCGCCAAGGGGCGGATGTTGGCCAGCGCCGTGATCTGGCGGCCTCGGGTGGCCGACGGCGAGGTGCCTCGCGTGCTGGCCATGGTGGATGCCAGCCTGGCCGAGTCACTGCGCAAGCGGCTTTCGATGTACGTGCTGCGGGCCAAGGTGACCCTTTCCGTTGCGCCGCTGCGCGTGGCCGGCGTGTGGGGCGGTGGCGATGCGTCGGCATTGCACGCGGTTGAAGGCACGCCGTCCGCCGAGGCATGGTCCCGCACCGAGCTGCCTAACGGTACTTGGATCGCCGCGCCGTCTGCGCAGGGAGGTCCCCGGTGGTGGTGGATAGGTTCGGCCGAGCAGATGCAGCAGCTCGGCGAGGTACTACCCTCTTCGGCCGATGTGGATCTCATCCACGCCTGGCGGGCGGCGGACATCGTCGCGGGGTTGCCGTGGATCGTCTCCGCCACGCAAGACCTTTTCGTGCCCCAGATGATCAATTTCGAATTGGTGGGGGGCGTCAGTTTCACCAAGGGCTGCTACCCGGGGCAGGAAGTCGTCGCGCGCAGCCATTACCTGGGCAAGCTCAAGCGCCGCATGTTCGCCGGCCGCCTTGCGCAGGCCGCGGATGCCGATGCCCTGGTCGGTGCCGACATTTTCCAGGAAGGCGAAGAGCAGCCGTGCGGGCGCATCGTCAACGCTGCGCGGGACGGCGGCGGCCTGGCTGTGCTCTACGAGTGCTCATTGGGCGCCGCGGGCGGCCCTGCCCCGTTGCACGCGGGGTCGCCGACGGGCCCGGCCATCGTGGCCGTTCCCCTTCCCTACGCCCTGCCCGAGTCAACCTCGCCGGCGTAAACGCCGGAGCCTTGGAGCCGCGATGAACTACCTCTACGTGTACTACAAACTGCACGAAGCACAACGGCGCCGCGCGCTCGAGCCCGCACGGAGGGTGCTTGAGGCCGGGCGTCCGTGGAGCCGGCGGGTCGCACTGCTGGCCCGGCCCGAGGTGGAGGGAGGCGTCGCGACCTGGATGGAGGTGTACGAAGGTGTCGATGACGTGGTCCGGCTAAGTAACGCCTTGGATGCTGCCGTGAAGGAGACCAGGCTCGCGACCTTCTTGGCGGGGCCGCGCCGCAGCGAGGTTTTTGCCGAACTGCCTGCCGATGCGGCAGGATGGGAAGCCTGACCATGTGCCTGATCGCCTTTGCCTGGGATCCGCGCGGTCCGACGACTTTGCTGTTCGTGGCCAACCGCGACGAGTTCTACGCCCGTCCGACGGCTCCTGCCGACTGGTGGCCGGACCTGCCCGACATTTGGGCCGGACGTGACCTGGCAGCCGGTGGTACCTGGATGGGGATCACCCGCCAGGGGCGATTTGCGGCGATCACCAATTACCGCGAGGCGGGGCGGCACGATCCGCATGCCCCGTCGCGGGGCAAGCTCGTGACCGATTTCCTTGCCGCGGATTGCTCTCCCGCCGCCTACTTGCGGCAGCTGTCCAAGCGCGCCGAGCCCTACAATGGGTTCAACCTGCTGGTTGGCGATCTTTTCGCCCGTACGCCCTCCCTGTGGTACCTGTCGCACCGCCGCGGTTACCCCGCCACGCCGCCCGAAGCCTTGACTGCGGGCGTGTATGGGCTTTCGAACGCGATGCTGGACACGCCTTGGCCCAAAGTCGTGCGCACGACGGCGGCGCTGGCTACGCTCAAGGCGGCCGACGCGCGCACGCCTGCCTACCTGCAAATGTTGAGCGATACGACCATTGCGGATGATGCCGAGTTGCCGAGCACCGGCATCAGCATCGAGCGTGAACGGGCGCTGTCGGCAGCCTTCATCGTGACCCCTGATTACGGCACGCGTGCGCAAACCGTGCTGCAGGTGACCCGGGATGGGCGGGTCGAAGCGTCCGAACGCAGTTTCGAGAACGCCGAGCAGGCGCGCCGCCTGGCCCCGGCGGCATGGCGTCAGGTAACGTTCGCCGTCCCGAATACCGAACGAAGGTAATCCGTCGTATCGCGATGGGCGCGGCGCGCCGCGCGCAATGCGCCCCCCATGTTGTAGAAGCCGTGGACGACACCCGCGTAGGTTTTCACTTCGACCGGCACGCGGGCAGCGGCCAATTTACGCGCGTAGGCCAGGCCGTCGTCGACCAGCGGATCACACTCTGCCAATTGGATGAAAGCAGGCGCCGCGCCTGAGAAGTCGGGTGCGGCGAGCGGTGCGAAGCGCCAATCCAGGCGATCGGCGTCATCCCGCAAATACAGGCCGAAGAACCACTGGAGGGTCTTGGCATCGAGCAGATAGCCTTCGGCGTAGGCGCGATGCGAATCGGTGTCGTGCCAGGAGCTGGTGCCAGGGTAAAGCAACACTTGGGCGGCCAGGGGCAAGCCGTCGTCGCGCGCCCGCAGCGCTGCCTGTGCCGTCAGGGTGCCGCCCGCGCTGTCGCCCATGCCCACGACGCGAACCGCATCGACGCCCAGCTCCGCATGCCGGTCGAACGCCCATCGCCAGGCAGCGTAGACATCTTCGGCGGCGGTGGGAAATCGGTGTTCGGGCGCGAGCCGATACGCGAGGGACAGCACTTTGCAGTGCGCGCCATTGGCCAGCATCCGGCAGATGGCGTCGTAGGTTTCCACGCTACCCACCGTGAATCCACCGCCGTGGGAAAAGATGACGAGCGGCGCGGGTTCGCGGGTGTCGTTGCCGGTGTAAAGGCGCGCGCGTATGCTCCCTTCGCCGACGGGTACCGCGAGCTCCCTGGCTTCCGCAACCGGGGCCGGTGCGATGTCGAGGACTTTGCTGGCCTTGTCGTGGAAGGCACGCGCTTCCTCGGGCGAATACTGCCAGTATGGTGGCCGGTTGGCGCGCTTGATGCGCGCCACGAGATCGGCCACCTGGGGGTCGAGCGGACGCGGATGGGGCGCCTCAGCCATCGCCCCCTTGGTCCCCTCGTTTCTTGATGTACTTGAATGTGCCGCTGGCGCGCGCCACGAGCCCGCCCCCGGCATCGCGCACTTCGGCGTCGCAGAACGCCATGGTGCTCGAGCGGTGGTAGCAGTTGCCGTAGGCCACGAGGTTGCCCTCGCCAGGGCGCACGAAACTGGTGGTCATGTCCACCGTGGCGCCGCCGCGCATCTCTGGGTGCAGCGAACGTGCGGCGGTTGCCATGGCGGCGTCCAGCATGGTCATCAAGACCCCACCGTGGCAGACCTGCCAACTGTTGCAGTGATGGGCTTGGACATCCAATCTGACTTCCGAACGCCCGCCTTCGGCCTTGACGAGCTTGGCGCCCAGCCAGGCCAGAAACGGGATGGGTACGTCCGTGACGGTTCGCGGGCTATCCGTGGGCATGCGGCAACCCCGTCGGAGTCGATTCGATTTGGCGGATCATGGCAGGTCTGGTCCTCCAGCGAAAATCAGCGGCTCGCCGTGCGATGACCCAGGATGGACGCCAGGATCAGGGCGCCGATCACGGTGATGTGTTCGAACACGAACATCATTTCCAGGAAGGCCTGTTCGCCTTCCATGTTCCAGAAAGCGTGGGCGATGGGAATGGTCATCACCGTGAACACGGCCAATGCACCCGCGCCGAGCCAAGCCGCGCGGTTGAAGATGATCAGCAGTGAGCCGCCGAGCTGGACGATGATGGTCAGGGCGTTGAAGAGCCATGCCGGTTCGAGCCCGAAATGGCTCATTTCGGCTACGCCGTCCTGGAAATTGATGAGCTTTGTCAGGCCACTAAGCCAGAACATGAATGTCAAGGCAATGCGTCCGAGCAGCAACAACGCACGCGATTCGAGCAGGGAGCGTATGGGTGCAGGTGTCATGGCTTCTCCGTTCACGTTGGGTGGGAAGTGCGGGCACGTGAGCGTGCTTTCCGGGATCCGGCGCGGCAGCTCGGGCGGCCGCCGCCATCTTACTGGAAACGATGCGAAACCAAACGCCCGGAACTCAGAAAATGCTCTTCCCTACCCACCACGCGGCAGCCGCCACGAGGGCCGAGGCTGGGATGGTGAGTATCCATGCCCAGACGATGTTTCCCGCCAGTCCCCAGCGCACCGCATTGAACTTGCGGCTGGAGCCGACGCCGACGATGGCGCCGGTGATGGTGTGAGTGGTGGAGACCGGGATGCCGAGCAGCGCGGCCAGGAACAGCGTCAAGGCGCCGCCGGTTTCCGCGCAGAACCCGCCGACTGGCTTGAGCTTGGTGATGCGCTGTCCCATGGTCTTGACGATGCGCCAGCCGCCGAACATCGTTCCCAGGGCGATCGCCGCATAGCAGCTGATGATGACCCAGACGGGGACATTGTCATGCGCACCCGGCACGTTGGCGGCGATCAGCAGCAACCAGATGATGCCGATGGTTTTCTGCGCGTCGTTGCCGCCGTGCCCGAGGCTGTACATCCCCGCCGACAGCAGCTGCAGCCTGCGGAACCAGCCGTCGACCTTGAGCGGGCGCGCGCGGCGCAGTAGCCACGACACCAATAGCATCAGAAAACCGCCGAGCACGAAGCCCAGCAGCGGCGACACGACGATGAAGGCGACGATGTAGAGGATCTCGCGGAACATCAGCACGGAAGGCCCGGCGCTCGCCAGGCCGGCTCCGACGATGCCGCCGATGAGCGCATGCGAGGACGACGACGGGATGCCGAAATACCAAGTGATGATGTTCCATGCGATGGCTCCGACCAATGCGCCGAACACGACGTAATGGTCCACCACCGTCGGGTCGATGATTCCCTTCCCGACGGTGGCAGCCACCTTGAGATGGAAGACGAAAAGGGCGACGAAATTAAAAAACGCGGCGAAGACGACCGCGTGGTGGGGTTTGAGCACTCCCGTGGAAACCACGGTGGCGATGGAATTGGCCGCATCGTGGAACCCATTCATGAAATCGAAAATGAGTGCCAGGAGGACCAGGACGGAGAGTGTGACTAGGCTGATTTGAAGCGTGTCCATGAAGTATCCCGACTAGGCGTTTTCCAGGACGATGCCTTCGATCAAATTGGCAACGTCTTCGCACTTGTCGGTGATTTCTTCCAGCAATTCGTAGATGGCTTTCATCTTGATCAATTGGCGCGTATCGGCTTCATCGCGGAACAGCCTGCCCATGCCGCGGCGCATGACCCGGTCGGCGTCTGACTCGAGCCGGTCGATCTCTTCGCAGATCTTCATGATGCTGGCCGTGTCATTCAGGTCGCGTAGCAGGCTCACCACCATGTACAGGCGGTCGCAGCACTGCACGCTTATGTCGGCCAAGGCCTTGGCGTCGGGCGTGACTGAACGGATGTCGTACAGGTTGACGCACTGGGCGGCGTCCTCCATCAGGTCGAGGATGTCGTCCATGGTCGTGATGAGCTGGTGGATTTGATCCCGGTCCAGCGGGGTGATGAAGGTCTTGTGCAGCAGGTCGATCGTATCGTGGGTAACCTTGTCGGCCTTTTTCTCCAGCGTCTCGATGCTCTTGACGCGCTCCTCGGCTTGGTCCAGGTCGGCCATCAGTGCGGCCAATTCCCGGCTGCCTTGGCGGGACAAGTCGGCATGCGCCGTGAAGAGATCGAAAAAGCGGCCCTCTTTGGGCATCAAGCGTCCAAACATCACGTCCTCACGATACGTCACATGACAGCTACATGACGTGTTCAAAACCGCGCGCAGTTTAGCACTATATGCGTGCTGCCCTGCCCGCTGGGGAGCCCCTTTTTGGGGCGGCGGAGGCGGGCCGTGGGCGTCGGCCTCGCCCGTTCATGCACGAGACGACGGGCTCTGCGCGGGCCGGTCGCAGTGTGTGCGGGATCAGTATTCAGAATCGACGTAGGCGTTGCCGGAGAAATTCTGGAACTTGGTGTACATGCCCTGCCAGGTCAGCCGGACGGTGCCGATCGGCCCGTTGCGCTGCTTGCCGATGATGACTTCGGCCGTGCCTTTGTCCGGCGTATCCGGATTGTAGACCTCATCGCGGTAGAGGAAGATGATGACGTCTGCGTCTTGCTCGATGGCGCCTGATTCCCGCAGGTCGCTCATTACCGGGCGTTTATTCGGACGTTGCTCCAGGCTACGGTTGAGCTGCGAGAGCGCGATGAGGGGGCAGTTCAATTCCTTGGCGAGGCCTTTCATCGAGCGGCTGATCTCGGACAGTTCCGATGCCCGGTTCTCGCTGCTCGAGCCGCTGTTGCCCGACATCAGCTGCAGGTAATCGATGATGATCAGCCCGAGCTGGCCGCATTGGCGGGCCAGGCGGCGCGCGCGCGAACGCAGCTCCATGGGGCTCAGCGCCGGGGTCTCGTCGATGTAGAGCTGCGTGTCTTGCATTTTCTGGATGGCATGCGTGAGCTTGGGCCAGTCTTCATCGAGCAGCCGGCCCGTGCGTAGGCGCTGCTGGTCCAGTCGCCCCACCGACCCGAGTATCCGCATGGCCAGCTGCGCCGCGCCCATTTCCATGGAGAAGACGGCAACGGGCAGGCCCTCCTCCACGGCCACGTGCTCGCCGATGTTCATCGAGAAAGCGGTCTTACCCATCGAGGGCCGGCCGGCCACGACGATCATGTCGCCCGGCTGCAGGCCCGACGTCATTTTGTCGAGGTCGGTGAAGCCCGTCGGCACGCCGGTGATTTCCGAAGTCGAGTCGCGATGGTAGAGCTCGTCGATGCGCTCGACCACCTGCGTGAGGAGCGGCTGCAGCGACTGGAAGCCGGCGGTCCCGCGCGCGCCCTCCTCGGCGATCTTGAAGATCTTGGACTCGGCCTCGTCCAGCAGTTGGCGCGTGTCCCGGCCCTGGGGGTTGAAGGCCGCGTCCGCGATCTCGTCCGAGATCGTGACGAGCCGGCGTAGTACCGCCCTGTCCCTCACGATCTCCGCGTAGCGCCTGATGTTGGCCGCCGATGGCGTGTTCTGGGCCAGCGAGTTGAGATAGGCGAGCCCGCCTGCATCTTCCGCCTTGCCCGCCGTCTGCAGCGCTTCGTGGGTGGTCACGACATCCGCCGGACGGCCCAGCCCGATGAGCTTGGCGATCTGTTGCCAGATGAGGCGATGATCGTAACGGTAGAAGTCATCCTCCTTGAGGATGTCGGCGATGCGATCCCAGGCTGCATTGTCCAGCAGCAAACCTCCCAGCACGGACTGCTCCGCTTCGACCGAGTGGGGGGGGATGCGCAGGGACTCTAGCTGAGGATCGGCTGGCGAATTCATAGAGCGACAAAAACCTGGAATGGATGCGCGGCCGGCGGTATGCCGGACCACGACAGTTTATAGCGTGGCGGGCGATGGCGGGCGCAGTTGTCGAGGAGGCCCCGCCGCGTGCGTGGTGCACGGTGCCGGCCTTGGGAAAAAAAACCCTCCATTTCGCGGAGAAAATGGAGGGTTTTCATTGCCGGGCCTGCCGCCAGGCAGGCCGGATGGGTGGTGCGGCCGGTTGCCCCCGCGCCGCGGGGTACCAAGGCTCGCTTAGGCAGTTTCGCCGACCACCACGACCGTGATGTTGGCCACCACGTCGGTATGCAGGCCGATTTCGATCGGGAACTCGCCGATGGTCTTGAGCGGGCCGTTGGGCAGGCGGACCATGCCCTTTTCCACCGACTCGAAACCGGCGCTCTTGAGCGCGCTGGCGATGTCGAAGTTGGTGACCGAACCGAACAGGCGGCCGTCGACGCCGGCCTTCTGCGTGATGGATACCGTGTAGCCTTCCAGGCGCTGGGCCATGGCTTGCGCGGCGGCCAGCTTCTCGGCCTGGATTTTCTCGAGCTCGGCGCGGCGCGCTTCGAACTCTTGCAGGGCGGCCTGCGTGGCGCGCTTGGCCTTCTTCTGCGGGATCAGGTAGTTACGCGCGTAACCGTTCTTCACGCGAACGACGTCGCCCAGGTTGCCGAGGTTGACGACTTTTTCGAGCAAGATGATTTGCATGATTAGACTCTCCCGGCAATCAATTGTGGTTGTCGGTGTAGGGCAAGAGCGCCAGGAAGCGGGCGCGCTTGATCGCCGTATCGAGTTGGCGCTGGTAATGCGCCTTGGTGCCGGTCAGGCGAGCGGGGATGATCTTGCCGTTTTCCTGGATGAAGTCGCGCAGGACTTCGATGTCCTTGTAGTCGATCTGTTCGACGCCGGCTGCCGTGAAGCGGCAGAACTTGCGCCGCTTGAACAGCGGGTTCTGTTGACCGAACTTCTTCTTTTCCTTGCGTTTGCCGAATGCGGCCATGATGTACCTCTTGGGTATTCAATCCGTTTCACACCTGAGCGCTGCCCTGCCCGCTTCGTCCATCACCCGCCTGGGCGACGGTGGCCTGCTGGATATGCAGCCTCAGTCTGCTTGAACCTTTCCGGGTCGGTGCCAAAAAACCCTCGATCCGCAGCGATCGGCCCAGCGCTTCGCGCTCGAGCCTACTGGCGAGATCGCCGATCGCCACCGCGTTGACGAGCATTTCCACCCGGCGGGGCCTACCGCCTTCGAGCAGCTCGGATTCATGGGCAAGCGTCAGTTCCAGCACCGGTATGCCGGCGGGGGTGTACCTGAGCGGCTTGCACTCGACCACCTGGGCGGTCAGAAGAACCTGGTTCAACGCCGTGTCGTCCGGGGCATCGTCAAGCTGCCGCGGGAGCGGCCTGGGATGCGGGCGGTCGGCAACGACCTGTCATGCCAGCCGGGCCGGGGCTCAGCCCTCGGCTTGCGTGGCCTCGGTGGACACCTTGCGGGCCTCCTCGCGCTCGACGATCTTCATCATCGGCGACGGGGCGGTCTCGGCCTTCTTCATCTTGACGACGAGATGGCGCAGCACGGCGTCGTTATAGCGGAAGGCGTGCTCGAGTTCGTCCAGCGTGGCTTGGCTGCACTCGATGTTCATGCACACGTAGTGAGCCTTGACGAGCTTCTGGATCGGATATGCCAATTGGCGGCGACCCCAGTCTTCCAGGCGGTGTACTGCGCCGCCCTGGCTGGTGATCAGCGTCTTGTAACGCTCGACCATGGCCGGAACCTGCTCGCTCTGGTCCGGATGAACGATGAAAACTATTTCGTAGTGACGCATTTACGCTCCTTATGGATGGTCCTGGAGGCGACTCGAAAGGCCGCCCCGAAAGGCGCAAGTCCGCTCAAGCGTCTAGAGTCGGACAAGGGTTCTCAAATCCGGCAGGAGGTCTGCGCATAACACAATGCGCAATGCCTGCCAAAAATTAAGCCAGCTATTATCGCTTGCAAACGCGGAAAAATCAAGGTGCGCCTCGTGGCCGGCCATGATCGCCCCCCGGCCGGGGTACGGCAGCCCGGGAGGGCGAACCGCGGGACGGGCTCCCCACCCCGCCGCGCTCAATGACGGCCGGCGTGGATCGGCCTTGGCATGCTTGGCGCGACCCCGGCAGGGCCGTTGCGGCCTGCCTGCGCTAGTAGGTGTCGAAGGCTGCCTGCACGGCCTCCGGGCCCGAGGCGCCCGCCCCCAGCGCCAGCATCAGCAGGACCCGCGCCTTCCAGGGCGACAGGGTGCCGGCCCCGGGCAGGCTGCAGGCTGCGGTGACGCGTCCGCTCCCCGTGCGGCTGGTTCGCACGACGGCCAGGCCCGCGCCAGCAAGGCGCTCGAGCGCCGCCATGGCTTCGGCGCTCGCCGAGCCGTTGCCGGGGCCCGCCCAGACAAGGCCGCGCGCGCCCGTTGCGGGTACGGCATCGATCAGAGCAGTCGAGGCACCCGCATAGCCAGCCAGGATTTCCACCGGGACGAGCGGCGTTGCAGGGGTGAATGGCGTCGCGCGGGTGTGCGGCCGCTCGGGACGCGCGAGCCAGGTGACCCGCCCGTCTTGGACCAGCCCGAGCGGACCGGCGTTGGGCGCGGCGAAGGCGTCGGGCCGGTTGGCATTGACCTTGCCCACCTCTCGCGCGCCGAAGACCTGGTGGTTCAGTACCACCAGCACGCCGCGCCCCGCCGCGCCGGAGGTGGCGGCCACGGTGGCGGCGTCGAGCAGGTTCAGCGGCCCATCCGCCGACAGCGCCGTCGACGGGCGCATCGCGCCCACCAAGACGACAGGCTTGTCGCTCTTGAGCACCAGATGGAGATAGTAGGCCGTCTCCTCGAGGGTGTCGGTGCCGTGCGTGACGACGGCGCCATCGACTTGCGGATCGTCCAGCGCCTGCTGCAGCCGGCTGGCGAGCGACTGCCAGAAGGCGGGCGTGGCGTCCTTGCTGTCGATGGATGCGAACTGTTCGGCGCTGATGCGGGCGACCTGGTCGAGCCCGGGTGTTTGCGCGCATAGCGCCGCCACGTCGAGCACGCCCGCCGTATAGGCTTCGACGGATTGGGGCTCGACGCCGGCTCCGGCGATGGTGCCACCGGTGGCGAGAAGGCAGAGGTGCGGAAGAGGCATGGGAATCAATGTGCTTGCCGGAGCCCGATGATACCCGCCCCCGCGCATGGTGGCGCGGCCGCGACACCTGGCGATTATGCTTGCGTCGCCCATCGGTACTGTATAAAAATACAGTTACTGGATAAAACCACAGAAGCGTCTGTCGCACCTCCCACCCCGGGCGGCCGCGCAAAACCGGAGCCAGACATGCCCAAGCTGACCGCACGCCAGCAGGAGATCCTCGATCTCATCCGCCGGACCATCGTCGAAACCGGCTTTCCCCCCACGCGCGCCGAAATCGCGCAGGCGCTCGGTTTTCGTTCCCCGAACGCGGCGGAAGAACACCTGAAGGCGCTCGCGCGCAAGGGGGTGTTGGAGTTGTCGGCCGGTACCTCGCGCGGCATACGGCTCAAAGACGCCACTGCCGCCGATTCCCCTTCCCTGCAGCTCACGCATCCGGCGCTGGCGCAGCTCGTGCTACCGCTCGTGGGCCGGGTCGCGGCTGGCAGCCCCATCCTTGCCGCCGAGCACATCGAGAAGGAGGTGGGCGTGGACCAAGCGCTGTTTTCGCAACGTCCCGACTATCTGCTGAAGGTGCGCGGGGAAAGCATGCGGGATGCCGGCATCCTCGACGGCGACCTGCTGGCCGTCAAGAAGGCGGCCCAGGCCCGCGACGGGCAGATCGTCGTGGCACGCCTCGGCGACGAAGTCACCGTCAAGCAACTGCGTTATACCGAAAGCGGCCTGAGTCTCTTGCCCGCCAATCCCGATTTCAAGCCCATCGAGATCAGCCGCAACCGCGACGACTTCGCCCTCGAGGGCATCGCGGTTGGCCTGATCCGGGCCGGACTCCTGCACTGAAAGCATCCGACGGACGATCTCCATGAAACACCATACGCAAGTCCCCAGTCTTTCCAGCGGATATCCCGGGCTCGATGCGGCGCTGCCGCAAGCTGGGTGGCCTGTCGGCGCACTGACGGAAATCCTGGTTTCGCGCGTCGGGCATGGCGAATTGAACCTGCTCGGTCCGCTGCTCGCCCGTCTCACCCGCGCAGGCCGCACGGTGGCGCTGCTGGTGCCGCCGTACTTGTCATATGCGCCGGCGCTGATCCAGCACGGGGTGGCGCTCGAGTGCGTCAAGCTGGTCCGCTCGGCCCGTCCGCTGGACGACGGCCTGGACCAGATCGAGACGGCGGTGCGATCCGGCGAATTTGCCGCGTTGGTCGCGATCCTTCCTCCCGACGAGGCCGCGGTGCGGTCCGAAGGCACGGTAAGGCGCCTGCTGCTGGCGGCAAGGCTCTCGGGGTGCCCCGCCTTCCTGTTCCATACTTGCAGCACGCCTGCCACGACGTCGGTTTCCCAGTTGCGCCTGTTGGCAGACATGAGTCAGGCAGGTGAGCTCCGCCTGCAACGCATCGCCCCGGACGACGAAGCCGGCCGCGGCGCGGTCACATTGGAAATCGGCCAACGCGAGCCCCGGGCAGGATTCCGCCGCGTGGCCGGCCTTGCCCTGGCGGGCACCCGTTTCTGCTCGGCCGCACAATTGAACGAACCGGACGAAACGGCCGCCGTGGCGAATGCCCGGCCGGTCCAGGCGCCCCCAGAACAAGGCGCCCCCCGGGCCAAGCCGGCTTCGCCGGGCCGCAGCCGGTGGCCGTTCAAAACAGCGCGGCAGCTCGGGCGGTGCGGGGAGCTCTCTTCGGGCCTGGCGTTCTGGCTCGCCCGCAGCTGGAACGCCTGACGATGGCCAGCCGCTGTGGCGCTACACCGCGCGTTGCCGCACGGTTTCGTACAAGCACACGGCGGACGCCACGCTCACGTTCAGGCTTTCCACCGAGCCCATCATGGGAATGCGGACCAGTTGGTCGCAGGTTTCGCGGGTCAAACGCCGCATGCCCTCGCCTTCCGCACCCATGACCCACGCGATGGGTTGGCGGGCGTCAACCTGGTGGATGGTTTCGGTGGCCTCGTCATCGGTTCCCACCACCCATATGCCCCGTTCCTTGAGGCTGCGCAGGGTCCGCGCGAGGTTGGTCACCGTGAGATAGGGAACGGTGTCGGCAGCGCCGCAGGCGACGCGCTGTACCGTGGCATTCAAGCCCACGGCTCGGTCGCGCGGTGCGATCACGGCATGCACGCCGGCTCCGTCTGCAGTTCGCAAGCAGGCGCCGAGATTGTGCGGGTCCGTCACCCCGTCCAGCACGAGTAAAAAGGCTGGCCCGGACGCCTCGTCGAGCACTTCGTCTATGTCCATGGCCAGTTGCAGGCTCGTGGCCAATGCCACGACGCCCTGATGGCGCTGGCCCTTGGCGAGTCCGTCCAGGCGTGATTGCGGGACGGGATGCACTTTGCGCCCCGCGGCCTGTGCCTGCTCGATCAGCGTCAACATGCGGCGATCGCGGCGCGCCTCTTCGACGTAGATATCCTTGATCGATTCCGGCGCATGGCGCAACCGCGCCGCGACTGCGTGAAATCCGACCAAAACCTGGCTCGCTGCCATTTTTCACCCCATTGATGCATGCCGCGCACGGCAAAAAACGATACGGCGCTGCTCCTGGCAGCGCCGCAATGCCGTTATTAGACCAGAGATTCAGTGACGCTTGCGCCCGCGCTTGGCAGCTGCCCGCTTGCCGCTTCGGGTGCTGGCCGGTTTCTCCGCCGTGGCGGACTTCTTGGCCGGGATGCCCTTCTTGTCTTTCGGAGGCTTGGCCGTTTCGGTCATGAGCGGGGTCTTGGCCGCGCTTTTTTCCGGTTTGCGGGGCGCTGGCGCGCTTTCGCGTTTGATCGCCTTGCGCAGGCCTTCATAGCTTACGCCTTTGACGAGCTTGAAATCGATCCGCCTGGCCTCGAGGTCCACCCGGGCGACTTGCACCTGTACCTTGTCGGTGAGGCGATAGCGCATGCCCGTGCGCTCTCCGCGCAGTTCGTGCAAGCCATCGTTGAACTGGAAGTATTCTGCGCCCAATTCCGAGACGTGCACCAGGCCTTCGACGTGCAATTCATCGAGCGTGACGAAGATGCCGAACGCCGCGACGCCCGTCACGGTGCCGCTGAAAATGTCGCCCACCCGCTCACGCATGTACCAGCACTTGAGCCATGCCTCGACGTCGCGCGATGCATCGTCGGCCCGGCGTTCGTTGGCCGAGCAGAACAGGCCGAGCTTCTCCCAGAGGGCGTGTTCCTGCTCTTTGGCCGAACCGGGCACCACCGGCGTGTCTTCCGGCGGGTTGGGTACGAAACGCTTGCCCTGCAGCAAAGCCTTGATGACACGGTGCGTCAGCAGATCGGGATAGCGTCGGATGGGCGACGTGAAGTGTGCGTAGGCGGGGTATGCGAGCCCGAAGTGGCCCACGTTGTCCGGGCTGTACATGGCCTGTTGCATCGAGCGCAGCGCCATGGTTTGCAGCAGCGGCGCGTCGGGCCGGTGCTTGGTGCTTTCCAGCAGCGCCGAGTAGTCGGCCGCCGTGGGCTTGTCGCCCCCGCCGAGCGACAAGCCCAGCGTCTTCAGAAAGTCGCGTAGCGCCTGCAGTTTCTCCGGCGTGGGACCTTCGTGTATGCGGTACAGGCCCGGGTGCTTGCTGCGTTGCATGAAGTCGGCGGCACAGGTATTGGCCGCGAGCATGCATTCCTCGATCATCTTGTGCGCGTCGTTGCGCACGTAGGGCACGATGCTCTGGATGCGTCCGAGCTCGTTGCAAATGATCTTGGTCTCTATGGTGTCGAAATCGATGGCGCCCCGCTTCTGCCGCGCTTGCGCAAGAAGCTTGAACAGCTCGTACAAGTCCTGGATCTGGGGCAGGACGTGCGCGTACTTGCGCGCGGCCGGGCCATCGGGCTGCTGGAGTGCTGCCCACACTTCGTTATAGGTGGTGCGCGCATGGGAATGGATGACGGCGTTGTAGAACTGGTACGCCTGCACCGTGCCCGCCTTGGCTCCGGTGGCAGGGATCACCATGTCGCACACCAGCACCAGGCGGTCGACGTTGGGATTCAGCGAGCACAGCCCGTTGGACAGCTTTTCCGGCAGCATGGGGATGACCTTGCGCGGAAAGTAGACGCTGGTGCTGCGTTCCAGCGCATCGGCGTCCAGGGCGTCGCCAGGCCTGACGTAGTGGGCGACGTCGGCGATGGCGACGATCAGGCGCCAGCCCGCGCGCTTGCGGGCTCCTGTGCCCAGCTCCACCCGTTCGCAATACACGGCGTCATCGAAGTCCCGGGCATCCTCGCCGTCGATGGTGATCAGCGGTACGTCGCGCAGGTCGAAGCGTTCGACGAGGTCGCTGTCGCGAACCTCGGACGGAAGGCGTTCGGCCTGCGCCAACGCCTTGGGGGAAAACTCGTGCGGGACGTCGAACTTGCGGACCGCAATTTCGATTTCCATGCCCGGGTCGTCGATTTCGCCCAGGATCTCCACCACGCGGCCCAGCGGCTGCGTGTGGCGGGTCGGCTGTTCGATGATTTCCACGGTGACGACCTGGCCGTGCTGGGCTTCGGCGGTTTCGCCGGGCGGCACCAAGATGTCGTGCTTGATGCGCTGGTCTTCGGGTACGACGAGGAATAATCCGCGTTCGTTCAGGAAGCGTCCGACCAGCTTGTTGGTGCGGCGCTCCAGCACCTCGACGATGGTGGCTTCCGGCTTGCCCCGGTAATCGGTGCCCGTCAGCCGGACGAGCACGCGGTCGCCGTGGAGCACCTTGAGCATTTCCTTCGGCGGCAAGAAGATGTCGGGCTGGCCGTCGTCACGAATGAGGAAGCCGAAGCCGTCGCGGTGCCCCTGCACGCGACCGGCGATGAAATCGAGTTTGGTCGACAACAGAAGCGCGCCCTTGCGGTTCTGCATCAGCTGGCCATCGCGTTCCATGGCCGCGATGCGCCGTTCGAACCCCACGCTGCCCGGGGCGACGCCCAGACGCCTTGCGAGTTCGGCGGGGGCGATGGGCGCGTTGGCCTCTCGCAGCACCCTCAGGATTTGCTCTCGGCTAGGTACGTCGGGGTCGAAATCCGGGGGCGTGGAAGGATGGTTGTTATGGGATCGAGTTGTCAAAGTCTAAGGATCTCTTTATAATGCGCAGCTCTGTTGCTACTGCCTGCATGCAACGGTGACGCAAGCATAACTTGAGTTTACCGCAGCAAATGCACGGTGGTTGCGGCAAATGCCCAGATGGCGGAATTGGTAGACGCACTAGTTTCAGGTACTAGCGCTTAGCGGCGTGGAGGTTCGAGTCCTCTTCTGGGCACCAATCGAAATGGCAGCGTTGGCGGCCATGGTTGGGCAACCCGTTTGAACGGGTGTTGAGGTTTACGCAGTGCCCAGGTGGCGGAATTGGTAGACGCACTAGTTTCAGGTACTAGCGCTTAACGGCGTGGAGGTTCGAGTCCTCTCCTGGGCACCACGGTTAGATACCACGTAATTCAGTTAGATTGGATGCAAGCCCCGTAACGTCAGTTCCGGGGTTTTTTGTTTTGGGGGGGCGCTCCCTGCTTGCCCGATGTCTCGCCACCCACCCTGCCTTGCCGCGCGAGGCGTTCCTGCCCGGCGGCGGGCGGATCCCCCGCCTGGACTTCCTGCGGCAAATCGTCGATGCCGGCGCCTGGGGCGCGGCCCGGCCCGGCTTGCCGGACCGGGGTTTAGTCGCTCTTACCCTTGCGGATCCAGGCTTCGAGCTGGTATGGGCGCAGGCTGTCGTACTCTTCGAAGGGTTGGTGAATCCACGGGTTGGTCGGCAGTTTTTGTACGTAGTAATCGGGCACCACTTTCGAGTGGCCCTTGAACCACAATACGGCCGTGCGCATTTCGGTGATCGAGGAGAATTGGGCGAGCAGGTGCTGGTGCACCTTGTCGAAGGTGACCCCGGTGTCGACCATGTCATCCACCAGCAGCACCTTGCCTTCCAGGGTTCCCCGGGTAATGGTGATGAACTGGGCGATGTCCAGCCGCCCTTGTTGCGTGCCCGCCGCCTCACGGTAGCTGCTGGTCGCGAGGATGCCCAGCGGGACGTCGAAAATGCGGGACAGCACATCGCCCACGCGCATCCCGCCCCGCGCCAGGCACACGATCTGGTCGAACTTCCAGCCGGATTGATGGACTTGCAGGGCCAGTTGCTCGATGAGTTGGTGATAGCGTTCCCAGCTGACCCAGAGGTCTTTGTCGGTGTCTTGCTGCATGGCATAGGCGTATTGCAAAAAAGCCCCGGGGGACCGGGGCGCTTGATTGGCTCCTGGATCAGGCCTTGAATGGATGACGCAGCACGATGGTTTCGGTGCGGTCAGGGCCGGTCGAGACCAGATCGATGGGCACGCCGCAGACTTCGGACATGCGCTCGAGGTAGCGGCGCGCATTGACCGGAAGTTTATCGTATTCGGTTACGCCCACGGTGGATTCACGCCAGCCGGGCATCTCTTCCAGCACGGGTTCACTGTTGGCCACCGCCGCGGCTCCATAGGGCAGCACGTCGCGGAATTCGCCGTTGACGCGATAGCCCACGCCCAGCTTGATGGTTTCCAGGCCGTCCAACACGTCCAGTTTCGTGATGCACAGGCCGGAAATGCCGTTCAGGCGGATCGAGCGCTTGAGCGCCGCGCCGTCGAACCAGCCACAGCGGCGCGGACGGCCGGTGACCGAGCCGAATTCTTTGCCGACCGAAGCCAGGTGGGCACCGATCTCGTCGTCCAGTTCCGTCGGGAACGGCCCGGATCCGACGCGGGTGGCGTAGGCCTTGGTGATGCCCAGGACGTATTCGAGCTTTTGCGGACCGACCCCGGCGCCGGCAGAGGCGGCGCCCGCTACGCAGTTGCTGCTGGTGACGTAGGGATACGTGCCGTGGTCGACGTCGAGCAGCGCTCCCTGCGCGCCTTCGAACAACAGCTTGTGCCCGGCCGCGGAGGCTTCATAGAGCGCGGAGGCGACGTCTGCGACCATGGGCTTGAGTACCGGCGCCAGTGCCATGGCCTGGTCGCGCACCTGGGCCGGGTCCACGGCCTGCGCGCCCAGGTAGTTGGTCAGCACGAAGTTGTGGTAGTCCAGCGCCTCTTCCAGCTTGGCGTCGAAAGTGGCCGGGTCGTAGAGATCCTGCACCCGGATGGCGCGGCGCGCGACTTTGTCTTCGTACGCCGGGCCGATGCCGCGCCCGGTGGTGCCGATCTTGCCCGCGCCCTTGCGCGCTTCGCGCGCCTGGTCCACCGCCACGTGGTACGGCAGGATCAGCGGGCAGGCTTCCGAGACGCGCAGCCGCGCGCGGACTTCGACGCCGGCGGCCTCGAGCTCCTCGATTTCGCGCAGCAGCGCCTCGGGCGACAGCACCACGCCGTTGCCGATGTAGCAGATCATCCCGGGATGCATGATGCCAGAGGGGATCAGGCGAAGAATGGTCTTCTTGCCGGCGATCCAGAGCGTGTGGCCGGCATTGTGGCCCCCTTGGAAACGCACGACGCCCTGGGCCGACTCGGCCAGCCAGTCCACGATCTTGCCCTTGCCTTCATCACCCCACTGGGTGCCGATAACCACGACGTTGTTAGCCATGTTGCTTCTGCTTCTCTACTAAGTCCGCCCGCGACGGGCGTCAGATTGCGGTGGATGAGGATGCCGGATTGGACGCCGGGGTTCCGGCCAGCGATTCGACCTGCCAGGTGCCGTTGCGCTGTACCAGCTCGCGGTCGAACACGAATTCCTGCTGGTCGTGCTCGTGTCCGGGCAGGATTTGGACGACGATGTGGCCGGCTGCCCGCAGCGCGCGCACGGCTTCCATCAGCGCGGGGTCCAAGCCCCACGGCGCACGTACGGCTGGACTCGGCTTGGCGGGGGCGAGCAGTCCGGCGAGCTCGCGCAGGTCCAGGCTGAAGCCCGTGGCCGGCCGGGCGCGGCCGAACACCCGGCCGATGTCGTCGTAGCGGCCGCCGCGTACGACGGCATTCGGCCAGCCGCCGCAATAGACGGCGAACACCACCCCGGTGTGGTAGTGGAAGCTGCGCACGTCTGCCAGGTCGACGCCGATCTCCACGCCGGGGAGCGCGCCGGCAAGGCCGGCCAGCATGTCGAGCGCCTGCTCGACGCGCGGCAGCGCGGGCAATACCTTGCGCGCCTCGTCGAGCACGTCCAAGTCTCCGTACAAGGTGGGCAGCACTTGCAGCGCCTGGGCCGTTTCCGGCGCGAGCTCGGGCGCCAGCAAGGCGAGCCCGGGCACGTCTTTGTCGCGCAGCAGGCCGAAGATTTCGTCCGCACGCGCCGACGCAGCCGGATCGGTTTCCAGCAGCGCGCGAACCACTCCGAGGTGGCTCAGGTCGATGCGGTAGTCGGCTACGCCGGCCCGCCGCACGCTTTCGAGCGCGAGCTGCACGACTTCGATGTCGGCCTCGGGGCCGGCATGTCCATAGAGTTCGGCGCCGATCTGCAGCGGTTCGCGCGTCGCCCACAGGCCGCGCGGCAAAGTGTGCAGCACGCTGCCGCAATAGCATAGGCGCGCGGTGCCTGCACGGTTGAGCAGGTGCGCATCGATGCGCGTGACCTGCGGCGTCATGTCGGCACGGATGCCCAGGGAGCGGCCCGACATCTGGTCGACCAGCTTGAAGGTGTGCAGGTCCAGGTCTCCCCCGCTCGCCGACAGCAGCGAGTCGAGGTATTCCACCAGCGGCGGCATTACGAGCTCGTAGCCGTAGGTGCGGTACAGGTCCAGCAACAAGCGGCGCAGCTCTTCGATGCGCCGGGCCTCGGCCGGCAGGATGTCTGCCAGGCTTTCGGGCAACAACCATTTGCCCATGCAGGGATCTCGCAATGATTCAGACAAACGATGGACGAAAAAAAAAGCGGTTGCGGGTATGCACACGGTGCAAGCCCTTCAACCGCTTCTTCCAAGCTTGGGCAACCCAGTTCGCACCTCTTTGGTGCGTGCAAAAATTCGGGCGTACCTCTTGGCTTACACGCTATTGTCTACTCGAACGCCCGCAAAATCAAGTCGCCGTCGCATCCCGCCCACGGACAACGCCCCCGTGCCCCTATTGTTCAGCTTCTTCTATCACGTCATACAAATGTTTTGCTTATGCGGGCCGGCATGGTGCATTTAAATATCGCGGCAACCGCGAGAGTTGCGGCCGGGGGCGCCATGTACGGCTGAACCGGGCCGATCATTACCCCTCAGAGGACCAGCCGGAGATACCCTTGGCCGCTTTGCCCGATTTTGACACCTTCCGCCTCAAGTACTTCCTGCAATCCCTGGGCGAGGATGCCCTGCTCCGGCTAAGCGACACCCCGCTCTCGGAAGTAGCGTCCTTGCTCGAGCAAAGTCCCCGCGCCGTGCTGATCGAACGGCCGGGGGGCGGCGACGTTCCGCTCTGCGGCAATGTAGCGGGCAGCCGCACGCGCCTGGCCCAGGCTTTCGGGACGACGGAAACCGAGCTGCTGCCGGAAGTCTTGCGCCGCCTGCGCAACAAGCCCGAATTCGTGGAGGTACCGGCTTCCGAGGCGCCGGTGCGGGAAGTGGTGCTCGAAGGCGATGACTGCGACCTGACCAAGCTGCCCGTGCACCTGCAGCATGGCCTGGACGGCGCGCCCTACATTTCGGCATCCATCGACTTCGTCAAGGATCCCGAGACGGGCTGGACCAACGTCGGCGTGCGACGGCTCATGCTGCGCGGCCGGCGCGTGACGGGCATCGATCTGGTCGCTCCGTCGGACCTGCGGGCCATCTACATGAAACAGTCCGCCAAGGGCGAGCGCGTGCCCGTGGCCTTTGCGGTGGGCTCGCATCCCATCGATCACGTCGCCGCCACCATGCGCATCCCGGGCGACGAGCTCGGACTGCTTTCCAGCCTCCGGGGCGCTCCGCTGCCGGTGGTCAAATGCCTGACCAGCGACCTGATGGTGCCGGCCGATGCGGAGTTCATCATCGAAGGCTATCTGGATGCCGCCGGTCACGTCGAACCCGAGGGGCCGTACGGGGAGTTCCTCGGCTACTACGGCGTGGTCAAGAAGAACCCGCTGTTCCATGTCACGGCCATCACCCACCGGCGGGACGCGATCTTCCAGACCGCGACGATCAGCGGTCCCAACATGGCCTGGACCGATACTGCCCAATTGAACGCCTTGCGCACGGAAGTCATGGTCTGGCGCGCGCTGGAGACGGCGGTGCGCGAGGTCAAGGCGGTCTACGCAGCACCGGCCAACGGCGGCATGTTCAATGTCCGCGTCGCCTTGCAGCAACGCGTCCCAGGCGAAGCCCGCAACGCGATCGCGGCCGTGTTTGGGTCGCTCTCCAACGTCAAGCACGTCTTCGTGGTCGATCCGGACATCGATATTTTCTCGGATGCCCAGATGGACTGGGCGCTCGGCACCCGGTTCCAGGCCGACCGCGACCTGGTGGTGCAAAGCGGCATGCGCGCCATGCCGCTCGACCCATCTCTCCAAGGCAGCCGGCAGGGCGCCAAGGCTGGGTTCGACCTGACGCTGCCCCTGCTCGCCCCGGGCGAATCGCGCCCGCTGGAATACCGCGTGCCCGCGGCGCCGCGTTTCCAGGGCAGGCGCTTCGCGTCGCTGGAGGCAGCCCTGGAGGATGGCCCGAAGTACTTCGAGGAGCTCATGGCGGCGACCGGCAGCAGCGACGGGCGGGAAATCGTCCGCTGGCTCGAAGATACGGCGGCGGCCCGTCCCATCGTGCGGGACGACGAAGGCCGCTACCGCTTCCGTTGATTGTTTCACCCTCACATTTCCCAAAACGATAGGCCGCGGCACGTTCCGCCGGTCCACAGAGGAGACATGGCAATGACCAAGCTATCCACGAAGCAAGCCCACCAGGTGAACGGACGCCGCCGGGCGGCCCTGGCTGCCCTCGCCGCGGGGTTCGTCGCCTGCCAGCCGGCCGTCGCCCAGAACGCCGCGGCGGATTTTCCCAGCAAGCCGATCAAGATCATCTCGCCGCACGCTCCCGGTGGCTTGGGGGATACCTTTGCCCGTTATCTCGCCCAGCAGCTTGCCAGCGCCTTCGGCCAGCCGGTGGTCGTCGAAAACCGGCCGGGCGCGAGCCAAACCATCGCTGCCGACGCGGTCGCCAAGGCGCAGCCGGACGGCTATACCCTGCTCATCGCCACCCAAAGCGCCATGGTGTTCAACGCGGTGTTGCGCAAGAAACTGCCATACGATCCGCTGAAGGATTTCACGCCGATTTCGATGTTGTTCGACACGCCCACCTACTTGGTGGTGACCAAATCCTTGCCCATGCGCACCGTCTCCGACCTCATTGCCGCGGCCAAGGCCAATCCGGGCAAATACACGTATGCGTCACTGGGAGCGGGAAGCTCGCACCACCTGCTGGCGGAGATGTTCAAGAGAAAGGCCGGCATTGACATTCTGCACGTGCCCTACAAAGGCAGCTCCAACGCCAGTACCGACCTGATCTCGGGCCAGGTGGACATGATGTTCGAGGGCGGAGCCTCTTCCCTGCCCCATGTGCGCGCGGGCAAGCTCACCGCGCTTGCGTCGACCGGGGAGAAACGCACCGAGATCATGCCCGACCTGCCCACGGTGAACGAAACCCTGCCCGGCTTCCACGCCAACGTCTGGTTCGGGCTCTCGGGGCCGGCAGGCATGCCTGAAGCCGTCGTGACCAAACTGAACCGGGAAGTGGTCCGCATTCTCAAGCAGCGCGAGACCCACGACAAGTTCTTCGAGCTGGGCGTGGAGCTGCTGCCCACCACCCCACAGGAAATGGCCGATCGCATTCGCACCGAAATTCCCGAATGGCGCGCCGTCGTCGAAGCCGCCGGCATCCAAGCCGAATAAACGGGCGATTCTCGCGTTCCTCGCATCATGAAAAAAGCAGCCTGCGGGCTGCTTTTTTTTTGGAAGGGGGGGGCCCTGCTGCGCCTTGGCCTTATTTGCCCTCGGCCGACTTCATGAAGCGGAAGAACTCCGAGCTGGGATCGATCACCAGCATGTCTCCCTTCGAGCCGAACGAGGAACGGTAGGCCTCGAGGCTCTTGTAGAAGCGGTAGAACTCGCGGTCCTGGCCGAAGGCTTGCGCATAGATGGCCGAAGCCTTGGCATCGCCCTCGCCTTTGATCTGCTGCGCCTTGCGATAGGCTTCCGCCAGGATGACTTCGCGCTGGCGGTCGGCGTCGGCCCGGATCTTTTCGCTTTCCGCGGCACCGATGGAGCGCTGCTCGTTGGCGACGCGCTTACGTTCGGCCTCCATGCGCCGATAGACGGACTCCGAAATCTCTGGGACGAAATCCACGCGCTTGAGGCGCACGTCTACGATCTCCACGCCGAGCAGCTTGGCGGCGGCCTCTGTGTTGGCCCGGATCTCCTGCATGATCTTGTCACGTTCCTTGGACGTGACGTCGTTGACGGTGCGGCGGTTGATCGAGGCGTTCAAGGCGTCGCGAATGAGGGCTTGCAGGCGCTCCTGCGCGGCGCGCTCGTTGCCGCCGAACGTGACGAAATACGTGCGCGGGTTCGAAATGCGCCATTTCACGAAAGAGTCGATCAGCAGGTTCTTCTTTTCCGAAGTCTGCACGCGCTCGGCCTCGGCGGTGTCGATCGTCAAGATCCGCTTGTCGAACTGCTGGACGTTCTGGAACGGAGGCGGCAGCTTGAAGTACAGCCCGGGTTCGTCGATGACTTCCTTGATCTCGCCCAAAGCGAAGACGACGGCGTAGTTGCGTTCGTTCACGACGAAGACGCATGACGACATCACGGCCAAACCGACGATCAGTCCGATTACCGCCGGAATCAAACGGTCCATGGTGGTATTCCTTCCTTATAACGGCGCGCAGGCATCAACGGGCGTTGCGGTCGCGCGAACGCAGGGCGTCACGACCGGCATCCGGCAGCACGCCGCCGGTCAACGGCTGGGGCGCGCTGCTCGAGTTGCCCGTCGTCGAGGCGGCCGAACGGGCGGCCGCGGCGGCCTCTTGAGACACCTGCTGCATCAGCTTGTCCAGCGGCAGATAAAGCAGGTTGTTGCCGCTGCGCGTATCCACGAGCACCTTGGTGGTGTTGGCGAAGATTTCCTGCATGGTCTCGAGGTAGAGGCGGTCGCGCATGACCTGCGGCGCCTTCCTGTACTCGGCGAGGATTTGCGAGAAGCGTGCGGCGTCACCTTCGGCGTTCTCGATGACGCGCTGGCGATAGCCCTCGGCTTCCTGCAACAGGCGGGACGCCGCGCCGGCGGCCCGGGGCACCACGTCGTTGGCATAGGCCTGGCCTTCATTGATCTGGCGCTCCCGGTCCTGGCCGGCCTTGACCGCGTCGTCGAACGCGGCCTGCACCTGCTCGGGCGGCTGTGCGTTCTGGATCGCCACCGTGCTGATCAGCACGCCGGTGCCGTACAAATCCATGATCTGCTGCATCAGCGCGGCCACTTCCGACGCAACCTGGGTCCGGCCTTCATACAGCACGAAGTCCATTTTCTTCTTGCCCACGATCTCGCGCATGGCCGTCTCGGCCGCCTGCTTGACTGCTATGTCGGGCTCCCGGTTGTTGAACAGGTAGTCCCTCGCGCCGGTTTCCTTCAGGCGATACTGGACGACGAACTGTATGTCGACGATGTTCTCGTCGTCCGTCAGCATCAGGGCCTCGGGCAGCACTTTGCTGCGCGAAGTGTTGCGAAAGCCTACCTCGATCGTGCGCAGCTGGGAGAGATTGACGATCTCGTGGCTTTGGATGGGATACGGCAGGCGCCATTGGAAACCCGCGCGCGTGGTTTCCTTGTACTTGCCGAACTGCGTGATGACCGCGACCTGCCCTTCTTGCACGATGAAAAAGCCGGAGGCCAGCCACAGGGCGACGACGATGCCGACCACGACGAGCAGGCCCACACCGGTGCCGCGTGGCGAGGGAGAAAAACGCCCGCGGCCGTCGTTGCCGCCCGGCGGGCCTGACGGCCTGCGGCCGAACAAGCCACTGAGCTTGCGGTTGAAGTCCCGCCACAACTCGTCCAGGTCGGGCGGACCGCCGTTATTGTTGTTCCGTCCTTCGTTGGGCGGACGCCGAGGAGGCTCGTTGCCGGAGCCGCCGCCTCCCCGCCCCCAGTTGGAGTCGTTCAGGTTGAATATTCGAGTTATCGAAGGCAGACGCATCTTTATAGTAGGCGAAGCGGACGGGATGGACCCATCGCTTAGGATCGGGCGTCAGCCGCAGGGCTGACGGACGAAGTATGCATACGAAAGCGCGGGTCGCACCTATTATTACCTAGGGCAACCGGATCTGCTCGGCTGGCCTCGACGATTGCACCCCGCAGTGCATCCAGGCCTCGCCGCTCGAGCGCGCTGACGAATACCCGCGAGATCGTACCATGCTCATCGCGCTCGACGCCGGGTTCATGGCTGCTTTGGTCGATCTTGTTGTAGACCAGGATGCGGGGGATGCCGGCTGCCCCGATTTCCTCCAGCACCTTGTCCACCTGCGCGATCTGTTCGTCCCGCTGGGGGCTGGCCGCGTCCACGACGTGGAGCAGCAAGTCGGCGTGGACCGTTTCTTCGAGCGTGGCGCGGAATGCCGCGATCAGCGTATGGGGCAGTTCGCGGATGAAGCCGACGGTGTCGGAGACGACTACCGATCCGGCCCCCTCTATCCAGATGCGGCGCGTGGTCGTGTCCAGCGTGGCGAACAACTGGTCAGCCGCGTAGACCTCGGCACGCGTGAGGGTGTTGAACAGCGTGGATTTCCCCGCGTTGGTGTAGCCGACCAACGACACGGAAAAGGCGCCGCCGCGCGCCCGGGACCGCCTTTGGGTTTGGCGCTGCCGTTCGAGCTTGTCGAGCCGTTCGCGCAGGGTGCGGACCTTTTCGCCTATCATCCGGCGGTCCATTTCCAGCTGCGACTCGCCCGGGCCCCGCATGCCTATGCCGCCGCGTTGTCGTTCCAAGTGGGTCCACATGCGGGTCAGGCGCGTGGACAGGTGCTGGAGCTGAGCGAGCTCGACCTGGAGCTTGCCCTCGTGGCTCTGTGCCCGCAGGGCGAAAATGTCGAGGATGAGCGCCACTCGATCGACCACTCGCAACTTGAGCTCGCGCTCGAGGTTGCGCTGCTGGGCGGGCGAGAGATTGTGGTTGAACAGGATGATCTCGGCCTGGCCGGATGCAGCGGCCAGGCCGATCTCTTCCACCTTGCCCGAGCCGACGAAGAGCGCGGCGTCCGGTTTGGACCGGCGGGCAATGATGGTATCGACGATATAGGCGCCGGCCCCTTTGGCCAGCATGATGAATTCGTCAGTTTGCGCCTGGAACTCGGGCTCGCCGAAGTCTACGCTGACGACCAGCGCGCGCATCAGCGGCCCGCGGTTCCGGTTCGGGGGGGAGTTAGTCTGCAGCGGCTTCAACCTGGAAATTGACCGGGCGCGACGGCACTACGGTCGAGATGGCATGTTTGTAGACCATTTGCGTCACGGTATTGCGCAGCAGGACGACGTATTGGTCGAAGGATTCGATCTGCCCCTGCAGCTTGATGCCGTTGACGAGGTAAATGGAAACGGGAACGTGCTCTTTACGCAGCACATTAAGGAACGGGTCTTGTAGCAATTGCCCTTTATTGCTCATTAGTGGGCTCCTGATATGTTTTTCTTGGCGGATGCCAACGCTGTTACTGTACCGGGTTTTCCCCAGGGAGACTAGCAAATCTCAAAACTGAGAGCTGCCATGACCCCTAATGTGGGGACGCCGCAGCATTCCCACAAGAGAGCACGCACCCGGACGAAGGAAATCGAAAATCACCCCGCCTTGTCGAGATAGGGATTCCTCGAGTTCTTGAACTCGATTCTCAATGGAGTTCCCTGCAGCGAGAAAGTTTCCCGGAAACGCGCTTCGAGGTAGCGGCGATACGAATCCGGGATTTGGTCCAATGCGCTGCCGTGAATCACGATCAAAGGAGGATTCTGGCCCCCTTGGTGAGCATAGCGCAGCTTGGGGCGGAAGATGCCTTTGCGCGGGGGCTGCTGCTGCTCGACCGCGGCCTGCAGCGTGCGCGTCAACTTGGGCGTCGGCAGCTTGGCAAACGCGGCCGCGTGCGCGGCTTCGATGGATTTGAGCAGCGGGCCGATGCCGGCATTGCGCAGCGCCGACACGGTGTGCATCTTGGCGAAGGACAGGAAACGCAGCTTGCGGTCGAATTCGCGCTTGATCTGCTCTCGCTGGTCGCTGTCGGCGCGATCCCATTTATTGATCGCGACCACCAGGGCGCGGCCGGTCTCCAGGACGAAGCCGGCAATATGGGCGTCTTGCTCCGAGATTTCCGTGCTGGCGTCGAGCATCAGCAAGACGACGTTGCTGGCCTCGATGGCTTGCAAGGTCTTGATGACGGAGAATTTCTCGACGGCCTCGAAGACCTTGCCCCGCTTGCGCAGGCCGGCGGTATCGATCAGGGTGTAGCGCCGCCCTCCGCGTTCGAAGTCGATCTCGATGGCGTCGCGGGTCGTGCCGGGCTGGTCGAAGGCGATGACCCGCTCCTCGCCCAGCAGGGTGTTGACGAGCGTGGATTTGCCGACGTTGGGACGGCCGACGATGGCGAGCTTGATCCGGTGGTCGACGGCGTCCACGGCCACGAAGGCCTCTTCTTCCCCGTCTCGCTCGTCTTCCGCTTCAGTCGTAGCTGAAACCAGGTCGGCCAGGGCGGCCTCGATCAGGTCCACCACGCCGTCGCCGTGCGCCGCCGAAATGGCAAACGGCTCGCCCAGGCCCAGTTCGTAGAACTCGGCTGCCGCCGTGGCGCGCGACATGCCCTCGACCTTGTTGACAGCCAGCAATACTTTGCGTCCGGCACGCCGCAGGCGATCGGCGATCTCGCGGTCGTGGCCGGTCAGGCCAACCCGGCCATCGGTCAGGAAGATGACCGCATCGGCCTCATCGACGGCCTGCACCGTCTGCTTGGCCATCTCGGCCATGATGCCTTGCTTGGCGACCGGTTCGAAGCCGCCGGTGTCGACGACGATGAAGGGATGGCCCCCCACCCTCCCCTCGCCGTAATGGCGATCGCGCGTCAGGCCGGGGAAGTCAGCCACGAGCGCGTCGCGCGAGCGGGTCAGCCGGTTGAACAACGTGGATTTGCCCACGTTGGGTCGCCCGACCAGGGCGATCACCGGTTTGAATGTCGAGGGTTTCATCGTCGAAAAAAACCTTGCTGCTTATTGACCGACATTAATCGAGTACAGGTTGCCCTTGGAGGTCTGAACCAGCACTCCGCGACCGGTCGGTACCGGCCTGGCCAGGATGGCGCTGCCGTCGGTGGCGATGCGGGCCAGCAAAGCGCCGTCCTCGCGTTGCAGGAAATGCACGTAGCCTTCGAAGTCGCCCACCGCAATGGCGCGGCCCACCGAGGCCGGTGCGGTCAGGCCGCGGTTCTGCAGCGCGTCCTGTTTCCAGATGTTGGCGCCGCTGTCGAGGGCGAAGCCATGCACCACGCTGCGGTCGTTGGCAGCGTAGGCGAAGCGCACGTCTGCGGCCAGGCCCGTGACGCTGGAGAATTCGCGCGACCAGACCGAATTGCCGGTTCCCACGTCAAAGCAGTTGATGCGGCCCTGGTACGTGACCGCGCACAGTTGTCGCCCTGAAATGACGGGTGCACCGACGACGTCGGCCACGCGCTCGAGTTCGCTGGTTCCGCTCGGGATGGCGACGGTGCCTTCCCAGCGCACGGCGCCGCCGGTGGTGGAGATGGCGATCAGCTTGCCGCCCGGCAGGCCCGTGAAGACGTAGCCTCCCGAGAGCAACATTTCGCCGGGCGCGCGCAGCGCCAGCGCTGGCCCGGGGCGCTGGACGCTCCAGCGCCGGCGTCCGGTTTCGGCGTCATAGGCCTGGACACGGTAGTCGCCGCTGCGCACCACGACCAGGCCATCGCCCACCAGCGGCGGGATGGTGATCTCACTTGTCGCCTGGGCGCGCCATTTGATCGAGCCGGTGTCGTCCAGGGCAATGATTTCGCCGCGGGGCGTCGCTACCGCCGTGATGCGCCCGTCGCTCCCTACCCCGGCCGAAAGATCCGTTTTCGTGGACGTGCGCCAGATCTCGGCTCCCGTGTCGAGGGAATACTTGGCGACGGTGCCATTGCTCGCGGCGGCGTAGACGGCATCGCCGACCACCGCCGGCACGAAGCCCACGCCCGATTTGCCGCCGACCGAGACGCTCCAGGCATTGCTGACCGGCAGCGTCGGGGTGAGCGGGGTCAGCGGTGCGGGCGGATAGCGCGGCTTCTCGCTGGAAAAGAGCGAGCATCCTCCGAGCGCCAGCGCGGCCGCGACGGCGGCGGCCTGGCAAAGGCCTCGCCAGCCGCGGCGCTCGCCGGTATGGTGGTTGTGCAACTCCATCAAGCGCCTCCGAGAGCATCGAGTTTGAGTTGGATGGACGATCGCAGATCGGTGGACGGATCGAGCTTGGCGAGCGCTTCTTCGTACGCCTTGCGTGCTTCTTCGCGCTTGCCTTGGGCCGCCAGGACGTCGCCGCGGCGGTCCGCATACAGGGCGGCAAATGCCTCCGGAGGCTGCGTGCCTAGCACCGCGAGCGCCTCGTCATAGTTCTTCTCGTCCAGCAGCAATCCGGCCAGCCGCACGCGAGCCACGGCGGCCAGGGCCGCGTCGCCGCTGCGGTCGATGACCCACTGCAACTGGGCCCGCGCCGACTTGGCGTCCCCCGCCTCCTGGAAGGCACGGGCCGCCAGCAGCGCGGCCCGCGGCGCGTAACCGGTGCCGGAATACTTTTCCAGGATGGAGCCGGCGGCGTCCTTGACGCGTCCCAGATCGCCCGCCTCGACCGCTTTCTCCAGGGCTTCGAACTGCACCATGGCGTTGGCGGCTTGGTTGCGTTGGTACCACTGCCAGCCGTTCCATGCGGCCGCAGCCAGCAGCACGATGGTGGCCACGCCCAGTACGAGGTTGCCGTACTTGGCCCACCATGCCTTCAGTGATTCCAGTTGTTCCTGTTCGTCGATGTCGTAGGCCATGCACGCCCCGGTTGATTGGTTATGGCTGAAAATCTGCCGCGGGCCGCCAGGCAGCCCGCGGAACCTCAAGAGCCGCAAGATTAACTGATACGGAGCAATCCCGTATCCACCCGCCGGGAGAACCGGCTATTCCGCTCCGCCGGCCGTCAGTTCGGTGACGAGAAAGTCGGGCAGCTCCGCGGTCGGGATCTTGCGTTGCGGCACGCCATCGGCGCGCAAGGCCTTGACGCTCGCCACGCCTTCGGCCAGCTCGTCCTCGCCCAGGATGACGGCGTACTCGGCTCCGCTGCCGTCGGCGCGCTTCATCTGGGACTTGAAGCTGCCGCCCCCGCAATGCAGGATCACGTCTAGCCCGGCGTCGCGCAGGGACTCGGCCACGCGCATGGCCGCCCGCGCCGCGGATTCGCCCTGGTGGACGACGTATACGTCGCACTCAGGCTGGGGTTGCGGCGGCTGCACCTGTGTCCACAGGTCGAGCAGCCGCTCGACGCCGATGGCAAACCCCACCGCGGGGGCTGGCTTGCCGCCCAGCAGGGAAATCAGCCCGTCGTAGCGGCCGCCGCCACATACCGTTCCTTGGGCCCCGAGCCGGTCGGTCACCCATTCGAACACGGTCAGGTTGTAATAGTCCAAGCCGCGCACCAGGCGGGGATTCACCCGGTATTCGATGCCCGCGTCTTCGAGCCGCTCGCGCACGCCGTTGAAATGGGCGAGCGATGCCTCGCCCAGGTAGTCGAGCAGGCGCGGCGCATTGTTCGCCATGTCTTGCAGGGCGGGATTCTTGGTGTCGAGCACGCGCAGCGGATTGGTATAGAGGCGCCGCTTGCCGTCTTCGTCGAGCAGGTCTTGGTGCTTTTCGAGGTAGGCGATGAGCGCTTGCCGGTGGGCGAGCCGCTCTTCGGCCGAGCCCAGCGAGTTGATTTCCAGGCGGATGTCAGTCAGGCCCAGGATTTTCCAGAGCCGGGCGAGCATCAGGATCAGCTCCACATCGATGTCGGGCCCGGCAAAGCCCAGCGCTTCGACGTCGATCTGGTGGAACTGGCGGTAGCGCCCCCGCTGTGGACGCTCGTGCCGGAATACGGGACCGATGGCGAACACCCGTTGCGGACGGTCGTACAGCAGGTTGTGCTCGATCGTCGCGCGCACCATGCCCGCCGTGAACTCGGGGCGCATGGTGAGCGAATCGCCGTTGAGCGAGTCGGTGAAGCTGTACATCTCTTTTTCGACGATGTCCGTCACTTCGCCTATCCCCCGCGTGAACAGCCGCGTCTGTTCCAGCACGGGCGTGCGCAGGTTGCGGTAGCCGTAGCTGCGCAGCCACTCGCGCACGAGCGACTCCAGGCGCTCCCACTGGCCCGAATCTGCGGGCAGGATGTCATTCATGCCGCGAATCGCGGTCACTTTCTGGAAAGTTTCGTTCGTCATGGTAGGTCTCCCCTGCGCGCCGGCGCGCCCCGCAATGGGGGCGTCGCTCAGGACGCGGGGGCCGAATGGGTGTTGAATCTTTTTTCTACGTACGCTTCTACCAGCGCCTGGAATTCGCGCGCGATGTGTTCGCCCTTGAGCGTGACCGCGCGCTGGCCGTCGATGTAGACCGGTGCGACCGGCTGTTCGCCGGTGCCGGGCAGGCTGATGCCGATGTCGGCGAACTTGCTTTCGCCCGGGCCGTTGACGACGCAGCCCATGACCGCGACATGGAGGTTCTCGGCGCCGGGGTACTTGAGCCGCCAGACCGGCATCTGCTCGCGCAGATAGCGCTGGATGTCGGATGCGAGCTCCTGGAAAACGGTGCTGCTCGTGCGGCCGCAGCCCGGGCAGGCCACCACCGTGGGCGCGAAGGCGCGCAATCCCAGGCTTTGCAGGATTTCCTGCGCGACCACCACCTCTTTCGTGCGGTCGCCGTTCGGCTCTGGCGTGAGCGAGACGCGGATGGTGTCGCCAATGCCTTCCTGCAGCAGGACGCTGATGGCCGCGGTGGACGCCACGATGCCCTTGCTGCCCATTCCCGCCTCGGTCAGCCCGAGGTGCAGCGGATAGTCGCAGCGACGCGCAAGATCGCGGTAGACCGCGATGAGGTCCTGTGCGTTGCTGACTTTGCAGGACAGGACGATGCGGTCGCCCGGCAACCCCAGCGCTTCGGCGCGCCGGGCATTGTCGACGGCGGAGACCACGAGCGCTTCGCGCATGACGGCCTGCGCATCCCAGGGCTGGGGCTTGCGGTTGTTTTCGTCCATCATGCGCGCCAGCAGGTCCTGGTCCAGGCTGCCCCAATTGACGCCGATGCGCACCGGCTTCCCATAGCGGCAGGCCACTTCGATCATCTGCGCGAAGTTGTCATCCCGCTTCTTGCCGGCACCCATGTTGCCCGGGTTGATCCGGTACTTCGACAGGGCCTGTGCGCATTCTGGGTACTGGGTCAGCAGCTTGTGCCCGTTGTAGTGGAAATCCCCCACCAGCGGCACGCTCACGCCCATGCGGTCGAGCTGCTCGCGTATGGCCGGTACTTCCCGGGCCGCCTCGGCCGTGTTGACGGTGATGCGCACGATCTCCGAGCCGGCCAGCGCCAGCTCCTTGACCTGGATCGCCGTGGCGATGGCATCGGCGGTGTCGGTGTTCGTCATGGACTGGACCACGACAGGCGCGTCGCCGCCGACCGCGACCGAGGCGTCGCCCCAGGCAATGCGCACCTGGCGCGTCGGCCGGCGCGCTGCCGGTCCGGCCGGATATGGCGTGCTGTCGTTAAAGGAGGCGGCGACGGGCTGCGTGGAGTTCATGGCTCGGGTAACGGCTATTGCAGGGTGAGGCGGGCGACGTTGTCGCGGCGGTACGGGGTCAGATCGACCGCAGCGCCCCGCCAGCTCAAGTCTACGCCGTTGACGTTGCCGATGACGACCCGGTAGGGAGCCCCCGCGGGATCGAGCGCGAAGGTCTCGTTGGCAGGAAGAATGCGCGAGACGGCGATTGATCCGTCCGCCCGGCGGATCTCCACCCAGCTCGCCTGCTTGAGTTTCAGCGCCAGTCCGGCTTGCGGGGCGGCTGCGGGTTCCGGATCGGCGGCAGGTGCCGGGGTGGGCTCCGGCTCGTGTGCCGGAGGCAGCGCCGCAGTGGCCGGCGGAACCGGCGTTTCGGTCGTCGTTCCCACTGGCGTTTCTGTCACCGATGCGGCTGGCGGTGCAATAGGCGTTTCCACGTGCACTGCTGTCCTGCCGTCCGAGGTTTCGAGCGTGGACGCCGTTTGCTCGCCGAACGACAGCTTGCCCTGCTGGTTGAGCGCGTAGCCCAATAGCGCAAGTGCGGCCAGGGCCATGATGCCCCCGACCAGCCACGGCGCCAGGCGCTTGCGCGGGCCCGTCGGCCAGCCGCGGCGGGACGTCATCGCGAGCGGGCTGGAAAGCGACGAGGCCTGTGCGAGCGACACCGGGTCCGTCGTCTGCAACTCGGCAGGCAAGGCCTGCAACAGCGGGGCCGGATCCACTTCCAGCAGGCGGGCGTAATTGCGGACGAAGCCCCTCAGCGGCATGCCTTGCGGCAATTCATCCCACTTCTCGTTCTCGAGCGCGCGGACCTGCCGCACGGCGAACTTTAGGCGGTCGGACACATATTCCTGCGACCAGCCGCGCGCCTCGCGCAGGCGCGCCAGCTCCCGACCCACGGACGACGAAGACGGCGCGGCGCCGGAGGGCGCATGGCCGCCCTGCTGCTCCTGCTGACCGGTTTCGTTGTGTTCAGACATCGACGACTCCTTGTCAGGCCCAACCGCAGGAAAGGTCGGGCCGGCAACGCGACAGCCTCACTCGCGCACCTCGATGATGCGGCCGAAGCGGGTTTCGCCGGCCAGCCGCTCTTTGAGGCGCGTGCGGTCCTTGACCTCTCCGGCCAGCTGGCCGCAGGCGGCGTCGATGTCGTCCCCGCGCGTCTTGCGCACGGTCGTGACGATGCCTGCGTCCATGAGGCGTTGCGCGAACAGCCGGACCCGCGCCGCCGGCGAGCGTTTGAGCCCCGACTGCGGGAAGGGGTTGAAAGGAATGAGGTTGAACTTGCACGACACCTGTCGCGCAATGTCTATGAGCTGCCGGGCATGTTCATCACCGTCGTTGACGCCGTCGAGCATGACGTACTCGAAGGTGATGAAGTCGCGCGGCGCGAATTCCAAGTAGCGCTGGCAAGCAGCGATCAGCTCGCGCAGTGGGTATTTGCGGTTCAGGGGAACGAGGTCGTTGCGCAGCGCGTCGTTGGGGGCGTGCAGCGATACCGCGAGCGCCACCGGGCAGTCCCGCGAAAGCCGGTCCATCATGGGCACGACCCCCGAGGTGGAGACCGTTACGCGGCGGCGCGACAAACCGTAGGCGTTGTCGTCCAGCATCAACCGCAGCGCCGCGACGGTGTTGTCGTAATTGAGCAGGGGCTCGCCCATGCCCATCATGACCACGTTGCTGATTACCCGGTCATCGGTCGCGGCCAAGGGCGCCGGCGCCCCGTTGGCCAGGCGCGCACCTTCCCGGTCGGCTTCGATGGTGCGGCGGGCCAGCCACAACTGACCGACGATCTCGTCCACGCCCAGGTTGCGATTGAACCCTTGGTGCCCAGTGGAGCAGAAACGGCATGCCACCGTGCAACCGGCCTGCGTGGAAATGCATAGCGTGCCGCGGTCGTCCTCGGGGATGAAGACGGTCTCGATGGCGTTGCCATTGCCGACGTCGAGCAGCCACTTGCGCGTGCCATCGGCAGATTTGTGCACCGTCAGGACGCCAGGGGCGCGCACCTCGCAATGGCGGGCCAGTTTTTCACGAAACGACTTCGCGAGGTCCGTCATCTGCCCGAAGTCGTCCACCCCGCGCTGATGCAGCCAGCGCTGCAACTGCTTGGCCCGGAACGGCTTGTCGCCCCAGCTTTCCACCAGGGAGGCGAGCCCGGCCGCGTCCAGCCCCAGCAGGTTGATGCGCGGGGATCCGGAACGGGGTTCGACCTTGTCGGCCAGGGCTGTCGGCGAGATGGAGCTCATGCCGGCCTCCTTGGGGAGAAAAACATCCCGGCTCAGCGGCTGTAGATGTTTTGTTCGGGGAAGAAGAACGCGATCTCGGCCTTGGCGGTTTCCGGGGCGTCGGAGCCGTGCACGGCGTTGGCATCGATACTTTCGGCGAAATCGGCGCGGATGGTGCCTTTCTCAGCCTTCTTGGGATCGGTGGCGCCCATCAGGTCGCGGTTCTTCTGGATGGCGTTCTCGCCTTCGAGCACTTGCACGAACACCGGGCCCGAGACCATGAAGTCGACGAGGTCCTTGAAGAAGGGGCGCTCGGCGTGCACGGCATAGAAACGCTCTGCGTCGGCGCGCGAGAGCTGCACCATGCGCGCGGCGACGACTTTGAGGCCAGCGGCCTCGAAACGGGAAACGATCTGGCCGATGACGTTCTTGGAAACCGCATCCGGCTTGATGATCGAAAGGGTGCGCTCGATGGCCATCAAAAACTCCAATAAAAACAAATACTTTGGGGGGAACTTAAACGTTAAATTGTATCACGCCTACCTGACGGCACGCCTGTCTGCCGGCGTTGTGGCGGGGTGGCGCCCGCCCCACTGGATGTCGGCGGAACCCTGCGGCATACTCAGACTCTCAATCTCATGCCCGCTCGCGGGGCGAAACGAGCCAAAACACGAATAGGAGTCGCTCAACCATGAATGATCTACGCACCTCGCCACTAGCCCGGGCCGGCGCCGCGCCCGGGGAAGTCACGCGCAACCGCGTGCTGCGCAATACCTATTGGCTGCTCGCGCTGTCCTTGATCCCAACCGTGCTAGGGGCGGCGATCGGCGTCGGCACGGGCCTGGCCCAAGTGATGGGCGGCAGTCCGGGGCTGACCACCATCGTGTTCTTGGTGGGCGCCTTTGGCCTGATGTTCGCCATCGAGAAGAACAAGCACAGCAGCTTGGGCGTCGTCTTGCTGCTGGCCTTTACTTTCTTCATGGGCCTGATGCTGTCGCGCATGATCGGCTTCGTGCTGGGCATGGCCAACGGCGCCACGCTGATCATGACCGCATTCGGCGGAACGGCGGCGGTGTTCGGGACGATGGCGGTTCTCTCCACCACCATCAAGCGCGACCTGTCCGGCCTGGGCAAATGGCTGTTCGTCGGCGCCGTGGTCATCCTGCTCGCCGCGCTTGCCAACATCTTCCTGCAGTTGCCCGCGCTGATGCTGACCATTTCCGTGCTGGCGGTCGCAATCTTCTCGGCCTTCATGCTGGTGGACCTGCAGCGGGTGGTCAACGGAGGCGAGACCAACTACATTTCGGCGACGCTGGCGATCTACCTCGACATCTACAACGTCTTCGTCAATCTCCTGATGCTGCTCGGGATCTTCGGCGGAGAGCGCGACTAAACGTCAAGGTGGCGCTTGCGGGGCGGCCGGGCCGCTGGTGGCGCCCGCCGCACGCCCTGAGGGCGCCGGTGCCGAAGTCCAGGATTCACCCCGGCACCGCTTTCCTTCCCCTTCTCCGGGTGCGCCGTGCGCGCCCCCTTCCCTCCCTCAACTCGATCCGGGCCCGCCTGGCTCGAATACGGCGATCGACTCGACGTGGCCCGTGTGCGGGAACATATTGACCACGCCGGCGGCACGCAGGACGAAGCCTCCCTCATGGATGAGAATGGCCGCATCGCGCGCCAGGGTCGAGGGGTTACAGGACACATACACGATGCGTTGCGGCCTATCCGCGCCCAGCTTGGATAACGCCTTGGCCACGGCTAGCGCGCCTTCGCGCGGGGGGTCGATCAGCATGCGGTCGAAACGGCCTAGGCCTCGCAGCCATTGTTCGTCGACCTCGAACAAGTTCAAGGTCGAAAACGACGTATGCCCGGCCAACCCCTGCCGGCGCGCCGCGTCCAGCGCGCGGTCGGTCAGCGCCGGGCTGCCCTCGACGCCGACCACCTCGCGACAGCGCGTGGCCAGAGCGAGCGTAAAGTTGCCCAGGCCGCAGAACAGGTCTGCCACCCGATCGGTGGGCTGGGGGTCGAGCAAGGCGATGGCCCGAGAGACCAGTACCCGGTTGATCGCATGGTTGACTTGGGTGAAGTCGGTGGGCTTGAATGGCATGCGCAGGCCGAATTCGGGAAGCGCATAGGCTAGGCCGTCGGCGTCCGCGGGTTCGAGCGGATGCACGCTGTCCGGGCCCTTGGGCTGCAGCCACCAGTGGATGTCGTGCCGTGCAGCGAAGGCCTTGAGGACGGCCACGTCTTCGTCCACCAGTGGAACCAGGTGGCGCAGTACCAGCACCACCTGCTTGTCACCCACGGCGACTTCGATTTGCGGGATGCGGTCGCGCGCCGGCATGGCGGCCACCATTTCCCGTAGCGGCACGAGCAGCGATGCCACGTGCGGGTGCAGGACGTGACACTCGCGCATATCGGCCACGTAGCTGCTCTTGCGTTCGCGAAAGCCCACCAGCACGCCGCCCTTCTTGACCACCACCCGCACAGACAGGCGGGCGCGATAGCGATAGCCCCATGACGGCCCGTAAACGGGCGGCAATACGCGCTGCGGAACCAGCTTGCCGATGTGCCATAGCGTGTCTTCCAGCACGCGCTGCTTGATGGCGACCTGCGCGGAAGGCTCCACATGCTGCATGGCGCATCCTCCACAGACGCCGAAATGCGGGCAGCGTGGTTCGACGCGCATGGGGGAGGCGCGCAGGATGTCAGCCACCTCGGCAAGCTCGTAGGACGGTTTGCGCTTGAGTATCTTGAGCGTCACCCGCTCGCCAGGCAACGCGCCTTCGACGAATACCACCTTGCCCTGGCGACGCGCGATGCCCCGCCCCTCCAGGTCGACCGATTCGATGCGTACGGAACCGTCGTCGAACTCGGCGGCAACGGTTTGCCCTTCCAGCCCTTGCTGGAACGTGTGATCAGTTTCTTGAGCCATGTTCCGATTTCAGTGGGCGACGCTGCGTCAAGCGGCGCCCGCGGCGTTTACCACGCTGCGAGGTATTCTTTCCAGTGAGGCTGGTCCAGCGCTTCGAGCGTACTGCGGACCAAGTCCAGTTCCGCCTCGTATTGGGCTCGCGACAGCATGCCGCGCACCAGCCTGAAGCGGCAGTAGACCAGCCAGGTATTGACGACGTCGGTTTCGCAATAGGCGCGCACTTCTTCCCGCCGGCCCGAGTTCCACGCCTCCCATACCAGGCTGCCGTCCATGCCCAGTTTGCCGGGGAAGCCGCAGAGCTTGGCCAGCTCGTCCAATGGCGCATTGGCGCGTCCATTGTATTTGGCCAGCAAGTCCATCAGGTCGCAATGCCGGTTGTGGTAGCGGCTGATGTAATTGCTGTAGCGGAAGTCGCGATCGTCTTCGCCCATGTCCCAATATCGCGCGGCCTGGACGCCGTGTATCAGGCCGCGGTAATGCAGTACGGGCAGGTCGAATCCCGATCCGTTCCAGCTGATGAGCTGAGGCGTATAGCGGTCGATGGTCTTGAAGAAGCCCGAGATCAGCGTGGCTTCGGGATCGTCGGCCTTGCCTATGCATTTGACCCGGAATCCCTCGTCGTCGCGAAAGACGCAGCCGATCACCGCCACCTTGTGCAGGTGGAGCGGGAGGAAATCGTGTCCCACCGCTTCGCGTCGGGCAGCAGTCGCCCGCGCGACGACCTCGGCGTCCGGTACCTCGTCTCCCCAACCGTTGAGCTTGCGCAAGCCCTCCACGTCGGGGATGGTTTCCAGGTCGAAGACCAGCATGGGCGTCATGGTGGGCCTCAGCGCGGGGGCAAGTAATCCATGGGGTTGACTGGCCGGCCTTGCCTGCGGATTTCGAAGTGCAGGCGCGGCGATTCGGCGTCCGTGCTTCCCAGCTCGGCGATCTTCTGCCCGCGCCTCACCGCCTGCCCTTCCTTCACCAGCATGGCGCGGTTGTGGGCATAGGCCGACAGGAAGGTGTTGTTGTGCTTGATGATGATTAGTTGCCCGTAGCCGCGCAGCCCGCTGCCGCTATAGACCACTTTTCCGTCGGCTGCCGCCAGCACGGGGTCGCCGGGGGTGCCGGCGATGTCCAGCCCCTTGTTGCGGGTTTCGTGGAAGTTCTCGATGATCTTGCCGCTTGCCGGCCAGCTCCATTCGATGCGATCGCCCGCGGGCTCGGTGCGTGATGGCGGCGGAGCCGGCGTTGCAGGAGGCGTGCTGGGCGCTTGCGCGGGCGGTTCCGGCGTCGGGGAGGAAGGCGCCGGTGCCGGCGTCTCCAGCGGACGCGTCGTCGATTGCGACGGGCTCGGCACGGGCGTGACTTGGGCCACGGTCGTGTCTGCCGGTTTGGCCTCGGTCGTGCTCGGGCGGGTCACGCGCAGCACTTGGCCCGGGCGGATCTGATTAGGGTCCTGCAGATTGTTCCACTGCGCGATGTCGCGCCAATCCTGCCCGTGGTCGAGTGCAATCCGGATCAGCGTATCGCCGCGCTTGACGACGTACGTGTCGGCATCGACCAGGCGAGACGGTTCTCTTCCCGCCGTGGCGGGAGGCTCGGCGGACTTGGACGGCGGCGTGGTGCGATCCACGACGGGAACCGTCCTGGGCGCCGACCCGCAGGCCGCCAGCAGCAATGCGCAACCCGTCCAGGCCAGCGCGTAAATGGCGGCCCGTGCGAGGCTGTCCGTCCCGTTACGCCGGGGCGGAGCGGTTTTCTTGCTGCTCGGCTTGCGCCAGTTCTGCATCCCAGATCTCCTCTTCATTACGACAACACACCTGATTGCAGGGGCACGAAGCGCACGGGTTCGAGTTCGGTGCGCACCCAGCTGTGCGCGCCCGTGCGCTCGATGACGACCAATTTTTGCGTAGCGCCGCCTTCCGGCGCCACCAGCCGTCCGCCCAGTGCCAACTGGGCGGCCAGCGCATCAGGAATCTTCAATCCCGCGGCCGCGACCACGATGGCGTCGAAAGGCGCGGCGCTCGGCAGCCCCTGCATGCCGTCGCCGAAAACGAGCCGCACGTGCGAAAAGCGGAACGGGCGCAGGCGGCTGCGTGCCAACTCGTGCAAGGCCTTGATGCGCTCGATCGAATACACCTCGCGCGCGACGCCTGCCAACACCGCAGCCTGGTAGCCGCACCCCGTGCCGACTTCCAGCACCTTTCCGAGTTCGCGGCCGTGGCACGCGGCGGCGATCATGCGCGCGACGATCCAGGGCTGCGAGATGGTCTGCCCGTGTCCGATGGGCAGTGCCGCGTCCTCGTACGCGCGGCTCGCCAGCGCTTCGTCGACGAAGCGATGGCGGGGAATGGCCTGCATCGCCGCGAGCACGCGTTCGTCGGCGATGCCCTGGGAACGCAGGCGGGCCACCATCGCACTGCGCATCCGTTCCGAGTTCAGTCCGTGGTTCGGTTCTCCGGCCGCAGGCGCGGGGGGCGCCGCGGAAGGCGTGACGATCCGCGCGGGCACCACCCTGGCATTGCTGTTGAGGGGCTTGGCTTCCTCCCGGCGAGGCAATGGGGTAGCCGCGTTCCTGACCACAGGGGGGCGGCCGGTGCTGACCCGCGTGTTGCTGTTGGCAGGCGTGACGGGGAGCGCCGAGGGCGTGAGCCGCCTCGTCGCGGTTGGCGTGTTCCCACTGGCGCGTGGCGCCGCGGGAGCGGGGGTCAGCGGTTTGCGCCTGTCCATTCCGTCGGGATCCATGCACGTAGCGGCTCGATCTGCGCAGTGTGCGTCAGGTCGAACCGCAGCGGAGTGATAGACACTGCGCCGTCGGCGCAGGCGTGGAAGTCCGTTCCGGGCGTCGCATCGGCCGCCTTCCCCGCCGGTCCGATCCAATAGACCGGCTCGCCGTAAGGCGTGGAGGAACGCACCACGGGTTCCGATGGATGACGCCGCCCCAGCCGCGTGATGCGGGGAGGCTTGAGTTCGGTGAGCGGTAGGTTGGGAATATTGACGTTCAGCAATGTGGGGGCCTCGAGCGGCCGCTCGATGAAGTGCTCGACGATGCGGCGCGCAGTGGCGGCCGCAGCATCCAGATGCGTCCATCCCTTCGACACTTGGGAGAACGCAATCGAGGGAATGCCGAACAGGTAGCCCTCGGTCGCGGCGGCGACGGTGCCGGAGTAAAGCGTGTCTTCGCCCATGTTCTGGCCGTCGTTGATGCCCGACACGACAAGGTCCGGCCGCCGATCGAGCAGCCCGGTCAGGGCAATGTGCACGCAATCGGACGGCGTCCCGTTGACATAGAAAAATCCGTTCGCGGCCGTGCGCACCGACAAGGGGCGGTCCAGGGTGAGCGAGTTGGACGATCCGCTGCGATTGGTCTCGGGCGCGACCACGATCAGTTCGGCAAGCGGGCGCAACACTTCGACGAGAGCGGCCAAGCCGGGGGCGAAGTAGCCGTCGTCGTTGGAAACCAGAATCAACATCTATCGCCCCGCTCTATTACGCAATGACATCTCCAGTCAGCATCAAACACGCTTGCTGCCGGCACGGGCCGCGAACGAAAAAGCCCGCACGGCGACCCTGCGGGCTTGTGTCGTCCGGAACGAGCCGGCCAGCCTCCTGGTTGCTTGGCGATTCCGGATAACGCATCTGCTGCCGGCCCACCGAATGCTCTGGGATTGTACATGACCCCCTCCGGCAAGTAGCGCTAGCCGGCACGGACGTTGCGCGCATGCCCTAGCAAGGCACGGGCCTTTGTTTCTGGAACGCCTCGACCAATGCGTCGAGAAAACCCCGAACCGCCGGCACGAGCCCGCGCCGCGACGGAAATACCGCCTGTACGATGCCCTCAGGCAGCGTGTATTTCGACAGCGTCACCTGCAGCCGCCCTGCCTCGACGTCCGCAGCCACCATGAACCAGGGCAGGCAAGCCAGCCCGAGGCCTTGCAGGGCCGCGGTCTGCAGGGTGTTCAGGTCGTCCACGGACAAGCGCGGGACGTGGGCGACCGCGGCTTCCTTGCCGTCGGGGCCCTTGAACCGCCAGACGTGCTTCTCCCCTGTTTGCACCATGCTGAGCGTGGGCAGGCGGGCGATGTCCTCTACGTGTTCCGGATGTCCGTGGCGTTCGAAAAAATCGGGCGTGGCGACGACCACGGCGCGTGTGGTGGCAAGCGGACGCACCACCAGCTCGGAATCCTCGAAGGGGGGCTGGCGCACGCGCAGGGCGAGGTCGAGCCCTTCTTCCACGACGTCCACCCGGCGCGACGTGGCCTCGATTTGCACCCGCACCAGGGGATTGCGCGCCAGGTAGTCCGAGACGATGCGGGCCACGTCGCTTTGCAGCAGGCCCACGGGGCAGCTGAAGCGTATCAATCCTTGCGGCTGGGACGTAGTGCGGTCCACCGCCTCCTGCGCCGCCGCGGCCTCGGCTACCAGCGCGGCGCAGTGCTGGTAGTAAGTATGGCCGATCTCAGTGACCGATATCTTGCGGGTCGTGCGGTGGAGCAATCGCACGCCAAGCGCTTCTTCCAAGGCCGCGATCCGCCGGCTAATCCGGGACACGGGTATCCCCAGCGCCCGCGATGCGGCGGTATAGCCACCGTAGTCCACGACCTTGGCGAACAAGTACATGTCGTTGAGGTCCTGCATGGTTCCCCCTTTTTATTGAATTATTCCATGCATGAAAAAGTCCATCTCGTTGCGGCCAATTTAAAATTTATTGTTGAAGATATATCGTGAAGCCTCTTTGGAATTCATCCGCATTAACCCTAGTCTGCCATTGGGAGTTTCACGTGAACGTCTTGCAAATCGATTCCAGCGCGTCCGGCAGTGCCTCTGTTTCCCGTCAATTGACGGCTGCCATCGTCCAGGCGCTTTGCCGGAACCGCCCCGGAGCGCAGGTTCGCCACCGCGACCTGGTCGCCCAGCCCCCTGCTCACCTGGACGGCGCCCTGCTGCAGTCGTTGCGCCCCCAACCCGGCGCGGAATTGCCTTCGGACGCCAGTTTCCGCGAGCAGGCCGCATATACCGATGAGCTGCTCGAAGAGTTCCTGGGCGCGGACGTGGTCGTCGTGGGAGCCCCCATGTACAACTTTTCCATCCCGTCTCAGCTGAAGGCGTGGATAGATCGGGTGGCCCAGGCTGGCAAGACGTTTCGCTATACGGCCGAGGGGCCACAGGGCCTGGCGGGTGGGAAGAAGGTGGTGATCGTTTCGTCCCGTGGAGGCAAGTATGCCGGCACGCCCATGGAGCCGATGATGGATCACCAGGAGGCTTACCTGCGCGCGATATTCGGGTTCTTCGGCGTCAACGACGTCCACGTGGTGCGGGCCGAGGGCGTGTCGCTCGGCACGCAGGTGCGTGCCGAAGCGCTCGAGTCGGCGTTGCACCGCGCCGGACTGTTGGCCGAGGAACTCGCCGCGGCGGCGTAACACCGGTGCATGCGGGCGCGCGGCCCGCTCAGCGGGGCGCGCCGTAGAGCAGCAGCACCAGCCCGGCCACCACCAGCGCCATGCCATAGCGTTCTTTGCGGCTCGTATGCTGGGCGAAGATGCGTCGGGACGCGACCTGAGCGAAGAGGACCTCTACCAAGCCCAGGGTGCGGACATTGGCCGCGGAGGTCAATGCAAAGCCGATGTACCAGCACTGCGACGCGAACGCGCCCATGAAGCCGGCTGGCAGCGACGAACGCCACGCTGCCAGCACGTGCCGCAGCACGTCGCGTTGGAATAGCGCCTGCCAGATCACCAGCGCCGCAGTCTGCATTAGCAGCCCCACCACGAGCGTCATGCTGGCACGCAGCGCGAACGAGCCGCCCTCGAGCGACAGGATGGCTCCCCGGAAAACGACGGAGGACAAGGCGAAGCATGCGCCGGAGGTGATGCCGAGCAAAGCCGGGCGCCAATTGCTGCCCGCTCCCGCCCCGGGTTTCCACGACATGGTCACGACCCCGGTCGTTGCAATCAGGACGGCGCAAGCGGCCAGGACAGTGAGCGGATCGCCCAGTACCGCGACGGCGAAAATCGCCACCAGCACGGGCTCGGTCTTGACATAGACCGTGCTCAACGCGAAGTTGCGCAGCTGCATGGTCGCCAACATCAGCACCGTGGCGAGAATCTGTACGGCGGCGGCGCCGGCGCAAAGCAGCAGGAACCTGCCATGCGCAGGTGGCAACGTTTCTCCGCCGGCCAGGAGCAGGATGGCGAGAAAAACCAGCGCGAACGGCAGGCCATAGAGAAAGCGCACTTGTGCGGCGCCTAGTGTTCCCAATTCGCTCGTCAACTTGTGCTGCATCGTGTTGCGCGCGGTCTGCGCGGCAGCGGCGATCAGGGTGGCGGGAATCCAGAGCAGTGAAATATCCAAGGTCGCGGCGGAAGCGGTCGTGAGCCAGCGATCATACCGTGTCTTGTGCGCCGGCCGGTCCCGACTGCCCCGCAGCGGCCCAGGCCGGAGCATGCCAGGCCGATGCCGCATAACAGCTTTGATGCCACCGCCATAGGCGCCACCGGTGCGAGCGCCTACAGTAGGCGCGCGCACCGTCTTTATCAACGTCTCTCGGTTGTGGGCGGCGGCGAGAACAACAATGGAGGAGCACTCAATGTCTGCGTTTCGTCTTCGCGTGCGCTCGGCATTCCATTGGGCGGCGGTCTGCGCGCTTGGCGTGACCGTCGGCGCGCATGCCGCAAGTCCCTATCCCGAACGGCCCCTGCGCATGATCGTCCCGTTTCCGGCCGGCGGGGCCGCCGACATCATGGCGCGGGGACTGGCGCAGCAGCTCTCCGAGCAACTCGGCCAACAGGTCGTCATCGAGAACCGTGGGGGAGCGGGTGGTACGCCGGCGGCCGAGGCCGTCGTCAATTCGCCACCAGACGGCTATACCCTGCTCTTTGCCACCATGGGTACGCTGGCCATCAATCCCTCCCTGTATCCCAAGCTGCGCTACGACCCGGTGAAGGATTTCGAGTATGTCAGCCTGACGCATACCACGCCGCGCGTGTTGGTCGTTCACCCCTCGGTTCAGGCGCGGACGGTCCAGGAACTCATCGCGCTCGCCAAGGCGCAGCCGGGGCGCCTGTCCTACGGGTCCGCGGGCAACGGCAGCTCCAGCCATTTGTCCGGCGCCCTGTTTGCCTCGATGGCCGATGTGCAGTTGCTGCATGTACCGTACAAGGGCAGCGCGCCGCTGCTCAACGACCTGCTGGCCGGGCGGCTCAGCATGACCTTCGACTCCTACGCGGTGTATGCAGAGCACATCCGCGCAGGCAAGGTCCGCGCGCTGGGGGTAACGTCGCTCAAGCGCATCAGCGCGCTGCCGGAGGTCCCTGCGATCTCAGAAGCCGGGCTCGACGGGTATGACGTTTCCAACTGGCTCGGCGTCGTGGTGCCCAAGGGGACGCCGCAGTCCGTCGTGCAACGCCTCAATGAGGCCATCGCCAAAGGCATGGCGGATGAAAATCTCAAGCGGCAACTCGGTGCCATGGGCATCGAAGCGACCTCCAGCACGCCTGAGGAGTTTGCTGCGACGGTGAAAAGGGAAATTCCCAAGTGGGCGCAAATCGTCAAGAAATCGGGTGCCACCGTAGACTAACCGGAAGAATCGATTTGCGCTGGGCAGGGCCGCCTCAGCCCCAGTCCGAGGCCCGGATGGTCATGCCCATTCGTTCGGTGGCGCCGGGCGCAACGTGCAGTATGTCGTCCCACGCGCGGGCCGTCTCGATGCACAGCATGCCGCGCCAAGCATCTGGGCGGAATTGGGACAAGCGGCGGGATTTCTCTATCCACGGATTCCACACTACGGCCGATCGCGACCCGAAAGGCTGAATGTGGACGTTCCGGCGCCAGCCTGCGTCGCGAATCGCTAGCGCGCCGTCGATGCCTGTATAAATGCGGTCGGTCTCTGCTTCGATGCGAAGTGCCCCGCCTTGTGCGTGGCTGGTCCAGTCCCGCAGCGTATCGACGTATCGAACCCCATCCAGCCCGTGGACCTCGACGTGGTCGATGTCGCTGACAGCGAAATAAGTGTGTAGCGCCTGGCTGACGGCAAGGGGAGCAAGCCCGGCGTTGCGCGTGGCGAGCGTAAGCGTCAAGGCATCGTCCAGCTGGATTTCCAAGACCAGCTCGGCCGCGTGCCGCCACTCCCCCCAGCCTGAAGGCAGGTCCAGGCGCAGCACCAGGCGCGCCGCTTCTGGCGTGGCGCCCGCCTCGAGTGCCTCCCAGTCCAGCGTCCGGGCGAACCCGTGGGACGGAGCGTCCACGCCCTTCGGCAGCATCATCTGCACCTCGACAGGATTGCGGTCGAACTGGCCGAACCACGGCCAGCAAACGGGTATGCCGCCACGCACCGGCCGCCCGGTCTCGAAGGCGGCGGCGTCGCTCAGCCACACGACGGGACGCTGCCCCCGGGGCGTATAGCTGAGCAGCTGCGCTCCCTGTCGCGCGACCAGCGCCTGGCCGTGGGGAGATTGCAATCGCCAGCACGGCAGCGCGCCGACGGTGCATGGCTCGACGGCAGCAGATGCGTTTTCATCCATGGTTATCCTCGTAGGTCTTGTCAGATGGTGCGGCCTCGCATTCCCATAGCCCGCTGCTTGGTGCATCCCTCTCGGCCACGTGCCGGTGTCGCCCAGGCGGCCTTCTCGGCTGGGCAATTATGCCCCGCGGCGGGATTGGATGCTTATCCACCACTTCTGTGGACAAGTTTGGGGATAGCAGGAAATGGCGGCCGCAAGACCCGCGCCAGCACGCGATTTGAAACGATTTGCACGTCGCTTGGGCAGCTCGAGGGTTCGACCTCTCATCCTAGAACTTCCGGCCGAGGGCGCCGCGGTGGCGCAACACTGGCAGAGGTCGGCTTACGGGGGCCAAATCCGTCTTGCCCCTAGGAAGACGGCACCAATCGGACGCGTCCGGACCCCAAAACGGTGCTCAGCCTTAAGGTTGATGGCGCGAGTCGAATCATGGCGGCCAGGGTCGACGACGCGGATGAGCTGGTGCGCAAAGACGGACCGGCATTTGTAACAGGCAGTTGTCCCCTCGAATTGTGGATAAATCAGGGGATAGGCTTGGGATAGAGGCCGCCAAGGCCCGTCATATCGCCGTTTGCCTTGGCTCGGTCAAAAAATCGGCAACGTGTGGGTGGGTCAGTCCGAGATGCTCGGCGCCCAGAATACCTGGGCGATGGCAGGGTTGCCGGCAAGTTTGGCGGTGATGGCGTCGAGCTCGGTGCCCTGGATGGAGGTAGCCATCAAAGTGGCGCGGATTTCGATCTCTTCATCGCCAAACGGCACCACTTCGAGCTCCGCGAGCGGATAGTTCGCCCGTTCCAGCTCGGCTTCGAGCGCCGCCATGGCTGCCGTTCGGTGGGCAGTTCCAGTAATGACGTGGATGATGCTCGTCACCTCAGACGAGAGGACGTCCACCGGCTTGCGGTTGAAGGTGTTCACGACGGGGCGCAGCAGGGTGTTGGCGGCAAGGACGAAAACGGTGGCCAGGATCGCCTCGGCGATCAGGTCTGCTCCCGCGCAGGCTCCGATGGCCGCCGATCCCCAGAGCGTCGCCGCGGTGTTCAGGCCGCGCACATTGCCCTCTTCCCGCATGATGACGCCCGCCCCCAGGAATCCTACGCCGGACACAACGTAGGAGGCGACACGGGCGGCGCCGTCCGTGCCCGCGATGCGCATCGCCATGTCGACGAAAATTGCCGCGCCAAGCGCCACGAGTACATTGGTGCGCAGACCCGCGGTACGCTGGCGGTACTGCCGCTCGAGCCCGATGAGCGCGCCGAGTATGAAGGCGGTCGCCAGGCTGACGAGCGTGTCGAGCAATTCAAGGGTGTGGAAATTCGCGAAGGCCTGCACGCGACCTCCCTTCTTTTTGGTTTCTAGGTCGTCGAAAAACAAAACGAGCTGCCGGACCGCTGGCCCGGCAGCTCGACGCATCAGGCTTTAGCCGGCGTTATTGCAATTGTTCGTAGCTGACGCGCTGGATGTCGGGATGGCGCCCTAGGCCCAGCGCGACCGCGTTCAGCTCGCGGCGCAGGTGCGGCGGGCACTGCAGGGTGACCGACATGCGGTAGAACGCGTCCGGCGCCGCGGCGCTGGCTATCCGCATTTGGGAAAAGCGCAGGTCGCGTGATGAGAGCTCGGCGTGCACATGTTGACGCAAGCGGTCCAGGCGCGAATTGGCACTGAACACGGTCAGGCGGAAGCGCAAATCCCGCTTGCCCGGTCCGAGCACGCTCCTGCGGCGCCACGCGCCCAAGATCTTGGCGAAACGCATCATTGAGCCTCCTGGCAGACAGGAAGACGGACTATGCCGTTCGGCAAACGCGGAGCCTGCCCGTGGCAGGCGGGTAAAGCGGGAAACCTTGGGGAAGGAGGATCCGCATCCTGGCCTAGCAGGACGCGGCAGACAAATCTGCAGACCTGCTAGGCGGCGTTGGCCGAAACGGCTCGACTACTGCCGTCGTTATCCACGACTTGCCTCAAAAAATGTTGGAAGGCCACCATTCTATCCCGCCCCTTCCTCCGGGACAACCCTAGTCGACGCATCGTGGCGGCGGCGCACGCTTCGAACAGAACCGGCTGCGTGTCGCGGCGACCCAACATTCGTTTCGAAACGACTGCCAGAGTGCCGCGCGCCGCCTAGACTATGCGGACCCTCGCGGCTGTTCCGGCCGGTTTGCCGTCCGCGTGGCGGCACCGGCGCTCGACAGTCGTAACACCTGCGGAACTCCAACCTTGAAACTCTTGCTATTGGTCCGCGCAGCCAGGGCTCTCGGGCTCTGCGCGGCGGCACACGGCGCATCGGCGAACCCTTCGCTGCCGCCCATTGTCGTGCTCAACTCGCTCGACGCCAGCGTGAGCATTCTCGATGCCGCGACCTATTCTGAGAAGCGGCGGATCTCCACCGGCAAGGAACCCCACCATCTTTATCTGACGCCGGACGAAAAATCCCTGCTGGTGGCCAATGCGGCGGGAGACTCGCTCACGTTCCTGGATCCGGCCACCGGAACCGTCCAACGTACGCTGACCGGAATCGTCGACCCTTATCACCTGCGGTTCTCGCCCGACATGAAGTGGTTCGTGACGGCGGCAAACCGCTTGGACCACATCGACATTTACCAATGGGAGGGATCCGTCGCCACGACCGAGCCCCGGCTGGTCAAGCGCATTCCGGCGGGCCGCACGCCCAGCCACATTGCCATAGACAGCAAGAGCCGGAATCTGTACGTGACGCTGCAGGATAGCGACCAAGTGATCGCCATCGATCTCCCTACCCAGACCCCCTTGTGGACCATGCCGGTCGGCAAGACGCCGGCCGATGTCTTCATCACGGGTGACGACCGCTATCTGCTGGTAGCAACGACCGGTGATCGCTACGTGGAGGTCTACGACCTGGCGGCGTCGCCTCCCCAGTTGGTGAAAAAGCTGGAAACGGGTGCAGGCGCGCACGCGTTCCGCGCCCAAGGGGACGGACGCCATCTTTTCGTCAGCAATCGGGTCGCCAACACCATCAGCCGCATCGACTTGCAGGCCATGGCCGTGGTCGACGTCTATCCGGCCCCCGGCGGGCCGGATTGCATGGAGGTCTTGGCGGACGGCAAGACGCTGCTTGTGACTTCGCGGTGGGCGAAGAAACTCACAGTCATCGACACCGTCAAGAAGGCGGTGGTGCACCAGGTGAAAGTCGGACGATCCCCCCATGGCGTCTGGACGCTGGCCCATGCCCCGAGGCAGTAGGTTCGCGCGCGTCGCGGCCTTCGCGCCGCTGCTCTTGGCCGCAGCGGCCCAGGCCGCCGATTGTTCGCGCCCGGTGTACCTGACATTCGACACCGGGCATATGGGCGTCGCGCCGCTGGTGGCCGAAGTATTGGAACGGCAGCAGGTGCAAGCCACTTTCTTCCTGGCCAACGAAACGACGCTGGACGGCGGCACGAGCCTGGACGACCGCTGGGCGCCCTGGTGGAGGCAGCTGGCCGCGCGAGGCCATGTTTTCGGTTCGCACACCTACGACCACGTGTATTGGCAGGCGGACCTGCCTGAAGGGTTTCGCATGAAACCGGCCTTTGGCCCCCGGGCTGGCCGTACCCAGACCGTGACGGCGGACGGATATTGCGCCGAGCTGGATCGCAGCGCCCGGCGCTTCAAAGAAATGACTGGCCGCTCCATGTCGCCCCTGTTCCGTGCGCCGGGCGGCAAGACCTCGTCCAAGCTGCTTGAGGCCGCGGAGCGTCGTTGCGGCTATCGGCACGTGGGCTGGACGCCGGCCGGCTTCTTGGGAGACGAGCTTCCCAGCGACAAATATCCCAACCGGCTATTGCTAGAGCGCGCCTTGCGCAATATACGAAGCGGCGATATCTTGTTGGCCCATTTGGGCATCTGGTCGCGACAGGACCCCTGGGCCCCGGCGGTCCTGGAGCCTCTGATCGAAGGCCTGAAGCAGAAAGGCTTATGCTTTGCCACGTTGGCCGAACATCCGCGTTACCGGGACTGGTTGAGCACGCATCACGTCAATGAGCATCCTTAGCGATCTTTTTTCGGGCGCGCAGCAATGGCTGTTCGAGGCCCTCGTGCAGCCCTCGCTTTTTCACCTAGGATTGGCCAACCTCCTCGAAGACGCCTACGCTGCCACGATGTGGCTGCTCCTCGGCCTGGGGCAACTGGCGATCATGCTCGCGGTGTTCGCCCCCCTGCAGCGCTGGCGCCCGGTAGAGAAAGTCGTGGACCGGACGGCGGTCCGGCTTGACGTCTTGTATACCTTGATCCACTCGCTCGGCCTATTCAGGCTCGCGCTCTTTTTCACGATTTGGCCACTGCTGGACGGGCTCTTCGGCACCCTGCACGTCCTGGGTTTTGCACCCTACCACCTGGATGAACTTTGGCCGGGCGTGACCGACCGGCCCTGGATCAGCCTGATCCTTTACCTGCTGATCTTCGACTTCGTCGACTATGCATTCCACCGGGCCGAGCACAGGTTCAGCTGGCTATGGGCACTGCATGCCGTGCACCACAGCCAGCGGCAGATGACGATGTGGTCCGACCAGAGGAATCATTTGTTGAGCGACCTGCTGCGGGACTTGGTCATCGTCCTGGTGTCCCACCTGATCGGCGTGCCGCCCGGGCAGTTCGTGGCGGTCGTGTTGATCACGCGGCTGGTCGAAAGCCTCTCGCATGCGAACGTACGCATGAGTTTCGGCCGCTTGGGGCAGTACCTGCTGGTCGGTCCGCGCTTCCACCGTCACCACCATGCGATCGCGCCCGTCGCGGTCGCCGGGGCACCAGAAGCTAACTACAACTTCAGTGTGTTGTTTCCCGTCTGGGACATCTTGTTCGGGACGGCTCGCTTTGACGGCGACTATGGCCCCACGGGAATCAGCGACCAGTTGCCGGAGCGAGGTGGCCGGGACTACGGACGCGGTTTTTTCTCCCAGCAATGGCTGGGGATCAAGCGGCTATTCGGACGTGCGTAGCGAATCAGGGGCGTCGTGCCGGGGGCCGTCGGATCCACGCCAGCACCAGCCCCCTGCCCGGCACCCGGGCGCATCGGGTCAGAAGGCGTCGGTCGAGGTGAATAGGCCGACGCGTAGGCCTTCGGCTGTGTAGATCTCGCGGCCGTCCACGCTCATGCGGCCATCGGCGATGCCCAGCACGAGCGAGCGGTTGATCGTCCGCTTGATGTCGATGTGGTAGGTGACCTTCTTGGCGGTCGGCAGGACTTGGCCGACGAATTTCACTTCGCCCGCGCCCAACGCCCGGCCGCGCCCAGGATTGCCCTGCCAGCCCAGGAAGAAGCCGACCAGCTGCCACATTGCGTCCAGGCCCAGGCAGCCGGGCATGACCGGGTCGCCTTCGAAATGGCACTTGAAGAACCAGAGGTCAGGATGAATGTCCAGCTCGGCGATGACCTCGCCCTTGCCGTATTTGCCGCCTTGGTCGGAGATATGGGTAATGCGGTCCAACATCAGCATGTTGGGGGCCGGCAACTGGGCATTGCCCTTCCCGAATAACTCGCCCCGCGCGCAGCGCAGCAGGTCCTCGCGGGAGAAGGCATTCTGTTCAAGCATGTAAGATCCTCGGAAGAAGGCCGCCATTATAGCTGCGCGGGCGCGCGAGGTCGCCTTCCGGGACGGGCCGGTCCCCGGCATGGCTGGGCGTGGCATTGAGCGGCCACCAGCCATGGTCCAAGGAGGCAACGCCCCTCCCGCAGCGAGGCGCGGATCCGCCCGGCCGCCTATCCTCAGGGCGCCCGTTCGCGGAAGGTCTTGACGTTGCCTTGGGCGTCGACCTCTTCGAGCCTGACCTTGAAGCCCCACAACCGGGCGAGGTGCTTCAATACCTGGTCCGCATCTTCCGAGTGCAGGGGCCTGCCCCGCGTGGTCACGTGCCGCAGCACGAGCGAGCGGTCCGAGTCGCGGTTGTAGCGGACCACCTGGATGTCGGGCACTTGCATGTCCCGGTTGTATTGGTCTGCCAGCAGGCGCCTGACGCGGCGGTATCCGTCGTCGTCGTGTATGGCCTCGACTTCCAGGTAGGGGTTGTCTTCGTGATCGGCGATGGCGAAGAAGCGGAACTCGCGTATCAGCCGCGGCGACAGGAACTGCGCGATGAAGGACTCGTCCTTGAAGTTGCGCATGGCGAAGTCCAGGGTCTTGCGCCAATCGCTGCCCGCGATGTCCGGGAACCACGCGCGGTCTTCCGGGGTCGGGCTCTCGCAAATGCGGCGGATGTCCTGCATCATCGCAAAGCCAAGGGCGTAGGGGTTGATGCCACCGTAGCCCCGCTGGTCGAAGCCGCGCTGCGCGACGACGTTGGTGTGGCTTTGCAGGAACTCGATCATGAAGCCGTCGGTGACCAGCCCCTTCTCGTGCAGCCGGTTCAGCAAGGTGTAATGCCAGAACGTGGCCCACCCCTCATTCATGATCTTGGTCTGGGTCTGCGGGTAGAAGTACTGGGCGAGCTTGCGCACGATGCGCACCAGTTCCTTCTGCCAGGGCTCCAAGGTCGGCGAGTACTTTTCAATGAAGTACAGGATGTTTTCTTCCGGCTCGGGCGGAAAGACGTTTTGCTTTTCCTCGCGCTTGACGCGGTCGCGCGCCGGAAGGGTACGCCATAAATCGTTGTATTGCTGGCGCGCATACTCTTCCCGCTCGGCCTGGCGCTGCATCTCTTCCTTGTATGAGATCGGGTGTGGCCGTCGATAACGGTCGACGCCATGGGTCATCAGCGCATGGCAGGAGTCGAGGGTGGCCTCGACCGGGCCGATGCCGTACTTCTCCTCGCACGACATGACATAGTTTCGCGCGAAGACGAGGTAGTCCAGCATTCCCTCCGCGTCAGTCCATTGCCGGAAGAGGTAGTTCCCCTTGAAGAACGAGTTGTGCCCGTAGCACGCGTGCGCAATCACCAAGGCCTGCATCGCCATGGAATTCTCTTCCATGAGGTAGGCGATGCAAGGGTTGGAGTTGATGACGATTTCGTACGCCAATCCTTGCACGCCGCGCCGGTAGGCTTGCTCGTTGCGAATGAATTCCTTGCCGTACGACCAGTGCGGGTAGCCGATGGGCAGTCCCACCGAGGCATAGGCATCCAGCATCTGCTCGGAGGTGATGATCTCGATCTGGCTCGGGTAAGTATCGAGCCCGAACTCCCGCGCCGTCTCGCCTATGGCCTCGTCATACCGCTGGATCAGTTCGAAGGTCCATTCGGAGGTAGTCGACAGAGGCTGGACGGCCCCCGGCGGCGCTTCGCGCTCCAAGGCTACGCTCATGCGGTCTCCTTCTTGAAGAGGTCGTGCAGCACCCCGAATATTTCGCGTCGTTCCCTTATGCGGCGCATGGCGAAATGCGGTGCCGTCTCGCGCTCATACTCGGCCCACAGGCTGCTCTTGCGCATTTCGTCCACGTCCGGGATCTCGATGTAGGCGTAATAGCGAGTCAGGGGCAGCAGGTGCTCCGACAGGAATCGGGCGCTCTTGGCGGCGTCGGCACCGAAGGAATCGCCGTCGGTGGCCTGGGCCGCATAGATGTTCCAGGTGGTGGGCGGATAGCGCTCTTGCACGATCTTGTACATGAGCTCGAGGGCCGAGAGCACGACCGTGCCCCCGCTCTTGGGGTCGTGGAAGAACGTGTCTTCGTCCACTTCTTCGGCGTTGTCGGTGTGGCGCACGAAGACGAGGTCCACCCGCTCGTACTTGCGGGAGAGGAACAAATAGAGCAGCGTAAAGAAACGCTTGGCCAGGTCCTTCTTGTTTTCATCCATGGAGCCCGACACGTCCATGAGGCAAAACATCACCGCCCTGGCCACGGGCGAGGGTTCGACGATCCGGTGCCGGTAGCGCAAGTCGAGCGAGTCCAGGAATGGAATCCGCGCGAGCCGGCTACGGAGCGTCTCGACCTCTTCCCGCAGCGCCTCGACCTCGGTCGCGGGCGCCCCCCGCGCTTGGGCCTCCTCGAGCTTGCGTTGCGCTTCTTCGAGCGCCAGGCGTTCGCTGCCGCCCAACGCGATGCGGCGCGACAGCGATGTCTTGAGCGTGCGCAATACACTCAGCGTGCTGGGCGAGCCCGTCGTGGTGTACCCGGCGCGGCGCCATTTCTGCTGGCTGATTTCCCCAAGCTGGGTGCGAACCAGGTGGGGAAGCTCCATGTCCTCGAAAAATAGGTTGAGAAACTCGTCCCGCGACAAGCTGAACGTAAACTGGTCGACAGAGTCGCCCTCCCCGGGTTCGGAGGGATCCCCGTCGTCCGCGCCGCGCGGCCGTTCGATCTTGTCGCCTTTGGCGAACTCGCGGTTGCCGGGGTGGACGATTTCGCGGTCCCCTCCCCGGCCGTAGCGAAAAACGGGCTCGGAGATGTCTTTGGCGGGGAGGTTGATTTCCCCGCCTTGATCCATCTCCTCGATGGACCGCTCCTGGACCAGCTCGCGGACTGCCTTGCGGATCTGTTCCTTGTATCGCCTGATGAAGCGCTCCCGGTTGACAGCGCTCTTATTCCGGCCGTTGAGCCGCCTATCGATGAGTGAATTCATATTCACCTAGCTCACGAAGACTTCCTCACCCGCAAGTACCACTCGCAAAGCAAGCGAACCTGCTTTTCGGTATAGCCTTTTGCGACCATCCGTTCCACAAAGCTCTCGTGCTTGCGCTTGTCTTCGGCCGACGCCTTGGCGTTGAACGAAATGACCGGGAGCAGGTCCTCGGTGTTGGAGAACATTTTCTTCTCGATCACCTCGCGCAGCTTTTCGTAGCTGGTCCACGAAGGATTGCGTCCGCCGTTGTTCGCCCGGGCGCGCAACACGAAGTTCACGATCTCGTTGCGGAAATCCTTGGGGTTGGCGATGCCCGCGGGTTTTTCGATTTTCTCCAGCTCGGCGTTGAGCGCTGCCCGGTCGAAGCTTTCGCCCGTTTCCGGATCGCGGAACTCTTCGTCTTGGATCCAGCAGTCCGCAAAGGTGACGTAGCGATCGAAGATGTTCTGCCCGTACTCCGAATACGATTCCAGGTACGCCGTCTGGATTTCCTTGCCGATGAATTCGGCATAGCGCGGGGCAAGATAGCCCTTGATGTGCTCGAGGTAGCGTCGCCGGACGTCTTCGGGGAAGTCCTCGCGGGTGATCCGCTGTTCTAGCACGTACATCAGGTGCACGGGGTTGGCCGCCACTTCCGTGTGGTCGTAGTTGAAGACGCTGGAAAGAATCTTGTAGGCGAAGCGGGTCGATACCCCGGTCATCCCCTCGTCGGTACCGGCGTAATCCTTGTATTCCTGCAGTACCTTCGCCTTGGGATCCACGTCCTTGAGGCTTTCGCCGTCGTACACGCGCAGCTTGGAATATATGCTCGAGTTTTCGGGCTCCTTCAGCCGGGTCAGCACGGAGAACTGGGCCATCATCTCGAGCGTGCCCGGCGCGCAAGGTGCATTCGCGAGCGAGCTGTTCTGCAGCAGCTTGCGGTAGATCTTGACCTCTTCGGAAACCTGCAGGCAGTACGGAACCTTGACGATGTAGATACGGTCAAGGAACGCTTCGTTGTGCTTGTTGTTGCGAAAGGTCTGCCACTCGGACTCGTTGGAATGCGCAAGAATGATTCCGTTGAAGGGTATGGCCGAGAAACCCTCCGTGCCCTTGAAGTTGCCCTCCTGGGTTGCTGTCAACAGGGGGTGCAACATCTTGATGGGCGCCTTGAACATTTCAACGAATTCGAGCAACCCCTGGTTGGCCAGGCACAGGCCCCCCGAATAGCTGTAGGCGTCGGGATCGTCCTGCGAATAGCGGTCGAGCTTGCGGATGTCCACCTTGCCAACCAGCGAAGAGATGTCTTGGTTGTTCTCGTCGCCCGGCTCGGTCTTGGCGATGGCGATCTGCCGCAACACCGAAGGCTGCAGGCGGACCACCCGGAATTGTGAGATATCGCCGTCGAATTCCTTCAGGCGCTTGATCGCCCAAGGCGACATGATGCCGTTCAGGTAGCGGCGTGGGATGCCGTACTCTTGCTCGAGGCGGTCGCCAAAGCGGTCTGGGTGGAATAGCCCCAAGGGCGATTCGTTCACAGGCGATCCCTTGAGCGCATAAATGGGATGCACCTCCATCAGCGCCTTGAGGCGTTCGGCAATCGAAGACTTGCCTCCGCCGACCGGGCCGAGCAGGTAGAGGATCTGCTTACGCTCTTCCAGCCCTTGGGCGGCATGCTTGAAGAAGGAAACGATCTGGTCGATCACCTCCTCCATGCCAAAGAATTCCTTGAACGCGGGGTAACGGCGGATGAGGCGGTTGGAGAACAGCCGCGACAACCGTGGGTCGTTGCGCGTATCGATCAATTCCGGCTCGCCGATCGCTGCGAGCATGCGTTCGGCGGCGGTCGCGTAAGTCATGGGATCCCGGCGGGCGAGGTCCAGATACTCCTCGAGAGAAAGTTCGGTTTCCTGCGTCTTGGCGTATTGAGCCTTGAAGCCTTCGACGATATTCAGCACGGACAACCTCCAACAGCGAGTGAATGAAACCTGCTACACAACTGGGTTGTTGTTAGCGCCGGCCAAGCCGGCCTCCGGTTCTTCCTGCCGGATGCATTTCCCGCATGTCCGGGGCTGAGAATCAGCAACTACCGATCCCGCCTCGTCACGTTTATGTCTGCTCCAGAGTCTCCTTGGGTAACCTCATTGCAAACATCATACGGCGCAACGACGCGATGGGCCTGCTTTGTGTTGCGCACGCGATAATTTTTTTGGCGCAGGCCGCTAGGGGTATACACTCGTAAGGCTCGATTCTGCTGACCGGAGTTCCGCGCGCTAGCGCAATTCAGGGTGTTTTCTAATGCTGCGGCTGGTCATCGTTCCACGCAAAATCGGGCGTGAGCAGGCTTTTCCACCTCGAAAAAAATCTGCTATAATTTTTGTCTTTCGGGGCGTAGCGCAGCCTGGTAGCGCACTTGCATGGGGTGCAAGGGGTCGCGAGTTCGAATCCCGCCGCCCCGACCATACATCAGTTCCTGATTCGTATAGTCGGAACCCAAAGCCCGGTAGCCACAAGCTGCCGGGCTTTTTTCATTGGCTTTGCAGCCTTGCCTTTTACGGCAACGGGTTAACCCCGCATTTTGTTCTTGAATGTTTCAATCGCAATGCACCGATGAATGCCGGCGGCGGCATGGCAGGATGGCACTTTACGCGGGAGGCCGATTGCACACGGGCAAATCAAAACAATGAGGAACGTTGCCCCACGGATCCCGCGCTTTCGTCTTTGCGATGATCTTTTTGGTGAAGGAATGCGCGGCCCTACGCCCAGCAGCCTGCCGCGCAGGAAAAAACCGTTCGCGTTGCGGGCGAACGGTCATGCACAGAAACTATCAGTTTCGAGCTATCTATTGAGCTTGATCTAGGCAGCCTCGCCGCCCTAGCCCGCCTTGGGCTCAGCCCGATCGCGCCTGGCTATGCTCCTGGGCCGCCTTGAGCATGCTGACGATGTCCGCGAGCTCGGCCCGTATGGCCTGCAGCTCCGGTTCTTCGATCGGGTAGGTCTTGACCTGCGGCGCCTCTTCCACTTGCCCGCGGGATTCATCCAGGCGGTTGCGCGCCCCGCTGATGGTGAAACCCTGTTCATACAGCAGTTCGCGAATCCGCCGGATGAGCAGCACCTCGTGGTGCTGGTAATAGCGGCGATTGCCCCGTCGCTTGATGGGTTTGAGCTGCGTGAACTCCTGCTCCCAATAGCGCAGCACGTGCGGCTTGACGCCGCATAGCTCGCTGACTTCGCCTATGGTGAAGTAACGTTTCGCAGGAATGGGGGGAAGAACGACGGGGGGCTCGATGCGCGCCATAAAACCTCTCAAGACCGATTCTGTTCGCGCAGCGCGACTTGTTCGACCATGCTCTTGAGTTTCTGGCTCGCATGGAAGGTGACGACCCGGCGGGCGGCGATCGGTATTTCTTCGCCCGTCTTGGGATTGCGTCCCGGGCGCTGCGGTTTGTTGCGCACCTGGAAGTTGCCGAAGCCCGAGAGCTTCACCACGTCTCCGCGCTCTAGCGCGTCACGGATCTCCTCGAAGAAGGTCTCGACCATGTCCTTGGCTTCGCGCTTGTTGAGGCCTACGCGCTCGAACAGGAGGTCGGCCAGTTCCGCCTTGGTCAGGGTGCGCGCATCGAGCGTGTTCTGCGGCGCCTCGACGCCCGGGGCGAGCGCGTCCGGGCGGGCGTAGCTGTCGGAAACGAGAGAATGCATAGACACGGATGGAGAACTCGGTGTTAAACCCTCAGCCGGGCACCGTGCTCCGTTTCCAGCGCGGTACGGATGCGGGCCAGGCACGACTCGACTCGGGCGTCGTCCAGGGTTACCGAAGTATCCTGTAGCCAGAATCGGAAGGCAAGGCTTTTTTCCTTTCCTAACAAGGACTTATCCCGCCAAACGTCGAAAAGACGTACATCTTTCACCACGGCCAGTTCGGGCTCCGAGGCGACGACCCTGCGAACCGTATCGAGCATTTGCTGGGCCAGCACTCCTTCCGGGACCCACATGGCCAGGTCGCGGATGACCACCGGTTGGCGCGAGATCTCGGACAGCGCAGGCAACGGGTGTGCCGCGGCCCGCGTAGCATCCACTTCGAATACGATCGGCGCGTGGGGAAGCTCGGCGCGCTGCACCCAACGCGGATGCAGCTCCCCTATCCAGCCGATGGTTTCGCCGTCCATTTCGATGCGGGCGCTGCGGCCAGGATGCAGCGCCGGGTGCTGGTCGGGCACGAAGCGCGGCCCCTGCGCGCTGCAGCCGGCCAACAGGGCTTCGAGATCTGCCTTGACGTCGTAAAAATCGACCTGCCGGGTCTGCGTACCCCACTGCTCTTCGACGACCGGGCCATACGCCAGCGCCGCCAAGCGCATGGGTTGTGCGACGCCGGCCACGTCCAGCGGACCGTCTTCTACGGAGGCATCGCGCCGGAACACGCGCCCCAGCTCGAACACGCGCACGCGGGAAATCTTGCGGTTGACGTTGTATTGCGCGTTCGCCACCAATCCGCCGATCAGGCTACTGCGCATGACCGACAACTGGCTGGCGATGGGGTTGAGCAAGCGGATCGGGTCCGGGTTGCCCGCATAGTCGCGCTCCCACTCCGCTTCCACGAAGCTGAAATTGATGACTTCTTGGTAGTCGAGCGCCGCCATGAGGTGGCGCAGGTCGTGGAAAGAGCGACGCTCTTCCTTCGGCGCACGGACCTTCGCCCGCGCCACGGGCGGCACGTCGGGTATCCGTTCGAAACCATAGATGCGTGCCACCTCCTCGATCAGGTCCTCCTCGATTTCGATGTCGAAGCGGAAGGACGGAGGCGTGACGACGAAAGCGCCCGGCTCGCGCACGAAAGGCAGGCCCAGGCGCGTAAAAATGCTGGCGATCTCTTCTTCCGGCACGGGCACCCCGAGCACCTTGTGGCAGCGCTCGACCCGCAGGCGCACCGGCTTGCGTTCGGGAAGATTCACGACTTGGTCGTCGACGGGACCGACTTGCCCGCCGCAGACCTGCACGATGAGGCTGGTCAGGTATTCGAGGTCGGCGGGAATATTCGCGTAGTCCACGCCGCGCTCGAAGCGATGGCTGGCATCAGTGCTGAAGTTATAGCGGCGCGCGCGGCCCGCGATGGCGGCGGGCCACCAGAATGCCGCCTCGATGTAGATGTCGCGGGTCTCGGTCGAGACGGACGTCGCTTCGCCGCCCATGATGCCGGCCAGGCATTCCGGGCCGTTGTCGTCGGCGATGACGCCGACCGAGCCGTCCACCTCCACCGTTTGGCCGTTCAACAGCAGGATCTTCTCTCCGGGGCGGCCCCACCGCACGTGCAGGCCGCCGTGGACTTTGGCGAGGTCGAACACGTGGCTCGGGCGCCCCAATTCCAGCATCACGTAGTTGGAAATATCGACCAGGGCGGAGATGGAGCGTTGGCCCGACCGCTCGAGCCTGCGGCGTATCCAATCCGGCGTGGGTGCGCTGGCATCGACGCCCCGGATCACCCGGCCGACGTAACGCCCGCAGAGGTCCGGCGCATGCACGGTCACAGGCACGCGATCGTCGATGGTGACCGGCACGGGCCCCAGGCGGGGCGCCTCCAAGGGGGCGCCGGTGAGGGCTGCCACTTCGCGGGCCACGCCGAGCACGGACAGGCAGTCCGCCTTGTTGGGCGTCAGCTTGAGGGTGAAGAGGGTGTCGTCGAGCTGCAGCCATTCGCGCACCGGCACGCCGACCTTGGCGTCGGGGCCGAGATCGAGCAGGCCTGCGTGGTCTTGCGAGAGTCCCAGCTCGCGCGCCGAACACAACATGCCGAACGATTCCACGCCGCGCATCTTGGCGACGCCGATCTTGATGCCGCCCGGCAGTTTCGCGCCGACGGTCGCGAGCGGTACTTTCATGCCGGTCGCCACGTTGGGAGCGCCGCACACGATCTGCAGCGGTTCCCCCTGTCCAGCGTCGACCTTGCAAACTCGCAGCTTGTCGGCGTTGGGGTGCGGCTCCACCGATAGCACCTGGGCCACGACGACCCCGCTGAACTCGGGGGCCACGGGAGCCGTTTCCTCGACCTCGAGGCCGGCCATGGTCAATTGATGAGCCAGTTCGTGAGTCGAAATGGCGGGGTTGGTCAGCGACCGCAACCAGGATTCGGGAAATTGCATGACTAGCCCATCAGTTGAATTGCTTGAGGAAACGCAGATCGCCTTCGAAGAACTGCCTCAGGTCGTTGACGCCATACCGCAGCATGGTCAAGCGCTCCAGGCCCGAGCCGAAGGCAAAGCCGATGTAGCGTTCCGGATCGAGGCCGAAGTTGCGCACGACGGTCGGATGCACCTGGCCCGAGCCGGAGATTTCCAGCCAGCGGCCTTTGTTCGGGCCCGAGGTGAACATCATGTCGATTTCCGCCGAAGGTTCGGTGAACGGGAAGAAGGACGGCCGGAAACGCAGCACCAGGTCGTCGGTCTCGAAAAACGCGCGCAGAAAATCCGTATAGACGCCCTTGAGGTCGGCGAACGAGATGTTTTCGTCGATCCACAGGCCCTCGACCTGGTGGAACATGGGCGAATGCGTGGCGTCGCTGTCTACGCGGTAGGTCCGGCCCGGGGCAATGACCTTGATGGGCGGCTTGTGGGCGCGCGCATACCGTACCTGCATGGGACTGGTGTGCGTGCGCAGCAGCAGGGGCAGTCCCTGCGCGTCCTTCATGTCGACGTAGAACGTATCTTGCATGGAGCGCGCCGGATGGTTCTCCGGGTTGTTGAGCGCGGTGAAGTTGGTCCAGTCGTTCTCCACTTCGGGACCGTCTGCTACGTCGAAGCCGATGGACCGGAAAATCTGTTCGATGCGCTCCCAGGTGCGGATGACCGGATGGATGCCGCCTATGCCGCGTCCGCGGCCGGGCAGCGTCACGTCGATGGTCTCCTCCGCCAGTCGTGCCGCGAGCTTGGCGTCGGCCAATGCCTGGCGCCGCTCGTTGAGCAGGCTCTCGATCTTGGCCTTCGCTTCGTTGATGCGGGCCCCTTCCGTGCGCTTCTGTTCGGGAGCCAGGCTCGCGAGCCCCTTGAGCAGCGCCGTCAGGGCGCCCTGCTTACCCAGAAACCGGGCTTTCTCGTTCTCGAGCGCGTTGGGATCCGACGCGGCCGCGAAGGCCTCCCCGGCTTGGCGTATCAGTTCGTCCAGATTCTGGGACATGGCGGATTCGTATCGATAAGAGGAAAAAGAGGCGCTGCAAAACCCTTCGGCGCTGGCTGCCCATCGCGGCAAGGCGGCCTAGGTTGCGGTGTGAAGTCCCGTGGGCGCCCTGCCGGCAAAAACACGAACGGGGCTTCGAAGAAGCCCCGTTCGGGTGTTGCACTCCTAGCTTACCGCCGCTTCCGGCTTACGGGCCGGACCGGCGCTCAGCGATGCGAGTTCAGGCTGCCAGGGCGTTCTTGACTTGTTGCACGATCGCGGCAAAGCCCGCCTTGTCGCGCACAGCCAGGTCGGCCAGGACCTTGCGGTCGAGGTCGATCGCCGCTTTCTTCAGGCCGGCCATGAACACGCTGTAGGACACGCCGTGCTCGCGGACGGCAGCGTTGATACGGGTGATCCACAGGGCACGGAAGGTGCGCTTCTTGGCGCGGCGGTCGCGATAGGCGTATTGGCCGGCGCGCATGACCGCTTGCTTGGCGACGCGGAATACGTTGCCGCGGCGGCCGCGATAACCCTTGGCCGCGCTGATGACTTTCTTGTGACGGGCCCGGGCGGTTACCCCACGTTTGACTCTAGGCATTTGAAAACTCCAATATCAGCGGGTTGGGTTCAGGCAAACGGCATCATTGCCCGCACGGCCTTCACATCGGCCTCGTGGACCGCGGCGGAGCCGCGCAACTGACGCTTGTTCTTGGTCGTTTTCTTGGTGAGGATGTGGCGCTTGAACGCCTGGCCCCGCTTGATGGAACCGCTACCGCGGACCTTAAAGCGCTTGGCGGCGCTTTTCTTGGTCTTCATCTTAGGCATGACTGCTTCCTGTTGCGTTTACATGCTCACGGGTGCCGGCTGCTGCTGCCGGACTTGACGACCCGCATTCACTTGTTTTACCTGTCCCGTCCCCCGGACGCGCACCGCGGCGGCGCAGCGCCGCACACGAATTTGAAAGCGTTGCCGGGAACCGGATTGCTCGCCGCCAGGACTTTCGCGCCGAGCTTCGCCAGCGTGCACGGGAACCCGTGCACATTCTGGAAAACCGTAGATTATACCGCGTTAATCCCCGGTGCCCTTGCCGGGGCTGGCGGGCTTTTTCTTCGGAGCCAGCACCATGACCATCTGGCGGCCTTCCAGCTTGGGCATGGCTTCGACCGCGCTGATCTCGCCCAGGTCGTCACGCACGCGCTCCAGGACCCGCATGCCGAGCTCCTGGTGCGCCATTTCACGCCCGCGGAACCGCAGCGTCACCTTGGCCTTATCGCCCTCTTCCAGGAAGCGGCGCAGGTTGCGCAGCTTGACCTGGTAGTCGCCCTCGTCGGTTCCAGGCCGGAACTTGACTTCCTTGACCTGGATGATTTTTTGCTTGAGCTTGGCTTCGTGCTGACGCTTTTGCTCCTGGTACTTGAACTTGCCGTAGTCCATCAAGCGGCAGACCGGAGGCTGCGCGTTCGGGGCAATTTCGACCAGGTCAACATCATGCTGCTCGGAAAGCCTAACTGCTTCGGCCAGCTTGACGATGCCAAGCTGTTCGCCGTCGACCCCAATCAGGCGCACCTCCGGTGCAGTGATTTCACCATTGATGCGATTCGGCTTGTCGGTAGCGATGTCTGAAACTCCTGAATTTGATTAAAACGGCCGCCCGCGGCGGAACTGCCCCGCCGCCAGCATGGACCATGCCCGGAACGGACGCCTGCCCTCGTTACGATTTGGCGGGCGCCTCGACATTCCGGCGTTCGGCCACGTCGGCTGCGAGCCGCGACGAGAAAGCATCGAGCGGGAGCACCCCGAGGTCGATGCCGCCGCGGGCGCGTACGGCCACCGATGCAGCTTGCCGTTCTTTTTCACCTACGACGAGGATATAGGGAACTTTTTGCAAGCTGTGCTCCCGGATTTTATAGGTGATCTTTTCGCCGCGCAAATCTGCTTCCACCCTAAACCCTTGTTTTTTCAAGGTTTGCGCCACACTCTGCGCATATTCGGCGGTGGCCTCCGAAATACTGCACACCACGGCCTGCACCGGGGCCAGCCAGGGGGGCATCGCGCCGCCAAAATGCTCGATCAGCATTCCGATGAAGCGCTCCATGGATCCGAGGATGGCACGGTGCAGCATCACCGGGGTGACGCGCTGGTCGTTTTGGTCGACGTATTCGGCGCCCAGGCGGCCGGGCATGGAGAAATCCACCTGGATGGTGCCACACTGCCAGTGGCGGCCGAGGGCGTCCTTGAGCGTGTACTCGATCTTCGGTCCGTAGAAGGCCCCGTCTCCCGGGCTGATTTCGTACTCGCAGCCGGAGCGGCGCAGGCTTTCCATCAGGGCGTGCTCGGCCTTGTCCCAGACTTCGTCCGAGCCGATGCGGTGTTCCGGGCGCGTCGCGACCTTGTAGAGGATGTCCGTAAAGCCGAAGTCGCGGTAGACACGCTGCAACTGAGATGTAAACGCTACGCATTCATCGAGGATTTGGTCCTCGGTGCAGAAAATGTGGCCGTCGTCCTGCGTAAAGCCGCGCACCCGCATCATGCCGTGCAGCGCCCCGGAAGGCTCGTTCCGGTGGCATTGGCCGAACTCCCCGTAGCGCAGCGGGAGATCCCGGTACGAGCGCAGGTTGGCCCGGAAGATCTGCACGTGCCCCGGGCAGTTCATGGGCTTGAGCGCGTAGTAGCGGTTTTCGGACTCCGTCGTGAACATGTTCTCGCGGTAGTTTTCCCAGTGCCCCGTCTTTTCCCAGAGCGACCGGTCGAGGATCTGCGGCGCCTTGACCTCTTGGTAGCCGCTCTCCCGATAAACCCCGCGCACGTATTGTTCGACCTGCTGCCAGATGGTCCAGCCCTTGGGGTGCCAGAACACCAGGCCTGGCGCCTCGTCCTGGAAATGGAACAGGTCGAGTTCGCGGCCGAGCTTGCGGTGGTCGCGCTTCTCGGCCTCCTCCAGCATCTTCAGGTAGGCATCCTGGTCTTCCTTCTTCGCCCAAGCCGTGCCGTAGATGCGCTGGAGCATTTCATTCTTGCTGTCGCCGCGCCAGTAGGCGCCGGCCACCTTCATCAGCTTGAAGACTTTGAGCTTGCCAGTGGACGGGACGTGCGGCCCGCGGCACAGGTCGACGAAGTCGCCTTCCCGGTAAAGCGTAATCTTCTCGCCGGCGGGGATCGAGGCAATGATCTCGGCCTTGTATTTCTCGCCGATCGAATTGAAGAACGCCACGGCGTCGTCGCGGTTCCACTCTTCGCGCGTCACGACTTCGTCCTTCTTGGCGAGCTCCAGCATCTTGTTTTCGATGGCCGCCAAGTCTTCCGGCGTGAAGGGGCGAGAATAGGCGAAGTCGTAGTAGAAGCCGTTCTCGATCACCGGGCCGATGGTGACCTGGGCCTCCGGATACAGCGACTTGACCGCGTAAGCCAGCAGGTGGGCCGTGGAGTGGCGGATGAGGTCCAGCCCCTCAGGGTCCTTCGCGGTGATGATGGCGAGGCTGGCATCGCGCTCGATCGTATGGCTGGTGTCGACCAGCGTGGGTTCGCTGCCTTCGTACGTGATCCGGCCGGCCAGCGCGGCCTTGGCCAGCCCGGCGCCGATGGATGCGGCGACGTCGGCCACCGTGACGGGAGCCGGAAACTCACGCTGGGAACCATCGGGCAGCGTTACCTTGATCATTGATGCGACCTCGAAAATGAAACACGGCGCGCGCCGACAAATACCGTCGCTCGCCGCGACGCGCGAAGCAGCGAGCTCGGCAACATAAAAAAACGCGGCATCGGGGCCGCGTTCTTGCATTCTGCAGGGTTCCGGGCAGGGCCCGGCGGACAGGACGATGCGATGCAGGAAACCCACGCGGCTAGCCGGCGATGTTCCCCGTGGTAGTTCGTTCGTGCAGAGAAGGAACGCGCATGCGCGATTCGTCCTTGGTTTGCTTTGGCTGCATGGATGTTGCTCACGATTTTAGCACAGCACCCCCCTGTGGGACAGGGTGGAACTGCCCGCGGGGCCGGAGGAAAAAACCGTTCAGCCGCTGCTCGAGCGCATGGGCGACCCATCCCGCGGTGCGCCCCATGGCCCATAGTGCGCCCGCACTGCCGGCCGGCAGGTCCCAGGCGGAACAGAGGGCGACCAGGCCCAGCTCGATGCGGGGCGGAACGCCGACCTCCGATTGGACGGCCTCGAGGAAGCGGAACAGCATTTCCGCGCGCCGGGTTGGGCGAGGATGCTCACGCGCCATGCGAATCAATTGTTTTGCCCGCGGATCGCCCTGGGGATACGACCCGATGCCGAAGGCCCAGGATCGCGCGCGGTCGCGCATCACTTGTGAGACCCACGCATCGAGTTGGGCGCGCGTCCGGATCCCGGCCAAGGTGTCTTCGATCCGATCGCACCCGCCCGCCAGCCCCGACCCGGAGAGCACTGCCAAGGCGGCCCCTACGCAGGCATGGAGCTCGGCGCCTACGGAGGCAGCGATGCGCGCGCTGAACGTAGGCGGAGACAGTTCGTGGTCGGCGCTCAGTATCAGCATCGCATTGACGGCCTTGACTAGTTCCGGCACGGGAGCGTGGCCAAGCGCCTCGGCCACGTGCTGCGCCAGCGGCTTGTCGCCCGTTGGCGCACGGTAGCGCCGCCGCGCCGACAGCAGGCTGCAGCAGCCGGCGAAGGCCTGCACGAGTTGCTTGGCTGCGGTGATCGGTGCGCCGTGGCGCACCTCCTCGTCTACCGACTTGCCACCTAGCGCAAGCGCCACGGCTTGGAACGCCCGGATCATGCCGGGCGCCTCGCCCAGGCCGGCCATCAGTGCACGCAGCCGGGCCGCGCTCTCCGCAGGCAGCGGCTCTGCCGGCCAAGTGCCCGGGCCGTTTGGAAGAATGCCCGTCCAGAGCAGTTCCGCCACGTTTTCGAATGCGCCGGGATACTCCACCAGTTCGGCGGCGAGCCGGCCGCGGTACCGCGGCCCGTCGGGCGTGATTTCGGTAATGCCGGTGTCGATCACCGGCTGGCCCCACTGGAGTGCACTGGCAGCCACGGCCCCGTGCCCTGCCCGGGCCAGGCTGCGGCTGCGCAGGCCCTCTATTTCGTCGCGCAAGTACAGCCGTCTTTTCCGGCCGGGTTGGGCGACGGGATGCAGCATGCCCCGGCTCACATAGGTGTAGAGCGTAGCCGCCTTGATGCCGAGGATGCGGCACGCTTCCTTGGCGTCGACGACGCCGCCGGCAGACCACGCGTCGACAATGGGATCTGATAGGTTCACGAAGACACGCCGCGGGTGAAAGAGACAATATATCGATTATGCAATCGAGATTGAATCGACGTAAATCGATCCATAAACTTTTCGCCATCCCGCATTGCCACATCGAAGAATGCCGGTTCCACGCATCCCGGCAAGGTACAGGAGACACGTCATGATCCAACGCTTCGCGGGCCGGGCGGCCTTGGCTTTACTTGTTGTAGGCGGCTTTGCCGCGCCGCTGTTCGCCCAGACCGGCCCCTCTTCTTCCCGCCCCATCACCATCGTCGTGCCGTTCCAGGCGGGCGGCGGCGCCGACACTGTGGCACGCATGCTCGCGACCAATCTCGGCCCTCACTTGAACGGCCAGCCGGTGATTGTCGACAACCGTGCAGGAGCTTCGGGCAACATCGGCGCCAACCACGTCGCACGCGCACCGGCAGACGGTCATACCCTGCTGCTGACGAACAGCACCATGACGATCAATGCGGCGCTGAACTTCACGCAGGGCTACGACGTCAAGAAAGACTTGCAACCCGTCGCGATGTTGGTTTCCTCCCCGGTAGCGGTGGGCGTGAACAGCGGCTTGCCGGCCAAGACGAGCGCAGAGCTGGTGCGGCACGTCCGGGACAATCCGGGCAAGGCCAACTACTCGTCCTGCGGCAATGGTTCACCGCAGCACTTCGCCGGCGAAGCCTTCAAGCAGTCGGCCAAGGTCGACATGGTGCACGTTCCGTACAACGGCTGCGCGCCCGCCATCAGCGATGCACTCGGCAACCAGGTACCCATTCTGTTCAGCACCATTCCCAACATGGCACCTCATGCCAAGACAGGCAAGCTGCGGCTGCTCGCGGTGGCCTCGGGCAAACGGCTGTCATTCATGCCCGAGGTACCGGCGCTGGCCGAGACGCCGGAATTCAAGAACCTGGACATCTCGGTGTGGTTCGGCCTGTTCGCGCCGGCGGCGACGCCGCCCGACGTGCGCGCCCGCATCGAGCAGGCAGTGCTGGCCACGCTCAAGGATCCAAAGCTGAAGCAGGAGTTCCAGGCGCGCTATTACGAGGTCGACGCGTTGGGGGCGGACGGCATGGGGCAACAGGTCGACAAAGATCTGGCGATGTACGGCGAGCTGGCCAAGCGTGCCGGCATCAAACTGGAGTAGCACCCTTTCCCTTTCCTATCTGAGTATCTGGAGTGCCATGTCTGCTTCGCTACCCTCTGATAGCGCCTCGCTGGCGCAGCACCTCGACGATCTAGTCGTCGCCAATCGCGTGCTTGCGAAATACGGCGTGCTCGACGGCTTCGGCCACGTCAGCATCCGCCATCCGGAACGCCCTGGGCATTTTCTGCTTGCGCGCTCGTTGGCACCTGAATTGGTCACCGCGGCCGACATCATGGAGTTCGACGAAGACTCCAATGCGGTCGGCGGCGACGCGCGCACGCCCTACCTCGAGCGCTTCATCCACGGCGAGATCTACCGGGCGCGACCGGACGTCAATGCGGTCGTCCACAGCCATTCTCCGTCCGTCATCCCGTTCGCGGGCTCTTCGGTGCGCCTGCGGCCCATCTACCACATGGCCGGTTTCCTGTCGGGCGGTGCGCCCGTATTCGACATACGCTGCTGCTTCGGGGCGACAGACCTGCTGGTGCGATGCCGCGAGCACGGCGAAGCACTTGCCAAGACGCTCGGGGCGCAGAACGTTGCTCTTATGCGCGGCCACGGTTTCGTGGCGGTTGGGAGCGACGTGCGCATCGCCGTTTACCGGGCGATGTACACCGAGACCAACGCATCCTTGCAGCAAAAGGCCATAACCCTTGGGGGCGAAGTCACTTACCTGAGCGAGGAAGAGGCTGCCAAGGCCGACGACACCATGGCGGGCGTGATGTTCCGCCCATGGGAGCTGTGGAAGAAGAAAGCCATGGAGGACTGACCTGGCCCGGCAGGCCGCCGAGGCTCGTGATCGAACACTCGACGGCCTGCCGCAGCGTTGCTCAGATCGTTTGTGGGAACGGCAGGTTACGCAGGCGCTTGCCGGTCAGTTTGGCCACCGCGTTGGCCACCGCGGGCGCCACGGGCGGCAAGCCCACCTCGCCGATGCCGCCGGGCGGATTGTCGGTCGGCGTCAGTTTCACCTCGACCACGGGGGCCAGGTTCGCGCGCAAGAGCGGGTACATGTGCAGGTTTTGTTGTTGCACTTGACCGCCCTTGTAGACCAGGCGTTCTCCGAGTGCGGCGGACAGCCCGAAGATCGCGGCGCCTTCAATCTGCGCCTTGATGTTGGCGGGACTGATGGCATGACCGCAATCGACCGCGGCCCAAAGGTGATGAACCGCCGGCCGGCCGTTTTCGACAGAGACTTCGGCAACCAGCGCGATGAACGAGCTCCACGTGTCGGAGAATGCCAGGCCCTGCGCCCGGCCTGGCTTGACGGGCTTGCCCCAGCCCGCCATGGCCGCCACCTCGCGCAGCACCGCCTGGGCGCGCGGGGCATGCGCGGTCATGTCCAGCCGGTACTGGAGCGGATCCTTGCCTACCGAGGCGGCAATTTCGTCGATCATGGTCTCGATCGCGAACTTGGTATAGCCGGCCCCTACCGCTCGCCAAAAGCTCACGTCTACGCCCCGCTGTTCGCGGCAATGCTCGATGAGCTGGTCGGTGATCTGATAGACGCAGTCTGATCCTTCCATGACGGGAGAGTCTTTCCCGCCTGTCTTTTCGTAGATGGCGGGGGCCGTGCGGGCGGTGATGCTTTCGGATACGAGCCTGTGGCGCCATCCGACGATACGCCCTTGGGCGTCGATGCCCGCGACCAGGTGTTGTGCCGTCATGGGGCGTGGACGGGATCGCAGGAAGTCGTCCTCTCGGGTCCAGATCACCTGGATCGGTACGCCGGGCATGGCCTTGGCAAGCAGCGCGGCTTCGAGGCTGTAGTCCGCCTCGGCTCGACGGCCATACCCCCCACCGAGCAGCGTGATGTTGACCTTGATGTTTTCAGGCTTGAATCCCGCGCCGGCAGACACAACGCCGATGACGCCCGAGGGAGATTGTGACGGCACCCAGATCTCGATCTTGTCACCATCGGCCCGCGCCGTGCAGTTCATGGGTTCCAGCGTGGTCTGCGCTACGTGCTCGGAGGTGTAGGTGGCGCGGAGTACGCGCGTGGCGCCGGCCAGTTTCTGCGCCGCATCCCCCTGTTTGTGCCAGACCGCGCCGGCATCGTCGAGCCGTTCCGCGCGGGCGACGAATTGCTTGAGGGCCGCTTCGCTGTCGTACGACCTCGCTTTGGACTCCGTGCTCCAAGTGACCTTGAGCAAATCCCGCGCCTTGCGGGCCGTGAAAAACGAATCGGCCACCACGCCTACGCCATGGGGCAGGCGCACGACTTTCTTGACGCCCGGTACGGCTAGCGCTTCGGCGTCGGAGACCGTGAGGGGTTTCTCACCCTGCACCGGCGCGTGCAGGATGGCAGCCCAGAGCATGCCGGGCAAGCGGACGTCGATTCCAAATTGTGCCGTGCCGTTGGACTTTGCCGGTACTTCCACGCGCGGCAGGTCTTTGCCGATGAGGGTGAACGCCGACATGGGCTTGAGCATGCCCTTGTCCACCTTCGGCAGCTCGGCCGGCGCCTGCGCGCTTTGGGCCAGCTCCCCATAAGTCATGCGCCGGCCGCTCGGTGGGTGGATGAGCGTGCTGCGCTCGGTGCGGACCTCCGAGGCCGGCACGCCCCATTTCGCCGCAGCCGCTTGGACCAGGACTAGCTTGCCCTGCAATCCCGCCAGGCGCAGCGTTTCGTAATAACCTTTGACCGTGCGTGAGGATCCGGTCACCATGGCTCCCCCGAAGCCCGGGTTGCCGAACCGCTTGGGGTCGCCGGGCGCTTGTTCGACGCGCACTTTGCTCCAGTCCAAGTCCATTTCTTCCGCGATGATCACGGGAATGGAGGTCATCGTGCCCTGCCCCATTTCCGAGGCAGGAGAGTAGATGACGGCCGTGTTGTCGGCGGCGAGGTTCACCCAGGCAATGGGACTGAACGGCGCGTTCGCCGCATGCGCCCCGGGTAGCAGCCACGCGGTGTCGCCGCGGGAGGCTGCCCAGCCTCCCATCACGACTCCCAGGGTAGCCGCGCCCGAGCCGACGAGGAACGCGCGGCGGGATAGTGTTTTCGTCTCCATGTCTGCCCTCCTAGCCCAGCGATTTCCGAGCGTTGACCACCGCATCGGCGATGCGGTTGTAGGTGCCGCACCGGCAAAGGTTTCCGGCCATGCGTTCGAGCACCTGCTCGCGCGAGAGCGTCTTGTCCGGCCCCGTTACCAGGCTGGCGGCGGTCATCAGCTGGCCGGACTGGCAGTAGCCGCATTGCGGCACCTGGTGTTCGACCCAAGCCTGGCTCAGGGCCTGGCCGGCTTTCGTCTCCATGAGTCCCTCGATGGTGGTCACGGATGCGCCCGTGACGGCGCTCATCGGCAAAATGCAGGAGCGCATCGGTTGCCCGTTGAGGTGCACCGTACAGGCACCGCACTGCGCCATGCCGCATCCGAACTTCGTCCCGGTGAGCTGGAAGTTCTCCCGCAATACCCAGAGCAAAGGCTTGTCGTCGGTGGCATCGATCGACACCTGCTTTCCATTGAGCTTGAACTCGATCACTGGATGTCTCCTTCGTGTGCGCCGCGCCTGCGAACGGGATGACCGCATGGGCGGTGAGGATGATGCTAGCGCACGCGTGACGCAAAATCCACGCGCACCGGGGATTTTTCCCTGCGGGGCCAGGCACGCGTTGAGACGCGCGGTGCCTCACATTGAACAGCCCGGAGGTTGAGCGCCTGGCGCGCGCTGCCTAGCATGAGCCCATGCCGCGACGACCCGTCGCGAGAAGCCTGAGAACTCAAAAGGAAACTGTGTGACCGTAGCGTTCGATTATTCTTTGTCCTCCGATACGCGGGTGCTGATCACCGGCGGTACTTCCGGCATAGGCCGCGCCGTCGCCGCGGCGTTTGCGGCGCGCGGCGCGCGCGTCACGGCCACCGGTGCGACGCTGCATGAAGTCGAAAGTGCGCAAAGAGAGCCGGGTTTGGAGCGGGTGGAATGCGCCGTCCTGGACGTGCGCGATGGGCAGGCCGTGCGAGATTTCGCGTCCTGCTTCCAGGAGCTCGACGTGCTCGTCAATTGCGCCGGCATTATCCGGCGTGGCGCCGAACTCGTCGATCCGGCGGTATTCGTCGACGTCGTGGATACGAACTTGAACGGCACCATGCGCATGTGTGCCGCGTTGCGTCCTGCACTGGCCACCCGCCGGGGCGCGATCGTCAACACCACGTCCATCCTGAGCGTTTTCGGTGGCGCCCAGGTGCCGGGTTATTCGGCTTCCAAGGGGGGCGTGGCGCAACTGACCAAATCGCTGGCCATTGCGTACGCCGCCGACGGCATCCGGGTCAATGCCATCGCCCCGGGGTTCGTGGAAACGCCCATGGTCCGCGACATGACGGCGAACCCAGCGCGCTACCGGGCGATCGAGGCGAGAACCCCGCTCGGGCGCTGGGGGCAGCCGGAAGACATGGTGGGGCCGGTAATGTTCCTTGCGTCGCCAGCCGCCGCCTTCGTCACGGGTGTCGTGCTACCCGTGGACGGCGGCTACTTGGTCATGTCCAGCGACGCCGCGGGGTGAGCCAGGCGGCGCTCCCCTGCTTACTCCGCTTGGATGGCAAACTCCTTTACCCGCTGCGAGAAACTGCGCCAGTCCGCCTCGACAACCGATTGAAGGCGGGCCGGCGCGCCGCCCTGGGGTTCAATGCCCAGGCCGCGCAGCCTTTCCGCGACCTCCGGCATGCGCAACACTTCATTCACATGGTGATTCAGGCTGCTGAGGACGTCAGCGGGCAGGCCTTTCGGTCCGAACAGGCCGTACCAGGGCACGATGTCCACGTTCTTGTAGCCGAGTTCGGCAAAGGTTGGGACCTCGGGCAGCGTGGGCCAGCGGGTTTCGCCCGAAACCGCCAGTGGTCGCAGCTTGCCGGAGGGAAGCTGCTGGGCGACGGCGCCTGGCGACAACCAGGCGACCGTGACTTGGCCACACACGAGATCGACCAGCGCCGGCGCGACGCCGCGGTATGGAATGTGGCGGATCTGCACGCCCGCGTCATGATTCAGCACTTCGGCTGCCACGTGCATGGGCGATCCCATGCCCGGGCTGGCATAGCTTACGTTCTGGTCCTTGCGGGCGAGCTCGATGAGCTGCTTGAGATTCTGCGGCCCGTCGCCTGCACGGCTGAGCAGCAGCAAAGGATTGATGCCCAGCTTAACGACGGGCGTAAAGTCCTTGCTCGGATCGTAGCTGACGCCGGGCCCGAGCTTGAGCACCAAGGGCGTGATCGCCATGGTCTGCGGCGCCACCAGCAGCGTGTAGCCATCGGGCGCGGCGCGCATCACGGTGGCTGCGCCGATCGCGCCGCTGGCGCCCGGCCGGTTGTCGACCACGACGCGCTGCCCTGTCCGGGCAGTGAGTTTTTCGGCCAGGATGCGGGCCAGTACGTCCGTGTCGCCTCCGGCCGGATAGGCGACGACGATCGTGACGGCCTTGGACGGAAACGACTGCGTTTGCGCCTGGGCGCCAACGGCAGGCAGTATGGCGGCGACGGCCGCGGTCAAGAATCGAGAGAAACGCAATGTCATGAAGCTTCCTTGATGCGCCAAACCGGGCGCGTGCCCGCATTCTTCTGCTGTAATGGCGCGCCAACAACAACTCAGGCGATCGAACAAAGGCACCGAGCGTCTCAACTTGCTCGGCGCCGAAGCAAAGGTGCTCTGCGTGGATGCTTTGAGCGAAGTTCTTTCTATTTGCCGCTGTGAACGGGCGGTCACCGCCCGCTTCACGCTGTCCGAACCCTGGGCGTTGCAGTCCAAGGGGGTCAGCGGCGCCATGATCCGCATGGTCACGGGCAAGCCATACTGGATGCAGGTCGAAGATGCCCCGCCTTTCCCTCGTGCAGCCCGACGACCTGGTGATGCTCCCGCACGGCAGCGCCCACGTCATGTCGTCCGACCCGGGCGTGCCGCCGACGCCGTTCAGTGAATTGATCGCACGCTACCGCGGCGGCCCGGAAGAAGACACGCCCTTCGTCATGACCTGGGGCGGAGGTGGCGGCACCTCGACCATGTTCTCCACCTTGGCTTGGTTTTCGGCCTATTGCCGCAGTACGGTCATGGCCATCCTGCCGCGCTGCATACACCTGCGGGCCAGTGAATTGAGCGTAGGCGGCGGGCTAGCAGGCGCCATGCACCTGCTGGTGGACGAATCGTTGGCGCGGCGCAGCGGCTGGAAGCTCGCCGCCGCACGCTTGGCCGACCTGCTCCTCGTGCACATCCTGCGCGAGCACCTGGAGGGCGAACACCCGCGCCAGGCCAATTGGCTGCGCGGACTCACGCATAAATCGGTGGCGAGCGCCATCGCGCTCATGCATCGCGAGCCCGCACGCGATTGGACGCTGGCGGAACTGGCCGAGGCCGTCCACATGTCGCGTTCCCGCTTTAGCGCCTTGTTCGCGAGCCTGGTCGGGCTGACGCCGATGGAATACCTGTTCCGGCACCGGATGTCGGTGGCGGCCGGCTTGCTCGAAGAACGTAGGATGCCGTTGATCGAGGTGGCCGAGCACGTGGGCTATACCTCGGAAAAGGCGTTTTCGCGCGCGTTTGCGCGATGGGCGGGGTATTCGCCCGCACGGCACGCGCAACGGGTAAGCCGCCTGGTATCGTAACGAGCACGCCGCGCGTCCTTGCAGATCGCCGGCCTTGCCAGCCCTACCCGGGAAGAGATTCACCGCACCTACGTATGTTCTCTTTTCAGCAACAAATGGTTCGAAATAAGCTTCTTTTTAGCAATGAACCTGCATGGTAGATTCCTCGCGTTCCTTGACGCAGGAGTCCTCCATGCCTTTGGTTTCCGGCAGTCTCTCCCGCACGCTCGCCGCGCTTGTCGCGTGCTTCGCGTTGTCCACCGCGGCCGCGGCCCCCGCCAATCCCCTCAAGAAAGTCTCTATCGCCGTGGGCACTCAAGTGCTCAACGTGGCCTACCCGTGGCTCATGTTGCCGCTAGCCAAGGGCTATTGGCGCGAAGAAGGCTACGACGTGGAAGTCATCGGTGTGTCGGGCTCCGCCCAGGGGCTACAGCAGCTCGCGACGGGCACCATCCAGTTCGCCCAGCTCAATTCCACCGGCCTGATCCAGGCCAACACCGACGCCAACCTTCCGGTGCGGGGCATCCTGGGCACCGGCGTGATCGACTGGGGTGTCGCAGTCTTGGAAGACAGTCCCATCCAATCGATCTCGGAGTTCAAGGGCAAGCGGATCGGCATCGTCAGCCTTGCCACCGGCGGCTATCCGCTGCTCAAAGGCTATCTGCGCAACAGCGGGCTGAATCCCGACAGCGACGTGCAAATCATTGCCGTCGGCGCGGGTGCTCCGGCCTTGGATGCGCTAAAGAGCAACCGCGTCCAGGGCCTGATGTTCTGGCAGTCAGCCCTGACCGGCTTCGAAAACGCGGGCGCCAAGCTGCGCGTGTTCCGCTCGCCGGATTGGCGCTCCATGCCGGACTTCACGCTGGGTACCTTGCAGAAGACCATTGATTCGGATCCTGCCATGGTCGAAGCTATCGCGCGCGGTTCGGCCAAGGCGTGGCTGTTCGCCATGACGAACCCCGATTGCGCGCGCAGGGTCCATTGGGCGGCCTTCCCCAACTCCAAGCCCACGGGCGCCGATGAAGCCACGCTCGCCAAGTGGGACTTGGCTTTGCTCAATGCCCAGCTCGACACCATGCGGGATGCACACCACATGAACGGGGGCAAGTTTATCGGCGCGATGGATCCTGCAGCCTACGGGCGGTTCCAGGACTTCATGTTCCGGGAAAAGCTGATCAAGCGTACGCTGCCCCCCGAGGCCTTCCTCATCGACAAGCCCGGGTTCATCGAGGCTGTCAACGGCTTCGAGCATGAAGCGATCATCGCCGATGCCAAGGCCTGCCGTGGAGTTTGAAGTGTCGCCCGCCGTGGCGCATTACGTGGCAGGTTTGCCCAAGGCGGAATTGCACATCCACATCGAGGGTTCAATCGAGCCGGATTGGATGATCGAGCTGGCTGCCCGCAACGCCGTTCCGCTGCGCTGGAAAACCGTGGAAGAAGTGCGGCGGGCGTATCGGTTCCAGAACTTGCAATCCTTCCTGAATCTCTATTACGACGGCTGCCGGGTCCTGGTGACGGAGCGCGACTTCCATGATGTCACCCGGGCCTACCTGCGGCGCGCGCATGCCGATGGCGTGCGTCACGCCGAGATGTTCATTGGTCCGCAGGCCCACACCCGGCGCGGCGTCGCGTTGGCGACTGTGCTCGAAGGGGTACTCGCCGCAATGGATGCGGCGCAGCGGGAAGACGGCATCTCCAGTGGCCTGCTCCTCGGCGCGCAGCGGCACTTGCCCGAGGAGGATGCGCTGGCGATGCTGGAGGCGTCCGAGCCCTGGCACGATCGCATCCTCGGCTTCGGCCTGGGCGGCGCCGAGGTAGGCAATCCGCCTTCGAAGTTCGCGCGGTTTTTTGCCGCCTGCCGCGAGCGGGGATTCCGTGTCACGGCGCACGCTGGCGAGGAAGGTCCAGCCGTATACGTACGTGAAGCGGTGGAGCTATTGCAAGTGGATCGCATTGACCACGGCAACAATTGCCTCGACGACGCCTCTCTGGTGCAAGACCTCGTCGCGCGCGGAACGCCCCTGACGGTCTGCCCGCTCTCCAACCTGCGGCTGTGCCTCGTCGAAAGCATGGCGCGCCACCCGCTCGTCGCGATGCTGCGCGTGGGATTGAACGTGACGGTGAACTCCGACGACCCATCGTACTTCGGGGGATACGTGAACGCGAACTACCTCGCCTGCCACCAGGCGCTGGGCCTGGACATCGACGCCCTGACGCTGCTTGCCCGCAACAGCATCTGCGCGTCTTTTGTCTCGCCGGCACGGAAGACGGCGCTGTTGGCAGAGATCGACGCATGGCGCTCGGCCGCGGCTCCGGCATGATTTCCATCACGGCGCTCCGGTATTTCGCCGAGGTGGCGCGCAGCGGTTCGTTCCGTGCGGCGGCCGACGCCATGTACATTGCACCTTCGGCCATCAGCCGGCAGATCGCGGCCCTGGAGGAAGACTTGGGGGCACCGCTGTTCGAGCGCGGCCCGGGCCGCACCGCGCTGCGCCTGACGGCGGCGGGCGAGCTGCTGATGCGGTTCGTGCAGACCCTCGATACCGAAATGGACCGCGTGCGCTCCGACATCGAGGGACTCAAGCAATTGCGGCGGGGCCAAATCCGGTTCGGCGCGCCCGAGACCTTCGCGCGGGATTTCATTCCCGAGTTCCTGGCGAGCTTCAACCAGCGGTATCCCGGCGTGACTTACCAGGTCCACCTCCACGGCACCCCGCGGTTGGTGGAGATGGTGGCCAACGATGAGCTGGAAGCCTCTCTCGCCTTCAACCCGCCGCCCATTTCCGACGTCCAGCATATCTACGAGCGCATGCTGCCCACTCGCGTCTTGGTGAGCGCCGGACATCCGCTCTATGAGCGTGAATCGATCCGGCTGTCGGACTGCGTCGAGTACGGATTGGCCCTGCCGGACGCCAGCATCGGCGCCAAGCGCGATTACGACGAGATGTTCGCCAAGGCCAAGATCCGGCCCCGTGCCGTTCTGGTCTCCAATTCTTACGAGCTGTTGCGTAGCGTGGCCGTTGCCGGGCTCGGCATCGCGCTTGTGAACGAGGAGCTGACGTACCAGAGAGAAGCTCCGCGCGGCTATCGCTACGTGCCGTTCAAAGATTCCCGCGTCAAGGCCCAGCGGCTGACCGTGTGCGTGCGCAGGGGCCGGAACCTGCCGAGCGCAACCCTGGTGTTCATCGACCAGCTCATCGAGACTTTGAAAGAACTGGAGCAAGCGTGACCGCGGCCTTCTCTTTTTCCTCCATCGACAAGACGTTTTCGAGCAAAGACGGTGGCGAGGTCATCGCGCTCCAAAACGTCGACTTCGACGTGCGCCAGGGCGAATTCGTGACCGTCGTCGGCCCCAGTGGCTGCGGCAAGAGCACCCTGCTGCGCATTCTTGCCGGGCTCGAGGTACCGACCTCCGGAACCGTGTCAATGGGTGGCGTGCCGTTGTCCGGCCCCAGCCGCGACATCGGCGTGGTGTTCCAGGTGCCGGTACTGCTGCCTTGGCGGACGGTGTTGCAGAACGTGCTCGTGCCCGCGCAGATCCAACGGCGGGACATGGCTGCCGCCACGGCCAAGGCCCAGGAATATCTCGACATGGTCGGCCTCGCCGGCTTCGCAACCAAATATCCCGGCGAACTGTCCGGCGGCATGCAGCAGCGGGTCGGCATCGCCCGCGCGCTGGTCAACGAGCCCAAAGTGCTGTTGATGGACGAACCGTTCGGGGCGCTGGACGCTATGACGCGCGAAAGCATGAACGTCGAGTTATTGCGCATCAAGGAGCGTAGCGGGACGACCATCATGCTCGTCACCCACAGCATTCCGGAAGCGGTGTTCCTGGGCGACCGAGTTGTGGTCATGTCGCCCCGGCCTGGCCGGGTGACGAAGATCGTGGAAGTGGACCTGCCCAAGCCGCGCCCGCTCAGCATCATCAACTCGGACGCTTTCGGCGCGTACGTATCCGACATCCGCGCCAACCTGCAAGCTGTCGGCGGATTGGATTGACCCATGGCAAACCTCGTTTTTTACTCCCAGACACCGAATGGGCGGCGCATCCTGGTCGCCGCCTTCTTCGTCCTCGTCATGCTGGCGTGGCACCTCGGGCTGCGCGCATTCGACGTCTCGCCGCTAGTATTCCCAGGGCCCGTCGAGGTCGGGAAATCGCTCTGCGACGGTTTTGCCTCCGGCGAATATTGGCTCCATTTGGGCGTAACACTCTACGAGATCCTCATCGGATTCGCGATCGGCGCGGCGGCAGGTTTCTTGCTCGGAGCGGCGATCGGGCAGTCAGCCGTGCTCGAAGCCGTGCTTTATCCCTATGTGGTTGCCTTCCAAGCCATGCCCAAGGTGGCCGTCGCACCGCTGTTCGTGGTGTGGTTCGGTTTTGGCGCGACCTCCAAGATAGTGATCACCGCCACCATTGTGTTCTTCCCCGTGCTGGCAAACACCATCGTCGGATTGCGCTCAGCCCCGCGCGACCAGATCGACCTGATGATGGCGTTCACGGCGTCCCGCTGGCAGGTGTTCCGCATAGTGCGGCTGCCGCAGTCCCTGCCCTATGTATTCGTCGGCCTGGACATTGGCATCGTGCTGGCCGTCATCGGCGCCATCGTGGGCGAGTTCGTCGGTTCGCAATCCGGCCTGGGTTATCTCATCCTGCAGCGGAATTTTTCGCTCGACACGGCGGGCGTCTTCGCCATCCTGGTGATTCTTTCGCTCATCGGCATTGGCCTGCACATCGTGATGAAGACCATCGCGCGCAAGGTGATTTTCTGGGTGGACTCCTTCGCCGACATCACCGGCGCCTGAGTCCACGCCGTGCTTCCCCATTTCGACGCCTCGACAAGGCCGGATGCCTACCTTCATCGACGGGAGCCCATCATGCTTCAAGCACCACGAAGTGCCTCACCTTCGGAAGTCCCCACCCTCGACCTGTCCTCGTGGCTGGCCGGCGGCACGCCTGACGCGCTGGTCGAGCAGCTGCGCGCGGCCTGCCTGGGGACCGGCTTTTTCTATGTGGCCGGGCACGGCGTGCCCGAGCAGGTGGTCGCCGACGTCTTCGACGCGACGCGCCGCTACTTCGCCCTGCCCGAAGCAATCCGGCTGGGCGACAAAATCGACGAGCGCTTCCGGCGCGGCTTCATGCCGTACGGCATCAACCAGCATCCTGGCTACGACCCAGACCTCAAGGAAAGCTACGAGTTTGGGATGGACCTGCCACTCACTGATCCCGACGTGGTGGCCGGGCGCCCGCTGCACGGGCCCAATCGTTGGCCGGAATGCGCCCCCTGGCTGCGGCCGGCGGCAGAGGCGTATTTCAACCATACGCTGCGCCTCGGCAAGGATTTGCTGCGGTTGCTGGCGCTCGCGCTGGAGCAGGAAGAAGGCTTTTTCCTGCAGTGGTGCAAGAAACCGATGGTCCAGAGTCGGCTCTTCCACTACCCGCCGCAAGTGCCCGACGCGGAGAAAGCCCTTGGCGTGGCACCGCACACTGACTACGGTATGGTGACCATCCTGGCCCAGGACCCCATTGGTGGCTTGGAGCTGATGAAGCGGGACGGCGAGTGGATTTCCGCGCCGTACATCGATGGCACCTTCGTCATCAACCTGGGCGACATGGTAAAGGTGTGGACGAACGATCGCTTTACCTCCAACTTGCATCGCGTGGTGAATCGCACCGGCCAGGAGCGTTACTCCATCCCCACCTTCTTCAACCTGGACTATGACGCGCCAGTACACTGCCTGCCTAACTTCCAGTCGGAGGTGAATCCGCCGAAGTATCCGCCGATCAAGTCCGGCGACTACCTAGTCAAGCGCTTCCGCGAGGTGCAAAAGTACAAGGCTTGATGCAGGGGCCGCGGAATCTCGCGGCGGACGCCTTCACGAGAGAAAAGCTTGGCGTACCCGCCCCATGCGCCTCCGCGGGAATCGCATGGCGCACGCTGTGCTCCGGGCGTTCGGGCAAGCAAAAAGGCCCGGCACAAAATTTCGTGCCGGGCCCCGGGAATTTGGTAGGCGCGATTGGATTCGAACCAACGACCCCCACCATGTCAAGGTGGTGCTCTAACCAACTGAGCTACGCGCCTGCTGTGTAAGCAGCGAAGAATTGAATTCTATATTGGATTTTCCGTGAGTGTCAAATGATGCGCTCACATCAATCGCCGGCGTAGATATCTTCGTAGAGAAAGGTGTCCGGGCGCCGAGCGAGCAAAGTCACGACAGTTGCGGCGATGCCCTCCTTGCGCCCGAGGAAACCGAGGGATTCGTTGGTCTTGGCCTTGATGTTGACGCAGGCGACCGGAACGCCGAGGTCGGCGGCGATGTTTTCTGCCATCGCGGCGGCGTGCGGGCCTATCTTGGGCGCTTGCGCATGCACCGTCGCATCGATGTTGATCGCCATCCATCCTGCTTCGGCCACGCGCTGCACGGCCGTGCGCAGCAACACGCGACTGTTCGCACCGGCGTAAGCCGGATCGGTGTCCGGAAAGTGGCGGCCGATGTCGCCCAAGCCTGCCGCGCCCAACAGGGCGTCGGTGACGGCGTGGAGCAGCACGTCGGCGTCGGAATGTCCCAGCAGGCCGTGGCTGTGGGGAATGCGTACGCCACCGATGATGAGCGGCCGGCCTTCGACCAGTGCATGGACGTCGTAGCCTTGCCCGATGCGATAGGGGTAGGCGGCGGGATCGATGGGTTTGTCTTTCGTCATGTGCGATCCAGGAATTTTTCCATCAAGGCGAAATCCTCCGGCCAGGTCACCTTGAAGTTCGATAGCGTACCGGGCACCAGGCACGGCGCGAGCCCCAAGGCCTCCACGGCGCTTGCTTCGTCGGTCACCGGCAGCTGGCGGATTTCGGCGTGAGCCAAGGCCTTGCGCAGCAGGCCCGCACGAAACATTTGGGGCGTTTGCGCCTGCCACAGCCCGTCGCGGGCAACGGTGCGCCCCACCCGGGGAGGATCGTCGCCGCCCTGGGCCTTGATGGTATCGGCCACGGGCAGGGCAAGCAGGCCGCCCACTTCGTCGTGCAGGCAGGCGTCGATCAGCGCGCGCAAGGTGATGGCCGGCAAGCCGGGGCGGGCCGCGTCGTGGACGAGGATCCAGTCGTCGGCCTGGGCTTCGCAACGTGCCAAGGCGTTGGTGACCGTCTGCGCACGGGTTGCGCCGCCGCAAGGCAGGCAAGCCACGCGCGCCAGGCCGTCCAGGGCCGATTCAGCCTCGCGGTCGCCCGGCGCGACGGCAACGACCACGCGGTCGATGCGCTCCTCGGCCAAGAGCGCGCGCACTGCGTGGCGTAGCATGGGCTGGCCGGCAATCTTGCGGTATTGCTTGGGGAGGGGCGCCGACCCGTCCGGCGAAGGGCCGGCCGCGCGGGAGCCGACGCCCGCCGCGGGCACGATGGCGATCAATCGAGAGCTCGGTGTCATGGCTTCTATAATACGGAATTGCCGTCCAGGCCGCGCCGGCCCATTGGCGACGCTCTTTGCACGAGACCGATGTCCCTCCCGCCCGTTACCGCGTCTAGCTCCCTCGCCCGTCCGACCCTTGCCTTGCCTTCGGCGCTGACCCAAGCCGTCTTGGCGGCGCTCAGGCCGGGAGAGCGCTACGTCCAGCCGCGCCCGCCCGGCGCCGGAGATGCCTGGCTGCTCGCCGATCTCGCGCGCCAGGCGTCCAAGCCGCTCGCCATCCTCACCGCCGACCCCCTCGACGCCCAGCGCCTGGCCGAAGAGGTGCGCCTGTTTGCGCCGGAGCTGAGGGTCCATCAGTTTCCAGATTGGGAAACACTGCCCTACGATTCGTTCTCCCCGCACGAGGACCTCATTTCCGAGCGCCTCAAGGCCTTGCATGCGTTGATGCAGCAAGGCGTGGACGTACTGACGGTGCCCGTGACGACGGCACTCTACCGGCTCGCCCCGCCCTCGTTCCTCGCGGCCTACACGTTTTCGTTCAAGCAGGGCGATACGCTCGACGAGGCGGCGCTGCGGGCACAATTGACGCTCGCCAACTACTCCCACGTCACGCAGGTGACGGCACCAGGCGAATTCTGCATCCGGGGCGGGTTGATCGACCTATTTCCCATGGGGTCGGCCCTGCCCTATCGGCTCGATTTGTTTGACGACGTGATCGAGTCCATCCGCAGCTTCGACATCGATACCCAGCGCAGCCTGTATCCCGTCAAGGAGATCCAGCTGCTGCCGGGCCGCGAATTTCCGATGGACGAGGCCGCGCGCAACGAATTCCGGGCGCGCTTTCGCGAGCAGTTCGAAGGCGACCCTTCGCGTGCCATGCCGTACAAAGACATTGGCAACGGCATTGCATTCCCTGGCGTCGAATACTACCTGCCGTTGTTCTTCGACGAAACGGCGACTTTGTTCGACTATCTCGGCGACCAAACCATCACGGTCACCCTGGGTGACGTCGAAGACACCATCCGGCGCTTCCTGCAGGATACGACGAGCCGCTACGAGTTCCTCAAGAGCGATCGCGAACGCCCCATCCTCCCCCCTTCGCGAATTTTCCTCGATGCCGAAGGCCTGTTCGGCCAGCTCAAGCGCTTTGCCCGCCTGGCGTTGAGCAGCGATCGCCTGCATCCCGCGTTCACATCTCCGCCAGAAGTCGCCATACAGCGCAAGGCCGAGGATCCCGTGGCGCGCCTGCGCGCCCTGATCGCCCGGCCAGACCTCAAGGTGCTGTTGTGCGCGGAATCGGCGGGACGGCGCGAAACCATTTCCCAAATGCTGGCGGAGTTTGGCTTGCGTCCGGACCCGGTCGACTCCATCCAAGGATTCCTCGAGCAGCCCAGCGCTTTTGCCATCGGGATCGCCCCCCTTTCTTCGGGTTTCGGCCTGGCCGAGGCGAACCTGCTGTTCCTGACCGAAAGCGATTTATTCGCGGGCCACACGGTGCGCCGGGGCAAGCGCGGGCAGGAGCGCGCGAGCAACGTCGAGTCCATGGTGCGCGACCTGTCGGAGCTGCGCGTGGGCGACCCGGTCGTCCACGTCCAGCACGGCATCGGCCGATACCAGGGGCTGGTCAGCATGGACATCGGCGAAGGAGACATGGAATTCCTGCACCTGGAATACGCCGGCCGCAGCACGCTTTACGTGCCGGTATCCCAATTGCACGTCATCTCGCGCTATAGCGGCGCGGACCCTGACACGGCGCCGCTGCATCAGCTTGGGTCCGGCCAGTGGGAAAAAGCCCGCCGCAAGGCGGCTGCCCAAGCGCGGGACGCCGCGGCCGAGCTACTTAATCTCTATGCGCGGCGCGCCACCCGCCAGGGTTACCAGTTCAAGCTGCCCCTTGCCGATTATGAGGCTTTCGCGGAGTCTTTCGGCTTCGAGGAGACGCCAGACCAGGCAGCCGCCATCCAGGCCGTGATCGAGGACATGACCTCCGGCCGTCCCATGGACCGGCTGGTATGTGGCGACGTGGGCTTCGGCAAGACTGAAGTCGCCCTGCGCGCGGCGTTCATCGCCGTGGCCAACAACAAGCAGGTGGCGTTGTTGTGTCCCACGACGCTGCTGGCGGAACAGCACGCGCAAAATTTTGCCGATCGCTTCGCAGACTGGCCGGTCAAGGTGGTCGAGCTGTCGCGCTTCAAGTCGACGAGGGAAATCCAGGCTTCGATCGAGCAGATCAACGACGGTCGCGTCGACATCGTGATCGGCACCCACAAGCTGCTATCGGACAAGATCAAGTTCAAGAACCTGGGCTTGGTCATCATCGACGAGGAGCACCGCTTCGGCGTGCGCCAGAAGGAAGCCCTCAAGGCGCTGCGGGCCGAGGTGGACGTGCTGACCCTGACGGCTACCCCGATTCCCCGCACCCTCGGCATGTCGCTGGAGGGGATACGCGATTTCTCGGTCATTGCGACCGCGCCGCAGAAGCGCCTGGCCATCAAGACCTTCGTCCGGCGCGAGGACGGGAGCACCATACGGGAAGCGCTGCTGCGCGAGCTCAAGCGCGGGGGGCAAGTGTACTTCCTCCATAACGAGGTCGAGACCATCCACAACCGGCGCGCCATGCTCGAAGAGTTGGTGCCCGAAGCCCGCATCGCCGTTGCGCACGGCCAGATGCCTGAGCGCGAGCTGGAGCAGGTGATGAAGGCCTTTTACCAGCAGAAGTACAACGTGCTCCTGTGCACCACCATCATCGAGACGGGCATCGACGTGCCGACCGCCAACACCATCGTGCTGCACCGGGCGGACCGTTTCGGCCTGGCCCAGTTGCACCAGCTGCGGGGCCGCGTGGGCCGCTCGCACCACCAGGCTTACGCCTATTTGTTGACGCCGGGCGAAGACGCCATCACCAGCAACGCCAAGAAGCGCCTGGAAGCCATCCAGGCCATGGAAGAGCTGGGCTCGGGCTTTTACTTGGCGATGCACGACCTCGAGATCCGCGGCGTAGGCGAGATCCTGGGCGAATCGCAGTCGGGCAACATCCAGGAAGTCGGTTTCCAGATGTATACCGACATGCTCAACGAGGCGGTCAGGGCCCTGAAGAACGGCCGCGAGCCCGACCTGAACGCCCCGTTGTCGGCTACGACCGAAATCAACTTGCACGTCCCTGCCCTTCTGCCCCAGGACTACTGCGGAGACGTGCACGCTAGGCTAACCATTTACAAGCGGCTTGCCAATTGTGAAGATGCCGGCGAGATCGACGCGATCCAAGAAGAGTTGATTGACCGTTTCGGCAAGCTGCCGGATGCGGCGCGCGCCTTGATTGAAACCCACAGGCTGCGCCTGGCTGCCAAGGCCGTCGGCGTCATCAAGATCGATGCTAGCGAGCAATCGGCAGTGCTGCAATTCGAACCCAATCCTCCAATCGATCCGATGCGGGTGATCAGCCTGGTCCAGAAGAACCGCCACATGCGGCTTTTCGGACAGGACAAGCTGCGCGTCGACATCAAGGGCGTCGACCTGAAATCCCGCGTGGAGGCAGTGCGCGCCGTGTTGCGCTTCTTGGCTTGAGCGCGTTTTTTTCCGTCCAGAACATGACCCATCTCGTTATCCAGGCTCCTGACCTCTCCTCCGAGGCCGTCGAACACTTGTCCCGCCTTGCGAAGGCCAAGAAAACCATGGAACTGGCGCCTGGCGCCGTCCGCCTGGTCGAGGCCGACGGGGCGCCGGCCGTGCGCGCCGAAGTAGCCGCCTATTGCCAGCAGTCAGGCGTGGACTGGGCGTACGTCGCGCCGGGCGCTCGCCTGGCCGACTGGAAGATCCTGGCCATGGACATGGATTCCACCCTCATCAACATCGAGTGCATCGATGAGATCGCCGATATGGCCGGGCTCAACCGCAGGTGGCCGCCATCACGGAAGCTGCCATGCGCGGGGAAATCGCCGATTTCAGCGAAAGTCTCACCCGTCGCGTGGCCCTGTTGCAAGGCCTGCCCCTGGAGGCTTTGGAGCGGGTGTACGCCGAGCGGCTGCGACTGAACCCTGGCGCCGAGCGGCTGCTGGAAGTTGCCCGCGGCCTGGGGCTCAAGACCTTGCTCGTTTCCGGAGGCTTCACCTGGTTCACCGGCCGCCTGAAGCACCGCCTGCAGCTGGACGAAGCCCATGCCAACGAGCTGGAAGTGGTCGATGGCCGGCTGACCGGCAAGGTCGTGGGCGCGATCCTGGATGCCGACGGCAAGGCTGCTCACCTGCGCGAATTCGCCGGCCGGCACGGGGCGCCGCTTTCCCGCGCCATCGCCGTCGGCGACGGCGCCAACGACTTGAAAATGTTGGGGCTCGCCGGCCTGAGCGTGGCCTATCATGCCAAGCCGGTCGTGCGGGAAAAAACCACCCACGCGCTCAACGTGTGCGGGCTGGACGGCATCCTGAACTGGTTCGAAGATACCCTGGGCTGATCGATCGGCGCTTCTGCTGTAGTGTTACGCTCCAGTGGTGACTGACGGACCTTTGGCCATGTCTGCACGCCGTACTGCCAATCCTGCTGCGGAGTCTCCGCGCATACGTGATGCCGATCGCACGCGCCAGATCATCCTGGACGCCGCGACCCACGAGTTCGCGGCGCTGGGCTTGGGGGGCGCCCGCATGGACCGGATTGCCGAACGGGCCGGAGTCGACAAGCGGCTCATTTACTACTACTTCAACAATAAAGATGACCTCTTCCTCGCTGTCCTCGAGCGTGCCTATGCCGCCATACGGCGCGCCGAGCAGGCGCAGCACCTCGAAGCCCTGAATCCGGCCGATGCGGTGCGCAAGCTCGTGGAGTTCACTTGGCGCTACTACCTGGAACACCCCGAGTTCCTGTGCCTGCTCAACAGCGAAAACCTGCACCAGGCTGAGCACCTCAAGCGCTCTTCCCAAGTACGCGACATACACTCGCCCTTCGTGCAGTGGCTGGCCGACATCCTGAAGCGCGGGCAAGAAATGGGAGTGTTCCGCAAGGGCGTCGACCCCATCCAGCTTTACATCTCCATCGCCAGCATCGCGTATTTCTACCTGTCGAACAAATACACGCTGTCAGAGATTTTTGGACGCGACCTCATGTCGCCCGAAGCGTTGGATGAACGCCTGGCGCACATGATCGAGGTGATCTTGGGCTACCTGCGTCCTTGACCTTGGCCGACCCAAGGGTTATCCCCAGCCATTGTGGAAAAACTTGGGGATAGCGGGCGAATAACCTCATCATCCCTAGGCACCATGCGCCTTGGCGGTGGGATGATGAAAAAACGGGCAGCTGTCGCGGGGGCCGGGGAGGCGCTCTCGCGCGTTGCGGCCCGTCTCATTCGAACTGCAGGATCAGATTCCCATGTTCATCGGTACTGGCGACAAAGCCGGGTTCGAGCCAGACGGTGGTGTCTGGTTGTTCGAAAACGGCAGGCCCCCGGATACGCGAACCGACCGGCAGGTCCAGCCTCGCATAGCGCGGCGCGTCTAGCCAGGTCCCGTCCGCATAAACGCGTTGCGTACCCAGCGCGAGGGCAGCGCCTCCGGGAGGGGGCGCCAGCAAGCGCAAGTCAAACTTGGGCCGCACGCCGATCAGCGCATAGCGCAGGTTCAGCATGCGTACTGGGATGCCGGGCAACAAGCGACCGAACTCGGCTTGGTAGGCGAGCTCGAAGGCCGTCGCGACGGCTTGCGCATCGAGATTCTCCCGCGCGACCGGAACCGAGACCGTGTGCGTCTGCCCCTGGTAGAGCATGTCGAGGAAGATTTCTTCCCGTACCGTTTCGATGGCGACGTTCGCCGATTTCATGTGTGCGTCGCACTTGGCATGCAAGGCATCCGCCAGTTCCCGCAATTGCCCGAAATCGGCTTCGTCCAAGGATTGGTTGATGGTGCGGACGGCATCGTGGCGCAGGTCCGCCATGACACACCCCAGGGCAGACGTGACGCCCGGGTAGCGCGGCACGATTGCGGTCGCGACGCCGGTTTCGCGCATCATGGCGCACACGTGCAAGCCCCCGCCCCCTCCGAAGGGCATGTAAGCGAACTTGCGGGGGTCATGCCCTTTCTCGATGGAGACCAGGCGCAAGGCGCCGGCCATCTTGGCGTTGGCCACGGTCAGGATGGCCTCGGCCGCAGCTAGCACGTCGAGCCCCAAGGGTTCGGCCACGTAAGTCTGGATGGCTTTGTGCGCGAGCGCTACGTCCAGCTTGCCCAGCAGACCGCCTCCCAGCGGGCGCTGTGCTGCAATGCGTCCGAGCAGTACGTTCGCATCCGTGACGGTGGGATACGGGTTGCCGCGTCCATAACAAGCGGGCCCGGGGCGGCTTCCGGCGGACTCCGGCCCGACGCGCAGCATTCCGCTTGCATCGACCGCGGCGATGGATCCGCCTCCGGCACCTATGGTTTCGATCTGGATCATGGGCGTGCGCACGACCATGCCAAAGGCGATGCTGGTTTGGTCCGCCAAGGCCACGCGCCCGTCGGCCACCAGCGAGACATCGAATGAGGTCCCGCCGATGTCTCCGGTAATGACGTTGGGGTAGCCGGCCGCCTGCGCGACGGCGGCGCAGGCGATGACGCCTGCAGCCGGGCCCGAGAGCGCAGTCCTGACGGGGAGCTCGCACGCGGTTTGGCGAGACATCACGCCGCCGTTGCTTTGCACGATCATCAGTTGTCCGCCAAATCCTTGGCTGCGCAGGTCGTTCTCTAGGCGGTTCAGGTAGCCTCCGACCACAGGCTGGAGCGAAGCATTGAGGCTGGCCGTGGAAACCCGTTCGAATTCGCGGATTTCCGGCAGCACCTCAGTGGACGCGGTCACGCAAGCGTTGGGCCAGAGCGCACGGACGCGGCGCGCGGCGGCCGCTTCATTGGCTGGGTTCGCGTAACTGTTGATGAAGAAGATGCAAATCGCCTCGCAGCCCTCCGCCAGCAGGGATTGTGCGCATTGCTCCACCTGCTCGAGGTCGACTTCAGTGTGGATCGTGCCGTCGGCCAGTACGCGTTCGTCGACTTCCCGGCGCAGGTTGCGGGGGACGACTGGCACGTAGTTCCCGCGCAGTCCCCAGGTTTGGGGCCGGTCCCTCCGCCGCATCTCGAGCACATCGCCGAATCCGCGGGTCGTGATGAGGCCGGTGCGGGCGCCCTTGCGTTCGAGCAAGGCGTTGGTGCCGACAGTCGTGCCGTGGATGATCGTCCCGATCGAAGCGGCTGCGCCGTCGGCGCCAGACGCCCGCTGGATGCCGTTCATGAACCCCACGGCTTCTTCGCCCCGCGTGGAGGGAACTTTGACGATGGAAACGGACCGGTCCCCTTCGTCGAGTATGAATAAATCGGTAAACGTGCCGCCCACGTCCACGCCCACGACCCGTTTCCGACTGCTCACTGCTTGACCTCCGTGACATAACCCATCGCGATATCGTGCGCCCGGGCTTCCCTGCTGCGATCATCCGGCGGGCCGTACCCTCCCCCGCCCGGTGTTTCCAGGCGTACGCGGTCGCCCCGCGACAGCGATATGCCGAGCATCTTCGAAACCATGGGCGGCACATGCCACTCGCCGTTCACGCGATAGCTGAAGCGGTTCAGGGCGGCATTGCCGCCGCCGGCGATCCCTTTTGGGGGCGACTTGCCCCGCTCGCCAAAAATAAACGCCTGGGCGCTCTCTTCGAGTAATTCGATTTCGTAGATGGCACCCAAGCCGCCGCGGTAAGTACCGTCGCCCCCCGAGTCCGGACGCAGCGCCCATTGGGTAAAGCGCACCGGATAGGCCGCCTCCAGGATTTCCAGCGGCGGGATCGTTGCTGTCGATATCGGGGCATTGCCATGGCTGAGCCCGTCGCCGCCGGCATGCGCACCGTGTCCGCCGCCGAAGAAACTGAACATGACCCAGCGCTGTCCCTTGCGCTTGTCGTCGGTGCGCAGCCCGGTCAAGGACAGCGCGTTAATCGTGCCATAGGCCTGCGCGACGGACCGCGTCGGGTCGGCAAGCGCCGCGGCGCCGAACACCACGTCGATCATGCGCAGGATGGTTTCGGTATAACCACCCACCGGGCGCGGCCGCTGCGCCGTGATCAGCAAGCCGTCCGGCATCACGAACTCGACGGCGTCGAGGACGCCGGCATTGGCCGGCACGTCGGGGAATAAATGCTTGAGCGCGACGTAACATGCGGCTACGGCCGTGGCCCGTGAAATATTGACGGCGCCAGCGCACTGTCCCGAAGTACGGGAAAAGTCGAGCACCATGCGCTCGCCTTCTATCGTCATGTCCAGGGCGATCCGGAGCGGCTCGTCCCGTATCCCGTCATTGTCGAGATAGTCCTCGAACGCATAGCGGCCATCCGGCAGCGACGCGATGTGTGCCTGCATGAGTTTGCGTGCGCGGGCGCGCAGCGCCTGCATGGCGGCCAAGATCCGGTCTTCGCCGTAGGCATTCAGCAGCTCGTGCAAGCGGCGCTCGCCCAGTTCCAAGGCTGCCAGCTGCCCGTTCAGGTCACCCCACAGACTGTCCGGCATGCGAGTGTTGGCGCGCAGAATGGCGAGCACATCGGGATTGACGTCTCCTGCCGTCACGATGCGCACGGGCGGGATCTGGACGGCTTCCTGCCAGCATTCGGTCGCGGCGGGGTTGTAGTTGCCTGGGACGTTGCCGCCCACGTCGTGCCAATGCGCAGCCGAGGCGAGGAAGCACAGCAGGCGGCCGCCGCGGAAGAAAGGCTTGACGAGCTTGAAGTCGTTGGCGTGGGTGCCGCCTTCGTATGGATCGTTGAAAAGCCAAACCTCCCCCTCGTGCATGCCGCCGAGCGGCTGGGCCGCGGCCATGGCAGCGCGCACGGCGAAGGCCATGGCGCCCACGAACACCGGCAGGCCCGATTTCCCTTGCACGAGCGTATCTCCCGTCGAGCCATCGTAGAGGCCATGGCAGGCGTCGTGTGCTTCTGCGATGATGGGATTGAAGGCGCTTCGATAGAGCGTGGCATCCATTTCATCGGCGATTTGTTCGAGCCGCCCTTTCAAGACTGCCAGCGTAACTGGGTCTAGCTCGGTTTCTGACATGCGCGCCCTCGTGCTTTCGGTTTCTCTCGAGGAACTGTATTTATGATCTATTGTTCTGTCAATAAGACAATTCGGGCGAAGCCGGGAGCAGGCGCCGCAGCGGCATTGCGGCGGCGCATCGGATGCTTTGGGAAGAGAAGCGCCTGTGGCGTGGGCGCCCTGCCCTACGCCACCGTCCCCCACAGGTCGTAGTCGTCCGAGCGCGCGATGCGCACGGAGATGATGTCGCCGACTTTGTACCGTTTCCATGGCTTGTCGGCGGGTGCGACGTAAACCTTGCCGTCGATGTCCGGCGCATCGGCCATGGAACGCGCCACGCCACCCTCGGGCGTGACTTCGTCGACGAGGCACTTGAGTACTTTGCCGACCTTGCGGGTCAGGCGCTTGCGGGAGATGGCCTGCTGGACCTCCATGAAGCGAGCCTGTCTCTCCTGGCGCACCTCATCCGGAACGGGGTCGGGCAGTTCATTGGCTGCGGCTCCCTCCACCGGCGAATAAGCGAAGCACCCTACCCGGTCGAGCTGCGCTTCGCGCAGGAAATCCAGCATTTCTTCGAACTCGGCTTCGGTTTCCCCGGGAAAACCGGCGATGAAGGTGCTGCGTATGGTGAGGTCCGGGCAGATTTCACGCCAGGCGCGGATGCGATCCAGGTTGCGCTCGGACGAGGCCGGCCGCTTCATCAGCTTCAGGATGCGCGGGTTGGCATGCTGGAACGGCACGTCCAGGTACGGCAGCACGCGTCCGCCGTTTTCATGGACCTCGTTCATCAGCGGTATGACTTCGTCCACGTGCGGATACGGATAGACGTAATGGAGCCGCACCCACACGCCCAGCTTCGCAAGCTCGGCCACGAGTTCGGTCATGCGCGTGCGCACGGGCCGTCCGTTGACGAAACCAGTGCGGTATTTCACGTCGACGCCGTAGGCGCTGGTGTCCTGCGAGATGACGAGGATTTCCTTGACGCCCGCCTTCACCAGGTTTTCCGCCTCGCGCATCACTTCATGGATGGGGCGCGAGACGAGGTCGCCCCGCATGGACGGGATGATGCAGAAGCTGCAGCGGTGGTTGCACCCTTCCGAAATCTTCAGGTAGGCATAGTGCTTGGGCGTGAGCCGGACACCCTGCGGCGGCACGAGGTCGCTGAAAGGGTCGTGCGGTTTGGGCAGGTGCCGATGCACGGCATCCATGACTTCTTGGGTCGCATGCGGCCCGGTCACGGCAAGCACCTTGGGGTGCATTTTCTGCACGACGCTTGCGCCGTCTTCGCCCTTCTTGGCGCCCAGGCACCCGGTCACGATGACCTTGCCGTTGGCCTGCAAGGCTTCACCTATCGTATCCAGGCTCTCCTTGACGGCATCGTCGATGAAGCCACAAGTGTTGACGATAACCAGGTCGGCTTCTTCGTACGTACGGGACGTCTCGTAGCCTTCGGCGCGAAGCTGGGTAAGGATTTGTTCCGAGTCGGAAGCGGCCTTCGGGCATCCCAGGCTTGCGAAAGCGATACGCGGGACTTGGGCGTTCATGCCACTGGCCTCCGGACCCGCCTCGGCGTGGCCGGGCGGAAAGAACAGGCCGCCGGAAGACGGCCGGACGACAATGCAGCAGCCGCCCGCGACGGGGCGGCAAACGACGGACAGGATGACATGGAAGGCATCGGACGACCCGCGGCGCAGCGCCTGCGGACGAAATATGGGGAATCCTGGGATTTTACCGGGTTCCGCGAGGGCTGCCGGCGCCGACGCTTATTTGCGTTCGTCTTCCTTGGGCGCGGGAGCGAACGGAAAGGAGGTGAACATCGAGCGAGCCTGGTTCTGCATCTGGTCTTGCATTTGCACGAACAGGTTCTTGCTCTGTTCGATGTAGTTGCTCATCATGCTCTGGATCATGGGTGTCTGGACGTTCATGAACTGCGCCCAGGCTTCCGGACCGAACTGGCCGCCATACAGGCTCTTGGATTGCTCGCCCAGCTTGTTCTGGATTTCCATGAAGGCCTGGATGTTCTTTTCCAGGTACGAACCCATGATGCCCTGCATCGCATGTCCGTAGAAACGGATGATTTGCGCCAACATGTTGGACGTGAACATGGGCACGCCGGCCGTTTCCTCCTCCAGGATGATCTGCAGCAGGATGCTTCGGGTGAGATCTTCGCCGGACTTGGCATCGACCACCTGGAACGCCTCGTTGTCGAGCACGAGCTGCTTGACGTCGGCCAGCGTGATGTAGGTACTGGTCTGCGTATCGTATAACCGGCGATTGGGATACTTTTTTATCAACCTCAACGCGTTGCCGGCTCCGGCTTGCTGCGCCATGCTTGCCCCCAACTTTTATGTTGTGTGAAACGGGCGCGGCCTGCCGGCCGCGCTTGTCGTCAAGTGTAGTTCAACGCAGCGCGAAACGCTGCTGGCGGGATACGGGCTTACCCCATGTGGAGGCCGCCGTTGAGGGAAAAATCCGCCCCCGTCGCAAACCCGGCATCGTCCGAGGCGAGCCAGGCGACGATGGAGGCGATTTCTTCGGGCGTGCCGAGGCGCTTGACCGGAATGGTATCGATGATGGATTGCAGGACGTCGGGCCGGACGGCGCGGACCATGTCGGTGGCGATATAACCCGGCGAGACCGTGTTGACCGTAACGCCCTTGGATGCCACTTCTTGCGCCAATGCCATCGTAAACCCGTGGATGCCGGCCTTGGCCGTGGAATAGTTGGTCTGCCCGAACTGCCCTTTCTGCCCGTTGACCGAGCTGATGTTGATGATGCGGCCCCAGCCGCGCTCGATCATGTCGCCGATGACCTGCTTGGTGACGTTGAACAGGCTGTTGAGATTGGTGTCGATGACCGCCCGCCAGTCCTCCAGCGACATTTTCCGGAACAACCCGTCGCGGGTGATGCCGGCGTTGTTGACCAGGACGTCGATGGGGCCGAGCTCGGCGCGAACTTTGCTGAAGGCAGCGACGGTGGAGTCCCAATCGGCGACGTTGCCCACCGAAGCATGGAAGGTGTATCCCAGCGCCGCCTGCTCATCCAGCCACTGCTGGTAGTTCCGGTTAGGGCCGCAACCGGCGACCACGGTGAACCCCGCCTTTGCCAAGCGCTGGCATATGACGGTGCCGATACCGCCCATGCCTCCCGTCACGTAGGCAATCTTTCCGTTCATCTCGCCTCCTTGATCGCGAGCCCAGTCGCCCGCCGATAGCCATCGATAACCATTCGCCCGGCCCTCATACGGCCCGCACTTTCACATACCTGCCCGGTGCGGCCTCGAGGACCGGATGCCGTTTGCCGCCTAGCGCCTTCTTCGCCTTGACCAGCGGTCCGCTTTGCTCGCGTATCCATGTGGCCCAGTCGTTCCACCAACTGCCGGGGGCCTCCCGTGCCGATTCGATCCATTCCCTAGGATCGCCCGGCAGCAGGCCGTCTTCGCGCACCCAGTAGCTGCGGCGGTTGCGTGATGCCGGGTTGATGACGCCGGCGATGTGCCCCGACGCACCCAATACGAATCGCGAGGCCCCGGGCAGCAGGCGGGTGGAGGCATACGCGGAGGTCCAGGGCACGATGTGGTCCTCGCGCGAACCGAAGATGTAGGCCGGCATGTCGAGACGACCCAGGTCGAGCTTCACGCCGCATGTGCTCAGCTTCCCCGGCGCGCTCAGGTTGTTCTCCAGGTAGGCGTTGCGCAGGTACCAGGCGTAGAACGGCCCGGGCAGGTTCGTGCTGTCGGCGTTCCAGTAGAGAATGTCGAAGGCCGACGGCGCCTGCCCTTTCAGGTAGTTGTTGACGACGTAGTTCCAGACGAGGTCGTTCGGGCGCAGGAATGCGAACGTGGTCGCGAGCTCGCGCGCGGCAAGCACGCCGCCCCGGGCGAACTGCTGCTCGCGCAGCCGCACGTGGGCCTCGTCGATGAACACGTCCAGGACGCCCGTATCCGAAAAATCCAGCAGCGTCGTCAAGAGGGTTAGCGAGGCGACCGGATCCTCCCCGCGCGCCTTTGCGACGGCCAGGGCCGACGCGAGCAAGGTGCCACCCACGCAGAAGCCGAGGGCGTTGACCTGCCCGCGCCCCGCCACCGCCTGTACCGCCCGGATCGCCTCGAGCACGCCTTGCTCGAGGTAGGTGTCCCAGCCAGCAAGCAAGATGCCGTCGTCGTCAGTCGGCAGCGGATTGCGCCACGACATCATGAAGACCTGGAGTCCCTGCTCTAGGGCGAACCGGACGAAGGAGTTGTCGGGCTGGAGGTCCAGGATGTAGAACTTGTTGATGCACGGCGGCACGATGAGGAGCGGCCGGGCGTGCACGCGGTCGCAGGCAGGCTTGTACTGGATGAGCTGGAAGATGGGCGTCTCGTGCACCACCGCTCCTTCGGTGGTCGCAAGATTGCGCCCCACTTCGAAAGAGGCCTCGTCGGTGTGGGAGATGCGGCCCTTGCCCAGGTCTGCCAGCAGATTGGCGAGCCCGTGCTGCAGGCTCTCGCCACCGGATTCGACCAACCGGCGTTGGGCGTCCGGATTCAGCGCCAGGAAATTCGACGGCGCCATGGCTTCCACCCACTGCATGGTGGCAAAGCGTAGGCGGTTGAGCATTGGCACGGGCGCCTCGACGCTGTCAGCCATCCGTTGCAGCGTGCGCGCGGACAGCAGGTAGGCGTGAGCCATGAACAGGTGCGCAGGACTCGCGGACCAGGCATCGCCGCTAAACCGCTGGTCGGCAGGCGGAGCAAGCCTTCCCTGGGCGGCAGCCTGCCAGAGCTCGGTCCATTGGCGCGTGAAATCCTGCTGGATGGCCAGCAGTGCTTCGGATCGCAGGAATTGACCGCCTGGGAGGTGCGGGGCGGCCGTCTGGGCAGATGCAGGAGGCTCGGGAGTGGCCACCCCCAGTGCCTGCTGCCATGTTTCCAGCCATGCCAAGGGGTTCGTAGAATCCTGCCGGGACTGACTCACCTAGAACCACCCTGAAGTTTCGATTACGCTAGTAGTGATAGTGCATAGCGCGCCGGTGCCTGTCAAATCGCACACGTGGCTGATTACCCGTAGTGTGAGCGCGGCGTCTCTCTGCACGCATTTTCGCCCCGGTCCGCTCATGCACTTTTCCGCGCTCATCGCCATCGGCTGGCTTTACGTGACCATACTGATGTCGCTGTCCCAACCCACCGTGCTGGCTGGGCTGTCGACGCTACTGTTTTATGGGTTGCTGCCGCTCGCCATCGTGCTCTATATCGTGACGACGCCCGCACGCCGGCGCAGGCGGCGCGAGCGTGAATCGGGACGCGAGGAGCCGGCGGCAAGCCGGCAAGGCCCTGTTTCCTGAAAAGCGCCGGCTAGTCCGTGAGCCAGGCCAGGGTGGCAAAGCGCCCCGTCGTGCCTTCTTTGCGGTACGAATAGAAGCGATCGTTGTGCGCGACGGTGCACACGCCGCTGTGAACTACCGTCTCCACGCCCGCCGCGCGGAGACGCCGCTCTGCCAGCGCAGGCAGGTCGGCCAGCCATTTGGGCTTGCCTGCGTCATCGAAGGTGCCGGTCGGCACGAAAGCATCCTGCGCCGAGGCGTCGCGGGCCGAGAAGGCGGCCCTGACTTCATCGCCAACCTCGAACGCGCGCGGTCCGATGCCCGGACCTATCCACGCACGCACCTGGCTGCCGCGCACTCCCCCCATCGCCGCGACCGCGTTCTCGAGCACCCCGGCGGCCAAGCCGCGCCAGCCGGCATGCGCAACCGCCAATACGCCGGCTTCTCCGGCTACGATCACCACCGGCAGGCAGTCGGCCGTCATGATCGCCAGGACTTTGCCGGGCGTGCGGGTCACGGCAGCGTCGGCGGGCCCGGGGTAGCGTTCCCGGTCCGCATCGACCACCCGCACGCCGTGGACCTGCTCCAGCCATAACGGCGCGGAAGGCAGCAGTGTCTGCAACCGGGCGCGGTTCTCCGCCACGGCCTCGGGCGCGTCACCCACGTGCGCGCCCAGGTTGAGCCAAGCGTACGGCGCCCGACTCACGCCGCCGTGGCGGGTGGTCGAGAAAATCCGCACGCGAGGCCACTCCGGGCCTTCATGCAAGGGCAAGCTTGGGCTGTCGCGGTTCATGGCAGCTCATCGTCCTCTTCGGGACACGCCTCTGGCTCCTCCCACTCGATGCCGTCGGAAACCTTCAGCATGTCCTCTGGCAAAGGGGCATGAAAAACCTGGGGCCCGGCTCCGGCAGGATCGTCGAATTGGAGCCGGGCGGCGTGGAGCATTTGACGTGTCGCATGCTCGATTGCCTTGCCGCCGTAGAGGGTGTCGGCAAGGAGCGGATGCCCCAGGCTGGACAGGTGGACCCGTATTTGATGCGTGCGCCCGGTCTCGAGCCGACACTCCACTTCGGTCACGGGCATGCCGCTGTGCGCCCGGCCGCGGCGCATTGGTTCGAAATGGGTGATCGCGGGCTTGGCCGCGATGGGCCGCTCCACGCTCATGCGCACCGGCACCCGCGGGTCGCGTCCGATGGGCCGGTCGATGGTGCCGCCTCGACGCAAATGGCCCGACACCAGGGCGACGTAGCGCCTCCCCACCGTCCGCGCTTGCAATTGGCGCACCAGAGCAGTCTGGGCGGTGATGGTGCGGGCCACCACCATGAGCCCGGAGGTATCTTTGTCCAGCCGGTGCACGATGCCGGCGCGAGGCACCTGGGCGAGTTCCGGATATCGGTAAAGCAAGCCGTTGAGCAACGTGCCGTGCCAGTTGCCGGCGCCCGGATGAACCACCAGCCCCACCGGCTTGTCAATCACGATCCAGTCGTCGCTTTCCGCCGCCACCGGGAAGTCGATGGGCTCGGGCACGAAGGCAAGCGATTCGGGAGCGGGTTCTTCCCAGACGGTCAGCTGGTCGCCCGGCCCCACGACCTGCCGGACGGTCGCCGACTTGCCGTTGACCAGCACGTTCCCCCGCTCTATCCAGCCTTGGAGCCGGCTGCGGGAGTGTTGCGGCAAGAGCTGGGCGAGGACCTTGTCCAGGCGGTCGGCGCGGACGCCCGCCCCCAGATCGAGAATCTGTGGTTCCGCTTCCTGGGACTCGATATCGGAGGACGGCAGAGGAAAGGACATGTTGTTTTGAGAAGCGGGCCCCCAAGCCCGAATATAATCATGGACGGTCTATTGGTGAGGGACACCACCATGCAGTTGAATACCCTGGCAATGCAAGCGGCTTCCGGCAGCGGGCACCGGCTCCCGGTCTGGTGGCGCGGGCTTGCGCTGCGTTTGGGCTACGCCTTGGCGTGCCTGCTGGCCGCCATCGCGCTGACTGGCTGCGCCACCAACGGCAAAGAACCCGATCACACTATCGGTTGGTCTGCCGAGCGATTGTACAAGGAGGCCAAGGAAGAGATGGACACCGGCAACTGGACGCAGGCCGCCAAGTTGCTGGAAAAGCTGGAAGCTCGCTACCCCTTCGGCGTTTATGCCCAGCAGGCCCAGATCGACATTGCCTACGTTTATTGGAAAGACGGCTCCAATGCGCAGGCCCTGGCTGCGATCGACCGCTTCGAGCGCTTGCATCCCAACCATCCTAACTTGGACTACATGCTCTACCTGAAGGGGTTGATCAACTTCTATCAGGAAAGCGCGCTGCTGGCGAGCCTGACGAAGCAAGATCCGAGCGAACGGGACCCCAAGGGCGCGCGCGAGTCGTTCGATGCCTTCAAGGCACTGGTGACCCGTTTCCCGAACAGCAAGTACGCTCCCGACGCCCGCTTGCGCCTGAACTACCTCGTGAACTCCATCGCCATGAACGAGGTCCACGTGGCCCGCATGTACCTGGAGCGTGGCGCTTACGTAGCGGCCGTGAACCGGGCCCAAACGGCCGTGCGTGATTTCCAAGGCACGCCCGCCGTCGAGGAGGCGCTCTACATCATGGTGCTTGCCTACGACAAAATGGGCATGACCGACCTGCGCGACGATGCGGCGCGCGTATTGAACCTGAACTTCCCGAATAGCAAATTCGTCGCCCAGGGCTTTACGCAAGAGAAAGGTCCCTGGTGGAAGATCTGGTAGCCGGAAGCCGGTGCCGGCCCGCCTGGGCGGGCCGGGCACATTCCCGGTAGCGCGGCGGGAGCACCGCCCGTTCCTTTCTACTCAGGCGGCGCCCGCCCGCTGGGCGTAAAAGGCCTCGACGTCTTCCACGCTGCGGGTGCGGGTAAATGGAGGCAGCCCGCGCCACAACAGTTTCCCGTAGGGTTTCTCGACCAGCCGCCGGTCGGCGACCATCAACACGCCCCAATCCTTCTCCGTCCGGATGAGCCGCCCTGCTCCTTGCTTGAGGGCGATCGCGGCTTCGGGCAATTGATATTCGAAGAACGGGTTCCCGCCCCGCTTCTTGCAGGCGCGGATGCGCGCGTCGAGGACCGGATCGTCGGGCGGCGCGAAGGGCAGCTTGTCGATCGCGACGAGCGTCAGCGCGTCGCCGGGCACGTCTATGCCTTCCCAGAAGCTCGCGCTCCCCACCAGCACGGCGTGCTGGCTGGTGCGAAAGCGTTCGAGTAGTTCCCGGCGCGAACGCTCTCCCTGCTTGAACAGCGGCCATTCCCAACCGCGCTCGCGAAACGCCTCCTGTAGCAGCTCGGCGACCCGGTCCACGGCACGCAGCGTCGTGCAGAGCACGAGCGCCGAGCCGCGGCTGGCCGCAAGCACCGGTAGTAGCGCCTCGACGAAGCCTTCGGTGAAACGGGGGTCTTGCGGGGAAGGAACGCCATGCGGCACGAACAGGCGGCCATTGGTTGCGTAGTCGAAGGGAGACTCCCAGCGGCCCGTCTCGGCCCCATACAAGCCCAGCTGGCGCGTGAAGTGAGAGAAATCCTCCCGCACCGACAGTGTCGCCGACGTCAATATCCAGGCCTGGCCGGCCGGCCGATATTGCGAAAACGCCTGGGCCACGGACAGCGGCGCCGTGTGCAGGCGCACGTGGCCGTTGCCGGTTTCCACCCACCGGACCCAGCCGTCGTCGAATTCGGCCGGGACCTCGGGCGCACCGCCCTCTTCGGCCTGGGCCCCGCCCGGCGCGGCGGCAGCGCCTTCGCACGCCTCCGTCCAGCGTGCCAGCCGGGCGATGAGGTCGGGCCCGCGCTTGGCGACCAACTCCAAATCGGGATGCCGCTCCCCGGCCGCAGCGAGGATGCGCCCCAGCGCGTGAACCGCTTCGATCACTTTGCGCACTGCCGCACCGAACTCCTCCAGGTTGGGCAGCTGGTCGAAGGTGCTGCGCTGGCCCGGCATTTTGTCCACCGCCGCGCACGACAGGCACAGCTCGCGGGTAGCCTGTTCGACGGCCTGGCCCAAGACCGGCCAATCCGCGCTTTCACGAGCATGGGAGAGCCCGGTCACGATGGCGTCGCGGGCGAACTCGAGCAGCTGGTGGGACGATACCGACTCACCCAGAAACCGCGTCGCCGCCGCCGGCAGCTGGTGCGCTTCGTCGAATACCACCGTGTCGGCCGCTGGCAGCAGGTCGGTAATGCCTTCGTCCTTCAGGGCCAGGTCGGCGAGGAAAAGCGCATGGTTGACGACCACCACGTCGGCTTCCACGGCGCGCTTGCGGGCCTGCATCACGAAGCATTCGCGATAGCTCGGGCAATCCGAGCCGAGGCAGTTGTCGCGGGTGGATGTGACGCGGTGCCAGATGTCCGCGTTCTCCGGGACTTCCGCCAACTCCGCTTTGTCGCCGCTGCGGGTCACTTTGGCAAAGCGCTCGATCTTGCGCAGCTGCGCGACTTCGGCGCGGGACGCCAACCGGCCGTCGCCTACCGTGCGCTCGAGGTGATAGTGGCAGACATAGTTCGAACGCCCTTTGAGCAGTGCCGTCGTCACCGGCAAGCCCAAGGCGTCGCGTACGGCCGGTAGGTCACGGGCAAAAAGTTGGTCCTGCAGCGTCTTGGTGCCCGTGGATATCAGCGCCTTGCCGCCGTGCATGAGCACCGGCACCAAATAGGCAAAGGTTTTTCCGGTGCCCGTGCCTGCTTCGGCCACCAGCGTGCCGCGGTCGCGTATGGCCCGCGAAATGGCCTCGGCCAATTCGATCTGTTGGGTACGTGCGCGGTAGCCGGGAATCTTGCGCGCCAAGGGACCGCCATCGGCGAACACTTCCCGCACGTCGGCCTCGATGTCGAGAATCTGGGCGGTCATGCGGGGATGTCCGGAACGAGCTGCATCTGGAGCGCCACGATGAGATCCTTGATCTGGAGCTTGCGCTTTTTCATGCGGCGCAGGCGGAGCTCGTCTACCACCGGGCCGGCGGCCAGGCGCTCGATGGCCGCATCCAAATCGCGGTGCTCGAGCTGCAAAGCAATGATGCGCTCTTTGAGCGCCTGAATATTGTCGTCCATCGTCTACTTTTCGGCGGGTGCCGCCGGTTCCGCATTTTGCCGGGGTGCCTCGAGGTTGGCGGCCTCCCGCTCGCGCTCCGCTCGCCGGCGGGCGCGCTTGGCCTGTGCCTCCTCGCGCTGCCTGGCTTGCTTCTCGGCATATTCCCGGGCCTCGGCCTGTTTGCGCTCGAAAGCCGCACGATTTCGGGCGCGCACCTCTGGATCGTCGACGTCGCGCGGGGCGCGGGGGCGAGGTACGGCGGTGTCGACGTTTCCTGGAACCGAGGCATCGGGCCCGGCACCTCGGTCGGCCGGCGGTTGCGGGGCGCGGTGGGCGGCCTCTTCGGCGCGCTGCGCATTCCTGGCGTCGCGGGCGGCATTTTCCCGCTCGCGCAGTTCACGTCGCTCCCTTGCCTGTTCACGCCGGATATACAGCTCCGCTTCCCGGCGCGCCGCGTCCGCCCGCATTACCCGCTCGTTGCGCTCCAGCCTCGCCTGCTCGACGCAGCGATTGGCGAAAAAACGGGACATGCATTCGGCGGCCTGCGATTCGTATTGCTGCTTGACGCGGTCGGACTCCGCCTTGGCAGCCTCGGCGGCCGCCTGTGCCTCGGCGATCGAAGAAAACGTCCGCTGTGCCGTCGTCCCTTCTGCGGCCGGCGCCAAGCCGGGCAGCATGGCGGCGCAAGCCATCAGGCAAAGTGCCCTGGCGAACCGCGTGATGCAAGCGCCCGGGTTGCTGGCTGCGGCACGCGATGTGGGTGCGCTACGATAGCGAGTCGCCACGGCCTGGGCTCCGGTCGTACTCGCTCCGGAGACACATCGCGTAACGCCCTGTCGGCAGGAAATTGGGGGCATATTCTCAGACTGTGGCAAAATCCGCGGCTTCATTTTCCAAGGTAGGACGGACTCGATGGCTATGGTCACCGACCGGGGCGAGGCGCTCGACGCCCAGGCCCAATCCCGCATTATCGCCCAGCTCGCCGAGGAGCTCGGCGTTCGCGCCACCCAGGTCATGGCTGCGGTGGAACTGCTGGATGACGGCGCGACGGTGCCGTTCATCGCCCGTTACCGGAAGGAAGCGACCGGGGGCCTGGACGACAGTGTGCTGCGCAACCTGGAAACGAGGCTAGAGTACCTGCGCGACATGGAAAGCCGGCGCGCAGCCATCCTGGCGTCGATCGAGCAGCAGGGCAAGCTGTCGCCCGAGCTCAAGGAAGCGCTGCTCGCCGCCGATACCAAGCAACGGCTGGAAGACCTGTACGCGCCCTATAAACCGAAGCGCCGTACCCGCGCGCAAATCGCCCGCGAAGCCGGCCTGGAGCCGCTGGCTGACGCTATTCTCGCCGATCCGGGCATCGATCCGCAAACCGCAGCGGCCGCTTACGTCAACCCGGAGGCCGGCGTGGCCGACGTCAAGGCGGCGCTGGACGGCGCGCGCGACATCCTGACGGAACGCTTCGCCGAAAACGCGGAAGTCCTGGACAACCTGCGCAACTACCTGTGGAACACCGGCCTCGTGTATTCCAAGGTGGCCGAAGGCAAGGAAACCGAAGGCGCCAATTTCCGCGACTGGTTCGATTTCCGCGAACCACTGCGCACGCTCCCCTCGCACCGCGTCCTGGCCATGTTCCGGGGGCGCCAGCAAGGCGTCCTCGAGCTGCGCCTGGGGCTGGAGCCCGAGCTGGAAGAGCAAGTGCCCCACCCTTGCGTGGCGCGCGTGGCCAAGCTGGTCGGCCTGGAAGGCGTGTTCGCCCCGGACGTGGACGCCCGCCGCAAATGGCTGGGCGAGGTGTGTCGCTGGACTTGGCGCGTCAAGCTGCTGCCCTCGTTCGAGACCGAGTGCTTTACGCGCCTGCGCGAGGAGGCGGAGACCGAGGCCATACGTGTCTTCGCCCTCAACCTGAAAGACTTGCTGCTGGCCGCGCCCGCCGGCCCGCGGGCCGTGATCGGCCTGGACCCGGGCATCCGCACGGGCGTCAAAGTCGCGGCCATCGACAAGACGGGCAAGCTGCTCGAGACGGCCACAATCTATCCGCACGAACCCCGGCGGGATTGGGACGGCTCCATTGAAGCGCTGGCCCGCATTGCGCGCCGTCACCAGATCGAGCTCATCGCGATCGGCAACGGCACGGCGTCCCGGGAAACGGAGAAACTCGCCGCCGACTTGATCAAGCGCTACCCGGAACTCAACCTGACCCGCGTCGTGGTATCCGAGGCGGGTGCCTCGGTCTACTCGGCATCCGAGCTGGCCGCAGCGGAGTTCCCCGACCTCGACGTCAGCCTGCGCGGCGCCGTCTCCATCGCCCGCCGGCTGCAGGATCCGCTGGCCGAGCTGGTCAAGATCGATCCCAAGTCCATTGGCGTGGGCCAGTACCAGCACGACGTCAACCAGCGCGAGCTTGCCCGTACGCTGGACAGCGTGGTCGAGGATTGCGTGAACGCCGTGGGCGTGGACGTGAACACCGCGTCCGTGCCCCTGCTCACCCGGGTCTCCGGACTGAACGCCGCCCTGGCCAAGAACATCGTGTCCTGGCGCGACCAGAACGGCGCCTTTCGTTCGCGCGAGCAGCTCAAGGACGTGCCGCGCTTCGGCGAAAAAGCCTTCGAACAGGCGGCAGGTTTCTTGCGCGTTGCGAACGGCGACAATCCCCTCGACTGCTCGGCGGTTCACCCAGAGGCCTATCCGGTCGTCGAGCGCATCCTGGCCAAGCTCCAGACCGACATCCGCAAGGTCATCGGCAACCGCGAGGCACTCAAGGGCCTGTCGCCCGCCGAGTTCACCGACGAGCGCTTCGGCTTGCCCACGGTCCGGGACATCCTGGCCGAGCTGGAGAAACCGGGCCGGGATCCACGCCCCGAGTTCAAGACGGCAACCTTCCAGGACGGCGTGGAAACCCTGAATGACTTGCGTCCTGGCATGATCCTGGAGGGCGTGGTGACCAACGTCGCCAATTTCGGCGCCTTTGTGGACATCGGCGTGCACCAGGACGGGTTGGTCCACATCTCCGCCCTATCGGAGAAATTCGTCAAAGATCCTCGCGACGTGGTGCGGGTCGGACAAACCGTCAAGGTCAAGGTCTTGGAGGTGGATTTGCAGCGCCAGCGCATCGCGCTGACCATGCGCTTGAACGACGATGCCCTGCCGGCGCGGCGCAGCGGCGGCGAGGGCGACGCGCGCCCTTCTGGCAACCGCGGCCGGGAGCGCAGCCGTGCGCCCGCACCGGCGGAAAGCGCGATGGCGGCAGCTTTCGCCAAGCTCAAGCTGTAATCTGTAATCCGGCACCTGCCCCGCCCCCCGGCGGGGCGCCGGAATTCCCTACAAGCTCACGGTTTCTCGCCGTTCCGCATCCAAGTACTCCTTCGACTGCATCTCGAGTATCCGCGATACCGTGCGGTGGAATTCGTTCGCCAGCGCGCCCTGCGTGTAAAGCTCCTCGGGTTCGCAGGCGGCCGACATGATCAATTTGATCTTGTGGTCGTAAAAGACGTCCACCAGCCAGGTAAAGCGCCTCGCTTCCGAGGCTTGGCGCGGTCCCATCGCCGGCACGTCCGAGAGAATCACGGCGTGGAAGCGGCTGGCCAGCTCCAGATAATCGTTCTGCGACCGCGGTCCGCCACATAGCGTGGCGAAATCGAACCAGACCACGGTGCCGCTCAGCTTGCGCGCCCTGATCTGCCGGTTTTCGATAGACAGCACAGGCGGTTCAATGGGCGGCGTATCGGCCAGGGCATCGAAGGCCTTTTCGAGCGCCGCATCCGCTTGGGGCCCGAGCGGACTGTGGTAGATCTGGACTTGCTCCAAGGCGCGGCGGCGATAGTCGATGCCGGAGTCGACGTTGAGCACGTCCATTTTTTCCTTGATCAGCTCGATGGCTGGCAGGATGCGGTCGCGGTGCAGGCCTTCCGGGTACAGCGTGGACGGCTCGTAGTTGGACGTCATGACGAAAGACGTGCCATTGTTGAACAGCGCGAGCAGCAGCCGGTACAAGATCATCGCGTCGGCCACGTCCGAGACGTGGAACTCGTCGAAGCAGATGAGCCGGTAGCGGCGGGAAATGCGCCGCGCGACCTCGTCCAGCGGGTCGGGCATGCCCTTGACCTCGTCGAGCTCGCGGTGCACGCCACGCATGAATTCGTGGAAGTGCAGGCGTGTCTTGCGCACGACCGGGACCGTCGCGTAGAAGGCATCCATCAGGAAGCTCTTGCCGCGGCCTACCCCGCCCCACATATAGACGCCGCGAGGCACGCCGGGCCGGTTGAGCAGGCGCTTGAGCACGTTCGACCGCAGCGATTTGAACTCCACCCATTCGTCGTAGTAGCGCTGCAGGCGGTCTATGGCGGCACGTTGCGCGGCGTCGGGCTTGAACCCGCGCTCGGCGATGGCGTGCTCGTAGTATTCGCGAACGTTCATTACCTACGGTCGGCAAAAGTCGAAAGTATACGTCTAGCGCCGGCCCGGCCGCCTGAGCGCCCCTGCCTTCCGCCCTCAGGCGGCAACCGGACGTCGGCCCGCGGGCCGAACGGTGACAATTCGCAGCCCTTCCCAGCGGGCGCAAGGCCGCCGATAACAGTCTGCTACCAGTTCGTCGCAGGATGTCACCGCTCCCGGCTTGGAGTCGGATATGCTGGAACATGACATTCCGCGAGACGCGAAGGGGACGGCCATGGCCACGGCACGCACACTCTGGAAAGGCGCCATTAGCTTCGGGCTGGTCCACATTCCCGTGGGGCTTTATACCGCCACGCAGGAAAGCGAGCTTGACTTCGATTGGCTGGACAAGCGCAGCATGGATCGCGTCGGCTACAAGCGCATCAACAAGCGTACCGGCAGGGAAATCTCCCGCGAGAACATCGTCAAGGGAATAGCCTACGAAGACGGCCGCTACGTGGTCCTGTCCGACGACGAGATCCGCGGCGCGTATCCGGAGTCCACCCAGACCATAGAAATCGAGACCTTCGTCCCGGCCGGACAGATTCCCTTCATTTACCTGGAACGTCCCTACTATCTCGCCCCGCTGGGGAAAGGCGCCAAAGTCTACGCCTTGCTCCGGGAGGCGCTGTTCCAGACGGGCAGGATCGGCATCGCCCGCGTCGTGATCCAGACCAAGCAGCACTTGGCGGCGCTGGTGCCAGCCGGCCCAGGGCTGGTATTGAATCTGCTGCGCTGGGCGGACGAGATCCGTTCCTGGGAAAACCTGGACCTGCCCGAGGAGGGCCCCCGGGCCGAAGGCATCTCGCCGCGCGAGATGAAAATGGCGGTGCAGCTGATCGAAGACATGGCCGGCGAGTGGGATCCGGAGCGATACCGCGACGAATTCAAGGAGAAAATCCTGCAATTGGTGCAGACCAAGATCGAAGCGGACGAAACCGAAGCCGTCACATCGATTGAATCCATGGAGGAAGCCCGACCCACCGCCGACATCGTGGACCTGACCGAGCTGCTCAAACGCAGCCTGGAGAAAAACAAGAAACCCTCCCCCACCCGCGGCGGCTCCGCGCGCAGCGGAAAGAGCAAGCGCAGCGCCTAGTCGGCCCAGGAAACGCGCGCCATGGCCAAGCGCGACAACCTGCGCGCCTACCGTGACAAGCGCGACTTTGCGCACACCCCGGAACCGAGCGAGGGCGGCACGCGGCCGGGGCAGGCGTTGAGCTTCGTCGTCCAGCGGCACGCCGCGCGGCGGCTCCATTATGACTTCCGGCTGGAGTTGGATGGCACCCTCAAGAGCTGGGCCGTGCCCAAGGGGCCCAGCCTGGATCCGGAGGTCAAGCGCATGGCGGTACAGGTGGAAGACCACCCGCTTTCCTACGGTAGTTTCGAAGGCCGCATCCCGAAGGGGCATTACGGCGCGGGCGAGGTCGCGATCTGGGACGCCGGAACCTGGATCCCCTTGGAGGATCCCCGAAAAGGCTATCGCGCGGGCAAACTCAAGTTCGAGTTGCGCGGTGCCAGGCTTCGTGGCCGGTGGGCCCTGGTACGCATGCGCACGGCCGACAAGCAACCCAGCTGGCTGCTGATCAAGGAGAAAGACGCCTATGCGGTTTCCGGACCGCAGGCCGAGGCCGAGGAGGCGTCTTCCTCAGTCCCGGCCTACGATGCGCTGCCCCCTCGCCTGGCTCCCCAGCTCGCTACGTTGGTGAACGAGGCGCCGCGCGAGCACGCGCGGTGGCAATACGAGCTGAAGTTCGACGGCTATCGATTGCTGGCCCGCATAGAAAACGGAGAAGTCTCGCTCTTCACCCGTACGGGGAAGGATTGGACGAATAAGCTGCGGGAGCTGCGCGACGCCTTGGTTGCGATGCGGCTCGCCGATGCCTGGTTGGACGGCGAAATCGTGGCGCCCGACGAACACGGAATCCCGAGTTTCCAGGCATTGCAGAACGCGTTCGAATCGGGTGCTGCGCGCGGCGTTGTTTATTACGTGTTCGACATCCCGTTCTATGCAGGGCGCGACTTGAGGACGTTGCCGTTGACCGAGCGCCGCGCCACGCTGGAGAACCTGCTTCGCGGCTCGGACGGCGAGTACGTGCGTTTCAGCGAAGCCTTCGAGGCCGCGCCGCGCGACCTGGTCGCCTCGGCCTGCAGGCTGGGGTTCGAGGGCGTGATCGGTAAACGCAAGGACGCCGGCTACCGGTCGGGAAGATCCGCCGACTGGATCAAGCTCAAGTGCCAGAATCGGCAGGAGTTTGTCATCGGCGGCTACACCGATCCCAAGGGCACGCGAGCGGGCTTCGGGGCGCTTCTGCTCGGGGTGTATGACGACGACGGCCAGCTACGCTACGCAGGCAACGTGGGGTCCGGCTTCGACCAACGCACGCTCGTCTCCCTGCGGCAGCGCCTGGACGAGTTGCACGCGCCCCGTTCTCCGTTTCAGCGCAATCTTGCCGGGCTGCGGAAGTCGCGTTGGGTCCGCCCGGAGCTCCTGGCCGAAGTCTCCTTTGCAGAGTGGACCGCGAGCGGCCATATCCGCCATGGGGTATTCCGCGGGCTGCGCTCCGATAAACCGGCGAATGCTGTCATGCGGGAGCGGCCAGCGTCTCCCCCCAAGGAGTCGGACAGCATGCAAAGCAACGGACTGCCCTCCTCTTTCCGCGTGACCCATCCGGGGCGCGTAATCGACAAGCAAAGCGGCATCACCAAGCTGCAGCTCATCCAGTGCTATGCCGCCATGTCGCCCCTGCTGCTGCCGCATTTGCGAGACCGCCCGGTGGCCTTGGTCCGTGCGCCTGACGGCATAGGCGGCGAATTGTTCTTCCAAAAGCATGCCGATAAGGCATCGCTGCCTGGCGTGGTGCGCCTGCCTCAGGAACTGGATCCCGGCCATGCGCCGCTGATGAAGATAGACGATCTCCAAGGGCTGCTGTCGGCGGTCCAGATGAATACCATCGAACTGCACACCTGGAACGGGACGGACCGCGCCATCGGCACGCCGGATCGCATGACGTTTGACCTGGATCCCGGAGAAGGCGTGAGCTGGGCGCGGATCCGGGAGGGAACGCATCTCGTCCACGCATTTCTCCAGGAGCTGGGATTGCCGGCGTTTCTCAAGACTAGCGGCGGCAAAGGAATGCACGTCATCGTGCCGCTGCGGCCCCACTACGACTGGGATACCGTCAAGGCGTTCTCACGTGCCATCGTGCGCCACCTGGCCGAAGCACTTCCCCGTCACTTCGTTGCCAAGAGCGGGCCGCGCAATCGGGTAGGCAAGATTTTCATCGACTATCTGCGCAACGGCTTCGGCGCCACGACCGTATGCGCCTGGTCGGTGCGCGCACGTCCCGGCCTGCCGGTCTCGGTGCCCGTGGCCTGGGACGAGCTCGATACCCTTACCGGTTCCGGACACTGGACGCTGTATGTCCTGGGCGAGCGACTGGCAACGGGCAACCGGCCGTGGGCCGATTACGAGCGTACGCGCACTTCGCTGGTCGATGCGATGCGGCGCATGGATTTCGATCCTAAGGAGGATGTTTAGCCGCCCGTGGGCGGCTTGACGCATTTTGCACAACTGGTAGGATCGCTGGGACGCCTGCCGTGTCCCGACGGCGTTCGAACGATTCTTCGTGTCCCGCTCCCGCCTCCTGCCGGGCGGGAATGCCGTGTAGCCCCGTGTCCGCGTCGATTGCCCGCCGTACCTGCCACAGTCCTTTGTTGACGGCCCCTCGCCTTTGGCGCGTGGCGTCAGGCCCCGCGATGCACGGCGATTTCTTTCCCTGCCCCTATTCCCGGCCCTTGCGCGCCACCTTCCTCGACGCCCAGGAAGTGGCGGCTCGTTCCGCCTACGCGCGATCCAAACCCGGCTAATGCCCCTTCCGGCGCGAGCCCTTCGCGCCCATCCCCATCTTCGAGGCCCACGACCGCCCTTCCCTGCGATGCGCGGTCTCGCGCCATCACGGCACGCCCCCCGCCAACGCGAGGTCGCGCCCTGTCGCTCGTTTTGCTGGATGGTTCATGGAACTCACCAAGAATTTCGTCAAAGCCAAGAATCCCTGCGCCGGCGGCTACCGCTGGTTCATCCGCCGCCATCAAGGCCAGGGAGATTACCAAGCCCTGCTGGATGCGCTCGTCGCCGACGGCCGCATCGACGATGCCTGCTGGTTGCTCGATCAATTCGGCCCGGTCGACCTGGTCCTGCAGGTCGATGCGATCGACGCCCACGCCATCGTCTTTGCCGGCACGCTCGAGGTGCGCCACGGCATCAATGTCGATACCATCGTGCGCACGGGCCGCGACTTACGCACGAGCGGCGGCGTGCGGGCTGGCACGGGCATCGTCGCCGGCGGCGACATCGACGCGGACGGCAACCTCAGCAGCGGCGGGCACATCCGCGCAGCAGGCGACATATCCGCCGGCTGGGGCATACGCGCCGAAACCGATCTCGAGGCGGGCGGCGCCTGCCGGGCCAAATGGGACGTTTACGCCGGCCATGCCCTGTCTGTCCGGGGAATGCTGCACGCCGACGGAAGCGTCCATGCGGGCCGCTCCCTGCATTGCGGCCGCAGCATCAAGGCAGGCGGCGATGTCATCGCCGCGCACGATCTGTTCGTTTCCCAGGGAATCCTAGCCGGAGGCCTCATCGAGGCCGGAAACCACATCGAGGCCGGATGGGGGCTCAAGGCCGGCGCAGACATTTCCGCCCAGGGGGCGATCCGCGCGGGAGAAGGCATCGAGGCGGCGGGAGAGATACGCTGCGGGGCGGGCTACGGGATCTATGCCGGCCTGCTCGTCAGGCGTGACGCCTGGCCCTGCAGCGCACGCGTCACGGCCGCACGCCGGCCCGAAGCACTGGTCAGCGGCCACTGGGATGACGCGGGTCCGGCCTCGGGCTGACACCATCGCACTAGCCCGGGTCACCCGGCCGGGGATAAAAAAACGGCCTCGCTAGGCGAGGCCGTTGTGCGGTGGATGGCGAGGCGGCATATCGTCGCCGCCTCCGCGCCTGGGCGTTCGTCAGAAGTTCAACGCGCGCTTATCCACGGCCAGGGCGGCTTCCTTGACCGCCTCGGACAGCGACGGGTGCGCATGGCAGATCCGTGCGATGTCTTCCGACGCCGCGCGGAACTCCATGGCGACGACGCATTCCGAGATCAGTTCGGAGGCCTGCGGGCCGATGATGTGGACGCCGAGGATCTCGTCCGTCTTGGCATCGGCGAGCACCTTGACCATGCCCGTGGTGTCGCCGAGCGCACGCGCGCGGCCATTGGCCAGGAACGGGAAGGTACCGGCCTTGTAGGCACGGCCCTCGTTCTTGAGCGCCTGTTCGGTCTTGCCCACCCAGGAAATCTCGGGCGAGGTGTAGATGACCGACGGGATGGTGTCGAAGTTGACGTGCCCGTGCTGGCCGGCGATGCGCTCGGCCACGGCCACGCCCTCTTCTTCCGCCTTGTGCGCCAGCATGGGCCCGCGCACCACGTCCCCGATGGCCCAGACGTTGGGCAGGCCGGTGCGGCATTCGTCGTCGACGACGATGAAGCCCCGCTCGTCCAACTTCAGGCCCACGCCTTCGGCGTTCAGGCCTTGGGTGTTCGGCAGGCGGCCGATCGACACGATCAACTTGTCGACGACCAGCGACTGCTCGGCGCCGGCGGCGTCCGTGTAGGAAACCGTCACGGTCTTGCCGGTCTTGACCTCGCCGATCTTCACGCCCAGGTTGATCTTCAGGCCCTGTTTGGTCAGGACCTTCAGCGCTTCCTTGGCGATCTGCTCGTCGGCCGCCGGCAGGAAGTTGGGCATGGCCTCCAGAATGGTGACTTCCGCGCCCAGGCGGCGCCAGACGCTGCCCAGTTCCAGTCCGATCACGCCGGCGCCGATGACGCCCAGGCGCTTGGGTACGCTACCGATGGACAGCGCGCCGTCATTGGACAGGACTTGCTTCTCGTCGAACGGAAGGTTGGGCAGCGCGCGGGGGCTCGAGCCCGTCGCCACGATCACGTGCTTGGCCACGAGTTCTTCCTCGGACGGGCCGGAGACCTTGACCGACCAGCCGCCGTCCACCTGGCCGGAGAACGAGCCGGTGCCGTGGAAGAACGTGACCTTGTTCTTCTTGAACAGGAACAGGATGCCATCGTTGTTCTGCTTGACGACGGTATCCTTGCGCGCCAGCAGCTTGGCCAAGTCCAGGCCGAGGCCCTTGACCTCGATGCCGTGGTCGGCGAAGTGATGGCCGGCGTGCTCGTAGTACTCGGACGACTGCAGCAAGGCCTTGGACGGGATGCAGCCAACGTTGGTGCAGGTTCCGCCCGGGGCCGGTCCGCCCTTGGCGTTGCTCCAGGCGTCGATGCATGCCACCGACATGCCCAGCTGGGCCGCGCGGATGGCTGCGATGTATCCGCCAGGGCCGGCACCGATGACGACGACGTCGAATTGTTTCGCCATGATTCCGTGCTCCTTAGATGTCCAGCAGCAGGCGCTGCGGATCTTCCAGGGCTTCCTTCATGGCGACCAGGCCCAGCACGGCCTCGCGGCCGTCGATGATGCGGTGGTCGTACGACAGGGCCAGGTAGTTGATGGGACGGATGACGATCTGGCCGTTTTCCACGACGGGCCGCTCCTTCGTGGCGTGCACGCCCAAGATGGCCGATTGCGGCGGGTTGATGATGGGCGTGGACAGCATGGAGCCGAATACGCCGCCGTTGGAGATCGAGAAGGTGCCGCCGGTCAGCTCTTCAATGCTGAGCTTGCCGTCCTTGGCCTTCTGGCCGAATTCGGCGATCTTCTTCTCGATGTCGGCCAGGCTCATCTGGTCGGCATTGCGCAGGATGGGCACGACCAGGCCACGCGGGCTGCCTACGGCGATGCCGATGTCGAAGTAGCCGTGGTAGACGATGTCCTTGCCGTCGACCGAAGCGTTCAGGATGGGATAGCGCTTGAGCGCGGCCACGGCAGCCTTGACGAAGAAGGACATGAAGCCCAGCTTGACGCCGTGTTCCTTCTCGAACTTGTCTTTGTACTTGGCGCGCAGGTCCATCACGGCCTGCATGTTGACCTCGTTGAACGTGGTCAGGATCGCGTTTTCGGCCTGCGATTGCAGCAGGCGCTCGGCGATGCGGGCGCGCAGGCGGCTCATCGGCACGCGCTGCTCGGGGCGGCCGTTGACCAGCGTGGTGGCGTCATTGATGATGGGGACTGCCGGCTTGGCGGCAGGACGATTCTCGGCAGCGGCCAGCGCGTCGCCCTTGGTGATGCGGCCTCCGCGGCCGGTACCGGCCACGGACTCGGGCGCGATGCCTTGCTCGGCCAGCAGCTTGGCGGCGGCGGGAGAAGGAATCGAGGCAGCAGGTGCGGCCGCGGGTGCTGCGGCAGCAGCCGGGGCCGCGGCCGGCGCAGGTGCGGCGGCGGGCGCTGCAGCCGGCGCTTCAGCAGCGGCGGCCTTGCCTTCGGTATCGATCTTGGCGATCACTTCTTCAGACGCAACGGTGCTGCCGTCGGCCTTGACGATCTCGGCCAGCACGCCGTCGGCGGGTGCGGGCACCTCCAGCACGACCTTGTCGGTCTCGATTTCGATGACGATCTCATCGCGAGCGACCGCTTCACCGGGCTTCTTCTTCCAAGTCAGGAGCGTGCCTTCCGAGACCGATTCGGAAAATTGGGGGACTTTAACGTCGACGATTGCCATGTCTGTTATTCCGCAAATGGGGAGAGTTCGTTCGTCGCTCGGCGCTCATGGCCGAACGCCGGGGCCGCATCGCGGCCCCGGGAAAAGGTTTACTTGGTCAGCACGAAGCCCTTGATGCGGCCGAACGCTTGGTCCAGCAGCGCCTTGAGCTGCTCGATGTGCTTGGAGTAGTAGCCGACGGCAGGCGAAGCCGAAGCGGGACGGCCGGCATAGCCGAGCTTCTGGCCGGCCGACATGTTCTCGTACAGGTGATGCTGCACGTAGAACCACGGTCCTTGGTTCTGCGGCTCATCCTGCACCCAGACCACTTCGGTCGCGGCGGGATACTTCTTGAGCTCGGCCGCGAGCGCCTTGTGCGGGAACGGATACAGCTGCTCGATGCGGGCGATGGCCACGTCGTTCGCCCCGCGGTCTTTGCGGGTGTTGACCAGGTCGTAGTACACCTTGCCCGAGCACAGCAGCACGCGCTTGACCTTGGCGGCGTCGATGGACTCGTCGACCTCGCCGATCAACGTCTGGAAGGCGCCCTTGCTCAGGTCGGACAGCGGCGAGGCGGCATCCTTGTTGCGCAGCAGCGACTTCGGCGTGAAGATGATCAGCGGCTTGCGGAATTGCCGGATCATCTGGCGGCGCAGCAGGTGGAAGATCTGCGCGGCGTTGGTCGGCTGCACGACTTGCATGTTGTTGTCGGCGCACAGCTGCAGGAAGCGCTCGATGCGGCCCGACGAGTGTTCCGGGCCCTGCCCTTCGTAACCGTGGGGAAGCATCAGCACGAGGCCCGACTGACGGCCCCACTTGGCTTCGCCGGAGCTGATGAATTGGTCGATCACGACCTGGGCGCCGTTGGCGAAGTCGCCGAACTGGGCTTCCCAGATGACCAGCGAGTTGGGCTCGGCGGTCGAATAGCCGTATTCGAAGCCCATGACGGCTTCTTCGGACAGGATCGAGTCGATGACGCGGAACGGGGCCTGCGCTTCGGAGACGTTCTGCAGCGGGACATACACGCCCGAATCCCAGCGCTCCCGGTTTTGGTCGTGCAGCACGGCGTGGCGGTGCGTGAAGGTGCCGCGCCCGGAGTCCTGGCCGGTGAGGCGGACCGGATAACCGGAAGCCACCAGGCTCGCGAAGGCCAGGTGCTCGGCCATGCCCCAGTCGACGTTCATTTCACCGCGCGCCATGGCGCGGCGGTCGGCCAGCACCTTCTCCACGATGGGGTGCAGCTTGAAGCCCTCAGGCACCGTCGTGATGCGCTCGCCCAGGCGCTTGAGCTCGGCCTGCGGAACGGCGGTGTCGGCGGCATCGGTCCATTTGCGGCCCAGGAAGGGCGACCAATCCACGGCGTACTTGTTCTTGTAGTTGGTCAGGACCGGATCGACCGTGTGGCGGCCTTCGTCCAGCGCGGCACGGTAGCGCTTGACGTACTCGTCGGCTTCGGCCTCGGTGATGACGCCCTGCACGACCAGCTTGTCGGCATACAGCTTGCGGGTGCCGGGATGCTTGCCGATGCGCTTGTACATCAGCGGCTGCGTCAGCGAGGGAGTGTCCTGCTCGTTGTGGCCCAGCTTGCGGAAGCAGACGATGTCGACGACGATGTCTTTCTGGAACTCGACGCGGAAATCCAGCGCGAGGCGCGTGGCAAACACCACGGCTTCGGGATCGTCGCCGTTCACGTGCAGCACGGGGGCTTCGATCATCTTGACCACGTCCGTGCAATACAGCGTCGAGCGCGCATCGCGGGGATCCGAGGTCGTGAAGCCGATCTGGTTGTTGATCACCAGGTGCACCGTGCCGCCCGTGCCGTAGCCGCGCGTTTGCGCGAGGTTCAGCGTTTCCATCACGACGCCCTGGCCGATGAAGGCGGCGTCGCCGTGCACCAGGACCGGCAAGACCTGCTTGCCGCCGTCCGGGCCGCGACGCTCTTGACGTGCACGCGCACTACCCTCGACCACGGGGTTCACGATTTCCAGGTGCGAGGGGTTGAAGGCCAGCGACACGTGGACGGGGCCGCCGCGCGTGGAGATGTCGCTCGAGAAGCCCTTGTGGTACTTGACGTCGCCCGCAGTCAGGCCGCCGTCGTCGTACTTGCCTTCGAATTCGGCGAACAAATCCTTGGGCATCTTGCCCAGGGTGTTGACCAGGACGTTCAGGCGGCCGCGGTGGGCCATGCCGAGGACCACTTCCTGGATGCCGCGCTCGCCGGCATGCTGGATGAGCTCGTCGATGGCCGCGATGAAGCTTTCGCCGCCTTCCAGCGAGAAGCGCTTCTGGCCGACGTACTTGGTGTGCAGGTAGCGCTCCAGGCCCTCGGCGGCCGTCAGGCGCTCGAGGATGTGCTTCTTCTGGTCAGCCGTGAAGCTGGGCGTGGCCAGCGTGCTTTCGAGGCGCTGCTGGATCCAACGCTTGATGGCCGGGTCGGAGACGTGCATGAACTCGACGCCGATGCTGCGGCAATACGTATCGCGCAGCGCCTTCACGATCTCGCGCAGCGTCATGTGCTCGGCGGTCGTGAAGTAGGTATTCGTGGCGGAGTAGACCTGGTCCATGTCGGCCTCGGTCAACCCGTAGAAGCTCGGCTCGAGCTCGGGAATGTGCGGGCGCTCCTGGCGCTGCAGCGGATCGAGGTCGGCCCAGCGTGCGCCGAGGTAGCGGTAAGCGGCGATGATGGATTGGACGTGGACCTGCTTGCTGGCTACCGACAGGTTGGTTTCCGTGGCGCGCGGCAGGAAAGCGTTCGCGCGTGCGCGTTGGGCGAACGACTCGATGACCGGGGCATGCGCCTGGTCGCGGGTGGATTCTTGCCCGTCAACCGCCGGAGTATGTTGCAGCTGGTCGAAATAATTGCGCCAGTTGTCGGGAACGGAGCCCGGATTGTCGAGGTAGGCCTCGTAGAGCTCCTCTACGTATGGCGCATTCCCCCCGAATAAATACGAGGTGCTGGATTCTTGGATGCTGGACATGATTTACGCTTCACCTTTCCGGGTGTTTCACCCGTTCGATGCAGGACGTACCTTCCGCGACACGGCTCGGCCGAATAGCGGATAGCGGGTGCAGAAGGCGGTTGATGGAAACCTTGCGGTCGCTCAGAAAAAATCAATAAACCTTGAAAGCATAGCACTTAGGGGCTTTTCCTGCTTGAAAAAAACACGCCATTGTGCGGTTTAACCGACGGATGGCGAGCCGTCTTTCAGGCAAAAAGACAGGCCACGCCGCCATTGGTTCCGGCGCGCCAAGGTGCCCAGTTTTTCCCTGCGCCGCAGCAAAATTCGGCGGTCCGGACGACTGCTTCGCCTGCCGCCAGGACGCACCCTCGGATGTGCGCCGCAACACCGGCGAACATGCCTCCCTTGTATCTTTGAAGTGCGTGTCCGGCAGTGCCGTCACGCCCGGACCTGTCAGGGTTCGGGGTTGGCCGCAGCATGTAGCCCGTCATCCCTCGGTGCCCATGGAGCCCGTGCGTGAGTCTTGGGCGCATGCATGCGCCCGATCTCTGAAAGCCCGAACAGTTGCGTGAACGCCGTTCGCATTTGCAAGGAAGGGACGCAGGGATCATGGCCAATCAAATTGCAGTCGGTATCGACATCTCCAAGAAGACCATGGATGTAGCCATGGGGCACGAGCAGCCTACGGCCATATTCAGCAACGATGGTGCCGGGCATCAAGCGTTGATCGAAGAGCTGAAAAACCATCAGGTCTCGCTGATCGTGATGGAGGCGACCGGACAGTACCAACTGGCCTGCGCCTGCGCACTTCAAGCTGCGGGATTCGCTGTCGTCGTCATCAACCCTCGGCAGGCACGGGACTTCGCCAAGGCCATGGGGCGCCTAGTCAAGACCGACAGCGTGGATGCCCGCATGCTGGCTGAGCTGGCCCAGGTGCTGAATCTGCGGCCGGATCGAGACCGCTTCATCAAGCCGATGCCAGACCAGGCGCAGCAATACCTTCATGCACTGGTGCTTCGACGCCGGCAACTGGTGCGCCTTCTGGTCAGTGAGCGCCAGCGCAAGCACATGGCGCATGCCGAGGTGGTGCAGGACATTGTGGAACTGATGGATGTGCTGTCGAGACAGCTTGAAGCGCTGGATCGGAGGATTGCGGAACACTTGGCGTACCATCAGCCCGATCTGGCCGCCTTGCTCAAGAGCGTCAAAGGGGTTGGTCCGGCAACGGCTGCGACGCTGATGTCCGAGCTGCAGAGCTTGGCCGGCTCAAGGACAGGCAGATCTCTGCGCTGGTAGGCGTCGCTCCGATGAACCGGGACTCGGGCCAGGCCCGCGGCAAACGCTTCATCTGCGGCGGACGTGCCGCGGTCAGGAGCGCTTTGTACATGGCCGCCATCGTCGCCATGCGTCACAACGCCGTGATACGGCGTTGCTATGAGCGTCTGCTGGCGGCAGGCAAGCCGAAGAAGGTGGCCATCGTGGCCTGCATGCGCAAGCTGCTGATTATCCTGAATGCCATGGTCAAAAGCGGGCGGCCATGGAATGACCAGCTTGCACAGGCCTGAAATTGCTGGAGAGTGTCCCCATGTCCGGCCGGCCGCTGCGCCGGCGAATGGGCTTCAGATACCCATCGCCATGACCCAGCCCGCCAGCCCGGCCAGCAGCACCACGAGCGCTGGCGGCACGCGTCCCACCGTCAGCAGCCCGAACGAGAGCAGCGCCAGCCCAAAATCCGCCTTGCCGTGGATGGCACTCGTCCATACCGGGTCATAGAGGGCGGACACCAGAATGCCGACCACGCCGGCGTTGATGCCGGCCATGGCCGTCTGGATGCCCGCGCGGTGGCGCAATCCTTCCCAAAATGGCAGTGCGCCGACCAGCACGAAGAAGGCCGGGAGGAAGATGGTGCCCAGGAGTGCCAGCCCGCCGATCCAGCCATGCAGCGGGCCGTGAGCAACCGCGCCGAGGTAGGCCGAGAACGTGAACAGCGGCCCCGGCACGGCCTGCGCCGCGCCGTAGCCGGCCAGGAAGTCGGCGTTGCTCACGACGCCGCTCGGCACCACGGCGGCCTGCAGCAGCGGCAGCACGACGTGCCCACCACCGAAGACCAATGCACCGGAGCGATACACCCCTTCCAGCAGCGCTATCGTGAACGAGTCCGTGGCTGCGGCCCACAGGGGCAGCCCAACGAGTGGGGCGGCAAACAGCAGCAGTGCCACGACGCCCAGCTTGCGCGAAACCGGGTAGCTATGGGCATGGCCGCCGCCAGGCTGTGCGATCTTCAAGCCCCACCAGCCCAGCAATCCCGCCACCGTGATGGCGGCGATCTGCCCCATCGCCGAGGGAAGAATGATGGTCAGCAGCGCCGCCAGAATGGCCAGGGCGGCGCGCGACCGGTCCGGGCACAACGACCGGGCCATGCCCCAGACTGCCTGGGCCACGATGGCCACGGCCACCACCTTGAGCCCATGGACCCAGCCGGACTGGGCCAGCCCCTGGTACTCGGCGATGCCAAAGGCGAACAGGATCAGCGCAATCGCCGATGGCAAGGTGAATCCGGCCCAGGCCGCCAGCAGCCCCAGCCAGCCCGCGCGGCCCAGCCCCAGCGCCATGCCCACCTGGCTGCTGGCCGGGCCGGGCAGGAGCTGGCACAGGGCGACCAGGTCGGAGTAGCTGCGGTCATCCAGCCAGCGGCGGCGCTCGACAAACTCCGAGCGGAAATAGCCCAGGTGCGCGATCGGCCCGCCGAAGGAGGTCAGCCCCAGCTTGAGAAAGGCGCCGAAGACTTCGACGGGTGAGCCGCGCGCGGCTGCGGACTCATGCTGCAAGGTGTTGGTTGAATCTGTCATTTGTGCATCGCCTCCCCGGTGAACTCCCGGATGCGTTCCTTGGCCAGTGCCAAGCCTTCCTTGCCCTTGGGCGTGATCGTGTAGAGCTTGCGCACGGTGCGCCCTTCACGCTCCTGGCGGGAGACGAGGTAGCCGTCGCGCTCCATCTTGTGCAACATCGGGTACAGCGTTCCGGGAGAGAGGCGGTAGCCGTGGTGGGCCAGCTCGTCGATCATCCATTGCCCGTAGATCTCCTGCTCGGCCGCGTGGTGCAGCACATGCAGGCGGATCAGTCCCGACAGCAAGTCGTGGTGCTCCATAGCGCGCGGTGTCGATTGTTCTTTCATATCGAATATCGATAACGAAATTCGATAATATCAGCTTCAGATCACCCGACTGCGCACGCAGAGGTATTTAGACCTTGCGACCCTCAGCATCCACCACGGCCTCACCATCCTCTTTGTTGAACGCGCCGCGCTGCGGCTGCGGCAAGATGTCCAGCACGGCCTCCGATGGCCGGCACAGGCGCGTGCCCAGCGGCGTGACCACGATGGGCCGGTTGATGAGGACGGGGTGCTGGAGCATGAAGTCGATCAACTGCACGTCGCTCCACTGCGGGTCATCCAGGCCCAGCTCGGCATAGGGCGTGCCTTTCTCGCGCAGCACGGCGCGCGCCGATACGCCCATCGCGGCGATCAGTGCCGTCAGCGTCGCCCGGTCGGGCGGCGTCTTCAGGTACTCGATGACCGTGGGCTCCTCGCCGCTGTTGCGGATCAGGGCCAGCACGTTGCGCGACGTGCCGCAGGCGGGGTTGTGGTAGATGGTGATGTTGCTCATGGTGGCTTGCCTGGGTTAGCGGGAGGGAGGGTTCGGGCCGCATTCGTACCAGCCGCGCGAGCGGTTGACCACGCGCACGACCAGCAGCATCACGGGTACCTCGATCAGCACGCCGACCACGGTGGCCAGCGCCGCGCCGGACTGGAAGCCGAACAGGCTGATGGCGGCGGCCACCGCCAATTCGAAGAAATTGGAAGCGCCGATCAGTGCCGACGGGCAGGCGATGCGGTGCTGCTCGCCCACCTGGCGGTTGAGCCAGTAGGCCAGCCCCGAGTTGAACAGCACCTGGATCAGGATGGGCACGGCCAGCATGGCGATCACCAGCGGTTGGCGCAGGATGGCCTCGCCCTGGAAGGCGAACAGCAGCACCAGCGTGAGCAGCAGCGCGGCCATGGACAGCGGGCCGATGCGGGCCAGCGCGGCATCGAAGGCGGCCTGGCCCTGGCGCAGCAGCGCGCGGCGCCAGAGTTGCGCGAGGATGACCGGGATCACGATGTAGAGCAGCACCGACACCATCAGCGTGCTCCAGGGCACGCTGATGGACGACAGGCCCAGCAGCAGGCCGACGATGGGCGCAAAGGCGAAGACCATGATGGTGTCGTTCAGCGCCACCTGCGACAGCGTGAACGCCGGGTCGCCGCCGGTCAGCCGGCTCCAGACGAAGACCATGGCCGTGCAGGGCGCGGCGGCCAGCAGGATCAGGCCGGCAACATAGCTGTCGAGCTGGTCGGCCGGCAGCCACTGGGCGAAGATCTGGCGCACGAAGATCCAGGCCAGCAGCGCCATCGAAAACGGCTTGACGGCCCAGTTGATGAACAGCGTCACGCCAATGCCGCGCCAATGCTGCCTGACCTGGCCCAGCGCACCGAAGTCCACCTTGAGCAGCATGGGAATGACCATGACCCAGATCAACAGGCCCACCGGCAGGTTGACCTGCGCGACCTCGAGGCGGCCGATGGCCTGGAACACGCCGGGTGCGAACTGGCCCAGGGCCACGCCCAGCACGATGCACAGGAACACCCACAGCGTCAGGTAGCGCTCGAAGAGGCTCATGGGCTGCGGCGCTTGTTCAGGCCGCAGCGCTTCAGGGATTGCATTCATTGCCCCGGCCTCACTTCGTACCGATATTGCGCAGCTCATGCTGCAACGACATGGCGTCCAGCCGCTGCAGCGGCAGCGACAGGAACAGCTCGATGCGTCGGCGCAGCGTCAGCGCCGCATCCATGAATGCCTTGCGCTTCTGCTCATCGGTGCCTTTGACGGCTGCGGGGTCAGGAACGCCCCAATGCGCCGACATTGGCCGTCCCGGCCACACCGGGCAGACCTCGCCGGCGGCGTTGTCGCAGACCGTGAATATGAAATCCAGCTCCGGTGCACCGGGCGCCGCGAACTCATCCCAGTTCTTGCTGCGGTAGCCAGCGGTCGGCATGTGTAGCCGCTCCAGCGTGGCGAGCGCCAGTGGGTGGACTTCGCCCTTGGGGTGGCTGCCCGCCGAGTAGGCGCGAAAGCGCCCCTGGCCCAATTCATTGAGGATGCCTTCGGCCAGGATGGAGCGAGCCGAGTTACCCGTGCAGATGAACAGGGCGCTGTAGATCTTGTCGGTGGTCATGGGTATCTCACATCAGCAGCAGGAGGAGGCCGGCTTCACCGCAACGCCCATCGGCTTGCCGCGCACCGGGGTACAGCACGCTGCGGCGGAAGTCGCTGCAGGCGCCGCTTCGTTAAAGACCGGAATATTGCCCAGCGTGTGAAAGTGCTCCCAGGCCACGCCCTGCGGGTCGGTGATCCAGTGCTTCTCGCTGCGCGCGTAGCAGCAGGTCGTGGTGCCCTCGTCCAGCAGCGTCATGTCGGCCGCCTCGGCGCGGGCCTTCAGCACCGCCAATTCCTCGGCATCGTCGGTCTGGATACCCAGGTGGTCAATGCCCGGCTTGTTGCCACGTGTGGAGATGGCGAAGTTGACCGGCGGGTCTTCGAGCATCCATTTGGCGTAGTCGCTTTTGACGCGCGCGGGCTGCGCGGCGAACAGTTGGGAATAGAAGCCGATGCTGCGGTTCAGGTCATCGACGTGCAGGTGGACGTGGAAGCGCTTCATGGGGAGATCCTTTCAGCAGGAGGTACAGGCAGAGGAGGAATCACTGACCTCGCACGTGCTGCCTTGGCAGCAGTGCTCGGTCAGGTAGCCGAGCAGCCCATTCATCTGGCTGAAGTCGGCGCGGTAGATCAGGTTGCGGCCTTGCTGTTCGATGGTGACGAGGCCAGCATGAGCCAGTTCCTTCAGGTGGAAGGACAGCGCGTTGCGGGCCACGTCGAGCTGATCGGCCAGAACGCTGGGCGTGAGCCCTTCGGGGCCGGCGACGACTAGGGATCGGAACACGCGCAGGCGCTGGGCATGGGCCAGGGCACCGAGGGCGGAAACGGCTTGGGCTTCATTCATTATTCAATAATACATCAATTATTGAATCAATGGCAATGCCGCTTATGCTGGATCAAGCCTGCGTGGCTTGACTTTCAAGACAGTTGCTCACGCGTGCGGGCGTCGCCCTCTCCTGCTTGCCAGCCGAGGACAAAAAAAGCCGCCAGGGAGCATCCTGGCGGCGTTGCAACGACCGGCATGGCAGGGGCAGTGCCACCTGCCGTGCTCCATCAACGCTTGTCGAGGTCCGGGACGTCGCGGGCCGGAGAACCGGTGTACAGCTGGCGCGGACGGCCGATCTTGTAGTCGGGATCGGAGATCATTTCGTCCCACTGCGCGATCCAGCCCACCGTGCGGGCCAGCGCGAAGATGGCCGTGAACAGCTGGGTCGGGATGCCGATGGCACGCTGGACGATGCCCGAGTAGAAGTCCACGTTCGGGTAGAGCTTGCGCTGGACGAAGTAATCGTCTTCCAGTGCGATCTTTTCCAGCGCCATGGCCAGCTTGAACAGCGGGTCGTCTTGCAGGCCCAGCGCCTCGAGCACTTCGCGGCAGGTTTCCTGCATCAGCTTGGCGCGCGGATCGTAGTTCTTGTAGACGCGGTGGCCAAAGCCCATCAGGCGGACGCCCGAGCTCTTGTCCTTGACCTTGGCAACGAACTCGCCCAGCTTATCGACGCCACCCGCTGCGAGCAGGTCTTCCAGCATCTGCAACGCCGCTTCGTTGGCGCCGCCGTGCGCCGGACCCCAGAGGCAAGCCACGCCGGCCGCGATGGCGGCGAACGGGTTGGTGCCCGACGAACCGCACAGGCGCACCGTCGAGGTCGAGGCGTTCTGTTCGTGGTCGGCGTGCAGGATGAAGATGCGGTCGAGCGCGCGTTCGATCACGGGGTTGACGACGTACTCTTCGCACGGCGTCGCGAACATCATGCGCAGGAAGTTGCCGGTGTACGACAGATCGTTCTTCGGATAAATGTACGGTTGGCCGATCGAGTACTTGTAGGCCATTGCCACCAGCGTGGGCATCTTGGCGATCAGGCGGATGGCCGAGATTTCCCGGTGCTTGGGCTGGGTGATGTCGATGGAGTCGTGGTAGAACGCCGACAGGGCGCCGACCAGGCCGGTCAGGACGGCCATCGGGTGGGCGTCGCGGCGGAAGCCACGCAGGAAGAACTGCAGCTGTTCGTTGACCATGGTGTGATGGCGCACCAGGTGATCGAACTCAGCCTTCTGCTGGGCATTCGGCAGCTCGCCGTTCAGGATCAGGTAGCAGGTTTCCAGGAAGTCGCACTTGACCGCCAGTTGCTCGATGGGGTAGCCACGGTAGAGCAGCTCGCCCTTGTCGCCATCGATGTAGGTAATGCTCGAAGAGCAAGCGGCCGTCGACAGGAAGCCAGGGTCCAGAGTGAACATCCCGGTTTGCGCGTACAACTTGCGGATATCGACGACCGACGGACCGACCGTGCCTTCGTAAACCGGGAACTCGGCCCCGGGACTGCCATCGGAAAAGGTCAGGATTGCTTTCTTGTCGGACACTTTCATCGGATGTTCCTCTTGCTTCAAAATCAAATCATTTGGACTCAGGCCGCTCAAACCGAGCGCAGCCTTTTCAGCAAATCCTGCATGGCAGGCGTAGCCAGGTCACCTTCCGGCTCCTTTCGGGCCAGCAGATAGTCCAACAACTCGTTGTCGGACAGCTCGAGCAAGCGCGTCAATTCCGTTACGTCGGCATCGGTGAGCTGCGACTCGTAGGCGTCCAGGAAACGCGTCAGGATCAAGTCGTTCTCGAGCAGACCGCGCCGGGCGCGCCAGCGCAGGCGCGTCCGGTCATGCAGGGAAAATTCCGGCACCACGGTATCAAATCGCCCGTCGGGCCATCATTTCCTTGATCTTGCCTATCGCCCGGGTGGGGTTGAGCCCCTTGGGACAGACGTCGACGCAGTTCATGATGGTATGGCAACGGAACAAACGATAGGGGTCTTCGAGGTTGTCCAAGCGTTCCCCGGTCGCCTCGTCACGGGTATCGGCGAGGAAACGATAAGCCTGCAACAGGCCGGCCGGGCCGACGAATTTGTCCGGATTCCACCAGAACGACGGGCACGACGTGGAGCAGCAAGCACACAGAATACACTCATACAGGCCGTTGAGCTCCTCGCGGGCCTCGGGCGACTGCAGGCGCTCTTTCTCGGGCGGCGGCGTGTCGTTGATCAGGTAAGGCTTGACCGAGTGGTATTGGTTGAAGAAGTGGGTCATGTCCACGATGAGGTCGCGGATGACGGGCAGGCCGGGCAGCGGCTTGAGCACGATGGGCTGCTTGAGGTCGCGCAGGTTGGTCGTGCACGAAAGCCCGTTCTTGCCATTGATGTTCATGGCGTCGGAACCGCACACGCCCTCGCGGCACGAACGGCGGAACGAGAGGCTGTCGTCCACGTCGTTCTTGATGCGCACCAACGCATCGAGCAGCATTTTGTCGTTCGGCCCCAGCTCGACCTCGAGCTTCTGCATGTAGGGACGCTCGTCCTTGTCGGGGTCGTAGCGGTAAATCTCAAACTTCACAATGCGTTTGGCACTCATCAGAGCACTCCGAAAAAGGTGCCCTCCCGACGCGCTCTGCGCGCCCCCGGGGCGGCGCCGGCAGTGCGGCGGGCCGGGAGGGGGGATGTCATGTCGGTTAGAACGTTCTGGCCTTCGGCGGGAAGCTTTCGACCGTCAGGGGCTTCATGGTCACCGGCTTGTAGTCGAGGCGGTTGCCTTCGGAGTACCACAGCGTGTGACGCAGCCAATTCGCATCGTCGCGCTCCGGATAGTCGCTGTGCGCATGGGCGCCGCGGCTTTCCTTGCGGGCAGCCGCCGACACGATGGTGGCCTTGGCGACTTCGATGAGGTTGTCCAGCTCCAGCGCCTCGACGCGGGCCATGTTGAACACCTTGGAGTGGTCCTTGATCGCCACGGCCTTGGTGCGTTCGGCCAACGCATTGATCTGCTTGACGCCCTCGTCCAGCAGGGCTTGCGTGCGGAACACGCCGCAGTGGTGCTGCATGGAGTTGCGGATGTCGTTCGCGACGTGCTGGACGCGCTCGCCGTCCTTGCGGCTTTCCAGGGCGCTGACGCGGCTCAGCGTGAGGTCCGCGGCATCGGCGGGCAGCGGCTTGTGGCTCTGGCGCTTGAGGTTGGAGGCCACGATGTGGTTGCCGGCCGCGCGACCGAACACCACCAGGTCGAGCAGCGAGTTCGTGCCCAGGCGGTTGGCGCCGTGGACCGACACGCAGGCGCACTCGCCAATCGCGTACAAGCCGCGGACCACCGTGTTGGGGTTGCCGTCCTTGGGCACCACCACCTGCCCGTGGTAGTTGGTCGGGATGCCACCCATTTGGTAGTGGATGGTCGGTACGACGGGGATCGGCTCCTTGATGGGGTCGACGTTGGCGAACTTAATGGCGATTTCGCGGATCGACGGCAGGCGCTTGTTGATGGTCTCGGCGCCCAGGTGGTCGAGCTTGAGCAGCACGTAGTCGCCATTCGGGCCGGCGCCCCGCCCTTCCTTGATTTCCTGGTCCATCGAGCGCGATACGAAATCGCGGGGAGCCAGGTCTTTCAGCGTCGGCGCGTAGCGCTCCATGAAGCGCTCGCCGTCTTTGTTCAGCAGGATGCCGCCCTCGCCGCGCACCCCTTCGGTGATCAGCACGCCGGCACCGGCCACGCCCGTGGGGTGGAATTGCCAGAACTCCATGTCTTCGAGCGGCAGGCCAGCACGCGCGGCCATGCCCAGGCCGTCACCGGTGTTGATGAAAGCGTTCGTGGAGGCGGCCCAGATGCGGCCGGCGCCGCCGGTTGCCAGCACGGTGGTCTTGGCTTCGAAAATGTAGATGTCGCCGGTTTCCATTTCCAGCGCCGTGATGCCGACGACGTCGCCTTCGGAGTCGCGGATCAGGTCCAGCGCCATCCATTCGACGAAGAATTGCGTGCGGGCAGCCACGTTGCGCTGGTAGAGCGTATGCAGCAGCGCGTGGCCAGTGCGGTCGGCGGCGGCACAGGCGCGTTGCACCGGCTTTTCGCCGAAGTTGGCGGTATGGCCGCCGAACGGACGCTGGTAGATCGTCCCATTCGGGTTGCGGTCGAACGGCATGCCGAAGTGCTCGAGCTCATAGACCGCATTCGTGGCCTCGCGGCACATGAATTCGATCGCGTCTTGATCGCCGAGCCAATCGGAGCCCTTGACCGTGTCATACATGTGCCAGAACCAGTTGTCCTCGCTCATGTTGCCCAGCGAGGCACCGATACCGCCCTGGGCTGCCACGGTGTGCGAGCGCGTCGGGAACACTTTGGAGAAGACGGCGACGCTGAGACCGGCTTGCGCGAGCTGCAGCGAGCAACGCATGCCGGATCCACCGGCGCCGACGACCACCACATCGAACTGGCGGCGCGGGAGAGAAGTTTTAACGGCGGCCACGACTTAGATTCTCCACAGAATTTGAGCGGCATAGACGACAGAGCCGACCAGCCACAGAATGGTCAGGACTTGCAGCGCCAGACGGAGGCCGGCCGGCTTGACGTAGTCCATCCAGATGTCTCGAACGCCGATCCAGGCGTGATAGGCAAGCGACAGGAAGGCCAGCATGGCCAGCAGCTTGCCGAGGGGGAAGCTGAACACTTCGAAGTTGAACAGCCGCACCCAGTTTTCGTAGGTGAATTCCGGCGTGATCAACGCGCCGATGCCCAGGACCAGCGTGTAGACGACCAGGATGACGGCGGTAACGCGCTGGGCGATCCAGTCTTTGACGCCGTAGTGTGCGCCGACGACCAGGCGCTTGGGACCGATATTTTGCGGGGCCGACATCAGAATACTCCGAACAGTTTCAAACCGAAGACGAGGGTCAGCGCCAGGCTCACCACGAGCACGATGCCCGCGGAACGCTGCGCCTTTTGCTTTTCCAGCCCCAGGTGGAGGTCCAGCGCCAGGAACCGGATGCCCGCACAGAAATGATGCAGGTAGGCCCAGATCAGGCCGAGCAGAACGATCTTGGCCAAGGGGTGCGTGACGAAATCGCGGAACTCCGCAAAGCCGATTTCAGAGATGACGCTGCGTTCGAAAAGCGGCAGGAGCACCAACGGCAGTGCCAGGAACAGCGCAAAGCCGGAAATGCGGTGCAGGATCGACACTTTGCCGGCCAGCGGCAGGCGGTAGCGCGCGATCTGCGTGATATTGATATTTCTGAACTGCGGGCGGGGTTTTGCGGCAGAGTCGGACATCACGACCTCGGGTAAAGTGAGCAAACCATGAAAAAAACCATTGCTGCGTAATTGCGCATTACAACTTTCGTCTTGGGAAAGCCGGCCTGGCGCGCCGGTTTCCGCATGCGTCTCCGGGGGTGGCGGAACGCGCCGCGCCCGGGCCGCCGGGAAAGGCAAACGTGCTATTTTCGCCCATTCATCGCCACCGTATCAAATCGTGTCCGAAGTTGCGTCAGTTCAGGCTGTTCCGATAGTGGTAGCGCGAGGTCAGGTACAGCCCGCGACGCATCTCGACGGGGCGGTCGCCGTAGGTAAACGAGGTGCGCTCCACCTGTAGCAGCGGCGTGCCCGGCGCAACGCCGAGCAGCTCGGCCTCTGGGGCGCCGGCGGCAACCGCCCGGATTTTCTCGTCCGCCCGGATCATCCGGACGCCGAATTCGCTTTCGAACAAACCATACATCGGGCCCTTGTATTCGGCCAGACGTTCCGCCGTCAGCCCCTTGAACAGCGTGCCAGGCAACCAAATCTCATCGATCACGGTAGGCACGTCGCCGAAGGAAAGCACCCTTCGGACCAGCACCACGCTATCTCCCGCGCGCAATTCGAGCACCTTCGCCACTTCGGCCGGCGCGCGCAGGCGCCGGCACTCGAGGAAGCGGCTATGGGACCCCTGGCGCTTGCCATCGTCCGGCGCCAGCCGCAAGAAGCGGAACCGCACGCGGTCTTCGTGGTGGGTAGCGACAAACGTACCCTTGCCTTGGCGGCGCAGCAGGATGTGGTCGGCCGCCAGCTCATCGATGGCCTTGCGCACCGTCCCCTGGCTGACCTTGAAACGGGCTGCCAGGTCGAGCTCGCTGGGAATGGCCTCTCCGGGCTTCCACTCGCCACGGTCGAGGCTTTGCAGGATTAGGGCCTTGATTTGCTTGTATAACGGGGTGAAAGCCGCCCCCGGCGCTGCCTGGTCGCCGGCCGCAGGCGCGCCCGCGACGGCGGGTGCGTCGGACGTGGCTGACATGCAGGGATGGTGCGGCTTGATCGGCATGGCCCGGATTGTGTCACAGCGCAAGGCACGGTGTCCAACCAAATGGCGGCAATCTTATGTCTTATATAAAACATAAGATAACTTTATTGACGGCAAAATCCGATTTTTCTAAACTCGGCGGATTATGCCCATCCACGCTCGCCGCGCCGTCCGCCGCCCCCTGGCACTCCGCCGCTTTCCCATCGTGGATGCGGGCTGTCCGCCCCGCCCACTGCTTCCTCGTGCATCGCGCCGGGCCCACCCCGCGTGGAGTTACACTGCGCGTGGCGTCACCATTCCTACTCACCATCCGCTTCGGAGACTTACATGACCAAGCCCGCAATGCGCGTCGCCGTCACCGGCGCCGCCGGCCAGATCGGCTACGCCCTGTTGTTTCGTATCGCCTCCGGCGAAATGCTAGGCAAGGACCAGCCCGTCATCCTGCAATTGCTGGAAATTCCTGACGAAAAAGCCCAGAAGGCCCTCAAGGGCGTCATCATGGAGCTGGAAGACTGCGCCTTCCCGCTGCTGCAGGGAGTCACCGCCCACAGCGATCCCATGACCGCCTTCAAGGATGCCGACGTGGCCCTGCTCGTGGGCGCCCGTCCCCGCGGCCCGGGCATGGAGCGCAAGGATCTGCTGACCGTCAACGCCCAGATCTTCACCGCGCAAGGCAAGGCGCTGAACGCCGTCGCCAGCCGCAACGTCAAGGTGCTGGTGGTGGGCAATCCCGCCAATACCAACGCCTACATCGCGATGAAGTCGGCGCCGGACCTGCCCGCCCGCAATTTCACCGCCATGTTGCGCTTGGACCACAACCGCGCCCTCACGCAACTGGCTTCCAAGGCCGGCTGCGCGGTCAGCGACATCGAGAAGCTCATCGTCTGGGGCAACCACTCGCCCACGATGTACCCCGACTACCGCTTCGCCACCATCGCCGGCAAGCCCGCCCTCTCGGTGGTCAATGACGACGAATGGAACCGCAACGTATTCATCCCGACGGTCGGCAAGCGCGGCGCCGCGATCATCGACGCCCGTGGCCTGTCTTCCGCCGCGTCGGCCGCCAATGCCGCCATTGATCACGTGCGCGACTGGATCCTGGGCAGCGACGGCAAATGGGTCACGATGGGCGTGCCTTCGGACGGCTCGTACGGCATTCCCGAAGGCATCATCTACGGCCTGCCCGTCATCACCAAGAACGGCGAATACGCGATCGTCAAGGATCTCGAGATCGACGCTTTCTCGCGCGAGCGCATGGACCTCACGCTCAAGGAGCTGCTCGAGGAGCGCGACGGCGTCAAGCACCTGCTGTAAAGCGGCTTTGCGCCTCGGCCGCCCCGGCACGACCGGGGCGTTGCAGGCTGCGAAGCGCAAATCGCCGCTCGCAGCTTAGTGCGAGAACGGGGCCGCATGTTACTGCCCCCGCCCGCGCCGGCCACGGAAGCACATGAGTACGCTATCGTTCTCGTGTGCTTTTTTTTCGCCCCGGACACCGCTGTCTGAAGAACCCTACCGATCATCCCGCGCCATGAAACACCCATCCGAAGTCTTACACGCATCGGGCAAAGCGCCCGTCGTCCTCCCCGTCTGCGACCACTACGCCGGATCCGAAAAGCTCATGCAAAAAAGCCTCGAGCGGCAGGCCCAGGCCGGTCCGGTCTTCGACGTGACGCTCGACTGCGAAGATGGCGCCGCCGTCGGCAAGGAGGCCGAGCACGCGGAGATGGCCGCGCGCTTGGCTGCCAGCGACGCCAACCGGTACGGCCGCGTGGGCGTCCGCGTGCACGACGTGAATCATCCGTCGTTCATCAGCGACCTCGAAATCCTGATCGGCATCGCCGGCCACAAGCTCGCCTATATCACCGTCCCCAAGGTCAACTCGGCCAATGACGCGCTGAATGCGGCCGAATCCGTCGAGCGCATCGGCATGGAAATGGGGCTCGACCGAAAAATCCCCGTCCACGTGTTGATCGAAACGCACGGCGCACTGCGCGAAGTTTTCCGCATCGCCGCCCATCCCGCCATCGAATGCCTGTCCTTCGGCTTGATGGACTTCGTCTCTTCGCACCGAGGCGCCATCCCGGCCCATGCGCTGACCGCCGAAGGCCAGTTCGAACATCCCTTGGTTGCCCGCGCCAAACTCGAAATCGCGGCGGCCTGCCATGCCTACGGCAAGGTGCCTTCGCACAACGTCGTCACGGAGCTGAACGCGCCGGAAGTCATTGCCCGCGCAGCGCAACGCGCCGGCCGCGAATTCGGCTATACGCGCATGTGGAGCATCCACCCTTCCCAGATCGACCCCATCGTCGGCGCGCTGTCGCCCAGTGCCGAGGACGTCGAGGACGCCGAGCGCATCCTGCTGGCCGCCGCCCGTGCCGACTGGGGGCCGATACGCGACGGCGATCCCCAGCGTGGCAGGCTGCACGACCGGGCGAGCTACCGATATTACTGGGACGTGCTGCGGCGGGCGCACGCGGCGGGCGTGAGCTTGTCCCCCGAAGTCGAACGACAGTTCTTCTCGTAGCGGGCGCTTTTCGGATGCGTATCGCTTGAAGGCGCCGGCCGCCGCTAGGCTCGTAAGTCGCCTTCGAGCGCCGAGGCCAGCAAGGCCATGAAACGTTCGACGACCTCTTCGCGGTTGCCGTCGGACGTTCCGGCCATGTGCGGCGTGATCAGGAAGTCTTCGCAAGTCCAGAGCGGATCATCGGCCGGCAGCGGCTCGGCGTCGAATACGTCCAGGTGCGCATACCGGACCAGGCCGCGCTCGTGGGCCACCAGCAGCGCGCGCGTGTCGACGATGGGCCCGCGCGCGACATTCACGAGGCAGAGCGGCCTCTCCACCCGTAGCATGCGGAGCGTGTCCGCATTGAACAAGCCCTGGGTAGCTGCCGACAGCGGGCAAGCGATGAATACCCAGTCCACTTCGCCCACCCATTTGTTGAATACCTCATAGGCGGCTGTCGGCCACCCCTGCGCGACCGGCTCCCCGCTCTGGCGCAGCACTCGGCAGCGTACCCCGAGCTGGCCCAAGAGCATGCCGATGCGTTGACCGATCGCTCCCCACCCCACCACCATAGCCTCCAAGCGGTGCAGGGCCCGCACCGCGTCGTGCGACATGGGCTGCCAGTGTCGCTGCAGTTGCTGGCGGCGCGCGACATGCAGTTGGCGGGCGAAATAGAGAAAGCTCGCTATCGCCGTCTGGGCCACGGCACCGGCATTGGCGCCTGCGGAATTGGTAATCCGCACGCCCCGGCTGCGCAGGTCGTGGTAGATGCGCCGGTCGGTGCCGGATGCATACGTGTGGACCCAGCGTAGCCTGGGAGCGGCCAGCATGGCTTCGTAAAACGCGGCGGTGGCGGGCGCGAGCCACGTATCGGTGGACGGCCAGACCACGTCCCGCGTCACGAAAGCCGCGTCCGCTTGGGCGGCATCCTGCAAATGAAGCAGTTTCACCCTACCGGGCCAGCGCCTGAGCACGCCCGCCTCGACCAGCTCCTGCCCTCCGCGCTCGGAACAAAGAATGTTCATCGCCTCACTTCTGCAATGTCATGAGGAATTGCCTGCGGTCCGCGACCTCCTTCTCGACGAATTTCTGTAACTCAGGCTGGGGCAACGGCAGCCTGTCCTGCATATTCTCACGCATGAACGCCTGCCAGGAAGGGCGTTTTTCAACATCCTCGAGCGCGCGGACGAGCTTGGCCGTCACATCCGGCGGCGTCCCCTTCACGACCATGACGCCGCGCCACAGGGTTTCGACCACATCGTAGCCCTGCTCGACGAAGGTGGGAATGTCCGGAAAGAACTCGCTGCGCGATTCGCTACTGATGCCGAGCAATCGCACGTCGCCGCTCCGGATCTGCGCCATGGCGGTACTGGGAGTGATCACCGCGGCGTCAAGGTGCCCGCCCATCAGCGCCAACAGAGCCTGGTTGCCACCCTGGTAGGGAACCCATGTGGACTTGAACCCGGCCTTCTGTTCTAGGCGATACAGGACGTACTGATGGAATCCGGCGGTGGCGAACCCTCCGATGTTCACCTTGTCCGGCTGGCGCTTCAACGCTTCGACCAGATCCTTCATGCTATGGAACGGACTGTCTTTGCGCACGGCCACGCTTGACGGTTCGGTTTGCAGCGCCCGCAGGAAAATGAAATCGGACGGGTGGAAACGACTGCCCTTTTCCGCCATGAGGAAGGAGGTCGAACCCGTGGCAGATACGACGGTGTAGCCGTCGGCCGGTGCATTGAGCGCCATGTTCATACCCACCGCACCCGTGCCGCCCGGGCGGTTTTCCACGACTATCGTCTGGCCCAGGATTTCTCCCAACTCTTTGGCGAGCGCCCGCATCATGGTGTCGAGCGGCGAACCGGCGGCCGAGGTAGTGATGAAATGCAGAGAGCGCTCAGGCCATTGCGCGGCGGTGGCCGCCCAGCTCGTCATGCACAACCATCCTGCTACGACGCAGGTTCCCAACCATCGGCTAATGGAATACATGTCGTGTCTCCTCGTGTCGTTGCGTTAGGTGGCAGGTGCCCCTCTTTCAAAAGGTTGCGGCCGTATCGTCCTCGCTATGGCGCAGGCTGCGGGTGGGATAGGGCTTGGCCGGCATGGCGCGCAGCACTTGCTCGTCGATGTCGAGTCCCAGCCCGGGCAATTCGGGAATCTCGATGTAGCCGTTCACCGGCTTGAGCGCCTGCGGCGACACGCGCTGGGAAAACTCCTCGAAAGGCACGAAATATTCAGTGATGGTGAAATTGGGCATGCAGGCCGAGGCATGCACGGTGGCCGACAGCGAAAGCAGCGTCGAGTTGTAGTTATGGGGCGAGACGGCGATCATTTCGGTTTCCGCCTGCGCCGCGATGAAGAGCAGCTCCAGGATGCCGCCGCAGTTGGAGACATCGGGGTTGATGATGTCGGCCGCGCGACTCCGGAAAACACTACGGAAGTCGGCCCGGCCGTAGAGCGCCTCTCCCGTGACCACGGGGATGGTCGTAGCCGCGCGCACTTCCTGGATCGCTTCCATGTTTTCCTTCTGGCAGGGCTCTTCGATCCAGTACGGGTTCAACTCTTCCAGGCGTTTGGCCAATTCGATCGCATGCACGGGTGCCAGGCGGCGATGCAGGTCGAGCAGCAGCTCCACGTCCGCCCCCACTGCATCGCGCACCGCCCGTACGACGGCCACCGCATGCTGGATGTGCTCGCGCGGGATGTAAGTGCGCCAAGGACGGGGCAGCGGATCGAACTTTAGCGCGGCGTGGCCGGCTGCCACCACCTGCTCCGCGGCGCGGGCGTAATCATCGGGCGTCTTGAGCTTGTATCCCCATCCGTTGGCGTAGACACGCACGCGATCCCGGCAGCGGCCACCCAGCAACCGGTAGACGGGTTGCCCCACTAGCTTGCCCACCGCGTCCCACATTGCCATTTCAATGCCCGACAAGGCGCTCCAGAACTCCAGCGACGACCTGCGTTGTGCATAGTCGTCGAAAGCGATCTGGCAGAAGTAGCGGATATTGAAGACGTCGCGCCCGACCAGGTAGCGGAGCAGTTCGCGCGCCTGCGCTGCGACGGCTTCGTCGCGGTCGTACTGGCTATAGCTCTCCCCCCAACCGACCGTGCCGTCCTCCAATTCCAGGCGAATGAACAAGAGGTTCTTGCGCCATCCGGGATGCACCGGCAGGCATTCAGCTTTGCGTACTTTCACGGGTTGCCTCTTCCTCTGGTTGGACATGGCGAGCGTACGCAAGGCTCGGTAATTTGAAAACGATATGGATATGAGATAAACCTATATCAAGTTTGAATCCCCTGGGCCTGGTAGAGCATGAGCAAATCATTGGAGCTGCGTCACCTGCGCGCCATCCTCGCAACCGCGGAGCGGGGGTCCGTGCATCAGGCCGCTGGTACGCTCGGTACCTCCCAGCCCGCCCTGTCACGACTGCTGCGTGAGGCCGAAGAACGCTTGGGTGCGCGCCTGTTCGAGCGCTCGGCTCTGGGCAGCCGGGCCACCCCGGTAGGGGCGCTGGCTGAGCAGGTTGCGCGGCGCATCGCGGCGGACGTCACCCGGCTACACGATATGGCCCGAAATGGACGCTGGCATTTACGGGTGGGGTGCATTCCCCGTGCGCTCGACCTGATCGTTCCGGCATTGCTGCATCGCTTGCCCGGTGACCTCGCGGACCAGGTCGAGATCGATTTGCGGGAGGACGACAGCCTCACTCTCATTGCCGGCCTGACCCGGGGGGACCTGGATCTGGGCATTCTGTCCCTGTTCGGGGAGACCCCCCCCGATCTGGTCTGCCGCAAGCTCTACATGGACCGTAACGTGTTCGTCTGCGGAACCCCGGGCCCGCCGCTTCCGCCAGGGCGGCTCAGTCCGCAGGCGTTGGCGCAGCACCCTTTTGCCGCACCGGCGCCGGGCACGCCCTCCCGCCTCGAATTCGATCGCTATTGGCAGCACCACGACGTCGCTCCCCCAGCCTGCCGCATGGCAGCCAGAACCTATGACGCGATCGCCAGCCTGTTATCCGGCACTCCCCTCCTCGCCGTCATGCCGCGCCATGTGGCGCATCGTCATGCCCGCAGCGGCGGCCTGCGCATATTGGAAGTGGAGCACCCGCTGCCCGAACGCCCCATTCACGTCGTTTGGCCCAGGCACGCGCTGCAACCCGCCACGGATCAGTTGGTCGAACTGATTCGCCCCCTCCCGCGGCGCATGTCTCGTCCCCGGTCGCAGGCAGGTCGCCGCGCCGGCGAAGGCGGTCACTGATCGTTCAAACTGGCCTTCGCGGCCTGCTCCGGTGTCAGGCCCTCATAGAACTGGTCCGTGAACCATTCTGCTTCTTGCTCGATGTAGGCTTGTGCTTCCTCGCGGCTGGCCCCCGCGGCCACGAGCAGGCCTTCGACGTCGGCACACCATTGCAGGAGGGCTTGCAGGTCAGGATCATTTTGGTCGGCAGGCATGATGCCCTCCATGTTGGTGTCTCGAGGCGGCAATGCGGGTGCAGCGGGTCGCCCTGTGCCGCGCGGCGACGGCCATTCACGGCACTGCGCCTTACGGCCAGGGGATTTGGTAGTTCAGCACGGCGGAAACAGAGCGGCCGGCGCCCGGCGTGCAGGTGTCGGTATAACAATACGCCGCGTATTGGCTGTCGAACAGGTTGTTTGCACTGGCCCGTAGTTTCAGCCCTTTCAGGGAGGGGCTGAGGCGGCTGAAGTCGTAGTTGATGCCGGCATCCACCAAGGTATACGAAACCGCGAGCCCTGGCTGCCCGTATCCCGCATAGAGGGCCCCTGCCCGCCCCACCCTGCCGTCCAGGCTCAAGCCGGCCAGCGCGCCGCGGGAAACGGCATACCGGGCACCGAGTGAGAAGCGCTGCTCCGACACCTCCGGATAACGATTGCTCAGCAGGTTCGCATAGGCATCGTCGCTCGCGCGCCGAACCGCGGAATTGATCACGGCATAGCTCGCCACGAGGTTCAAGCCCTGCAACGGCTCCAAGCGGCTTTCGACCGTCGCGCCACGAATGCGCAATTCGGCCCAGGCGCGGCAGCCCGCCACGGCGCACCCGGCTTGCGCATCGCTGACTTGCGAATTGTTCTGGATCTGGTTGAACGCGGTGACCGTCATCAACTCCCCGAGGGCCGGCGGCTGGAAGCGCACGCCTGCTTCGTACTGCTGGCTTTCCGCGGAAGCGGCGGCCGCCGTGCGGGGGGCATAGCTTTGCGAGTAATTCACGTAAGGCGCGAGCCCGCTGTCGAACTGGTAGCGCAATCCCAGGCGGGCGCTGTAGACGTCATCCTCCTGGATGCCCGTTCCGCCGTCGGTCGAGGTCAGGTCTATGGTGCGATGGGTGTTCTGGTCGCGCCTCCCGACCATGGACACCGTCCATTTGTCGTATTGGATCTGGTCCTGGACGAAAAATCCCAGGTTGCTTTGCTCAGTGAACGAGCGCGTGACGACGCGGGGCTGGCCGATGGCCGTGCCGTAGGCCGCATCGAAAATGTCGAGCGAAGGCGACGGCGCCAGCCCGCTTTCCTGGATGTCGCGGGACTTGAGATAGTCGAAACCGAATTTGACCTGGTGACGCAAGCCTCCCGTCGCGAAACTGGCCTGGGCGTGCGTGCCGACGTGGAAAGTTCCCAGGCCCGGACCGATGGCGTCCTGCCCGGCTACCGGCGATCCCGTGATCCAGTCGACCTTGGGTTGGTTTTCGGCACGACCGTAGCGCACGCTTTGCTTGACGACCCACGTGTCGTCCAGCTTCTGTTCGAACTCGTAACTGGACGGTCGGCTGGCGCGCGGCTGTCCGTAGACCGGGACGGTCCCCCTGAGGTCGACGGGCGAGGCAGCATGGGGATTCCAGCCGGGCGTCGTTGGGGTTTCGATCGAGCCGGCATCGGTCACCGCGTAAGCGATGGCGACCGGAGTATGAGGCAACTCGGGTTCTGGGGCAGCCGCCCCGCGTGCGCTGGCTGCGGCCGGCGGCGCGACAGGCGGCGTTTCCGGCTCATGCAGGGAGACCGCGGGCGTGCAAGCTGCCGCGGCGAGCAGCGCAGCCGCCAGCGTCGCCCACCGTAAAGGTCGATCGCGAAATGAAAAACGACTCGAAAATCGAGAAACCATGCTCATCGCTATCGGCCACAACGGAAGGCATGGTCGAACCGCGGGCACGCTGCGCACGCGGCCAGGAATGGCGTCAAGGCACTAGGCTTCCTGGATCCATGCCATTTGTATGGCTTCGAGAATCTTTTCCCCGGATCGTTTCGGATCATCGTCGAAGCCGGGAAGTTCCAACACCCAGTTGTGCAGATCCGTAAATCTCACTCGAGACGGGTCAACGTCGGGGTGTGCTTCGGCCAAGGCGGTGGCAATCTCGTAGATGTCCGTCCATTTCATCCGATTTCTCCGGATCAGCGCCAAGCCGAGAGCCGGCAAGGCCAACATAGCGTCGGGGACGGGCCGGCGCAACGGAAATTTCCGGGAAGGTGCCACCCTTCCAGTTTAACCGCCCCCGCGCGCAGCGGCGTCGCTCGTCAGTGGTTCTCGCTGGCGTGATTGATGGTGTACTTGGGAATCTCGATCGTCAGGTCGGCATCCTCGATGATGGCCTGGCACGAGAGCCGCGACGTGGAAGTCAGGCCCCATGCCTTGTCGAGGAGATCTTCCTCATTGTCGCTAGCTGCCTCGAGGGAAGAAAAGCCCTCGCGCACGATGACGTGGCACGTCGTGCACGCACACGAGAGTTCGCAGGCGTGCTCGATGGGAATGTCATGCTCGAGGAGCACCCGGCAAATGGACTGGCCCGAAGGAGCATCTTCGATGACGGCGCCCTCGGGGCAAATTTCGGGGTGCGGAAGCACCGTAAGTTTAGGCATGATGACTACCTGATACTGGAGCGGCGAACGGCTTTATGCGATTTCGTCGAGGCGCCGGCCCGACAAGGCCCGGCGTATGCTGCGATCCATCCGGCGGGCGGCGAAATCTTCGGTAGCGCGGGACAGCGCTTCCACCTGGGCGCGCACCGCGTCGCTGTCTTCGCCCTCGGCTGCCGCCGCCGTCCGGTCGAGTTCGGCGCGTATCGCCGCCAATTCGTCCTCGTTCAGCAGGTCGGCGTCGGCCTGCAACGCCGATTCCACCGACTCGACGAGACGCCGGGCCTCTACCTGCTGCTCGCGCAGCGCCCGCATCTTCATGTCGACCTCGGCGCTCTTCATGCCATCGGCCAGCATGGCGGCGACTTCCTCATCCGACAAGCCGTACGAGGGCTTGACCGACACCGAAGCCTCTACGCCGGAACTCTGCTCGCGGGCCGTGACGCTGAGCAGGCCGTCGGCGTCGACCTGGAAGGTCACCCGTATCCGCGCAGCGCCCGCCACCATCGGCGGAATTCCCCGCAGCTCGAAGCGGGCCAACGACCGGCAATCGGAAACGAGTTCCCGTTCGCCTTGCACCACGTGGATTGCCATGGCAGTTTGGCCGTCCTTGAATGTGGTGAAGTCCTGCGCGCGGGCAATGGGTATGGTGCTATTGCGGGGGATCACGCGTTCGACCAGCCCGCCCATGGTTTCCAGTCCCAGCGAAAGCGGTATGACGTCCAGCAGGAGCCAATCTCCGTCCGCAGTACGGTTTCCGGCGAGAAGGTTGGCCTGCATGGCGGCCCCCAGCGCAACTACTTGGTCGGGGTCGAGGTTGATCAGGGGTTCGGTGCCGAACAGCTCTGCAACCATGTTCCGCACGATGGGCATGCGCGTCGCCCCGCCCACCATGACTACGCCCTTGATGTCTTCGACGCTCAGGTCGGCGTCGCGCAACGCGCGGCGGGCGCTCGACAAGGTGCGGGTGACCAGGGGCTTGGCCAGCGCCTCGAAGTGCTCGCGGCTCAGTTTCAACGCGACGTTTCTTCCGCCGGACAAAGCTACCGACAGCTCGGCCTCGAGCGCGTCCGTCAAGGCTTCGCGCGTGCGGCGCGCGGCAACCAGCAAAGCCCGACGGTCTTCCGGCCCGAGCTCGCCGAGCTGCGATTCCTGTGCGGCCCAAGCCGCGATGGCCGAATCGAAGTCGTCGCCCCCGAGCGCGGTGTCGCCACCGGTCGCGATGACTTCGAAGACGCCCTTGGAAAGGCGGAGAATGGAGATGTCGAACGTTCCGCCGCCAAGGTCGTAGACCGCATAAATCCCCTCGGCCGCGTTATCCAGCCCATAGGCGATCGCCGCCGCCGTGGGTTCGTTGAGCAGCCGCAATACATTCAGGCCGGCCAGCCGGGCTGCGTCCTTGGTAGCCTGCCGCTGCGCATCGTCGAAATAGGCCGGAACCGTGATCACCGCCCCCACCAAGTCGTCGCCGAGCACGTCTTCGGCCAACTGGCGCAACTTGGCCAAGATCTGGGCGGATACCTCGACCGGGCTCTTGTCTCCCTGCACCGTGCGTATGCGCACCATGCCGGGCGCGTCCACGAACTCATACGGCACGCGCAGCTTTTGCACGTCGGCCAAGCCGCGCCCCATGAAGCGCTTGACCGACACCACCGTGTTGTGTGGATCTTCGGCCTGGGAGAGCAGCGCCTTGCGGCCGATCACGACCTCTCCCCCGGGCAGGTAGCGCACTGCCGATGGCAACAGGGCGTGCCCCTCCTCGTCGCGTAGGACTTCCGCCATTCCGCTGCGTACGGAGGCTACGAGCGAGTTGGTCGTGCCCAGGTCTATCCCCACCGCCAAGCGGCGCTGATGGGGAGCTTCGGACATGCCGGGTTCGGCTATCTGCAAGAGCGCCATGCGTTCCTATATGTCAGTCTTGTTCCGCGAGAGCTTCGACGGCCGCGTCGATCTCCTCGGAGAATTTCTCAATGAACATCCACTCCCGCACGCGGGCGGCGGCAGCGGCGTAATCGTGCTTGCGGTCCAGCAGTTCTTCGACCTCGGCCATCATGGAGCGCCGCGCCGCAGCCAGTTCGCCCGCCAGCGCTTCAAGCGCGGCCGTATCCCGCGACGCACGCGCCTCGCTGAGCGCTTCGCGCCACTCCATCTGCTGCATGAGGAAAGCAGGCGTCATGGCCGTGTTGGTCTCGACTTGCAAGTCGACGCCCGCGCGTTCGCACAGATAGCGGGCGCGCGCGAGCGGCGACCGCAGCGTCCGGTAGGCCTCGTTGGCCCGCGACGCCCATTGCATGGCGACCCGCCTCTCCTGGGCGGACCCGGCGGCATGGCGGTCGGGGTGAACCCTCGCCTGGACTTCGCGCCATGCCCGGTCCAGCGCGTCGCGATCGACGGCGAAACCGGGCTTCAGGCCCAACAGTTCGAAATGGTCCAGTTCTTTTTGCATCACACGGTGAAAGACTCACCGCAACCGCAGGACGCCTTTTCGTTGGGATTGTTGAATTTGAAGCCTTCGTTGAGCCCTTCACGCGCGTAATCGAGCTCGGTGCCCGCCAAATAAGGAAGGCTCTTGCGGTCGACGACCACTTTCACTCCCTGGCTCTCGAACACCTCGTCGTCGGGCTGGATTTCGTCCACGTACTCGAGCTTGTAGGCCAGGCCCGAGCATCCCGTGGTGCGCACGCCCAAGCGCAAGCCTATGCCTTTGCCGCGCTTCTCCAAGTAGCGGTTCACATGCCTAGCCGCGCGTTCGGTCAACGTTACCGACATGGCTCCCTCTTAGCTGTTTCCGTGCTTGGCACGGTAATCGTTCACCGCCGCCTTGATGGCGTCCTCGGCCAAAATCGAGCAGTGGATCTTGACCGGCGGCAACGCCAGTTCTTCGGCGATTTGCGTGTTGCGGATGCTGAGCGCCTCGTCGAGCGTCTTGCCTTTGACCCATTCGGTCACGAGAGAGCTCGACGCAATCGCGGAGCCGCAACCGTAGGTCTTGAAGCGAGCGTCTTCGATGATGCCCTGTTCGTTGACCTTGATTTGCAGCTTCATGACGTCGCCGCAGGCGGGAGCGCCCACCATGCCCGTGCCGACCGACGCGTCGCTCTTGTCGAACGACCCGACGTTGCGGGGGTTTTCATAGTGATCGATGACTTTTTCGCTATAGGCCATGTCTTTCTCCTGGCTCAGTGTGCAGCCCACTGCACCGTATTGATGTCGATGCCGTCCTTGACCATCTCCCACAGCGGAGACATTTCGCGCAGCTTTTCGACTTTGCTGCGGATCAGTTCAACGGCGAAATCTATTTCCTCCACCGTCGTGAAACGGCCGAGGGTGAAGCGGATGGAGCTGTGCGCCAGCTCGTCACTGCGGCCCAGGGCGCGCAGCACGTACGACGGCTCCAGGCTGGCGGAAGTGCACGCCGAGCCGCTGGACACGGCCAGTTCCTTGACCGCCATGATGAGCGACTCCCCTTCCACGTAGTTGAAGCTGACGTTCAGGTTGTGCGGGATGCGCCGCTCCATGTCACCGTTGAGGTACACCTCTTCGATGGTGGAAAGTCCGGCCCACAGGCGGTCGCGCAACATGCGCACCCGTTCGTTCTCGGTCGCCATTTCTTCCCGGGCGATGCGGAAGGCCTCGCCCATGCCCACGATCTGGTGCGTGGGCAGCGTGCCCGACCGCATGCCGCGCTCATGCCCGCCGCCGTGCATCTGCGCTTCGATGCGCACGCGCGGCTTGCGCCGCACGTACAGCGCGCCTATGCCTTTGGGGCCGCACATCTTGTGCGCGCAGAACGACATCAGGTCAACCTTTAGCTTGGCCAGGTCGATCACGACCTTGCCGGTGGCCTGTGCCGCGTCGACGTGGAAAATCACGCCCCGCTCGCGGCAGATCTCGCCTATGGACTCGATGTCCTGGATCACCCCGATCTCGTTGTTGACGAACATGACCGAAGCGAGGATGGTGTCGGGACGTATCGCGGCCTGGAAGGCGTCGAGGTCGAGCAGCCCATTCTCCTGCACGTCGAGGTACGTCACCTCGAAGCCTTCGCGCTCGAGCTCCCGGCAGGTATCCAGCACAGCCTTGTGCTCGGTCTTGACGGTGATGATGTGCTTGCCGCGCTCGGCATAGAAATGCGCCGCACCTTTGATCGCCAAGTTGTCTGACTCGGTTGCGCCCGAAGTCCAGATGATTTCACGCGGGTCGGCGTTGACGAGCGCCGCCACCTGCTCCCGCGCCGTTTCCACCGCCTTCTCGGCATCCCAGCCGTAGGCGTGGCTGCGCGAGGCAGGATTGCCGAAGCGCTCATACAGCCAGGGCACCATGGCGTCGACCACGCGCGGGTCGACCGGCGTGGTGGCGGAGTAGTCGAGATAAACCGGTGTTTTGATCATGACATCACAACCTTCATTGTCTAGGAAACCGCAACCGCGTCAGGCCGCGGCGGAGGACTCCGTGGCGCCGGAGCGCCGGTCCACCAGGACCGACTTCGCAGCATTGGCCTCCTGCAGTTCTCGCATGCGCTGCTGATCGACCAGGTCCTGCAGGGAAACGGAATCCAGGTACTCCACCATCTTGCGGTTGAGCGTGGCCCACAGCTCATGCGTCATGCACTTGCCGGACTTGCCGTCGTTGCCGCGCGTGCAGTCCTGCTTGCCGCCGCAGTCGGTGGCATCCAACGGCTCATCCACGGCAAAGATGATGTCGGCGACCGTGACGTTCCGCGCCAGCTTGGCCAGCGAATAACCGCCGCCGGGCCCACGCATGCTCTCGACCAATTCGTGTCTGCGCAACTTGCCGAACAACTGCTCCAGATAGGACAGGGAAATGTTCTGGCGCTGGCTGATGGCGGACAGGGTAACCGGACCGCTGTGCTGGCGCAGCGCCAGGTCGATCATCGCCGTCACGGCGAAACGTCCTTTGGTAGTTAGTCGCATTCGAGACCCCTGAAGTGACTCTGCCCCTGCATGCATGCGCCGCCATTGCGGAGGATCGCGCACCGCCGGTGGCGGCCTGCTGCGCTGCAGCCGGGGGCAAGTCTTGCCGATTCAAGCATCGCGGGAAACGCGGTCGTTGCTCCACGCAACGGGCAATTCCTTAGCGATTTGCTCAAGTATATCGAATTCCCGAATGTTTTTCTAGGGATTTGTCGATCGGGGCTCGGGGAGGGAGACATCGGGCGCCCCTTTGCGGCCGGGGTGCCCGCCGGCGGCAAAAGGCCGGCGAAACAAGGCCCGGGGTGACCGGGCCTGCAACAATGAAGGGAATGGCCTAGTAGGAAAGGATGACGACCGGAGACGGGGCTCAGGCAGCTTGGTATTGCGTCGCGCGCTTGCGCACGACTTCAAGCAGGCCCTGGCAGGCGTCCTCGATGTAATCGAGCACCTTGGCAAAACCCTCGGGGCCGCCATAATAGGGATCCGGAACCGTTGCTTCTTCGTACTCGTTGGCAAAGCGCATCAGCAGCATCAGCTTGTGCTGATATTGCTTGGGAGCCTGCTGCTGCAGCAGCGACAGGTTGTCCCAATCCATGGCCAGGATCATGTCGAATTCCCGGAAGTCGTCGACACGGATCTGGCGCGCGCGGATTTCGCTGATGTCGTAGCCTCGCTTCCGGGCGGCAGCCTGCATACGGGCATCGGGAGGCTCACCGATATGGAAGGCGTGAGTCCCGGCCGATTCTATACGGACAACGTCGGAAAGACCGGCATCTTTCACCATGCGGCGAAATACGCCCTCTGCGCTCGGCGAGCGGCAGATGTTGCCCATGCACACAAACAGTACCTTGGTCATCATGTCCGAAAGTGTGCGGGAAAACCCCGGATAGTTCAAGCTTTTTTTATAAGCTCATGAAAAAATGGTGCATTAAAAACTCTTTAAGAATCATAGCCTTATGACGTGCTTGCTAGGGAACCGGCACCATATCCGCACGCGCTGCACTTTTGTGGTATAGCCACGGATCCCCAACTCGAGCACGCAGCTGCACCAATATGGTGCAAAAATATTTCGCGTTGCACAAGGGCATCCGCCCTTCTTCAAGCGCCCCCGTCGGGCGCAGAGAGCGCCTCCTCGTCGGCATGCCGGCCGCCCGCGCCGAAGAGCTTTTCCTTGAGCGCGAGCAATTGGTCGCGCGCCCGGGCGGCTTTTTCGAACTCCAGGTTGCGGGCGTATTCCAACATGGCCTTCTCCAGCTTCTTGATCTCTTTGGCGACTTGCTTCTCGCCCATCGCCTCGAGCTTGGCGGCATCCCCCGTGCCTGCGCTCGGCGTTTCCGGCGGCACGTAAACGCCGTCGATAAGGTCGCGGACCTCCTTCTTGACGCCCTGGGGCACGATGCCGTGCTCTTCATTGAAACGCAGCTGCTTCTCGCGCCTGCGCGAGGTCTCGTCCAGGGCGCGCCGCATCGATTCGGTGACGGTGTCGGCATAGAGGATCGCCTTGCCGTTCAGGTTGCGGGCCGCCCGGCCTATGGTCTGGATCAGGCTCCGCTCGGAGCGCAGGAAGCCTTCCTTGTCGGCATCCAGGATGGCCACCAGGGACACCTCCGGAATGTCCAGCCCCTCGCGCAGCAGGTTGATGCCGACCAAGACGTCGAACGTCCCCAGGCGCAAGTCGCGCAGGATTTCCACCCGCTCGACCGTGTCGATGTCGGAATGGAGGTAGCGCACCTTGATGCCGTGGTCCGTCAGGAAGTCGGTCAGGTCTTCGGCCATGCGCTTGGTGAGCGTGGTGATCAGCACCCGTTCGTTCTTGGCCACGCGCAGGTGGATTTCACCTAGCACGTCATCCACCTGGTTCAGCGCCGGCCGGACCTCGACGACCGGGTCGACCAGCCCGGTAGGACGCACCACCTGTTCGACGATTGCGTCGGCGTGGCGTTTCTCGTAATCGGCGGGCGTGGCCGAGACGAAAATGGTCTGGCGCATCTTCGCCTCGAACTCCTCGAACTTCAGGGGCCGGTTGTCCAGCGCCGACGGCAGGCGGAACCCGTAATTCACCAGCGTTTCCTTGCGCGACCGGTCGCCTTTGTACATCGCCCCCACCTGCCCGATCGTGACGTGGCTCTCGTCGATGATCATCAGCGCGTCCGCAGGCAGGTAGTCCACGAGCGTCGGAGGCGGTTCGCCCGGCTTGGCGCCGGAGAGGTGGCGCGAGTAGTTTTCGATGCCTTTGCAGAAGCCAAGCTCCTGGAGCATTTCCAGGTCGAAGCGGGTACGTTGTTCGAGGCGCTGGGCCTCGACCAGTTTTCCGTTGTCGACGAAGAACTTGACGCGCTCCTTGAGCTCCTGCTTGATCGTCTCGATGGCGCGCAGCACCGTGGCCCGCGGCGTGACGTAATGCGACCCCGGATACACGGCAAAACGCAGGATTTTCTGCCGCACTTTGCCTGTGAGCGGGTCGAATAGCTCCAAGGTTTCGATCTCGTCGTCGAACAAAGTAATGCGCAGCGCCAGTTCGGCATGTTCGGCGGGAAACACGTCGATCCGCTCGCCTCGCACGCGGAACGTGCCGCGGAGGAAGTCCGTGTCGTTCCGGGTGTACTGCATCGCCACCAGGCGCGCGATGATGTCGCGCTGCCCGATGCGGTCGCCCGTCCGCAGCAGCAGTACCATGTTGTGGTAGTCGTCCGGATTGCCGATGCCATAGATGCAGGAAACGCTCGCCACGATGACGGTATCGCGCCGTTCGAGCAGGCTTTTGGTGGCCGACAGCCGCATCTGCTCGATGTGCTCGTTGATGGACGAGTCCTTCTCGATGAACAAGTCGCGCGTAGGCACGTAGGCCTCGGGCTGGTAGTAGTCGTAGTACGAGACGAAATACTCCACCGCGTTGCGGGGGAAGAACTCGCGCATTTCGGCGTATAGCTGTGCGGCCAGCGTTTTGTTCGGGGCGAGGATGATCGCCGGCCTTCCCAGGCGGGCGATCACGTTGGCCATGGTGTAAGTCTTGCCCGAGCCGGTCACGCCGAGCAGGATCTGGTACATCAGGCCGTCCTCGATGCCTTCGCAAAGCTGGTCGATGGCCGTGGGCTGGTCCCCGGCCGGCGGATACGGCTGGTAGAGCTGAAACGGGCTGCCTTCGAACGTGACGAAGCCCGGCTCGAAATTCTTCGCCTCGGCGGCGGCCGCCACGAGTTCCCGCGCCTCGGCTGCGGCCCGCAGCCCTTCGGAAGAGGTAGTCTGCATGCTAGACTCTTGTTTCATCAGGAAAACTTCGGCAGCGAAACGGCCCTAGAGTTCCGGCAGCCCACTTCGGCATCTTCCTTCGGCACCTCCGGCAGGCTCCCCATGAGTCCCGCGCCAGCGTTGCCGCATGGCCGTTGCCAAGGGCCGCCCGGGAACCACGAGGTCGCCGGTAAGCGGCTGGGGGCCGCGGAACAGCTCGTCGAACAGCTTGTCAGCCTGCAATTGTTAGCCTGTAATTGCCAGCCTGTAAAAGTTCGTCAGACCTGTCCACCCAAGCTGCTCACCAGGCCTGCTCGCCGGGACTGCTCGCCGAACCACCACCGGATTTCGCATTGTAAAAAGCAATCTTCCATTATCCCCTGCACAGTTTCTTCCTTCAACCCCGCGCGCTAAACGGACGCTTTCAATGACTTCGCTCTTCGCAGCCGTAGAACTGGCTCCTCGCGACCCCATCCTGGGCCTGACAGAACAATTCAACGCCGATACCCGCAGCAATAAGGTCAACCTGGGTGTGGGCGTGTATTACAACGATGAAGGTCGAATTCCCCTGCTCAAGGCCGTTCGCAAGGCGGAGCAGGCGCTCGTCGACGCCGCATCCGCACGTGGATACCTGCCCATCGAAGGGCTGCCCGGCTATAACCGCGCGGTGCAGGAACTGCTGCTGGGCGCCGGTTCGCCCTTGATTGCCGAAGGCCGCGTGCTGACCGCCCAGAGCCTGGGCGGGACCGGCGCCCTCAAGATCGGTGCCGACTTCCTCAAGCGCCTGGTGCCCAATGCCAAGGTCGCCATCAGCAACCCGAGTTGGGAGAACCACCGCGCCCTCTTCGAATACGCTGGCTTCGAGGTGGTCAACTACCCCTATTACGATGCCGCCACCCATGGCGTGGACTTCGCCGGCATGATCTCGGCGCTGGAGAGCTATCCGGCCAATACGATCGTCGTGCTGCACGCCTGCTGCCACAACCCCACCGGCGTGGACCTCACCAGCGAGCAATGGGCCAAGGTCGTGGAAGTCGTCAAGGCGCGTGGCCTGATTCCGTTCCTCGACATTGCCTACCAGGGCTTCGGCGACGGCATCGACGCCGATGCGACCGCCGTGCGCCAGTTCGCGGCGGCTGGCCTGACGGCGTTGATCAGTTCATCGTTCTCGAAGTCGTTCTCGCTGTATGGCGAGCGCGTGGGTGCCCTGACCATGATCGCCTCCGACAAGGACGAGAGCGCCCGGGTGCTGAGCCAGCTCAAGCGCGTGATCCGCACCAACTACTCCAACCCGCCGACCCACGGGGGCACGGTGGTGGCCAAGGTGCTGACTTCGCCCGACCTGCGCGCCGAGTGGGAAGCGGAGCTGGGCGAAATGCGCGACCGCATCCGCACCATGCGCGCCTCGCTCGTGGCTAAGCTCAAGGAACGCGGCGTGACCCGCAACTTCGATTTCGTGCTGCAGCAGCGCGGCATGTTCTCGTACTCGGGCCTGACGGCAGCCCAGGTCGATCGCCTGCGCGAGGAGCATGGCATTTACGCCGTGTCCACGGGCCGCATCTGCGTCGCGGCGCTCAACAGCCGCAACATCGACGCAGTGGCCGATGGCATCGCCGCCGTGTTGAAGTGATTTGGAGCATGGAGTGATTCATGCTATAGTCTTGGGCTCGATTCCCCGATAGCTCAGTCGGTAGAGCGACGGACTGTTAATCCGCAGGTCGCAGGTTCGAGCCCTGCTCGGGGAGCCAAAGATCAATGAAGACGGACGCTTCGGCGTCCGTTTTTTATTTCCGGCCGGCGCCCCTGCCACCTCTCCTTGCGAACCCATCCATGCGGCTTGCGGGGCGTGGGTTTCCGGTCGGCGCTCCTCCCCCTTCTCGCCCGCCCCCTCTTTGCCGCGGCGCTTCCAGCCGTTTGCGACAACCGTGCCCGCCCTTCGAGCGCCGGCTAGGGGCAATAGGTTTATTCAACATTCAATCTTGATCAATGCCAGGCTGTTCGGTACCTTGCCGCAGCGCGTCCGCTGGCGGCCATGCCTGGCACGGCGGAGCGGCATTCCGTCAGGCCGGCCTCACGATAAACACACTGCGAGATTTCTCGTGCCGGCAAAACGCTAGAGGAGACTCATGAAAACGAAAGTTCGCGCTTTTCTGTCCGCAGCGCTGCTCGCCGTGTCCAGCGCCGCAGCCCATGCGGACACCTTCCCGTCCCGCCCGATCCGCTTCGTGGTGCCGTTCGGGCCGGGAGGAGGCACAGACATCGTCGCGCGCTTGGTGGCGCCGTATCTTTCCGCAGAGCTCGGGCAACAGGTAATCGTCGAGAACCGGCCCGGCGCAGGGGGTGCCATCGGATCCAACATGGTGGCCAAGGGGCCGGCCGACGGGTACACCATTCTTTTCGCCGAGAGCGCACGGACGATCGCCCCGTCGATGCAAAAGGACCTCCCCTTCGACATCACGAAAGACCTGGAGCCGATTGGAATGATCGCCGGCACGCCCCTGCTGTTGCTCGCCCATCCCCAGGCTCCCGTCAAGACATTGGATGAGCTCATCAGCTACGCCAAGGCCAACCCCGGCAAACTGACATACGGAAGCTCGGGCAACGGCACCCCGCAGCATTTCGCGGTCGAATTGCTGAAATCCGCGGCAGGCATCGATCTCGTGCATGTACCGTATAAAGGGGCGGCAGCGGTCGTGTCCGATGCGGTGGGCGGGCAGATCAACCTGGCATCGGCTACATACGCGCCCTCGGTCGAGTACATCCGCAGCAAGCGCTTGGTGCCGTTGACTGTCATGGAGCCCAAGCGCCTGCCCGCGCTGCCGGATGTGCCCGCTGCGGCCGAACGCTACCCAGGCGTCACGATCAGCATCTGGTTTGGCATCATGGTGCCGGCCGGCGTGGAGCCTGACGTTCGCGCCAAGCTCGAGAACGCCGTCAAGAAAGTCGTGGCCAACCCGGAGTATGCCAACAAGCTCAAGGCGGCCGGCTTCGAGGCTACGCAGGAGACGGCAGCCGAAATGAAGGCGCGCATCGAGCGCGAAGTGAAGCTGTTCGGCGAGGTCGCGAAGAAGGCGGGCATCAAGCCTGAGTGATCCGGCCCTGGGGCGGGGGCATTTCCGGCCTCATCCCGAGACTGGAGTATGATCGGCCCATGGCCGCTTACGCTTCCTCACGCCTCGCCTGGCTGGCACTGCTGTGCGTACTGTGGCATGCCGCCGTCCCGATGGTGCACGCGGCCGCCGGCAGACAGCAGTTGGTGGCCGAGCTCTGTTCCCATCAGGGAACGGCCTCGGTTCCGCTGGGGCCGCTAGACGGCGGCGCCCACGTCTTGGCGGCGCTGCAGTGCCCCTTGTGCCTGGCGGGCGCCCACGCCGCTGCGCTTCCGCCCCCTCCGTCCGATCCGGCACGGACCGTCCTGCTCGACTGCGGTCCGGCCTATCATGTCGATTTTTCGGCCTGGACTTTTCCCCTTCCCCCTTACCTGCATTTCTCGTCCCGCGCGCCGCCGGCATGACGCTTGGCTACGTGAGAGAGCTCGGGCGCGTCGTACCCGCCGCGCCCGCATCGACCCGCATTTTTACGACGAGAAAAAACATGCAGATTCGCCCTTTTCTTTCTAGCTTCTTGGTTTCTCTGCTCGTTGCCGGCGCGGCCAGCGCACACGCCCACGGCTACACTGCGGGCAGCATCCGTATCGAGCACCCGTGGGCCCGCGCCACGGCGCCCGGCCAGCCCAGCGGAGGGGGATTCCTCAAACTCACGAACGCGGGCGAGGCGGACAAGCTCATCGCCGTCCGGGCCGATGTCTCGGCGTCGACCGAACTGCACACGATGCAAATGGAAGGCGACATCATGCGCATGAGGCAAGTGGACGCCATCGCCGTGCCGGCAGGTGGCGAGGTGGAGCTCAAGCCCGGCGGCTACCACATCATGTTCGTGCGGCTGAAGGCGCCACTGAAGGAAGGTGCCAGCTTCCCGGCCACGCTCGTTTTCGAGAAGGCGGGCGAGGTACAGGTAGAGTTCAAAGTCCATGCGCCGGGTGCGCGGGGCGGCGAACACGGAACGCACGGCATGCACCACTAAAGAGCGCCGCCGCGACGTAGAGCCGGCACAGGTCTTGCATTGGAACGAGAAAGGATGAATTCTTCTGCTTCGGAAATGTTGGTTGCTGCCCGAGATCATGACATCCTCGCTTCCTGCCTGGACCGGAATCGTCGTATGACTGCGATGTACAACGGGATGCCCCGGGAGGAACTCGACGTCGCCTACGATAATTGCGCCGCCGTGCTCAACAGCGCGGTGCTGATGGCGGAGTTCAACGAGCGCAGCGCCAAGCTGCGGGCGGCGTATCCCCAGTACCTCGACCTGCGCTACGGGCCGGCCTCGCGCAACCGGATCGATTACTTTCCGGCCGCGCGGCCCGGCCCGCTCATGGTGTTCATCCACGGCGGCTACTGGCAGTCAGGCTCCAAGGATAGCTTCAGCTTTTTGGCCGCCGGGCCGCTTGCCCACGGGCTGCACGTGGCTGTGGTGGGGTATACGCTAGCGCCGGAGCAGTCCCTGGGCGGCATCGTGGGTGAAATCCGCTCGGCCATCGGTTGGCTGACACGGCATGCATCACAATGGGGCACCGACCCGGATCGCCTTATCGTCTGCGGCTGGTCGGCCGGGGCGCACCTGGCCGCCATGGTGCTTGACGAGCCGGGTGTCAGCGCAGGCCTGGCCATCAGCGGCATCTATGACCTCGAACCCATCCGGCTCAGCCACTTGAATGAAAGACTGTGCCTGTGTCCGCCGGACGTGCAACGGCTCAGTCCCTTGCACCGACCGCTCAGCCGCCGCGAACTGATCCTGGCGTACGGCGCGGCGGAGCTTCCGGAATTCCAGCGCCAGGCTGAGACATTCGCTGCCGCGCGCGCCGGCTTGCCCGGTGAGTTGCTGCGAGTGGCCGACCGCAATCACTTCACTATCTTGAACGACCTGGCCTCACCCGATGGCATCTTGGTCCAGCGCGCCTGTAAGCTCGCCGGCCTATAAGCTATAAGCCGGACGCCATCAGGGCGCGTCCCGCAGTTCCAGCACGGAACGACCGCGGCTCAAGCCTGTCAGGACCTGCTTCAACGCATCTAGGTTGGCGCGCGGCACTTTGATCGAGAGGCGGGCACCGTGCTCGTCGAAATGTTCCTGGACGACCTCTGCACCATGGCTACGCAGCCGCGCCTTGAACAGCGGCAGTTCGGCGAACGTGCACGAGACTTCGGCTTCGGCTACTTCCACCAGCGGCACGCGCCGTCCCAGGCGCAGGCAATTGGCGGCGCAGCCTCCGTAGGCGCGCACGAGCCCGCCTGCCCCCAGGAGCGTGCCGCCGAACCAGCGCACCACCAGCACTGCGACGCGGTCGCAGGACTGTCCGTCTATGGCCTGCAAGATGGGGCGCCCGGCAGTGCCCCCCGGTTCGCCGTCATCGTTGAAGCGATACGAAGCGCCGATGCGGTAAGCCCAGCAGTTATGCGTGGCCGTGGGATCGGAATGCCTGGCGAAGAAAGTCATCGCGTCATCGGCGCTCGAGACCGGCGCCGCATGCGCGAGGAACCGGCTCTTGCGGATCTCCTCGCGGTAGCTGCAAGGCGCTTCGAGCGTAAAGAGGGAACTCATGGCGGCAAGTTTACCGCCCTGCTCGCGTCCTTTGACGCCGCATTTTTTTCTGCTATAGTTACGGGCTCGATTCCCCGATAGCTCAGTCGGTAGAGCGACGGACTGTTAATCCGCAGGTCACTGGTTCGAACCCAGTTCGGGGAGCCAAATTCGATGAGGAACGGACGCCCTGGGCGTCCGTTTTTCGTTTCAGGGTATGCTCGCCGCGAAACGCCGCGGCAGCGGCAAGACGAATACGACCCGGCGGAAGGACGGTCCGTGCCCCCAGTGTCTCCTCCCCTCACCCATCGGCGCATTCTCGCGATGGCCTTGCCCATCGTGCTTGCCAATCTCACGCAACCCTTGATGTCGGCCGTCGATACCGGGGTAGCAGGCCATCTTCCCGGCCCGGAATACCTGGCAGGCGTCGCATTGGGCGGCTTGCTATTCAGCTTTCTTTTCTGGGGCTTCGGTTTCTTGCGCATGGGAACCACCGGCCTCGTCGCCCAGGCCTGGGGCAAAGGCGACGAACCCGCGCTCGCCGCGACGGTGGTGCGTGCCATGATCCTGGCCGCCGCAATCGGACTACTCCTGCTGGCATTGCAAGGACCACTGATCGCGTTGGGCCTGGAACTGCTGGGAGGGAGCGCGGAGGTCACCCGGCAGGCGACGGCCTACTGCCGGGGCCGGATCTGGGCGGCTCCGCTCGCTCTCGCCAACTACGTCATCCTGGGCTGGCTGCTGGGTTGCCAGCGGGTACGCATCGCGCTCGGCCTGCAAATCCTGATCAACCTCGTCAACCTCGCGGCCGTGCTGCTGTTCGTGCACGTCTTCGACTGGGGCGTGACCGGCATCGGCGCGGCCACGGCCGCGGCCGACGGCGTCGGCACGCTGGCCGGCGGGTTCCTGCTATGGCGCTCCCACCGGTCTGCCTGGCCGGCCCTGCGCCTGGCGGCCTTGCTCGACGCCTCGGCCATGCGGCGGCTGGTCGGCATCAATATCCACATATTCATCCGCACGGCCTGTCTGCTGGCGAGCATGGGGTGGTTCGCACACCTTGGTGCCATGCAAGGCGACACGGTGCTCGCCGCCAATGCCCTCTTGCTGAACTTCCTGACCTTCATGGCTTTCGGCCTCGACGGTTTCGCGCATGCAGCGGAGGCACTGGTCGGTTCAGCCGTAGGCGCGGGCGACGCCCCGGGGCTGCGCCGCGCGGTGCGGCTATGCATGGGCTGGGCCGCCGCCGGTGCGCTGGGTTACGCGGCGGCATATGCCGCGGCAGGCCCCGCCATCGTCGCCATGCTGACCGACCAGCCGGTGCTGCGCGAAACGGCCGCGCACTTCCTGCCGTGGATGGTACTGGCGCCCATCGCCTCGGTCTGGGCTTACCTGTACGACGGCATGTTCATCGGCGCGACGCAGACCCGGACGCTGATGTATTCCATGCTCTTGTGCGGCGCCGCCTTCCTCGGATTGTCCCTGGGGCTGTTGCCGAAGTTCGGCAATCACGGCCTATGGCTGTCTTTTCTTACTTTCAACGCCCTGCGCGGATTGACGCTGCACCTGGCAGCTCCTCGCACGCTTTACCGCGCACCTGGCGCGTCCGTGTCGGCAAATGCATCCTGATGCGGGGTTATCCCCGCATCCTGTGGACAAGCTTGGGGACAGCAGTGGAACAAACGGAAACGGCCCGCATCACAGCGCGCTTTGAGGTTCCCCGCCCACGAATTGAGCAGCGCATCCCGCCAGGCGCTGCTGCCCCTTTGCCTTGACAATGGCTTGCTTGGCCGATTATGGTCACGCCCCTTGTATAGAGATGGTGATCCCATGGTTGTCTGGCTCAAAGTGCCCTATGCCGAGAAGGACGAAGCCAAGGCGCTAGGGGCCAGGTGGTCTCCCGCGCAGAAGAAGTGGTACGTCAAGGACGCCGCCGATCTCACGCCTTTTCAACGCTGGCTGGACGTCGATGCGCCTGCCTCGGCCGTGGCGGCGCCCGTGGACGAAGCGCCGCCGGCCAACGGAGCCGTGATTTTTTGCGACGGTGCTTGCCGTGGCAATCCCGGCGGCCCGGGCGGCTGGGGCGCGCTGATCCGCACGCCGGACGGCACCGTGGAAATCTTTGGCGGGTCTCCGGACACGACCAACAACCGCATGGAGTTGACCGCGGCTGCCGAAGCCTTGCGCTGGCTGCCGCAGCCTTGCGAAGTCGTCGTCTATACCGACTCCCAGTACGTCGTGAACGGCATGAACCAATGGCGCCATGGATGGGTGCGCAAGAACTGGAAAGACGTCAAGAACGTCGAGCTCTGGAAGACGCTGATCGCCGAAGCGGATCGGCATCGTGCCACGTTCAAGTGGGTACGCGGACACAACGGCCATGTCGGCAACGAACGGGCCGATGCACTGGCCAACGAAGGCCTGGATCATGCGCAACGTACGGGCAAGAGCGAAGCCGTGGTGCGCGTGGTGGCAGGAAGCGGAACGTCGAACTGACCCGTTGGCGCCGCGTTCTCCCTCAGATCGAGGATGGGTCGGCCGCGTACAATGCCGCCCCATGATTTTCCGCTCGCTGGCATTTTCACTGCTTCTCTCCTTGCTTCCCGCTCATGCCGCAGACCTGGTCACCCGGCCGGGCGCCGTCGGCCACCGCGATTTCCGGCATGCCAAGCAAGTCCTCCCCAAGGTCTATGCAGGCCTAGAAAGCACGTTTTATTGCGGATGCCGCTACCGCGGCAAAAGCATTGACTTTTCCTCCTGTAGCTACCAGGTCCGCAAGGACGCCCGCCGTGGATCACGCCAGGAGTGGGAACACGTCGTGCCAGCCTGGGTCATCGGCCACCAGCGGCAGTGCTGGCAACGCGGCGGACGCAAGCACTGCGCGGCCGTCGACCCGGTCTTCCGCAAAGCGGAAGGCGATCTAGTCAACCTTGTTCCCGTGATCGGCGAGATCAACGCGGACCGCTCCAATTTCCGCTATGCCGTGTGGGCAGACGACCCGCCTCCCATCTATGGCCAATGCCGCACTGTCGTGGACTTCAAAAAGCGCCGCATACAGCCCCGGCAAGTGGTGCGGGGACGCATTGCACGCATCCAGATGTACATGGCCACCACCTATGGCCTGCACCTGAGCCAACAGGATCGGCGCCTGTTCTGCACCTGGGCCCGGGCCTATCCGGTGGACGCCTGGGAGCGCGAACGGGAGCGCCGCATCCAGCGCATACAGGGCAGCGGCAACCGCTTCGTCTCCGACCCGGCGGCAGTAGACAGTTTCTGCAGCCGTAGCTAAGGTGCGCGAGCACTCCTCCCCGCCGTGGGCCGAGCCCCTGGGGAAGGATCAGCCCACGGTGGCGGGGACATGGCGATAGCGGTGACTTGACGGAAATACTGTATATTCATACAGTATTCATCCGTTGTGTTCGCGCATCCCCATGCCTGCTTTCGCTGCTTCCTCGCCCTTGGCTTTGCCTGCCATCCACCCGCTGCTCTGGCGGGGGTCGCAGCTCGCACGGGCCGACCAGCCGTGTGTGGATACCGGCCATCCCGAACTATCCCGCAACCTGCCCGGCGGGGGCTGGCCCCTGGGGCAGCTCATCGAATTGTTGCTGCCGCACTCCGGCATAGGCGAGCTCAGGCTGCTGCTGCCCGCCCTGCGCAGGCTCCCCCCCAAGCGCAGCATCGTCCTGCTTCGACCTCCGCACGTCCCCTGCCAACAGGCCTGGCTGGCCCAGGGCTTTCCGGCCCGGCAACTGCTTTGGGTGTCGCCCAGGGAAACGACCGATGCCCTATGGGCCGCCGAGCAAATCCTCAAGCACGGAAGCTGCGGGGCCTTGCTTTACTGGGCGGAGCATTCGTCCGCCACGGCCCTGCGGCGGCTGCACTTGGCCGCGCAAGGCGGAGAAACCGCTTTCTTCATGTTCCGCCCGGCCGCCGCGGCACAAGCCTCCTCTCCAGCCTCCTTGCGGCTGCTGCTGCAGCCGGCCGGGGATCGGCTATGCCTGCGCATACTCAAGCGTCGCGGCCCCTGCCAGGAAACCCCTTTGGTGCTGCCGCTCGCGCCTGCCCCCTCGGCGCCGGGCGACGCCGTTCCGTCTTCCGAGCCCCATCATGCGGTTGTGGATAGCCGTCTACCTGACGCAACCCAGCCTCGACGCACTGAACCCGCTCTGGTCGGATGAGGCCGCGCCCGCCGTGGCGGTCCTGGATCACGAGCAGGTGGTAGCCGTCACCCCCGAGGCCCGCAGGCTGGGCGTGCGTCCAGGCATGCGCAAAAAAAGCGCAGGCGCGGTGGCGCCCCATGCCTCGTTCATCCAACGCGACGCCGAACGCGAGCAGCAACTGCTGAAGGCTGCCTCGCTCGCCATGCTGCAATACACCCCCGACGTCGCCTTCGGTCCCGAGGCCAGCATGCTATTGGAAGTCGGCCCCAGCCTGCGGGCCTTTGGCGGCCCGGCCGCCTTGTGCCGGCGCATACGCCGCAGCATGGGCGAGCTCGGCTGCCAGTCCCGCCTCGGCATGGCTCCCACTGCCCTCGGCGCATGGCTGCTCGCGGCACGCGCTACCCTCGGCCCGCGTCGGGTGCTGCGGCTGCCGGCACTCGTGCGCAACCTGGGGAACATTCCCTGCACCCTGCTGCCCGCTGCCCGCCCGCACCGTGAATGGCTCGAAGGCATAGGCTGCCGCACCCTCGCCGCGCTGCTCCGCTTGCCGCGTGCCGGCATGCAGCGCCGCTGCGGCCCCGATTTGCTTCGATCGATCGACCAAGCCTACGGGCACCATCCAGAAGTCTTCGAATGGATACGACCCCCACTCGAGTTCTCGGCCCGCATCGAATTACTGGCCCGCATCGAACATGCTCCGGCCGTGCTCACGGTGGCCAGGCGGCTCATCCAGCAATTGGCGGGATGGCTCAATGCAGTACAGGCGGCCGTGTGCGCCGTCGTGCTGGTCCTGGAACACGAACGCGGCCGCCATGCCCGCCCTCCTACGCGCCTGTCCATCGCGCCGGCAGACCCCGAATGGCAGCCCGATCATTTATTGCACCTGCTCAAAGAGCACCTGGGGCGCCTGTCACTCCAGGCACCGGTCATCGCCGTTGGACTGCAGACCGACCGGCTCGCACCCCGCGAGCCGGCGCCAGACGACCTCTTCATCGAGCCCGGAGGAGAGCCTGCCCGGGAAGGGCGCCTGCTGGACCTGCTGACGGCGCGCCTGGGCCCCGGCCAAGTCTTGGCTGCCCGGCCACAGGCCGATCACCGTCCCGAGGCGGCCAACCGCTGGCTGCCGGCACTCGGGCCGTTCCGCTCGGCCGCCACGGCGGAAAACTTCTCTGCCGAGCGTCCGTTCTGGCTGCTGCAGCGGCCCATTCCTCTCGTCATGCGTGAGCATCGACCGTATTACGGCACGCCGCTGCGCATCTTGCGCGGGCCCGAGCGCATCGAAGCCGGCTGGTGGGACGGCTCGCCCATTTCCCGCGATTACTTCGTGGCCGAAAGCGAAGACAAAATCCGCTATTGGATTTATCTCGACCGGTCCCTGAAGGAGCCCCGGTGGTACCTGCACGGCCTGTATGCCTGACGCCATGGCTGCTCCACCTTCCCTTCCCGGCATCAGCCTGCCTCCGTACGCCGAGCTGCAGTGCCTGACCAACTTCAGTTTCTTGCGCGGCGCCTCGTGGCCGGAGGAAATGGTGGACCGCGCCGCCGAGCTCGGTTATGCGGCCCTGGCCATCACCGACGAATGCTCGCTGGCGGGTGCGGTACGCGCCCATGTCCGGGCCAAGGAGAAAAAGCTGCCGCTGATCTTGGGCAGTCAATTCCGCCTGCAAGACGAAACGGACTCGCCCGGGATGGAGCTCGTGCTGCTGGCCACGGACAAGGAAGGCTACGGTCACCTTGCGGAATTGATCACGTACGCCCGTTCCCGAAGCGCCAAGGGCAGCTACTGCTTGCGCGCGGACGATCTCGCGCATCCCCCTGCAGGATATGCCCATTTGCGCGGCATGCCGCATTGCCTCGCCATTCTCGTCCCCGCCCATGGGGTAGGCGCGGATCGCCTGTCCCGGCAGGCCGAATGGCTGGCCGCGACCTTCCCCGGACGGTGCTGGCTCGCATTGAGCTTGCTCAACCTTCCAGGAGACGACCATCACCGCAACACGGTGGAAAGCATCGCGCGCCAGTATGCATTGCCCGTGGTGGCCACGGGACGGGTGGAAATGCATGTCCGCTCCCGCAAGCCCTTGCACGACGTCTTATGCGGCATCCGCTTGCGCCGGCCCGTGAGCCAATGCGGATATGCGCTGGCGGCCAACGCGGAGCAACACCTGAGGACTCGCGTCCACCTGGCCAGGCTCTATCCCCCTGAGGCGTTGGAAGAAACCGTGCGTATCGCCAAACTGTGCGCCTTCGACCTGGACCAGCTGCGCTACGAATATCCCGAAGAACTCGTGCCGGCGGGGCATACACCCGCTTCCTACCTGCGCAGCGAAACCTACGCGGGGGCGCGCAAGCGCTATCCGGAAGGGATTCCCGAACGCATCCGGACCCAGCTCGAGAAAGAACTCGCGCTGATCTCCGAGCTGCGCTATGAGGCCTATTTCTTGACCGTGTACGACATCGTCAAGTTCGCGAACAGCCGCAACATCCTCTGCCAAGGACGCGGCTCCGCCGCCAATTCCGCAGTCTGCTACTGCCTGGGCATCACCGCAGTCCGGCCCGAAAGCATCGACCTGCTCTTCGGGCGCTTCATCAGCAAAGAGCGCAACGAACCGCCCGACATCGACGTCGACTTCGAGCACCAACGCCGCGAAGATGTCATCCAATACATTTACAAAAAATACGGCCGCGACCGGGCGGCGCTGACCGCCGTCGTCATTTCCTACCGCTCACGCAGCGCACTGCGCGACGTGGGGCGCGCGCTCGGCATGGATCTCGCCCTGGTGGACCGCGTCGCCAAGGCCCACCAATGGTGGGATGGAAAAAAGAACATCCTGAAACGCCTCGAGGAATGCGGCTTGGCGGCCGACTCCCCAGAAGCGCAGCTTTGGGCGAACCTGGCCGAACAATTGCTCGGTTTCCCGCGCCATCTATCTCAGCACCCCGGCGGCTTCGTCATTTCGCACAGCAAACTCTCGCGCATGGTGCCCATCGAGAACGCCGCCATGAAAGACCGCAGCATCGTGCAATGGGACAAAGACGACCTCGATGCCGCGGGACTGCTCAAGGTAGACATACTGGCCTTGGGCATGCTCACGGCGCTGCGCCGGGCGCTGGAGCTTGCCAGCCGGCGTCGCGGGCACACACTGGAGCTCTACGCCGTGCCGCACGGAGACGAGGCGACGTACGACATGATCTGCAAAGCGGACACCATAGGCGTGTTCCAGATCGAGTCGCGCGCGCAAATGAGCATGCTGCCCCGCCTACAGCCGCGCAATCTGTACGACCTCACCGTCCAGATCGCCATCGTGCGGCCGGGCCCCATCCAGGGCGGCATGGTGCATCCGTACCTGCGCCAGCGCCAGCAGCCGGAACGCATTCGATACCACAGCCCGGCAGTCAAGAAAGTCCTGGAGCGCACCTACGGCGTTCCTATTTTTCAAGAACAGGTCATGCAGCTCGCGATGTGCGCGGCCGGCTATACGGAGGGAGAAGCCGACGAGCTGCGCCGCTCCATGGCGGCTTGGAAGCGCAAAGGCAATCTCGAAAAACACTACGAAAAAATCATCCGCGGCATGCTGGCTAACGACTACGAACTGGAATTCGCCCAAAGCATCTGCCGCCAGATACAAGGCTTCGGGGAATATGGCTTTCCCGAATCGCATGCAGCCAGCTTCGCATTGCTTGCCTACGCAAGCGCCTGGCTCAAGTGCCATGAACCGGAGGCCTTCCTGGCGGCCTTGCTCAATAGCCAGCCCATGGGGTTTTACTCGCCTTATCAATTGATCCAAGATGCCCAGCGACATGGCGTGGAAATTCGCCCGGTAGACGTCCTCGCTAGCGATTGGGATGCCACGCTCGAGCCTGCTGGCGAACGTCCCGCGGTACGCCTGGGGTTGAACCAGGTGCAGGGGCTGTCCGAAAGCGCGGGGCGCCGCATCGAAGCCGCCAGGAAAGAAGCGCCGTTCCGGAATGCCACGGACCTGGCGCGCCGTGCCGATCTCGATCGCCAGGCTTTGCAAGCCCTTGCCGCCGCTGATGCCCTGCGCTCTTTGTCGGGACATCGGCGCGCCGCGCTCTGGGAAGCAGCCGACAACGTTCCCCAGCCCGGGCTGCTGCGCGACGCCATGCCCTATGAGCCAGCGCCGCTGCTCGATGCGCCGGGCGAGGCCGACGACATCCGGGCCGACTACGAAGCCTTGAAGCTCACGCTGCGGCGCCATCCGTTGGCGCTGCTGCGCGAACGCCTCACGCGGCGCGGCTTCATGCCCGCTTCGGTCCTGAAAACTTACCCGGACCGCCGACTGGCGCGCGCCTGTGGCATCGTCACGGTGCGCCAGCGGCCAGGTACGGCCAAAGGTACCGTATTCATCACGCTGGAAGACGAAACGGGCCAGGTCAACGTCATCGTCTGGTCGGGCCTGGCTGAACGCCAGCGCCGCGAATTGGTAGGCGCGCCATTGCTGGGTGTATACGGTACCTGGCAATCGCACCAGGGCGTGCAACACCTGCTGGCGAAACGGCTGGTCGACCTCACTCCCCTGCTTGGCAAGCTCGTCGTATCGAGCCGCAATTTCCATTGAGGAAGGCCCAGGGCCCCAGGTCGCCGGGACGCGACGGGCGGCAACGAGGCGACGAACACAACGCTCGCCCGCACATCGCAAAGCTGCACGGACGAACGAAAAAAAACCGCGCCAGGCGCGGCGCGGTCTTGCTGGGCGACCGAACGCTTAGAAGTCCATGCCGCCGCCAGCGGGAGCCGGGGCCTTTTCTTCCTTGGGCAGTTCGGCCACCGTGGCGTCGGTGGTCAGGATCAGGCCGGCGATGGACGCGGCGTTCTGCAGCGCGGTCCGCGTCACCTTGGTAGGATCGACGACGCCGATCTCGACCAGGTCGCCGTATTCGCCGGTGGCGGCGTTATAGCCATAGTTGCCCTTGCCTTCCAGCACCTTCGAGACGACCACCGAGGGCTCTTCGCCCGCATTGGCGACGATGGTGCGCAGCGGCGCTTCGAGGGCGCGCAATACGATGCGGATACCGGCATCCTGGTCGCTGTTGTCGCCCTTGATTTTTTCGGCGGCCGCCCGGGCGCGCAGCAGCGCGACGCCACCACCCGGCACGATGCCCTCTTCCACTGCGGCGCGAGTCGCGTGCAGGGCATCGTCGACGCGATCCTTCTTCTCTTTCATCTCGACTTCGGTCGCGGCGCCCACCTTGATCACGGCCACGCCGCCCGCCAGCTTGGCCACGCGCTCCTGCAGCTTTTCACGGTCGTAATCGCTGGTGGCCTGCTCGATCTGCTTCTGGATGGACTTGACGCGCGCATCGATGCGCGACTGTTCGCCAGCGCCGTCGATGATGATGGTGTTCTCTTTCTGCACCTCCACGCGCTTGGCGCGGCCAAGGTCTTCCAGGGTAGCCTTCTCGAGCTGCTTGCCGGTTTCTTCGGAGATGACGGTCGCCCCCGTGAGGATGGCGATGTCTTCCAGCATGGCCTTGCGGCGATCGCCGAAGCCCGGGGCCTTGACGGCCGCAACCTTGAGCACGCCGCGCATGGCATTGACCACCAGCGTCGCGAGCGCTTCGCCTTCGACGTCCTCGGCCACGATGAGCAGCGGCTTGCCGGCCTTGGCCGTCGCCTCGAGCACGGGCAAGAGTTCGCGGATATTGGAGATCTTCTTGTCGTGCAGCAGGATCAACGGCTCTTCCAGGACCGCGATCTGCTTTTCCGGATCGTTGATGAAGTACGGGCTCAGGTAGCCGCGATCGAACTGCATGCCCTCGACGATGTCGAGCTCGTTCTCCAGCGACTTGCCGTCTTCGACGGTGATCACGCCTTCCTTGCCGACTTTTTCCATCGCCTCGGCGATGATCTTGCCCACGGCTTCATCGGCGTTGGCTGACAGCGCGGCAACCTGCGCCACCTCCTTGTTGGTGGAGATGGGCTTGGAGAGCTTCTTCAACTCTTCGACCACGGCATTGACGGCCTTGTCGATGCCGCGCTTCAGGTCCATGGGGTTCATGCCCGAAGCGACGTGCTTCATGCCTTCCTGCACGATGGCCTGGGCCAGCACGGTAGCGGTCGTGGTGCCGTCGCCAGCAACGTCGGCGGTCTTGGAGGCGACTTGCTTGACGATCTGGGCCCCCATGTTCTCGAACTTGTCCTTCAGTTCGATCTCCTTGGCCACGGAGACGCCGTCCTTGGTGACCACGGGCGCGCCGAAGCTGCGTTCGAGCAGCACGTTGCGGCCCTTCGGGCCAAGCGTGACCTTGACCGCATCAGCCAGGATGTTGACGCCCTGCACGATACGCGCGCGGGCACCGTCATGGAACTTGATGTCTTTTGCACTCATATCGTTTTCCTCGCAATCCTATCGTTAGGCGGCTTTCTTCAGTTCGCCCTGCTTGTCCTCGAGGATGCCGAGCACATCGTCTTCGCGCATGACGAGGAATTCCTCGCCGTCGATCTTCACCGTCTGGCCGGCATATTTGCCGAACAGCACGTGATCGCCGACCTTCACCTGGAGGGGACGCACGCTGCCGTCATCGAGGGTCTTGCCGGGACCCACGGCGATGACTTCCCCCTGCTCGGGCTTTTCCGCTGCGGTGTCCGGAATCACGATGCCCGAGGCCGTCTGGCGTTGTTGTTCTATTCGTTTGACGATTACCCGGTCGTGAAGGGGACGAATCTTCATGATCAATCTCCTAAGCGATTACAGGTCACCAGAAAGGGATACAGGCGAGACAGGCGCCGCGCCTCGCGCCGGGAGGGGCGCCTGCGCCGCGGACCGGAAAATATGAGCAGGCGGCAAACCTTCAAGAGGCTGCCGCCTGCGTCATTTGAAACAAAATGTAACTAAAGGATGATGCGGTCGACCCTGCCCAATCGATAGACGGCGCGACCGTCTTTTCCTGCTTCGAACGGGTATGGCACGACCGGGCACGGCAGCGCGCGGCCACCGGCACTGTCCAGCGTACTGTCTTCGTCGCCTGTCAATTGCCAGAGGCCGCCTTTGCGGGGCCGGAACAACCAGCGCACGTAACCCTTGTGGGCGGCCATGCGCAGCATGCCGTCGCGATCCGGCGCTTCCATGATGACCCCGGGCTCGGTGGCATCAGGATAGTCGCCAAAGGCGCGATGGCCGGCCAGTGCTTCGCTGGCCGAGGCCCCCAGCCGCCACCACGGGCGACTCACGAGGCGCTCCAGGTCCCAGGCCCCCAATTGCCAGGCCGCATCGAGCAAGGCCTGTTCGATGGCCGAAATGCCTTCCCCCTGCACCTCGAGCTGCAGCCCGGAGCCGGCTACGGCCCGCAGGGGTAACGGCACGCCCTCGAGTTTCAGCGGCGTTTCGCGCCCGAAGCCATGCCAGTGGATGATGAGGAGGACCGGCGTGTCGCGCTTCGGCACGGTAGTCGCGGTCACCGCATAAATGGGCAGCTTCATGGCTGCGGCATGGGCCGAAATCGTTTCAAAGACGTTCATCCTGCCTCCGATTCGATTTACGCGGCCCCGGCTCGCGCGCGGGTGGCGGGACGCGGACGCGGGGCCGCCGGGCTTCGTGCAAAAAATTTATCGCGCCATGTCGCCCCGTTCAAGCACCCCTGCAGCCCCCGAAGGCAGGCCAAACAAAAAAAGGCGGCTTGCCAAGCAAGCCGCCTTTTATCCAGCGGAAAAAACCGGGGAAAATCAGCCGGGCATCGGAGGCTCGGTGCCTTCGATCTGGACCCGGAAACCCGAGCGCACGTTGGGCCAATAATCCCAGATCGCCTTGTGGTGCGTGCAACGGTTGTCCCAGAAGGCGATCGAATGCGGCTCCCAGCGGAAGCGGCAGGTCCATTCGGGCTTGTTGCAGTGATCGACCAAGAATTGCAGGATGCGGTCGCCTTCCAGCTTGGGCAACTCGTTGATGTGCGAGGTGAAGTCGGTATTGACGAAGATGAGCTTCTTGCCGCTTTCGGGGTGGCGCGCGATCACGGGATGCGACGAGATCGGCGTGCCGGCACCGAACACCCGCGTGCCGTCATGCGTCGCGGTCAGGCCTTCCAGGTAGGCCTTCATCCTCGGCGAAAGCGCGTCGTATGCCGCGTACATGCTCGCGAACATGGTGTCGCCGCCGCCGTGCGGAGGCACCGTGTGGTTGTAGAGCATGCTGGCCATGGGCGGGATCGGGGCGCAGGACTGGTCGCTGTGGAAGTTCTCGCCCGAGATCTGCTTGGAGGTCTCGTCGTAGTGGAATTTGCGGACGTACGGGTTGTCCGTGGTCTTGCTGATGGTATTGACGCCGACGTGCTTGCCCAGTTTCCCGAAATAGCTGGCGGTACGGATTTGATCTTCGAAACTGATTTTCTGGTTACGGAAGAAAATCACCTGATATTCGATGAAAGCGGCGCGTAGTTCCGCAACCTCTTTATCGCTCAGCGGACGGGTCAAATCGATGTTGCCGATTTCGGCCCCAATATGCGGAGATATCGGGGTAACGGTGATGCATTCGTATTTCATAATAAAGATTCCTGATCCGAAAAACCCGGACATGAGTCGGCGGCAACGTCTGTCGCCCATCCGGCACGAACGGAATCATGCGCCTGCGGGCCCGATTCAGCTAGTCCGCCAAGCGACTACTAGTTATTCAGTTTTTGCATTCCTCAAGATGAGGACGTGCTTCCCACCAGCGTGTCCGCAGCCGTTTGGCGAAGCAAATCCACGGTCTTGGTGGTCAGCAAGGTGGGCGGGCGCCGGCTGTGCGTCACAAGCGCGATGACCCCGCCTATGACCGGCTCGACCAGCGGATGGATGCATAACTCGTGGCTCTGCATGCCCGCCCGCACTAGGTTGTAAGGGACGACGGCGGCGCCGAATCCCTTGTTCACCAGCGCCACGATGGCCTCGACGCCATCGATTTCGAACGCGATATCGAGCGCAACGCTCTGGCGCGCCGCCTCGGCCTCGACCAGCATCCGCAGGGGATGGGGTTCGGACGGAAAAATCAATCGGTACTGGGACAGGCAGGAGAAGGCCAGCGGCTTGTTTTCTTCGCGCTCGTCCGATTTGCGCAGTATGAGGCAGAGCGGCTCGCGCACGATGGGCTCGATCTCCGTCAGCGAAGAGACCACCGGGTCATACATCAGCGCAGCATCCAGCTTATCTGATATCAAGCGCTCGTAAAGCGCCATGCTCAGTGCTTCGACGATGGTCAGCTTGGCGAGCGGAAAACGTTCACTGAAAGCGCGCACCAACGGAACCGTGAGCACCCGTCCCAGCGAGGGGGGTAGGCCGATCACCACCCTGCCCGTGATCTCCGACTCCGAGCGCGACAAGACTTGCGTCGCTGCGTCGAGCTGCTGGAGCACGCTTCGCGCGAACAGGGAAAACTGCTCGCCCGCGTCGGTGAGCACGATGCCCCGTCCATGCCGATGGAACAGGGTTTTTCGCAATTCGAGCTCGAGTTGCCGCACTTGCCGGCTGAGAAACGGCTGCCCTACCCCCAGTGCCGCGGCGGCCCGGCTGAAACTACCGTGCTCGGCGACTCGGACGAAATACTCCAGCTGCTTGAAATCCATTGCGCTCTCTAGCTAACAGAAATGCAAATATTGCATAACTCGTTGTTATCTTCACGTCTAAAGGCGATTTTCGCAAGCCTGGACGGAAATTGCTTGACACCGATGAGTCGACCCTTTTAGTGTGTCACTAATTAACCATTGAACCATAGACGAAACGCGAGAGCCGGTCGCCAGGTTTTCGTTCGGTCAGGGTCATTGGGCAAAAAGGCTTGCCCCACAAATTCGGAGGAGACACCAGGGTTTTTTCCCAAACCCCGGTCTTTTGGCCGAATAAATAACTTCTTTTCGTCCAGAGTATTGCCATGAAAAAAATCATGCTGCGCGCCTGTGCGGCCTCGGTTATTGCGTCCCTTGGTTTTGCCGCACAAGCTCAAAATTACCCGACCCGGCCGATTACCCTGGTAGTCCCCTTTGCGGCCGGGGGCTCTTCCGACATCCTGGCCCGCGCCTTCGGCGCCTCGTTGGCGGCGCGCGTCGGCCAGCCCGTCGTCGTCGAAAATAAACCCGGCGCGGCCGGCATCATCGCCTCGGATTACGTGGCGCGCGCTCAACCCGACGGCTATACCCTGCTGTTCGGCACCATCGGCACGCACGCCATCAATCCCGTCCTGAAAAAGACGTTGCCCTTCGACGTATCCAAGAGCTTCACGGCGATCGGGCCGCTCGCCGACGGCCCCCTGGTGCTCGTGGTCAATCCCCGCCTGCCCGCCAATAATCTTCAGGGGCTCATGGATTATGCGCGCGCCCACCCCGACAAGTTGTCTTATGCCTCTGCCGGCATTGGCGCCATCTCCCACCTGGCTGGCGAACTGTTCAAGTCTGAGGCCCAAGCCGAAATCACCCACGTACCTTATAAGGGCGGCGGCGCTGCCATGCCCGACCTGATGAGCGGCCAGGTGCAACTGATGCTGGAGACCATCCCCAACACGCTCTCCGCCCTGCGCGCCGGCAAGCTCCGAGCCTTGGCCATTAGTAGCGACACGCGTTCGGCCTCGCTGCCTGACGTGCCGACCTTCAAAGAAGCGGGCCTCAGCAAGCTGAATGTCACCACTTGGACCGGCTTGTTCGGCCCGGCAGGCATGTCGGCAGACGTGAGTACGCGACTGAATGCGGAACTCGTGAAAATCCTGGCCGACGCCGACTACGTCAAACGCATCGAGCAAACCGGCAGCGTCGTGCCCAAGCCCATGACCGGAGAACAATTCTCTGCCTTCGTGAGCAGCGAAGTGACGCGCTGGCGCGCCGTGGCGCAGGCTGCAGGCGTACAGCCCGAATAAGCCGGTGCCTGCAACCGCCGGGCGGCATCGCTCGACCGGCTGCGTCCCGGGGCCGATCGCAAATCCGTCGATCGGCCCCTTTTCTTTTTTCTTTATTTGGGCCGCTATACGTCCACCGCTCCGGCGTCCGGTGCCGTGCATGCCGCGCGCCACGTCATTCCCATATCTGCACGCGCAGCGCCGGGGCGCGCGAAAAAAACGGTACTTTCTACACGCTGGCCAGGCAATTCCATGCGCGTGTTAAACCCGGAAATGCCAGCAACGGCGCTGTAACCCCTGGCCCCATGGCATACCGCTAAGCTGGACTCGTGAATGGAACCGGACGGTGATATGCGCATTCCCCCTTCGTCGCACGAAACCCGCTACATGGCGGAGGCCCGCTTGCGAATGGTGGTGCGGACGCTCAGGCCGGATATCCCCGCCGACGCCATTACCATCGAAACCGACGAGAGGGGTCTCTGGAGTGCGCAGATCTTCGGCGTCGAGCAAGCCTTGCAGCACCCCGGCGCCCCCTTGTACCGCGAGGTACTCGACAGGCTCTCGAACTGGCATCCGATCTATGACCGCGAGGAAATCGCGGCGCTGCTCACCACCCTCAAGATCATCGCCCCCAAGGCTGGCATTGCCATACCGCCGGGCTCGCTGCAGTTGCTCGAGTTGCCGGCCGGCGTCCTTGTCCTGACCGTGAACGATGCAGCCGTCATAGCCTCGGAAGACCCGCTGCACTTGCTGTCGCAGGCGGTCGTGCGCCTGCGCGCCACGCAGGACGCCTCGCATTGAGGCCCATGCCGGGGTCCGGCCCGCTGCGACTGGTATCATCAGTCATCAATCTTCCCGCGACTTTATAACCCGCATGTTCCCGACACGACTCACGGCCGGCTACCGGTCCTTCCTCGACGGCCGCTTCACTGGCGAGCGCGCCCGCTACGAATCGCTTGCCGAGAAAGGACAGAAGCCCGAGATCATGGTCATCGGTTGTTGCGACTCGCGCGTCGCGCCGGAGGTCATTTTCGATGCCGGTCCGGGTGAAATCTTCGTGGTGCGCAACGTCGCGAACCTGGTACCTCCCTACGAGGGAGGCACCCAGAACTACCACGGTACCAGCGCCGCGCTCGAGTTCGCGGTGCAATCGCTGCGAGTCAAGCACATCGTGGTCCTGGGGCACGCGCTGTGCGGCGGCATTTCGGCCATCGCCAATAGCGCCCAGCCACTCTCGGCCGGAGATTTCATCGGCAAGTGGATGCAGCAAATCGCCCCGGTCGTCGAACGCATCGTCCCACCCGGGGAAAACCCCGGCAAATACATCCGGCAGCTCGAATTGGCCACGGTTGAACACAGCCTCGCCAATCTCATGACCTTTCCCTGGGTGCGTACCCAGGTCGAACAAGGTCTGCTGCAGCTGCACGGTGCTTATTTCGGCGTGGCAACCGGCGTGCTGATGGTGCGCGACCCGACCACCGGAGCGTTCCACCCCGTTACCGACGAGCCGGCTCAGGCTTGATTGCCCGCCGCGCAACAACTTTTACGCAACGTCATCCCGCCCCCGCGGTCCAACCGTTTCGCACGACTACATACGAATACGGACGGAGTTGGACGCCATGATGTCACGCATCGCCCTCGGGGCGCTGATTTGCCTGCCCTTGCTGGCCCATGCCGGCGGAGTTGCCAAGCTTGCCGGGGTGGACGACCGCGGCCGCCCCTTCTCGGCCTCCGTGGAATTTGCGGGGGGCAATGTACGCGCTTCGTCGCCCCAGGGCCCTGACGGCTATCTGCTGGCCCGCGGCGAGAGAATCTATGCGGTCACCCGTGTAAGCGGCCGCCAGGTGGTCATGCAGGCCGAAGACTTGATGCGCATGGCGGGAAGTTTGATGCCCAGCCCCACCGCGGCATTGGAACAAGTCAGCGCCATCGTCTCCCTACAGCCCACTGAGCGGCCCGAGGTGGTCGCCGGCGTGCGGGGGACGATCTACCTACTCACCTATGAGGACGGCCAGCGGCGGCGGCGAACAGAAGAACTGGTCCTAGCTCCTGACCCGGCCGCAGGCGAACTGACTTCCGCTGCGCTCAAGCTCGGCAAGAATCTCGCGAGGCTCGCGGGCACGGTCCTGCCCGCCGGCGCCGACGATTTGGCGAGCAGGCTCCAGCGCGAGCGCCTGGGGCTGCTCCGGTTCGGCGACCGCTTGAAGGTCGAATCCCTCGACGCCCGCACGCCGCAAGGCGCCCGCTTCGAGCTGCCCCGCGAATCCTTCCAACTGCCAGACCTGCGTAGCATCGTCCCTGGCCTCGGCCGCCCATGAGGCAGCAATGCAGGCGCCGCTGACAAGGCCTAGAATGCCAAAACCAGCCCACCCTGCCTTGACTGCATGCCCCATTTCGCCGCTCCGCGGGAGGGAGCTTCCCGATGACCCGCGCCACGCGTTTCAGCCTGGTGACGATTGCCGTCGGCGTCGTCGTACTCGGCCTGAAGTTCACGGCCTATTGGGTCACGGGCAGCATCGCGCTGTACTCAGATGCACTGGAGAGCATCGTCAACGTGGCCACGGCCGTCATTACGCTCATCGCCGTGTCGGTCAGCGCCATGCCTGCCGACGCCAATCACCCCTACGGCCACGACAAGGCCGAGTATCTCTCGGCCGTACTCGAAAGCACGCTGATCTTGATCGCGGCCTTGGCCATCCTGCGCGAAGCGTACGAAGCGTTCATGCATCCCAGGCCGCTGCAGACCCCGCTGCTGGGCACGGCCATCAACTTAGGAGCGACGCTGCTCAACGGGCTGTGGGCCGCCATGCTGATACGTTATGGCCGCCGGTGGCGTTCTCCGGCCCTGGTCGCCGATGGCAAGCACCTCTGGACGGACGTCGCATCCTCGCTAGGCGTCGCCCTGGGCGTCGGGTTGGCGGCGCTCACGCAATGGCAGCGCCTGGACGCCATCATTGCCGGCCTGGTGGCCTTGCACGTGCTGTGGTCGGGGTGGCAATTGATGCGGGATTCGGTTGGTGGCCTCATGGACGAAGCGTTGCCTGCGGAAACCCTCGAAGGCATCCGCCATATCATACGCACTGTCGGAGGCGGGGCACTCCAGCCTGGCTCGCTACGCTCGCGTCGCTCGGGCGCCCGGGTTTTCATCGAGTTCAACCTCGTGGTTCCGGGTGAGATTTCGGTTGCCACGGCGCACGACATTTGCGACCGACTGGAAGCCGCCATCGAGGCCTATGTCGAAGGCAGCACCATCGTCATTCACCTGGAGCCGGCATCCTCCCACGCCGCCTCGCGCGACATCCTTACCGGCTGACATCATTATTATGTTTACTCCCCCGCCCGAAACGCTTTCCCGCCAGCTCGTCATCGACGCCACGCGCTCCTGGCTGGAAAAAGCCGTCATCGGCTTGAACCTGTGCCCGTTCGCCAAGGCTGTCCATGTCAGAAACCAGATCCGCTACGTGGTCAGCGAAGCGCGCGACGCCGACGCACTCCTGGAAGACCTGGCCGCGGAACTCAAGGCCCTGGCCCAAGCCGATCCCGAGCAGGTGGACACGGTGCTGCTCATCCACCCCTGGGCGCTGGCCGATTTCCATGCCTACAACGATTTTCTCGACGCCGCCGACGCGGCGGTGGCAGCGCTAGGCCTGGAAGGCGAAATCCAAGTTGCCAGTTTCCATCCTGACTACCAGTTCGCCGATACTGATCCCGACGACATCGCAAACTACACCAACCGTTCCCCCTACCCCATTCTTCACCTGTTGCGCGAGGCCAGCGTGGAACGCGCGGTGGAAGCGTTTCCCGAGGCTGAGCGGATTTACGAGCGCAACATCGCCACCCTGCGCGCATTGGGGCACGAAGGCTGGAAGAAACTCGGGATATGAGGCCTACCCTGCATCCACCCGCATGCCCAGGCGGTGCAGCAGGTTGCGGTCGGCTTCTATTTGCGGGTTGCCAGTCGTCAACAGGCGGTCGCCATAAAACATCGAGTTCGCGCCTGCCAAGAAGCACAACGCCTGCAATGCCTCGTTCATTTCCTCCCTGCCGGCCGACAACCTGACCCTGGCCTCGGGCATCGTGATGCGGGCCACTGCAATGGTGCGCACGAATTCGAACGCATCCAGGGGCGGAGCGTCCGCGAGCGGGGTGCCTTGGACGCGGACGAGATGGTTGATGGGTACGGACTCGGGATACGGGTCCAGGTTCGCCAGCTGGACGATGAGGCTCGCGCGCTCCCGGCGCGACTCGCCCATGCCAACGATCCCCCCGCAGCAGACCTTGATGCCAGCCTCGCGGACGCGCTCCAGCGTATCCAGCCGGTCCTGGTAGGTCCGCGTGGTGATGATCCTTCCGTAAAACTCCGGCGCCGTGTCGAGGTTGTGGTTGTAATAGTCCAGTCCGGCCTCGCGCAGCTGCTGGGCCTGCGCGTCTTTCAACATGCCTAGCGTGACGCAGGTTTCGAGCCCCAGTTGTTTGACGGCCTGGACCATCTCGCATACGGCCTCGATCTGGTGCGCCTTGGGGCTGCGCCAAGCCGCCCCCATGCAGAAGCGGGTCGCACCGTTGTCTTTGGCCGCCTGCGCCGCCGTGAGCACGTCATCCAACGGCAAGAGCTTCCCAGACTCGACGCCGGCATCGTACCGGGCGGATTGCGGACAGTAGCCGCAGTCCTCCGGGCACCCCCCTGTCTTGATCGATAGCAAGGTGGACAGCTGGATCGCATTGGCGTCGAAATGCCGCCGGTGGACGTCCTGGGCCCGGAAAAGCAGGTCGGCGAAAGGCATCTCGAACAACGCCATCACCTCGTCCACATTCCAGGCCGAGCCATTGCGGCGGGATGGAACAGCAGAGGAAGCCGGGACAGGGACGGGATCGATTTGCATGAAGCACTCCTCGATTAACGCATGAGGCAAAGCCGGAAGCGACACATGGTAAGCAAAGCCAGCCGGGGCTTCAAACGGAAACCATCCGTCTTTTTCTGCGAAGATCGGCGATCTTGCCTCCAACCCCGCGAATTTTGGCCAAGCAGCAGCTATTTCGACGTTAAACCGTCGTTGCAATTTTGTTCACCAGATGTATCGAGGGCGCGTTACCCTCCCGGGGAACGTGCCCTTGCGCGCGCTGCGCAAGACGACGTCTCCCCCGTGCCGGACTTGCATTTCTTCTCCAAGATTGCTTGAATGCCGGCTCTGTGCATTGGCAGCGGTCCATCGGTCCGGTCTGCCATAATTTTTTAAGGAGTACGCATGCGCACCAAGAAGGAACTGATCGACGCTCTGGCCGAGCGCACCCAACAACCCAAGAATGTTTCCGAGGCCTTCATCGATGCGCTGGGCGATGCCCTGCGCGAGTCGCTGGCCAAGGGCAATGAGGTCGTGCTGCCGGGCGTCGGGAAGTTCTCGGTCAAGGAAAAGGCCGCCAAGACCGGCCGCAACCCCCGTACGGGCGAGGCCATCCAGATCGCCGCCCGCAAGGCTCCCGCCTTTACCGCTGCCAAAGTCCTGAAGGACGCCGTCGACGTCAAGTAAGCGTCGGAACATTGCATCGAAGCCTGCCGGCTTCGGTGCTCTCCGCTGGTCCGCATATATAAGTCTGCCTTACACTGGCGGCAATTCGTCGTTCCACGGAGTCATTTCTTGTCCACCGAGTCTTCATCCGACCCTTTCGGCGGTCCGAGCACCACCTACCTGATTTCTCAGGTTCACCACCCCCTGCGCAATTTCAGCGACGCGCTCCTGAGGCGCTACGGCGTCACCGGCCTCCAGTTCACGGTGCTTTCCGTCGTCGCGCATCGGGAAGGGTTGTCCTCTGCAGATCTTTCCCGCCGGTTTTACGTGACCCCGCAATCCATGGGGCAGCTTCTGACGACGCTCGAAGAGCGCGGCCTGCTCGAACGCCGGGAAGACAGCAACAACCGGCGCATCCTGCGCATCACCCTCACGCCTGCGGGCCGCGAGGTGGTCGAGACCGGCACCCGCGACATGGCCAAGCTGGAGGAAGATGCCTTCCGCAGCCTAAGCCCCAAGGAACTGAAGACCCTGCGCAGCCTGCTGCGCACCGTCGTCAGCGACCTGCGCAGCCGATGGGACGAGCTGCCATGACCGTCCGGCGCGCGGTTTCGCGGGGCCGCCATTTTTCTATCGAAAACGGTTGTGATTCCATAATTATTATGTGATTCATTTAGCCCCGCGCTTCATCCTATAGTGCCCCTCGGCAAGAACAACCGAGGAGACCCTGATGAACGCACGGACTAAAGCGGCATCTCCGTCCCGCCGCATGTACCTGGGCGCACTGGCTGCCGCGACGCTGGCCGTCACTTGCGCCTCTGCGCCTGCCCGCGCGGCCGAGTTCCCGACCGGGCCCATTACCATCGTCGTCCCCTTCCCGCCCGGGGGCCCCACCGACACGACGGCGCGGTTGGTGGGCAAGGCGCTTGCCAAGCAGCTCGGGCAGCCCGTCGTGGTCGAGAACCGGGCCGGCGCCGGCGGCACGGTCGGATCCACACACGTGGCGCGCTCCAAGCCCGACGGCTATACCTTGCTTTGGGCGAGCACGAGTAGCCTGGCCGTGGCGCCCGGCCTGTACCGCAATCTCTCCTACTCGCCCCTGGAATCCTTCGAACACATTGGCCTTGTCGCGCGCAGCCCCATTCTCCTGGTCGTGCGCGCGTCCCTCGAGGTCGATTCGCTGCAGGCGCTGACAGCCTACTCGGCCAAGAACAAGGTGTCTTACGGCTCGGCCGGGAACGGCTCGATCAATCACCTGACCGGCGAATGGTTCAAGGAGGTTTCGGGTGCCAAGCTGCTGCACGTGCCCTATAAAGGCGGCGCGCCAGCCTTGGCCGACATGCTGGGCGGACAAATCGAGATGACGCTGGAAACGATTACCGTCGTGCGTCCCTACCTCGAGTCAGGCCGCGCCAAGGTCTTGGCCACGGGGGGGGCCACGCGTTCCCCGGATATGCCGGACGTTCCCACCGTACGGGAAATTTACGGGCACGACTTCGAGTCCTATTCCTGGACGGGGCTCGTCGCACCGGCTGGCACGCCTGCCGACGTGGTCCGCAAGCTCAATGCCGCGCTGCACGCCGCCCAGGATGACCCCGAACTTGTCGGCCAAATGAAAGCCGGAGGACAGGACGTCATCAAGACCACCCCCGCCGAATTCAAGCAGTTCCTCACCAACGACACGCGTCGCTGGGCCGAGCTGATCAAACGCACCAACACTTCTGTGGATTGAACTCATGCGCATCGTCATCGCCGGGGGCGGCCTGGGCGGACTCACCGCCGGCCTCTCCCTCCTCAAACAAGGTTTTCAGGTACGCATCCTCGAGCAGGCGCCCGAACTCAAGGAAGTCGGTGCCGGCATCCAGCTCGGGCCCAACGCGGTCCACGTCCTGTTCGCGCTAGGGCTGGAAAACGACCTCATGCCGCTGGCGTGCGAACCCGAAGGCAAGATCGTGCGCCTGTGGAACACGGGCCAGACGTGGACGCTTTTCAACTTGGGCGATGTTTCGCGCGAGCTCTACGGCTATCCGTACCTGACCGTGCACCGTGCCGACCTGCACAGCGCCATCGCCGCGGGCGTGCGGCGCGCCGACCCCGACGCGATCGTCCTAGGCGCGAAGTTCGTGCGCTATGAAGAACGTGGCAAGGACATCGTGGTTCACACTGCGGACGGTCGCAGCTTCGAATGCGACGTCCTGGTAGGCGCCGACGGGGTCCATTCCCAGGTCCGGCAGCAGCTATTCGGGGCCGACAGCCCGCGCTTCTCGGGCCTCGTGGCCTGGCGCGGCGTGATCCAGGCCGAGAAACTGCCCGAACGGCTGCGCAGGCCATTGGGCGTGAACTGGGTGGGACCGGGTGCGCACGTCATTCACTATCCCCTGCATGCCTTCAAGTTGGTCAATTTCGTGGCTGCCGTGGAGCGTTCGGACTGGCAGGTCGAGTCGTGGACCCAGCAAGGCACGACGGAAGAATGCCTGAACGACTTGAAGGGCTGGAACGAGGACGTGCACATCCTGGTACGGGCCATCGACATCCCCTACAAATGGGCGCTGATGGTGCGCGACCCCATGCAAACGTGGCGCCGCGGCCGCGTCACGCTTTTGGGCGACGCCTGCCACCCGACCCTGCCCTTCCTGGCCCAAGGGGCAGGCATGGCCCTGGAGGATGGCTACATCCTGGCACGCGCGCTGCGCACCTATGGCGATCCGGAAGAAGCGTTGCAGCGCTACGAAGACGCCCGGAAAGACCGCACCGCGGCCGTGATCAACGGCTCGAATGCCAACGCCGTGCGCTTCCACAACCGGGAACTGGCCCATGCCGAGGGCGCCGCGGCCTACGTAGACCGCGAATGGAGCGAAGATCGCGTCAAGGAGCGCTACGAATGGCTCTTCACGTATGACGTGGAGACCGTGCCCGTATAAGCGAGCAACTCAGCCGCGGGGGGAATCACTCCCCCTCCATCACGACCTTGAAGATCGAGGCGAAGCGGGCCAGCGTTTCCGGAAGCGGGGCGCCGGCCCGCATCACATAGCTGAAGTCAAACGACACCTCCGGGGTGATGCGGCGCGATTCGACCGCATAACGCGCGCACGCGCTTTGCGAAAATGCCGGAACGATGGCAATGCCGAACCCCTGTTCGGCCATCCCGAGGGCGGTATCGAGGTGTTGCACCGCCATCCGCGAACCAACGTCGATCTGGCGCTTGTATAGCGCGTTCTCGGTCAATTGATGGATCGGGCTGTCCTCGGTGAGCCCGATGTAGGGTTGGCCGCGCAGGATCTCCCAGGTCGTATCGTCCGCGCCGGGGGCGGAGGGAACGGGTTGGTACCGCCCCGGCGCGTACACCGCCAGCAGCCCGGATGAGGTCAAGGGCTTGCGCACCAGGCCCGATACCTTGGTGAAGAATGCGCCGAACGCCGCATCGGCTTCGCCCGTTTCTGCCAGTTGCTGGATTTCGAGCGGGCTGCCAGCCACGATTTCGATTTCCACGCCGGGATATTCGGCAAGAAAGCGCTTGAGCGTTTCCGGCACGACGTTGGCGGCCATGAGGGGGGTGAAGGCCAGCCGCAGCGTAGTGCCCTCCTGGCGCCCCATTTCCTTCAAGCGGGCGGCGGCAGCAGTCAGTTCACGCTCGACCAGCTCGGCAGAAGGCAAGAACGCCTTGCCGGCCTCGGTCAGCACCACGGCCCGCGTGGTGCGTTCGAACAAGCGGGTATTGAGCTGCGATTCCAGTTCGCGGATGGTGGCGCTCAGCCCCGCCTGGCTCAGGTGCAGCCGCTGGGCGGTACGGGTGAAATTTCCGGATGCCGCAACGCCCAGGAAGGCTCGTAATTGGCGCAATGAAATATTCATGCGCCAATTATTTCACTTTTTCACATCAGTCCAGCTTGATCCCCGCCCGCTGGACGATCTTGCCCCATTTCTCCATGTCCCGTGCAATGAGGTCCCGCAGGCCCTGGGGAGTGGTCGGCGTCGCATCGGCGCCCGCCGCGCGGGCCTTCGCGATCACCTCAGGGTCTTTCAGCGCGGCCGTGATCGCCTCGTTCAGCCGCTTGATGATGGGCTCCGGGGTGCCGGCCCGCGCGGCAATGCCGAACCATCCCATGGCTTCATACCCCTTGATCCCGACCTCTTCCAGCGTGGGCACGTCAGGCAGCGAGAACGAGCGCTCCGTGGTCGTGACCGCGAGGGCCTTGAGCCGCCCCTCTTTGATCAGGTGCACGGAGCTCGGCGTATCGCTCATTGCCAGCGGAATCTGGCCGGCCATGGCGTCGTTCGTGGCCGGGCCCGTGCCCTTGTAGGGGACCAGTACGGTCTTGACGCCCGCCAGTTCGTTGAAGAGTTCGCTCGCCAAGTGCATGACGGTGCCTTGCCCACCGTGGCCGATGGACAGCTTGCCGGGATTGGCCTTGGCGTCGGCCACCACCTCCCGGATATCCTTGTAGGGAGAGTTGGCCGGTGCGACCAGCACGAACGGCGAGGAGGCGACCAGGCTAACGGGTGTGAGGTCCTTGACGGGATCGAACGACAGGTTGCGGTACAGCACGCTATTGATGCCAAGCGCGCCGGCCCCACTGAAGACGACCGTGTAACCGTCCGGGGCAGACCTTGCCACGTACTCCACGGCGATGTTGCCGCCCGCGCCGCCCTTGTTCTCTACGACCACCTGCTGCCCCAAATGCTTGGTCATGATGGGAGCCATGACGCGCGCGATGAGGTCGGTACTGCCACCGGGTGGGAACGACACCACCATCCTGATCGGTTTATTAGGAAAATCGCTTTGCGCCTGGACGCCCGATGCGGCGAACGCCGCCGCGACGGCCGCGGCCAAAAGAATGCTCTTTTTCACCATTGTCTCCTTGTAGAACTAGAGGCCTCATCCGGCAGCATGCCGCCGAGACTATCCCTTTATCTTGATCAAGCTCAACTTTGAGCAACCATGATGAATCATCCCTGCAGATTACGCATTAGGGCATTTACCATCATCGCATTGACTTCATCGGCTGCCTCGTAGATCGCCCAGTGCCCGGCGCCGCGCACCATGTCGAAGGTGGCATGCGGCAGGATTTCCCGCAGCGCCCGCCCCTGCGCCTCCACGTCGCCGCCCCCGTACACGTCGTGCTCGCCGGCGATTCCATGCACGGCACAGCGCAGCGCGGAAAAGGCTTCGAGCTGGCGGCTGGCAAGCAACGGCCGCGCATCCAGCCGGCATCGCTCCACATTGTTGGCCTGGATCGCCACGGCTTCGTCGTCGATCCGGTCAGGATTCCCGAACATCGAGACAGCCAAGTTGTGCCGGTGAATGTGAGCTCGTTCGACGGGATCGTCGATGCCGCGCCAACGCAGCAGCTCCGGCCCCTTGGGCACCATGGGCCGGAAGGTCCCGCGCAGGAGCGTGATCTGCCGCACGCGCTCGGGCTGCTGCAGCACCATGCTTTCACCCAGCACCGACCCGAGGGAAAATCCGGCAATCGCGACCGGCCCTTCTCCGGCCAGTTGATCGATGCCTTCCCACAGCAGCGCCGCGAAGCGTGCGCAGGAAACCTCTCCCTCCGGCAATTCGGAATCGCCGTGGCCGGGTAGGTCGGGCGCCAATACGGTGAAATGCCGGGCAAGCGCCGACACATTGCGCTTCCAGTGGGTCCACGAACCAGCCGTGCCGTGTATCAGCACGAGCACAGGGCCCGTTCCCCATTGCCGCCATGTCATCCGCCTTCCACCGCACATTACCTCGTGGACGGTAGCCAGGGACTCCGGGTCTACGACGCTTGCATCCAAATCAGCCTCCTCCGGCCATTGACCTCTTGATTTAATCATTTAACCTTATATAAGGTTGCCTTACTTAGTCAAGTCCCCATAGGGGCCGCGCGCACCTTTTCTTCTAGAATAAGCGGCCGTTTACACATGCCTTTGGCTTCCCACGTCGCGTCCTTTTCTTCATGAAAAACCCGTCTGTAGCGCCCGCAACTGCTTCCGAACTCGGCCTGCGAGAACGCGGCAAACTCGACAAGCTTCGTCGCATCAAGCAGGCCGCGCGGGACGTATTCCTGGAAAAGGGATATGAGGCCGCCACCACGCGAGAGATTGCACAACGGGCCGAGGTCGCCATCGGCACCATCTTCGTGTACGCGGAGGACAAGCGCGATCTGTTGATGATGATCGTCAACAACGACCTGGACGCGATCACCGAGAAAGGGGCCAAGCTATTGCGGCGGGACGAACCGTTGATCGACCTGCTCATGGCGTTTTTCGGCCTGCGCTACCGCTATTGGGCGAAGCATCCGCAAATATCGCGGCCGGCCGTCCAGGCCACGTCGGACTTCCTCTCGACCAATCCCGACCGGGGGGACGAGACCCGCCGGTTTTACGCGCGCCGGGCCAATATTTACGCCTTGCTGGCCGACGTCGTGCGCCGCAAGCAGGAACAACGTGACATCGGCAGCCAAGCCGACCCGGACCTGATTGCCGCGCTGTTCGTCACAATCTACCTGACCGAGGTTCGGCGGTGGCTCAGCCAGCCCGCTCCCAAGCCCTCGGCGGGATTGGCGTCGCTGCGGTCCCTGCTGACACTGGCGATCGAAGGATTGAGCCCTGCCGACGCCGAACGTCGGGCGCTACAACAGACTTAGGGTGCGAGCTGCCCGCCGCCCAGGAGGTCGTAGGAGTCCAGCAGCGCATAGACGATCTCAGGCTTTCTTTCGAAGCAGCGGCGTATGGCGGCCGGGATCGCTTCTCGCGTCTTGCGGCAAAGCCCCGGTTGCGCCTCGACTTCGATACTGATCCCGCGCACGGTGCGCACGCCGCGGACGCTCGGTGTGATATGGAGCACGATGCCCAATAGCGCGTGCATGCGCGCTTCCATGTGCTTGAGGTCTTCGAAGCTGGAGATGCTCTCCAGCCTCGCCACCAGGCGCTTTTCCTCCTCCCGGGTCAAGCGCAGGATGCGGATGTCTGCATTCGGATCGGCCAGCAGTCGATCGCGGTCGCAGATGCATGCGCCCGGCGGACACTCTTTGCGGATGGGGAACGGGGCGTTCATGCCCCCGAATTTTATCCCCTCCCCAGCAACGGCATGGAGAGCGGAAACATCGTGCTCTCGTACAAATTGACGTCGTGGGGCAACGTCGCCATCACCGCGGCCACGCGCGCCACGTCTTCAGCCTTCATCAGGTCGCCCGGTTCGAACTTGCGGCCGGACTTGGCAGCCAACGCCGATTCGGTCACCCCGGGATGAAGAATGCTGACCGCGATGCCATGGTCGCGGCCGTCGAGCGCCAGGGCGTGGGTCATGCCCGACAGGCCGTGCTTGGTCGTAGTGTACGGAACCGAATTGGGCCGGGGTACCTTGGCGGCGACGCTGCCGATGTTGATGATGCGCCCACCTCCCTGAGGCTTCATGATGCGGAAGGCCTCTCGGCTGCAGAGGAAGGTTCCCGTGAGGTTCACGTCCACCACCTGGCGCCACGTCTCCAGGCTCATCTCCTCGATGGGCTGGCTGGTCGTCACCCCCGCGTTGTTCACGAGCACGTCCAGGCGGCCATGCGCCTCCATCGCGCTCGCGAACAAGCGCCGCACGTCATCTTCGCGGCTGATGTCCGCGACGCAGACCAATGCCTCGCCCCCCGCTTCTCGCACCCGGTTGGCGGTTTCCTCCAGCGCCTCCCGTTGACGGGCGGCCACCACGACTTTGGCGCCGAGTTCTCCAAATGCGATGGCGATCGCTCGGCCTATACCCGAGCTGGCGCCGGTCACGAGGGTCACCTTGCCTTCGAGGCTTACCATGACGAAGTCTCTCCCCATGCAAAAAAAACGGCGTGCAGACTTGCACGCCGAAGGTCGTTCATTCCGCGGTCATGCCGGCGGCGCGTATGATCTTGCCCCACTTCTCGGTGTCGACCGCCACCACGCGCGCGAGCTCGTCCGGCCCGCCCGGATAGGGTTCGGCTCCGATGCCGCGCAGGAAGCTCGCCATCTGCGGGCTGGAAATCACCTTGTGCAGGGAGGTGCTCAACTTGTCGCGCACGCTGTCAGGCGCATTGGCCGGCAAGAAGATGCCGAACCAGCCGGAGAGGTCGTAGCCTTCCACGCCGGCCTCGGCCATGGTCGGAATGTCCGGCAGGGAGGTCAAGCGCTTGCTGCCCGTCACGGCCAGGGCCTTGATGCGTCCGCCCTTGACCTGCGGAACAGCCAGCGTCGCGTCGGCGAAGATGAAGGTGGTGCGCCCGCCGATCAGGTCCGTCATGGCCGGCGGCACGCCTTTATAAGGGACGTTGACCGCGTCGACCTTGGCCAGCGTCTTGTACAGCTCGCCCGCAACCTGCCCCGTCGCATTGCCGCTGCCCCACGAGTACTTGCCCGGCGCGGCCTTGAGCATGGCCGTCAGCTCGGCCACGGAATTGACCTTGGTGTGTTCCGGCGCGATCACGAGCACGAAACCCAGGCTGGCCACCGTCCCGACCGGAATGAAATCCTTGATCGGGTCGAACGGCAGTTTCTTGAAAAGGTGAATGTTGGCCGCGTGCGTGGAATTCGGCGTGAACAGGATGGTGTAGCCATCCGGCGTGGACTTCGCGACGAAATCCGCCGCCAGGTTCCCGAGCGCGCCGGCCTTGTTCTCGACAACCACCGGCTGCCCCAGTTCTTTCTCCAGGCCGGCCGCCACCTGGCGCGCGACGTTATCGATGCCGCTACCGGCGGGATAGCCGAGCAACATGCGCACCGGCCGCGTCGGATACTCGGCGGCGGCAGCCGGCATGGCCGCTCCGAAAGCACAAATCATGGCCAGCGAGGCCAAGGTCTTTTTCACCATAGATATCGTCTCCTTGTTGTGTCTCGTTGCCATGCGGGGCGCGCCCCGCACGCGACTCAGCGTTCAAACTTTGCCGACAGCGCCGTCCCCGAGAGATGACCGGCAAGGCTGCTCGACGCAGCGGGGGACAGTCCCGGCGCCAGTTCCAGGAATTGCTTGACGGCCCGTACCGTGACAGCGCTGCAGCCGAGCACGGTCGCCGCGATCGCATCGGCGCGTCCTTGCAGGGCATCGCGCGGCACCACCTCGCTCGCGAGCCCAGCCTGCAGCGCCTGCGGGGCACCGACTACGTCGCGAGTCAACACCATGCGGGCGATGGTCTTGATCGGCACCCGGCCCGTGAGCGCAGACATCACCAGCGCAGGCGGAATGTCGCGCTCCATTTCCGGAATCTGGAATTGCGCATCGTCGGCCGCCAAGGTGATGTCGCAGACACCCGCGAGCGCACATCCCACCCCGTAGGCCCGTCCCTGCACGACGGCCAGCACCGGCACCGGCGTATTCTTGAGGGCGTCATAAAGCGCCAGGGCCGGCAAGGCGACCTGCCGGCGGAGGAACTCCCCCGTCGGGGCCGAGCCGGGCTTGGGCATGGGCGATACCCGCCCGGCGCAGAAATCCTCCCCTTTGCCGGAGAGCCGCACGAGGCGCACGTCCTCATCCAGGTTCGAGACGGCATCGATGATGATGCCGCCCATCTCCGCGCTCATCAGGTTGCCGTTCTCAGGCGTATTGAGGACGATGTCCAGCAGGCCGCCGCTGCGCTCGATCAACACGGGCGCGCTCATTGCCGCGCTCCCTGCGCACGCCGTATGGCCTCCCAGATGGCCGGCGGTGTCGCGGGCATGGGGAGCTCCTCCTTCCAGCGCTCGCCCAGCGCGCTCGCCAGCGCATCGGAAAGGGCGTTGAATATGGCGGCCGTGGCCGGCGTGATGCCGCTTTCTCCCCCGCCCTTCACCCCGAGGACGTTGCCGCGGGTCGGGTCCTCGGTGAGCTCGACGTCCAGCCTCGCCGGCATCGATCCGGCGCGGGTCACTCCGTAGTCCATGTACGAACCGCTGAAGACCTGGCCGGTGTCCGGGTCGATGTGATAGTCCTCAAAGAAGGCCTGGCCGATGCCCTGCGCCAATCCGCCGTGGACCTGGCCCTCGACGATCTGCGGATTGATGGGGCGTCCGACATCGTCGATAGAGGTATAGCGGACGATCTCCACATCGCCCGTCTCCGGATCCACCTCCAGCTCGCAGATCGCCGAGCCGGTGGGATGGGCGGGAATGCGGCCGTTGAACTCGGCGGTGGCGCGATACTTGCGCGCGTCCGCGTTGCCCGGCATGCCGTCTTGCTCGATGCGGGCCGCCACCTCGAACAGGCCGACCGTGCGGCCGCTCGCCGCATCGACATACCGCCCTTCCTCGAAGCGCACGTTCGCCGGGTCGCATTCCAGCAGCTTCGCCGCGACGGGCTTTCCGGCGTCCCGCAGTTGTGCCGAGGCTTCGACCAGCAATTGGCCGCCCAAGCGCATGGAGCGATCGGAATGGGAGCCCCCCCCCACCTTCACGAAGTCGGTGTCTCCCGTGCGTATGACGATGGCCTCGAGCGGAACGCCCAGTTCGTCGGCCAACACCTGGCGGAACGTGGTTTCATGCCCCTGGCCGGTGCTCTGGGTGCCGATCACGCAGTCGATCGACCCGCCCGGCTCGACGGTGAGCTCCACGCGTTCGCGCGGTGCACCGACGGGAGACTCCACGTAGTTCGCCAGACCGATGCCGAGCCACTTGCCGCGCGCTCGCGCTTCCTGCTTGCGCGCCGGCGCATCCTGCCACTCGGCCACCTGCAGCGCGCGCTCCATGTTGGCGGCAAACTGCCCGCTGTCGTAGGTCAGGCCCATCGGGCTGTGATACGGCATTTGCTCGGGCCGGATCAGGTTCCGGCGGCGCAATTCGATGCGGTCGATGCCCAGCTCGCTTGCCGCGATGTCGAGCATGCGCTCCATCACGTGCGTGGCCTCGGGCCGGCCGGCCCCGCGGTACGGACCGGTGGGCGGCGTATTGGTCAGGACCGCCGTCACCGTCGCCGCCGCGGCGGGAACGTGATAGACGGTGGTCATGATGCGGGATCCGTTGGCCAGCGGCACGTACGAGACCGTATGCGCGCCTACGTTGCCGATGATTTCGTTGTCGATGGCGAGGATATGGCCTTCTTCGTCGAAGGCCATGGCCGCGCGTATGACCTGGTCCCGGCCTTGGTAATCCGCCAGGAAGGCTTCGTTGCGATCGCTCGTCCACTTGACCGGGCAGCCCGCCCTGCGTGCGGCCCACAGTATCGCCAGCTGGTCTGGATTGACGCAGCTGCGCGGGCCGAATCCGCCGCCGACGTCGTACGACACGACCCGCAGTTTCTCGGGGGGAATGCGCAAGGCGTCGGCCATGCACATGTGCTGGCGGTTCACGCCCTGGCTGCCGGCGATCAATAGGTATTCCCCGGTGGACGGGTCATAGCTGGCCAGCACGGAGCGCGGCTCCATCTGGCAGTTGACGATCCGGCTGTTGCGGAACTCGCGGCGCACGACATGCTTGGCGCGCGCGAAAGCACTGCGGACGGCCTCGTCGTCCCCGATGCGCGACTGGAAGCACAGGTTCCGGGGCGCGCCTTCCCAGAGCTGGGGCGCGCCCTCTTCCATCGCACGCACCGCATCCACTACGGCCGGCAGCGGCTCATAATCGATGTCGACCAGCTCGCAGGCATCGCGGGCCTCGCGCACCGAGCGCGCGACCACGAGCACCACCGGCTCGCCGACGTGCCGAACCCGGTCCACGACCAACGGCAAGTGCCGCTGGTTGAAAATGGAACCGGTAAGCGAATGGGTGAAGGCCCGCTCCTTGAACTCCACGGCCGCGGCAGGATTGGGTATGTGGTCCATGCCCTGGTGCCCGTCGTCGAGGTAATCCTGGCCGCGCAACACGGCGATGACGCCCGGCGCGCGCAGGGCCGCCTCGATGTTGATGGAGCGGATCCGCGCATGGGGGTGCGGCGAGCGCACGAAGGCGCCATAGGCCTGGCCCGGAAGATTCACGTCGTCGGTGTAGCGCCCCTTTCCGCTGACGAGGCGGATGTCTTCGACCCGGGGCAAGGGTTTGCCGACCAGTTTATCCATGGCGCGCCTTCCCCAGCGGCTTGCCCGCTGCGATGCGCGCCTGTGCGGCGTGCTTGACGGCGCGGATGATGTTGACATATCCCGTGCAGCGGCAGATGTTGCCTTCCAGCGCACGATGGATGTCTTCGTCCTCCAACGATCCGTCGGTATCCAAGTAGTAATCGATGGCCATCATCATGCCCGGAGTGCAGAAACCGCATTGGAGCCCGTGGCAGGCAACGAAAGCCTGCTGGACCTCGCTCAAGGCTTCGGGGCTGCCGAGCCCTTCCACGGTCACCACTTCGCCGCCGCTCGCTTGCGCGGCCAGCACGGAACACGACTTGACTGCAACGCCATCAAGCTTGACGGTGCATGCGCCGCATTGGCTCGTGTCGCAGCCGACGTGCGTACCCGTCAAACCCAGTTCACGACGTAGAAATTCCACCAGGAGCGTGCGGTCATCGACTTCCCGGCTGACCGGTTGACCGTTCACGCAAAGTTCAACCTTGATCATGCCTGCGCCTTCTCACCCACCGTGGCGCTGAAGCGCCGGAAAAACTCTTCGGCCAGCTTGCCCGCGACGGATCCGATCATCCTCGACCCGATCTGGGCCAGCTTGCCGCCCACCTGGGCCTGGGCGTTGTAGGTCAGGACGGTACCCTCGCCGTCCTCCTCCAACACGACGTCTGCCACCATCTTGCCGAACCCGGCCATGCCACCATCGCCCTGCCCCACGATCTTGTACTGTTCCGGGGCCTGCTTGTCGGTGATGGTCAGCGTGCCTTTGAACCGCGCCTTGACCGGACCGATGGCGGCAACCACCACGGCCGCGTATTCGTCGGCCCCCGTCTCGGTAAACGACTCGCACCCCGGCACGCAGGCTTGCAGCACCTCGGGGGTATTCAGATACTTCCACACCACCTCACGCGGCGCTTGCAGCCGATGCGATCCCTTCAGTTCCATGCTGTCTCCGACTCATGCGGCGCCGGCACGGCCGGCGCCCTAGGTTCTGCTCGATCAGGCGGCGGGCTTGAGGTCCGCCAATGCCCTTCGCGTCAATACGCGAACGAGGTTCGCGCGATATGCGGCGCTGCCCGCGCGGTCGTCGTTCAGGCCATCCTCTTCCAGGGGGGCTTCGTCCACCGACCCGCCCTCGGCGAGCGCGCGCTCTGCCTCGCGCCAGCGGAATACGCACGCCCCCGCGCCGGTCACCGCCACCCGCGGGCCGGCATCGGTTTCCGCGATGAAAACGCCGGCCACCGCGTAGCCGGTGGCCTTGTGGCGGTATTTCACGTAGGTGCTGCGCCGCGGCACAGGAAACTCGAACCCGACGATGAGCTCATCCGGTTCGAGCGCGGTCTCGAACATGCCGAGGAAAAAGTCGTCCGCCGCGATGCGGCGTTTGCTGGTAACGACGGTGGCGCCCAACCCCAACACGGCCGCCGGATAATCCGCGGCAGGATCGTTGTTGGCTACCGACCCGCCTATGGTGCCGCGGTTGCGCACCTGCGGATCGGCGATGACGCCGGCGAGCCCCGCCAGGCCGGGAATCGCATCGCGCACGAGCGGCGAGGCCGCCATCTCGGCGTGGCGCGTTCCGGCGCCCACGGACAGGACGCCCTGGGAAAGCGACACGCCTTGCAGCTCGGGCAAGCGCGACACATCGACCAGGTGCGACGGCGCTGCCAGGCGCTGCTTCAGCGTGGGGATCAGCGTCATGCCTCCCGCCAGTGGGCGAGCCTCGGATTCGCGAGCCAACCAGTCCAGCGCTTCCTGGAGGGAAGCCGGTCTCACATAGCTCAGGGGATACACACAGTCTCCATTCTCTTATTGCAAAAAGGCCGGGAATTGCCCGGCCTGAGCGAATCGCCCACTAATGTAGAAGAAACCGTCGCTGGGCTGAAACACCTAATTGCGATGGGTTAACAAGCAATTTCTATCAGTCCTGATAGCGCTTCAACATGGCCCGGGCGATCACCAATTGCAGCACTTGGCTGGTGCCCTCGTAAATGCGCAGCGCCCGTGCGTCCCGATAGAGCCGCTCGACGTGATGCTCGGCAACGTAGCCCGATCCGCCGTGGATCTGCAGCGCCCTGTCGGCGATGCGGGACAAGGCCTCGGAGCAGAAATACTTGGCCGCGGCCGCCAGCGAGCGCGCATCGCCTCCGCGCTGCAAGGTCTCGGCGGCCTGCATCACCAGGGAGTGCCCCGCCAGATACTCGGTTTCCGAGTCGGCCAGCATCGCCTGAATGAGCTGGAAGTTGGCGATGGGCTGGCCGAACTGCTTGCGCTGCACCGCGTAACGGGCGGCCTCGTCGATCAGCCGGCGCGCCATGCCGACCGCCGAGGCGGCGACGCTGATGCGGCCGCTGTCGAGCACCTGCATGGCGATCTTGAAGCCCTGCCCGAGCCCGCGCTCGCCCCCGATCACGTTCGAGATCGGCACCCTGACGTCTTCGAAGATTACGTCGCTGATGGGAGAGCCCCGCTGCCCCAGCTTCTTTTCGGCCTTGCCAATGTGCAGCCCCGGGGTATCGCGTTCGACGATGATGGCGCTGATCCCGCCCGCGCCGGGGGTGGATGGGTCCGTCCGCGCCATGACGGTGAAGACGTGGGCGCGCGTGGCGTTGGTGATGAAGCGCTTGGTGCCGTTGATGACCAAGGTGTCGCCGTCACGCTCAGCCCGGGTTTTCAGGTTGGCGGCGTCGGAGCCCACGTCGGGCTCGGTCAGGCAAAAAGCTGCCCTGAGCTCGCCACTCGCCAGCCCTGGCAAATACTTGCGCTTCTGCTCCTCCGTCCCAGCAAGCACGATGCCTTTGCTGCCTATGCCGACGTTGGGCCAGAACACCAGCCGGAATGCCGGCGAGGTGTAGCTGAACGCCATCTGTACTTGCAGCTCCTGCATCAAATCGAGCTCGCACCCGCCGTACTCCTCGGGAATGCCCAGGCCGAAGAGGCCCATCTGCTTCATTTCCTCGATGACCTCGGGGGGGACCTCCTCGTTCTCCTCCACCTGCCGTTCCAGCGGCATCAGCCGCTGGCGGATGAAGCGGTCAATGGCGTCGAGCAGTTGGGGAAAGGTTTCCTGGTCGAATGCCGACATGGAATTCCGCTCCATTCATTGATTGACGAACAATGCGTCGAGCGCGACCACACCCTCTCCCGCCGGCAAGGCGATGAGCGGATTGACGTCGATCTCGGCGATTTCCGGATTGGCGAGCATCAGGTCAGCGAGCTGGCGCACGACCCGCGCGACCGCCGCGACGTCCACGGGCGGCTTTCCACGCAGCCCCGAAAGCAGCTTGGCTCCCTTGAGCCGTCCCAGCTCCGCGGCGATCTGTGCTTCAGTCAGGTCCGGCGCGAGCAGGCGCACGTCGTGCAGCGCCTCGATCCAGATCCCGCCCAGGCCAGCCATCATCACCACGCCCCAATTCGGGTCGCGCCGGCCGCCGACGACCAGCTCGAGGCCGGGCCGCGACATGGCTTCGACCAGCATGCCATCCAGCTCCAGGCCTGGACTATGCTTGGCCACCGCCGCCGTCATGGCATGCCAGGCGGCCTCCAGGGCAGCCGCGTCGCGCAGCCCGACGGCCACGCCGCCGGCGTCGCTCTTGTGCATGAGCTGGTCGGCCTGTGCCTTCAGCACGACGGGGTAGCCAATCTCGGCCGCCCGCTGCAGGGCCTCATCGAGGGTGCGCGCCAATCCTCCCTGGGGAACCGGAATGCCCAGCTTGCGGAGTACCTCTTTGCCCTTGTACTCGGCCATCGGGCCCGACGCCAGCCCGGGCAGGCGCAGGCCACCGCCCTGGGCGCGGACCGCCGCCGCGGCGTGCAATTGCCCATAGCGGTGGACGTGCGCCATCGCCCGCATCGCCCGCTCGGGAGAGCGCAGGAACGGCATCCCGCTTTCACGCACCTTGGCCAGGAACTCCTCTCCCAGCGGCGAGCTGTCGCCCATGATGACGAAGCAGACGGGTTTGCGCGACTTCTGCATCACGGGCAGCAGCGAATCGGCCTTGGCCACCTGCTGCTCGGGCGAGCCGCCCATGAGCGGCATGATGAGGCTACCGACGCCGGGGTCGTCCAGGATGGCCTGCGCCGACTGGCCGAAGATCTCCGGCTTTTGCATGCCCATCGCCGTCAAGTCGAGCGGGTTGTCCGGCGCCATGAAGTCGGGAAGAATCGCCGACAATTTGTTCATGGTCTCGGGCGAGAACTCCGCCAGCGGCAGGCCGACGTCTTCGCAGAAATCGAGCGAGACGCCACGCAGCGCGCCGGAGTTGGACGCCACGGCAGCCTTCCCCTCCACCACCGGCTCGGGGTATTTGGCCAGGATCGCCGTCACGTCGAACAGTTCGTCCATGGTGTTGACCACCACGACGCCTTCGCGCTCGACCAGCGTGCGCATGACTTCGAAGTCGCCGGCCAGCGCGCCGGTATGGGATTTCGCGGCTTCGCGCGCGCGCTGGCTGCGGCCGGGATGCATCAGCACCAGCGGCTTGCCCAACTCCCTGGCCCGCGCGGCCACCTGCAGGAACTTGGCCGGCTGGCGCAACATCTCGACGAATACCGCAAATGCATCCACGTCGGGCGCGTCGACCAACGCCGCCAGGAAATCCTCCGCTCCCAGCACGGCCTCGTTACCCGTCGAGATGGAAAACGAAACGCCGAGCCCCCTGCCATGGAACGCTTGGCGCAGGTTGCCATTCATCGCGCCGCTCTGGGCCACGATGCCGATGCGCGGCCCGCCCTTGGCCGAAACCGGCCGCACCGGCTCGAACGTCAGCGGCGCAGCGTCCGCGAAGTTGATGAAACCGAGGCAATTGGGGCCCAGCACGGCGACGCCATGGTGCCGGGCGATTGCGGCGAGCTCGTCTTGTGCGGCCTTCCCGGCTTCGCCCAGCTCGGCGAAGCCGGAGGCAAAGACGACAGCGCCGCCCACCCCACGCCGCCCGCAGGCGGCGATGGATTCACACACCGCAGCCTGCGGCACGACCAATACCGCCGCATCGACGCCTTCCGGCAATTCGTCGATGGATTTAAAGCAGCGGATACCATTGACTTCGTCGCGGCTGCGGCTGACCAGGTGCAACTGGCCCGCATAGCCGAAGCGCTTCAGGTTGGCCAGCAGCAAGCCGCTGACCGAAGCCGGATCTGGGGAAGCGCCGACGACCGCGATGGACTGGGGCCGCAACAAGCGGTCCAAGGCAAAAGAGGACATGCGGATTTCCTGATCGATCAGCGTTGATACGGGCCAAGTCCGGGCTTGAATTTTTTCTCGTCGAGGAACTGCTTCATCGCGGTTTCGCGGCCGCGCTCGGGGTCTTGGAAGGTACCCTGGTCGACCTTGGCCATCAGGTAGTCACCGGCCTGCTCCCAGGTCATTTCGGCGGCATAGCGGTGGGCGATCTTGGCCTGGCGCAGGACGGTCGGATTCTTCTGCATCAAGACCTTGGCCAGCTCTTTGGTGCGCTCGCGCAGCTTCGCAAGGGGAACGGCCTCGTTGACCAACCCGATTTCGGCCGCGCGGCGACCGTTGAAGGTCTCGCCCGTCATCACGTAGTACATCGCCTCGCGTTCACGCACCAGGGTGGCGAGCGCCCGGCTCACGACGCCCGCCGGGATGATGCCCCAGTTGATTTCGGACAGGCCGAAGGTTGCCTCTTCCGCTGCGATGGCCAGGTCGCACGACACCAGGGGCGTGAATGCGCCGCCAAAGCACCAGCCGTTGACCATGGCAATGGTCGGCTTGGAATAGAAGCGCAGCTGGCGCCACTGCCACAGCGCATTGGCGCGGAAAAGACGCGTGCGCTCCTTGGGATCATTGTCCGTCGCGCGGAAATATTCGCGCAGGTCCATCCCCGCCGAGAACGAGTCGCCGGCACCGGTCAGCACCATCACTTTGCAGCGGTCGTCGGACTCGAGCTCCTCGAGGATGCGCACCATGTTGTAGACGATGCCGGGGTTGATCGCGTTGCGCTTCTCGGGCCTGTTCAGCGTGACCCAGGCGATGCCGTCTTCGAAATCGACGAGGACGGGCGGCTTATCGGCATTGGCCTGCGAGGTGGTGTTGTTGGTCGTCATAGATGTCTCCTCGATGAGTTGAAACGATACTGATCTCGTGAGATATACTATATAAAGCTTGTTTATATAAATCAACCTGTTTTTGTGAGCGAACGCCGCGCCCGGGGTACGCCCCTTTGGCGAAAGGCACGTGAACCAGGGGCGGGCGCCCTTGCCCCCGCTCCCCGAAGCGAATCAGGCCCCCAGGGCCTGCAGGGACGGCGGCACGCCGATGGCTTCCATCTCCCGGAACACGGCATCCGCCCAGCCTGGACCGACGTCCGCGCCGTGCGCCTGTTTCCAGGCCGGGCATTTGTCTTTGTCGATCAGCAGAGCGCGGATGCCTTCCCGGAAATCTCCACGGGTACAGCACCAGATAGCGGCCCGGTACTCCATCGCGAACACCTGTGCCAGCGACAGGTGGCGCGCCCGGTGCTGCAATTCCCAGGCCAGGCGCGCCGTGCTGGGCGCCCCGGCCGCCAGGCTCGCCTTCGCGCCCTGGAGCCAGGAATCCTCGCCGTCGTAGCGCAAAATGGCAGCCAAGACGTCATCGAGCGCCGGCGCCCGGCATAGCTCGGCAATGAGGTCGAGGTTTAGGCGTAAGGGCCCAGAAGCCGGCTCCGGTAGGCATCGGCAGGAGTCCAGGACCTCATGCAGCAGCGAGTCGTCCCGCCGGCGATCGCCGCTCCACGCTTGCCCGGCCAGGTCGCGAAACACCTGCGGCTTGCGCGCCTGCGGGATGTGGTAGTCGGCCCAGCCGACATACAAGGCGTCCGCGGCATGAATCGAGGCGCCGGTCAAGGCGAGGAAGCGCCCCGTTTTTCCCGGCATCCGGCCCATGGCCCAGGACATGCCTACGTCGGGAAAGAGGCCGATGGCGATCTCGGGCATGGCCAGGCGCGAGGTTTCGGTCACCACCCGGTGGCTGGCGCCTATCATCAGGCCCATCCCGCCTCCCATCACGATGCCGTTGCCCCAGCACAGGAAAGGCTTGGGGTACGTGTGGATGAGGTAATCGAGCGCATACTCCCGCTCGAAAAAGCGGGCGATGTTGGCGGGGATGCCCTGGCCGTCCCATGCCTGCATTTCGCGATACACGCTTTGCAGATCGCCCCCGGCGCACAATGCCCTGCCCTCGGCCTCCAGCACCACGATTGCCACGGCGGGATCGACCGCCCATGCCTTCAATCGCTCCGACAGTGCATCGACCATCTGGAGGGACAAAGCATTGAGCGTGGCCGGCGCGTCGAGCGTGGCAATGCCAATGCGCCACCCGCCGGTGGCGGCGACTTCCTGGAATCGAACGGTAGCCGGTGCGAAGCTCATGGCCGTGCGCGCGGGAAATCAGGAAACCGTGCCTGCCGCCTGCGCGTGCGCGCCCCGGCGCATGAACAGGGCCGCCACCCCAGCCGCCGCCAGCACGGCGAACAGCAATCCGCTCCACACTTCATAGCGCACGCCCAGCAATTCCACGGCGGCGTCCGCGCAAGTGGCGTAAATCCCGAACACGGAGGGCCAGGCCGCCTCCAGGCCGGAAGCGGTCATGAAGCGATCGGCAAACGTCTGCGCGCAACTGAGCGACTGCGAGGCCACGTTGTGCTGGTACCCCGCGGCAGCCAGGCCGCCCAGCGCCAGCACAGACGCGATTCCGGCACATACCTTCTGCGCCGCCGCAATCCTGCGCAAGGCCAGGCCTACGAGCGACGCCAACGCGGCGGCCAAATAAATCACGCGCTGCAGGACGCACCAGGCGCAAGGCTGCATATCGAAAACGTGTTGCGACACCAAGGCGACGGCGACTGCCGCCAAACCGGCGACGGCGACGAAGGCGAGCAGTCGATCAACGGACAATGTTCTCATGGATGACGCGAAGCTTCCTCAAGGTAGACGTAACTCAGCTTGGCGCAGCAGACCCAACATCAATTCCGAAGCGCCTTCCCATACGATCTGCACGCCCAGGCACAACAGGATGAACGCGGAAAGCCGCAGGAAAACGGCCGTTCCCGAGTCTCCCAGCAGACGCAGTAGCTGCGGTGCATACCTAAAGCACAGCAACACCGACGCGGCCACCAGCGCCAGTCCGAACACAGCGCCGACGATGCCGGTGGCGCTCATGGCGATCGAGGTTGGATCGTGCAGGCTGGCGCCGACCGTAATGGCCGCTGCAATCGAACCGGGGCCGCAGGCGATGGGAAAAGTCAGTGGATAGAAGACGCGGCGATTGGCCATTTCGGCGGTAAAGCCTTCGGCCATGCGCGCGGAACGCTCGGCGTCCCCGTCGCTGGAATTGAGCAGCCTCCAGGCGCTCGCCACGACCAGCAGGCCGCCCCCGACCCGCACGATGGCAAGCGAAATACCGAAGAAATCCAGCACCACGGAGCCGATGAGCATGGCGGCGAGCAGCAGCATGAACACGTTGCGTGCGATCTTGCGCGCCAAGACCTCCCGCACGCCCGGGGTCGCGCCCTCTGTCAGGGACAAAAAGATCGGCGCCGTGGCCGTGGGATTCAAGATGGGGACCAAAGTTGCCAGGGCGAAAAGAAAGCTCTTGCCCAGCGCCAGCCCATAAGCTTCGATCAACATGATCGAAGTGTATGGGAAATGACTTCAGGCCGCAGCGTTTCGCCGCGGCGCATCCTCAAGGCGCCATGGCGGGGCTTGGGCGATCAGCTCCGCATACACGTCGCCAACTAGGATCAGCGCCGGCCCGCCGCCCAATTGGCGGGCCGCCTCGGGCAACCTGGCCACCGTCGTCGGCAAAATGCGTTCGCCAGGCAGGCTGGCGTTCTCGACCAGCACGGCGGGCCGGCTTCCCGGCACCCCGGCCGCTGCCAGGCCGGCGACGATGGCCTCGGCCTGGCGGCTCGCCATGTACAAAACCACCGTATCGACCCCACGCGCGGCGTCGGCCCAGGCATGGCCGGGCTCTCCCTGTCCCACCGATGGCGTCAGGAATACGACGCTGCGGCTCAACCCTCGCCGCGTAAGCGAAATGCCCACGGAGGCGCTCGCCCCGAAGGCGGCGCTGATGCCCGGAACGGCCTCCACCTCGATGCCGGCTTCGGCCAGGGCGGAGATTTCTTCCTGCGCCCTGCCGAACAGCATCGGATCCCCGCCTTTGAGGCGGACGACACAGGCATGGCGTCGTGCGGCATCGACCAGTTGCTTGTTGATGAAGTGCTGGGCCGTGGAGAGCCGGCCGCACCGCTTGCCCACGGCGACCTGCCGGGCCTGAGGGGCCAAGGCCAGCACCTCTTCATCGACCAGGGCGTCGTGGAAGACGACGTCGGCCTGCGCGAGGATGCGGGCCGCCCGCAACGTCAGCAGGTCTGCGGCACCGGGGCCCGCGCCCACCAGGTATACCTTGCCCATCGTCAGCTCCACCGCTCCAGGCGGCCCGCTACGCTGGGGCGGATCGCGGGGGTACCCTTCATGCGACAGCCTCTGGAAGCGGATAGCTTTTCTGGTAGGCTGCCGAGAACGTCGCAAGCGCCTGGAGGGCCGCTTGCGGATCATGCCCCGGCTTGACGGCGAAGCTGTCGAACCCCGAACGCGCCTGGTAATAAACGGTGTCGATCATGACGTCGCCGACCGCCCGCAGCTCGCCCGTCCACCCGTAGCGCGTACGAAGCAGGTAGGCGATGGAATATCCCCGGCCGTCGGTATAGGCCGGGAAATCGATCGCGATCAGCGCCAACCCGCGGGAATCGATGCGGCCGCCGTCGGCCAGCGCAGCCGGATCATCAGCCGGGCCGAGCAGCACCCCAACCGGCCGGGCGCGTTCGCGCAACTGGGCGGAAGCGGCTTGCCAGACCGAAAGCGGCACGAGCCAATCGCCGGCCTCCGGCGGCAGCGGCTGCCCTTCCGTCGGCTCGAAGCGCTGCCAGGTGTCGACCTCCAGCCGGCCATGGCGAATGAGCGTGGGCGTCTTGGAATCAGGCATGGGCCACCTCCGCAACGGCCTTGGCCGCCTTGCGCTCGGCATACACCCGTTCCTTGAACGGTTCGATGCCCACCCGCTCCACGACATCGATGAAGCGCTCTTCTTCGCTGTCGCGCAGCGTGAGGTAGGTTTCCACCAGCTTGGCGACGACATCCGCCACCTCCTCTCGCGCGAACGAGGGGCCGATGACCCGCCCGATCGCCGCGCCGCCTCCCCGCGTCGATTCGATGTCCGGCAAAGGCTTGGCGGAACCGCTCTGGCGGCCGCCGAGCGTCACCTGGTACCACTCCTGCCCTGCCTTGTCCACCCCGAGGATGCCGATGTGCCCGACATGGTGGTGCCCGCAGGAGTTGATGCAACCCGAAATGTTCAGGTCCAGCTCGCCGATCTCATACAGGTAGTCGAGGTCGTCGAAGCGACGTTGAATGGCCTCGGCCACGGGAATGGAGACAGCGTTCGCGAGTGCGCAGAAGTCTCCGCCCGGGCACGCGATGATGTCGGTCAGCAGCCCGACGTTGGGTGTCGCCAGGCCGAGCTCGTCGAGCGCTTTCCACAAGTCGTAGAGCTGGCTGCGCGCGACGTCGGCGAAGACTAGGTTTTGTTCGTGCGTCACGCGCATTTCGCCAAAACTGTAGCGATCGGCGAGGTCTGCGACCGCATCCATCTGGTCCGCGGTAATGTCGCCAGGAGGAACCCCCGTGCGCTTGAGCGATAGGGTCACGGCCGCATAGCCCGGCACCTTGTGCGGGTGCGTATTGCGGCGCAGCCAACGTGCGAACCGCGGGTCGCGGCTCGCGTATTCGGCGGAAACGTCTGGCCCCGGATCCGCTTCGTAAGGCGTGACCGTGAAGCGCTCGGCAATGGCTTGCACCTGCTCGGCCGTCAGCGTCTCCGGACCGTCCTTGATCGCTTTCCATTCGCGCTCGACTTCCTCGGCGAACCCTTGGGGCGTCAAGTCTTTGACCAGAATCTTGATGCGCGCCTTGTATTTGTTGTCGCGCCGTCCGTAGAGGTTATAGACGCGCAAAATGGCCTGGAGGTAGGTCAACAGATGCTGCCAGGGGACGAAGGGATTGACCAAATGCCCCACGAGCGGCGTGCGGCCCAGGCCACCGCCGACCCAGACGCGGAAGCCGACTTCGCCGTCTTGCTCGACGGCCTGCAGTCCGATGTCGTGGACCCCTACTGCGGCCCGATCCGTCACCGCGCCGCTGACCGCGATCTTGAACTTGCGCGGCAGGAAAGCAAACTCAGGATGAAACGTGGACCATTGGCGTATCAATTCGCACCAGACCAGCGGATTGACGATTTCGTCAGGTGCGATGCCCGCGAACTGGTCCGTCGTCGTATTGCGGATGTCGTTGCCGCTCGTCTGGATGGCATGCATCTGCACCTTCGCCAGTTCCGCCAGGATGTCTGGCACGTCCTCCAGGCGCGGCCAGTTGAACTGAATGTTCTGCCGGGTAGTGAAATGGCCATACCCGCGGTCCCATTTGCGCGCGATATAGGCCAAGGTGCGCAGCTGGCGGGACGCCAGCATGCCATAGGGAATGGCGATGCGCAGCATGGGCGCGTGCCGCTGGATATATAAGCCGTTTTGCAGCCGCAGCGTGCGGAATTCGTCCTCGCTCAATTGCCCGTTCAGGAAGCGCCGCGTCTGGTCACGAAACTGCGCGACGCGCTGATCGACCAGCAGTTGGTCGATGGGTTGATACTGATACATGCAGCAAGCCTCTAGAGGTGGCCGGATGGCGGAAGGCGGAGGCCGGCGCTCTGCCGGCGGCGGGCGTAGGTATGCGCTTAGGACACGCCCAGACCGCAGCTTACAAATACCGCGTGATGATTAAAACGACCGGTTCGTAATGTGCATATATCGGAATTTGTCTAAGAAGCGCGCGACAGCGAAACAAGCGCTTATATTCGACGCCCGGCTGTGATGCCTGGCCAGGATTACCGACAGGCCGAAAAAAAAGCGCGCACCTGACGATGCGCGCCTTCGCACCAACGTTCACACCAGACTCTTCGGTCAAACGTCGTTCGGGGCGTATCCCAGATTGACCTGCAAGCCCCCCGGCGCCACTTTGTCGCGGTTGTTGCGCACGTGCTCGATGTGGTCCAGGTACTCAGGCGTCACATCGCCAGTAATGTAGTGACCATCGAAGCACGAGGTTTCGAACTGGGTGAGGTTGGGATTCATGTCGGTTACGGCCTGCCGCATGGCGGAGAGGTCTTGGTAGACCAGCGCATCGGCGCCGATCACGCGCGCGATTTCCTCATCCGTGCGTCCATGTGCGATCAGCTCGCTGCGCGTGGGCATGTCGATGCCGTACACGTTGGGGAAACGCACGGGTGGCGCGGCAGAAGCAAAGAACACCTTGTTGGCGCCGGCCGCCCGGGCCATCTCGACGATCTCGCCGCTGGTCGTGCCGCGGACGATGGAGTCGTCGACGATGAGGACGTTCTTGCCTTTGAATTCCTCGCTCATGGCGTTGAGCTTTTGGCGGACCGATTTCTTGCGCACCGCCTGGCCGGGCATGATGAAGGTCCGGCCGACGTAGCGGTTCTTGATGAAGCCTTCGCGGTAATCGAGGTTCAGTCGCGCGGCCAGCTGCATCGCGGCGGGACGGGCCGAGTCCGGGATGGGCATGACCACGTCCACCTCGCCCAGGCGCAGGTTGCGGGCGACTTTGTCCGCAAGGTACTCGCCCATGCGAAGCCGGGCACCGTACACCGAGACGCCATCCATCAGCGAGTCCGGACGGGCGAAGTAGACATACTCGAAAATGCACGGGCTCAGCTGCGGGTTGTCGGCGCACTGGCGCGACGACATCCGGCCGTCGCGGTCGATGAAGATGGCCTCTCCCGGCGCCACGTCGCGCTCGAGCTTGAAGCCCATGCCCTCCAGGGCGACCGACTCGGAAGCGATCATCCACTCGACGCCGGAGTCGGTCTCGAGCTTGCCGAGGCACAACGGCCGGATGCCGAACGGATCGCGGAACGCCAGCATGCCGTATCCGGCAATCTCGGCCACCACCGCGTAGGCCCCCCGCACGCGGCGATGAACGGCCGCGACCGCCTTGAAAATGGCGTCTTCGTCCAGCGACACCCCGGTGGACGAACGATGCAGCTCGTGCGCCAGCACGTTGAGCAGCACCTCGGAATCGGAGTTCGTGTTCATGTGCCGGCGATCGACGCGGAACAGTTCCTCGCGCAGCGACTCCCAGTTCGTCAGATTGCCGTTGTGGGCAAACGTAATGCCGAATGGCGCATTGACGTAGAAGGGCTGGGCCTCTTCCGCGCTGGAGCTTGAGCCGGCGGTCGGATAGCGGACTTGGCCGATGCCCGAATTGCCGGGCAGCGCACGCATGTTGCGCGTGCGGAAGACGTCCCGCACCAGGCCATGCGCCTTGAACATATTGAACGTATTGCCCTGCGACGTGGCTATGCCCGCCGCATCTTGACCGCGATGCTGCAACAGCAGCAGGCTGTCGTAGAGCAACTGATTAACCGGTGCGCCCGAGACGACACCGACGATTCCACACATGAGAGCCTCTTTTCAGCAGCACAAACTTAATAGCGGATCCAGTCCGCAAACTGTTCCGGCAGGTACGGCTTGACCGCACGCGCACCCTCTTCGGCGTACGGCGACAAGACCGCCTCGGTCCACCACGACTCCTTGGGCAAAGGCGTAAACCCCGCTGCAACCACCAGAACCAGCACGATGACCACGCCGCGCACCAGGCCGAACAACGCACCCATGCCGCGGTCGGCGAGGGACAGCCCCGTCGCCTTGATCAGCATTCCCAACGCAAGATTGACGACACCTACCGCGAGGAGCACCGCGATGAACACGCCTGCATAGGCAACCACTGCCCGCAGGCCCGAATTCTCGACCAAGCCCGCCAGCCAGTCGTACGCGGCGGGACCGTAGCGCACGGCGCCAACGAACGCCGCGACGTATGCGATCAGGGACAGCACCTCTTTGACGAATCCGCGAAAGAGGCCGATTACCACCGACGCCCCAAGTATCAGCAAGACGCCGTAGTCGAAATGGGTCACAGCGGCACGATGGAACTACTAAAGCCTGCCGACGTGACGCGCGCCCGCGCTGCATCGGCAGCCTCGCGCGTGGCGAACGGACCGACCCGGACGCGGAACACGTCACCCTTGCTGGTCCGGACGCGCTCGGTAAAGCTCTTGATGCCCGCGGCGCTCAACCGGTCGCGCATGTCGTTGGCGCGCTCCTCGGTGGAAAACGCCGCGATCTGCACGGCAAAGCCGCCCTTGCTTTCAGACTTGGGTGCCGCCTCGGCCAGGGCCCCACCCTCCAGCAAGGCGCGGGCACGCGCCGCCTCGGCCCGGGCGGCATCGCTCTGCGACGGACGCGTGGGCGCACTCGCCGCCGGCTTGGGCGGCTCAGGTTGGACAGGCGCCGGCTTTGGAGGTTCAGGTTGCGGCGCCGGCTTGGCGGGCTCGGGCTTAGCGGGTACGGGGGCGGCGGGCACAGGCGCGGCCGGCTTTTCCTCGGCGGGCGGCTCCGGCTCGGGCGCCTTGGCCACTTCCGGGGCGGCATGCCGGTCGGGAATCTGGATGGGGATATCGTCGGGCAACAGGGGCGGCTCGGAATCGAGCACCATGGGCAGCACGACTACCGCTGCCAAGACCAGCGCGATGGCGCCGACCAGCCGGCGCCGCGCACGCCGGCGCGCTTCCTGTGCGGGATCCTGCGATTCGCCGCCGGCTGCATAACCGGCGCGGCTGGACTTGGCCGTCGTGGAGGCCGCCTTTTTCTTGCGCTCGAGCAATCCCATTGATACGTCCGGCTAAAACACGCGGCGGTGCCTCGGGTAGCGCCTGCAAGGCCGGGCTCAGCCCGCGTGGGCAGCCTTGGCCGTGCGCATGGATGCCAGCACACCCGCCACGGTAAGGAAAGATCCGAAGACCAAGATTCTATCACCCTCTCCCGCCCTCTCTTGCGCTGCGGCAAAAGCCGCGGCCGGATCGGCATGGACTTGGATGGACGACTCCTTGTCTTCCTTGACCCCGAGCGCGCGCAAACGCGCTGCGAGCTCTTCCCCGCCCAAGCCGCGCGGCCCCGGCAAGCCGGCGCACAGCCAATGGTCGACGCGTCCGCCGAGCTTGGCGATGACGCCATCGACGTCTTTGTCGCCCAGCATCCCGAACACCGCGTAGGTGTAGGGAAAAAAGCCCATGTTGTCGAGATTCTGGGCGAGTACCGCCGCGGCATGAGGATTGTGGGCCACGTCCAGGATCACCGTCGGCCGGCCAGGCAGGATCTGGAAACGCCCTGGCAGCTGCACCTGCAGCAGTCCGAGCCGCACGGCCTGCTGGGGCACCGGCAAGCGGTCGCGCAGCGCCTCGAGCGCAGCGAGCGCCGCCGAGGCGTTGAGAAGCTGGTTTGCGCCACGCAGGGCCGGATAGGCCAACGCATTGCGCCGCTGGGCGCGACCGCCATAACTCCACTGCTGCTTGTCGCCCGCATAGTTGTAATCGCGCCCGAAGCGCCAGAGATCGGCGCCTATGCTCTCGGCATAATCGATCAGCGATTGCGGTGGCACCGGGTCGGCGCAGATGGCCGGCTTGCCGGGCCGGTAGATATGGGCCTTTTCCCAGCCGATCTTCTCCCGGTCATCGCCCAGCCACTCGACGTGATCCAAGTCCACGCTCGTCACGATGGCGCAATCGGCATCCACGACGTTCACGGCATCGAGGCGCCCTCCCAGGCCGACTTCGAGGATGACCGCGTCGAGGCCGGCACCGGCGAACAACCGAAGGATGGCAAGGGTCGTGAGCTCGAAATAGGTCAGCGAGACCTCCCCGCGCGCCTCGTCCACCGCAGCGAACTGCTCGGCCAACGCCGCGTCGCTCGCGGGCTCGCCATTGATGCGCGCGCGCTCGTTGAAATCGAGCAGGTGCGGGGAGGTATACAGCCCGACGCGATAGCCCGCCGCCAGCAGCATGGCCTCGAGCATGGCGCAGGTCGATCCCTTGCCATTGGTGCCGCCGACGACGATGGTGACCGCGTCGAGCTTCAGGCCGAGGCGATCGGCCACGGCCCGCACCCGTTCCAGCCCCATGTCGATGGGGCGGGCATGGATGGATTCGAGATAAGCCAGCCATTGCGCGAGCGGGCTTTGCGCGTTGGGACGGGAGACGGGGGAAGGAGACGACATGAGGAGGGAAGGACCGGAAAAGCAAAAGCGTAACTATAGAACGCTCTTGCCCGGCCACGCGGTGAGAATGTCGTAGCCGTCGTCGGTCACGGCGACCATGTGCTCCCACTGGGCCGAGAGCGAGCCGTCCACGGTCACCACGGTCCAGTCGTCGTCCAAGACCCTGACTTCATGGCGGCCGGCGTTGAGCATGGGCTCGATGGTAAACACCATTCCTTTCTTGAGGCGCAGTCCGGTTCCGGGCTTGCCGTAATGCAGGACCTGCGGCGCCTCGTGGTACTTGCGGCCGATGCCGTGGCCGCAGAAATCGCGCACCACCGAGAAACCGGCATCTTCCGCATAGGCCTGTATCGCGGCCCCCACGTCGCCCAGCGTGGCGCCGGGCCTGACCGCGGCGATGCCGCGCATCATGCTCTCCAACGTCACGTTGACGAGGCGCTCGGCCTCGGGGGAAGGCTTGCCGACGAAATACATCCTGCTGGTGTCGCCGTGCCAGCCGTCCTTGATGACCGTCACGTCGATGTTGACGATGTCGCCCTCGCGCAGCACATCCTGGGGCTTGGGGATGCCATGGCAGACGACATTGTTGATGGAGGTGCACAGCGTCTTGGGAAACCCGTGGTAGCCGACGTTGGCCGGGATCGCTTTTTGCACCTTGGTGATGTATTCGTAGCAGCGGCGGTCCAGTTCTTCAGTAGAGACGCCGGGCTGCACGTACTCACCTATCATCTCGAGGACCTCGGCCGCCATGGCGCCCGCAACGCGCATTGCTTCGATTTCTTGCGGGGACTTGATCGTAATGGCCATGCGGAAGACTCCATGTTTGTTCGATTTTAGCGCCGCCCACCGGCGGTTTCCCCGCCCTGCACGCCTCCCGCCCCACGCACGGCCGTCGCCGCCCATCGATCGAGCGAGGCCATGACACGATGCGGACGGACCAACACGTCGAGCGAACCACCGTACCGAGCCTGCATGTCGGCAAGCGTCGCCGGGGTCGCCGAGTGCGCCTGCGCATGCGCGGCCGACCAACGGCGCTCCACGTCCAAGGCAAGCGCATAGGGCAAGTAGCGCTCGTACCGGGCAAGCACGGCGTCCGGGGCCAGGGTGTCGGAGGCTGGCTCAGGATGCGCCAAGAACTGCCGGAAACCATCCACTTGTGCGCGCAGCGCGCGACCTTGGTCGGTATAGCCTTGCAGCCCCGCTGCACCCATGCACACCACGGCAAGGAGCACGAGCGGCGTGAGGCCCACGAACAGCAGGGGCCATGACTCCGCGTGCCTGTGGATCAGCACCACGCCAGCGACCAAGCACGCTACCGCCAATGCGCCCAGGACCAACCTGCTTGGAAAGCTCGTGGCGCCAGAGCGCCATTGCGCCTGCACGGCGAACAACGCGGGCACCGCCGGCAACGGCACGAGCATGCTCCACGCCTCCCATGCAAGCAGGCTACCCTCGCGCACGAGCGCCAACCCCACGAGGCTGGCAGCCAGGAGCAACCAGAGATAGAACGCCTTGCGTGCCCAGCCGTCGGCCTTGTAGAAAAGGACGCGTCCGTAAGTTTCCTCCAGGCGCTTGCGCTGCGCGTCTTGTGCCTCGTCATAGCAATGACGGTAGAGACCGTCCAGCCGCAGCAGGCTGCGCCCGCCCGAAAAGAATCGACTGAGCATGCCGTGGAGCAGCCCGTCCTGCCGGGCATCGCCGCCGGCCTGGTTGGAGAGGCGCTCTAGGTAGCGGCCATCCTCCTGGACGCGCAGCCTGACCGAGCGGCGCGCCAGCAATTCCATCATCCCCGACAAGAAAGCCCAGCGGTCATACTCCTTGCGGTACACATAGCGCAGCGCCGGCGCGGAAAGGCCTTCCGGAGGTTCGGAAACCGGCGCCTGGTTGCGCCGCACCCAGGCTCCGACCCGCAGCCACGTTGCCCCGTAGTAGAGCAAGATCAGCACCGCGCCCAGCGCGGCCGCCCAGATCTCGGCCCGGTCCTGGACGCCGTGCCACCAGGCGCGGACCGGGCCAGGCCGCTGGACGAACCCGGCCGGCCAAGCCAATTCGACGGCCATGTTCTCGCCGGGAGCCAGTCCGCGGGTAGACACGAACACTGCGCGGCCCGGCTCCCGCTCCACGAGCTCGCCCGGGCTGCCCCCGCCCTCTCCCGCCACCTTCGCGTCTTCGATGGGAGCCTCTTCCGGCAGGACGACGCGCACGCGCACCTTGTCGATGGGCAGGTTCCAGGCCCCGCCCGTGGCATCCCAGGCGAGGCGGTCCTGCCCGCCCGCTGCCTGCAGCTGGCGCGTCACCCGATAGGTCAGCGTATATTGGTATTCCCCGGGCCGGAACACCACATCCTGGCGCCCCGTCGCGATGCGCACGCCGTCTTTGAGGCGAGAGACGGCAAACGACTCGGGGCGCCCGTCCCGCCTCACCGACACGACATCTAGCCTCGCGTTGATCCAACTGCCATCTGCCCGCCGGTAGAGCTGCGCGAAATCCCGCTGCAAGCCGTACCGTATCTGCTTGCCGATGGAGCGCACGCGCAGATTCTCGGTAACCAGCAAATCGCCGTCCTGCTCGACCTTGATGTCGCTGAAGAACTCGAGAATGCGCTCGTCGGCCCACGCCTGCCCCACGGCCAAGAACAGCCAGCAAAGCGCCGAGAGCCAAATCCTCATGCGCGGCCTCCCATGCGGCTGAACGCGTCGCTGCCCAGCTTCCCGCCGGCGCCCACCGCGTGCAACAGCCCGGCATGGATGAAAAAGCAAAACAAAAAATGCCCCCACGAAATTGGCCTGCTTCCAGACATGACACCAACCCTGCTGTTTTGGCAGGACTGTACCACCGGCCACGGCCGCCCAAAGCGCAAGAGCTCACTTGTTTGCAGATCCGTCCCCAAGGTTTCCGCCGCGTCGCCGTCGGCCCAGACAGGGCACGGCGCGCACACCCCATTGACAGCTACGGAATCCATCAATAGAATTTTTTGAACTACTTGTTCATTTTTGTACATACATCCTTCAGGAGCATTCCCATGGCATCGCCCCTCATCGGTATCAGTGGCGCAGGCATAGGCGGATTGGCGGCGGCGATCGCTTTGCGCAAGCTCGGCCTGGAATCCGTGGTTTTCGAGCAGGCGCCGCGCTTTGCGCGCGTGGGCGCAGACATCAACCTCACGCCCAACGCCGTGCTTGCCCTGGACGGCCTCGGCGTGGGGGATGAATTGCGCAAGACCGCTGCACGCCCCACCCATCGCATCAGCCGCACCTGGGATACGGGTGAGGAAACCTCGCGCCTGGAAATGTCGGAAGCCGCAGAGAAACGCTACGGCGCGCCCCAGCTCACCATGCACCGCGCGGACCTCTTGTCCGCGCTCGAACAAGCGGTGCCGGCCGACACCATCTACCTGGGCAAACGCACCACGCGCATAGAAGAAGGCGCAGACGGCATTACCGTCCACTTCGAAGATGGGACCTCCCAGCGGGTCGATGTGCTGGTCGGAGCCGACGGCATCCATTCCACCGTTCGCAAATACCTGCTGGGGGACGAGTATCCGGAGTTCACCGGCGTCGTCGCCTACCGGGCTGTCGTTCCCGCATCGAAATTGGAAGGGCTGCCCAACCTCGGCGCGTTCACCAAATGGTGGGGGCCCAACCTCGATACGCAGATCGTCACTTTCCCGCTCAACCGTGGGCGCGACATTTTCATCTTCGCCACCATCCCGCAAGACAGCTGGCGCCACGAATCTTGGACCATGCCCGGCAGCGTCGACGAGCTGCGTGCCTCTTACGCGAACTTCCATCCCGAAGCACGCGCGCTGCTCGATGCCTGCGACGAGGTGCTGAAGTCTGCCTTGTACGTCCGCGACCCGCTGCCCTCCTGGTCCCGCGGCAACATTACGCTCCTGGGCGACGCCTGCCACCCGATGATGCCCTTCATGGCGCAAGGCGCCGGCATGGCGATTGAAGACGCGGTCGTCCTCGCTCGCCAGCTCGCGCATACGCCGGACGATCCAGCCGCAGCCCTGAAGCGGTACGAAGCGGCCCGCCTCGACCGCACGGCGAAGATCCAGATCGGTTCGCGCAGCAACAACTGGCTCAAGGAAGGCGGAAATGCCGATTGGGTCTACGAATACAATGCCTGGGGTGTCCCCCTGGCCTGATCCCCATGCCCCGTACCGCCGAAGCGCTCGACGACGAAACTCCCGCCAAGACCCAATTGGTTTCTCCCGTGCAGCGGGCGTTCCGCCTGCTGCGCTATGTCGTCGAAGGCGGCAGCACGTCGAATTTGAGCGAGGTCGGACGCTCCATCGACGTCAACCGGGTGACCGTCATGCGGCTGATCGCCACGCTCGAGCATGAAGGCGTGCTCGAGCCCCTTCCCCAGGGAGGCCACCGCATCGGCCTGGCCTTCCTCAAGCTGGCCACGGCCGCGACGGCGGCCAACGACATGCTCGATCTCGGCCGACGCGTGCTGTCGACCGTTCGCTCGCGGTTGAACGCCTCGGCTTACTTGGCGACGCTCGACGGCGGCCATGTCGTCTACATGTTGCGTGACATGCCCGAAGCAGGCCTGGTGAGCAACATCAAGGTGGGCAGCCGGGTGGCCGCGCACCTGACGACCCCGGGCCGTGTCTTGCTGGCTTGGCAACCGAAGGCCGCGCTCGAGGTCCTCCTGTCCGGTGAACCGCTTGCCGCCGCCGATGCCCGCAAGCTGAAAGCCCAAATCACGGCTGACCGGGAGCGCATCTGCGCCTGGAGCTTTTCCGGCTTCGAGCAGGGCATCAACTCCTGTGCCGCACCGGTGTTCGGTCCGCTCGGCGATGTCACCGCCGCCATCAGCGTCGCCGGCCCGGAAAATGCGCTCGGCGCAGGCGAGGACTCCCGCGCGCTTGCGGAACGGGTCGTCATCGAAGCTGCGCGCGACCTGTCTTCATTGCTGGGCTGCCGGACTTACCCGCCGGCGGGTTGAGCGCCGGGTTGCCTGCCCGGACGGCGTACCGGCCTCGGGCAACACGCTCAAGAGATTGGCCCCCGTACGCGACAAGTGCTGGCGCAGGATCTCGCATGCACGCTCGGCGTCGCGGTCGAGCGCCGCATTAAAAATCGCCTCGTGTTCGGCTGGCACATTGCGGTCTGGCGAGTTCGTCGCCAAGAACAAACGCCGGTAGCGATCCCCGAGGTCATGCAAGGTATTGCAAAAGCGCAGCAACAACGGCATCCCGCAAGCCGAGAATAGCGTGATGTGAAAGGCCCGGTGAGCCCGCTCCCAAGCAGGCAACTTGTCGCCGCTGCGGTCGACGGCCTCCAGTCGGCTCAAGCGGTGATACGTCGCCACCAGGGCATCTTCCCACTTTTCGTCGCCCCGCTTGATCGACTCGGCGAGCGCCATCACTTCGAGGTTCAACCGCAAAGCCGTGACCTGGCGGAAGTCGTCCGCCGACACTGGCGCGACCCGATAACCCTTCTTGTCGGTCGTCACGACAAGGCCGTCAGAGACCAATCGGGTCAATGCTTCCCGCAGCGGACTCAGGCTGACGTCGTAGTGTTCCCGCAATTCGTCCAGGCGCAGCTTGCTGCCCGGCAACAACTCCCCTCCCAGAATCGCATTGCGCAGCGCTTCAACCAAAGTCGTTGACAAGGTCGGACCGCTGGCGGGTGTCGTATCAAGGAGTGTGGTCATGCTGAACTCAAACAGAAAAGGAGCGAAGTGCAGTTCACATTCTAGCCGGTTCCACGCCGTCTCCCCCAAATAATCGATTTATCCTAAAAACGTGAGTTTTCAAAAATAATCGATTACTATTGCATGATCGATAAGGAGATGAGATGGCCCGACCCGATCCTCAATTTGTCCAAGATACGTTCGGCCCCTACGCCGACCCGCAGGCCAGCAAGGAACAGCGCGCGCAAAGCTACCGGGAAATGGCAGGGTTCCTTCCCCCCCGTGTCGAGGCACGCCTAGACGTCACCGGTGCGCTGGACCCCGTCATGGTCGACCTCCAAGAAAAAGTCCGCGCACATGCCCTGGAGTCCTCGGTCTTCGACGAAAAGCAAGTCCAATTGCTGATCTTCGGCATGCTGGTCGTCGAATTGAGCGACGCAGCCATCATCCATGGCGTCGCCGCCCGCCGGGCCGGCGCGACTTGGCAGGAGCTGCAATCGGTGGTGAACCTGGCCTACGTTTTCCGGGGGGTGTCAGCCGCCAATCGCGGCGCGGAAATGCTCATACGCATCGCAGAGCGCGAACGGGAACTGTCCGCTCAAGACTGACTGGGAGGAGACCGCCATGCAACCTTGCCAAGGCCCTGACCGGGCGACCCGCAAGCCATCCTTTGCCGTCCCGCGGGGCGCATGCGATTGCCATGCGCACATTTTCGGCCCGCGGGAGCGCTTTCCTTTTTCGCCGGAGCGCAGCTACACCCCCGAGGACTGCACCGTCGATCAATACCGGGATTTGCTTGCCACCTTGGGCTTCGACCGAGGTGTCCTGGTCCAAGGCGGCGCGCATGGCACGGATAACTCCGCCATGCTGGACGCCCTCGAGAAACTGGGTCCGCGCATCAAGGGCATTGCCGTGCTGCCGCCCGGTACTCCCTTGCGTGAACGCGAAGCCCTGCACCAGAAAGGCGTGCGCGGTTTCCGCATGTCCACGGTCGTGTCGGGCGGCGTGGGCTTCGACCAGCTCGAAGCACTGGCTGCCGAGGCCGAAGAAATGGGATGGCACCTGCTCCTCCATTTCCATCGCTCCGAAGAGCTGGTTGCTGTGGCCGACCGTTTGCGGCGCCTCAGATGCCACTACGTACTGGATCACCTTGCGCGCATCCGCGCCGACGAAGGCATCGAATCGGCCGCATTCGCCACGGTCATCTCGCTGCTCGAGACAGACCGCTGCTGGATCAAACTGGCGAGCCTGTATCGCCTGTCGAGCAAACCCTACCCCCACGAGGACATGCTCCCCATGATCCACCGCGTCGTGCAAGCGCGGCCGGATCGCATGATCTGGGGAAGCAACTGGCCGCACCCCATACACACCGGCCCCATGCCCAACGACGGAGACCTCGTGGACCTCATCCCCCTGTGGGTACCCGACTCAGAGCAGCGCCGGCAAATGCTGGTGGACAACCCGGTGACGCTTTATGGGTTCACCCCGGCCGATCTGCCCGAGTGACCCGACGCCTGCCCTCACATCATCGATCACGACATACCCTGGAGACTACACATGAATTTCCATCCACGCGCGCTTACCGCTCTTGCCCTAGTCGCCGCCTCGGCCTGCGCGCATGCGGCCTATCCTGAAAAGCCCATCACCTTCGTCGTGCCTTTCCCGCCCGGGGGCACTACCGACATCATTGCGCGGACGCTGGCGGCCCGCGTCGGCGCGGAGCTGAAACAAACGGTGATCGTCGAAAACCGTCCGGGAGCAGGTGGCAACGTAGGCGCGCAAAGCGTGGCGCGTGCCCAGCCCGATGGCTACACGCTGCTGCTGTCCACTGCCGGCCCCCTTAGCATCAACCAACATCTTTACAAGAATCCTGGGTACGACCCGGTGACGAGCTTCGCGCCCGTCGCGCTCCTGGCGGCCGTGCCCATCATGCTCGTGGCGAACCCGTCGGCCCCGTTCAAGACCGTCGCCGAACTCATCGACTACGCGCGAAAGAACCCGAATAAGCTTTCCTACGGATCACAAGGCAACGGCACGACCAGCCACCTCACGATGGAGCTGCTCAAGACCCAGGCAGGCATCAACATCCAGCACATCCCGTATCGGGGTAGCGCGCCTGCGGCGACCGACTTGATGGCAGGCGTGGTGCAAGTCATGTTCGACAACTCGCCGAGTACCCTGCCCTACGTCAAGGCTGGCAAAATGCACGGCTTGGGCGTCGCGTCGCCAAAGCGGGTGAAAGGCATGGAGGATCTGCCCTCCGTCTCCGAAACCTTGCCCGGATTCGCTTCGGAAGCGTGGTTCGGCCTGGTCGCGCCGGCCGGAACGCCCGAGGCAACGGTCGATTTGCTGAACAAGACGATCAACAAGGTTCTCGCCAGCGCGGAATACAAAGAGGAACTCGCGAAATCGGGCACCCAGCCCCTGGGTGGCACGCCAGCCGACTTTGCACGCTACCGGGACGCCGAAACGGCCAAATGGGGAAAAATCGTCCAGGCGGCGGGCATCAAACTCGACTGATCCGCACCGCATCGACGATATCCCGGCCCGGCTACTCCCTTCCGTGGAACCGGGCGCGAACCTGCGCGGCCGTCGCCAGGGGCCGCCCCAGCGCGGCCGCCACCTCGGCAACTTGCCGCACGAGCGCCGCGTTATCAGGCGCCGTGGAGCCGTCGCGCAGATAGAGATTGTTCTCGAACCCAACCCGAACATGGCCGCCCAGCGCCGCGGCGGCCGCTGCACACGCGTGCTCGTGGCGGCCGAACGCACACATGGCCCACGGATACGCGTGGTCGTAGGCTTCGAGGAAAGGCAGGAGATCCGTCGGCGACGAAACCTGTCCGGCGCTGTAGCGCCCCAGGACGAACAATATGAACCAGGGGGCATCCGGTACCACGCCACGGCGCCGGTAATTCATCCAGCGCTCCACGTCGCCTACGTCGTACAAGATCACCTGGGTCATCACGCGTTCCCGAGCCAGCCACGAAAACAGCGACTCGACGCGCGCATCGGCCTGCGGCCCCAGGGCAATCTCGCGCAGCCCGACCGATACGGCCTCGGGCTTGACCGCCATGACGGCGGCTACCTGTTCGTCGGGGGCGTACACCCCGGCCGCCTCGGTCGTGATCTGGATCACGAGTTCGTTGCCGACCGCCTGCCTGACCGCTCGCGTGGCCGCCAAGTATGTGTCCGGCTCCAGGCTGTGCGACTGATCGGCCTTGCGCACGTGCATGTGCAGCATGGCGGCGCCCGCATCCAGGCATTGCTTCGCCGTCTCGGCCAGCTGGCCGGGCGTGACGGGCACGGCAGGATGATCAGACGTTTTCTTATAGGCACCATTGGGCGCCACGGTCAAAATCAGTGGGGCATCGAGCTCTGCAGGTGCTGCTCCTTGCATGGTATTCCCCTTAGGCTCCAACCGGTTCGCGCATGGTGACGAACTCCTCGGCTGCCGTCGGATGCAGCCCTATGGTCTGGTCGAATTGTCGCTTGGTCGCACCGCATTTCAATGCGATGGCCAAGCCCTGGATGATCTCGGGCCCATCGGGCCCGACCATGTGGCATCCCAGCACGCGGTCGCTGGCGTCGTCCACCACTAGCTTCATCATGGTCTGTTCATCCCGGCCGCTCACGGTGTTCTTCATCGGCCGGAAACGCGAGCGATAAACGCGCACCTTGCCATAGCGCTCCCGGGCCTGCTCCTCCGTCAGGCCGACCGTCGCAACGGGCGGCTGGCTGAATACCGCGGCCGGTACGTTTTCCGCATCCGCCCGCATGGGGTTGGCGTTATACAGCGTCTCGGCCAAGGCCCTCGCCTCTGCGATGGCCCAAGGCGTCAGGTTCAGGCGATCGGTCACGTCGCCGACTGCATAAATGCCCGGCACGTTGGTCTGGGATGAAGCGTCGACCTTGATGGCCCCGTTCTCCCCTAGCTCTACGCCGCAGGCTTCGAGCCCGAGCCCGCGGGTATTGGGCGCACGCCCGGTCGCCATCAACACCTGGTCGACCTCCAACACTTCGCCGCCGTCCAGCTCCACAGCAATGCGGTGGCCTCGACGCTCGAGCCTGGCCACGCGCGTGCGCGGGCGGATGACGATGCCGCGCCGCTGCAGGGCACTTGCCACGGCCTCCCGGACGTCGTGGTCGAATCCTCCCAGCACCTGGTCGCGCCGTATGGTCAAAGTCACGTTGGCCCCGGCGCCGCGGAAGATGCCGGCAAACTCGAGGGCGATGTAACCGCCTCCAACGATGAGGACGTCATCGGGCCGTTGGGCGAGCGACAATGCCTCATTGGACGTAATCGCCAGCTCGATGCCCGGGATCTCGGGCAACACCGCATGGCCGCCGGTGGCGATCAGGATGCGCTCGGCCGTATAGCGCCGCCCGCCAATCTCCACGGTATGCGGATCCACCAGCGTGGCCCGGCCTTCGAGCAGGGTGACCCCGGCCTGATCCAACATGCGCCGGTACACGCCCTCGAGCCTGTCGATCTCGCGGTCCTTGGCCGCCACCAAGGCGCCCCAATCCAGGCTCGCGCCCTCGATGCTCCAGCCATAGCCCGCGGCATCCTCGAACGCCTCGGCGAACTGCGTGCCGTACATCAGCAGTTTTTTTGGCACGCAGCCGCGAATGACGCACGTGCCGCCCACGCGGTCGGCTTCGCAGATTGCCACGCGCGCGCCGTACGAGGCCGCGCGGCGCGAACCAGCCACGCCGCCCGATCCGGCTCCAATGGTGATAAGGTCATAGTCGAAGGCTGGCATGAGGCACGTCCCCGGCAACTGAGTCATCGATACATGGGCATGGATGATAACGCCGCGAGGCGATCGCTGCCGGCATTCTCGCTCGCGCTTGGGTTAGACTCGACCGACTTTCCGCCCTTGGATGTGCCACACCGTGACAGCCGCCCCCGACAACTTGCAATGGAACGCCCCTGGGCCGAGACAGGCGGCATGGCTGTCTGCCAGTGGCCATCCGGTGCCGCGGCGCGTGGTCGAAGCCGATGACGGCATGCCGGCCGACACGGCTTATCGATTGGCATGCGAAGGCACGGCGCTGCTGTGGCGGGGCGACTTCCAGAATGCCCGGCAATTACTGCAGGCCATGGCCCGGCGATGGGATCGCAAGCCATTCAAGCCGGGCGAGACGATCACGCAAACTTTCCACCTGTACCGCCAGGCGCAACTGCAGCGGGCGCGGGTGCTCGGCATGCTGCTCGTGCCCATCGAGGCCGGCTTCGCCATTCCGCTGCGGCGCGCGCCCGACGTGCGCCAGGCTTGCCGCGAAGCCTATGGCGAACTTCATTCCGAAGCCGTCGTTTCGCTGCGTGAGCTCCAAGGCGTGATCGGCGCCCACGAATGGCGCAAGAAAGGCGTGCCCGTCCCCGCCTTGAATGCCCGCATCCACCCGCACTATGGCGTTTTTTCCCCGGTCCGGGGCGAATACGTGGAGCTCGTGGCGCAGGCGCCCTTGCCCCGCGCGGACTGCGCGTTCGACATCGGCACGGGCACCGGCGTGCTCGCCGCCGTGCTCGCCCGCCGCGGCGTGCGCCGCATCATCGCCACGGACACCGATGAGCGCGCCTTGGCCTGCGCCCGCGAGAACATCGACCGCCTCGGGTTGGCCAGCCGCGTGCGCATCGAGCAGGCTGATCTATTCCCCCACGGACGGGCGGGACTCATCGTGTGCAATCCGCCCTGGGTGCCTGGCCCGGCGCATGGCAACCTCGACCGCGCCGTGTACGACCCGGACAGCCGCATGCTACGGGGTTTCCTGGCGGGTCTCGCGGATCACCTGGAACCGGACGGGGAAGGCTGGCTGATTCTTTCCGATCTCGCCGAGCACCTTGGGCTCCGTTCGCGCGCCAGCCTGCTCGACCTGGTCGACCGTGCGGGCCTGCGCGTGATCGACCGCCTGGAAACCCGGCCGCGCCACCCCAAGGCCCAAGCCGCGGCGGACCCGCTTCATGCCGCACGGCTTGCGGAAACGACTGCGCTTTGGCGACTCGCCAAGCATTGATTACCGGAGAAATTCGTTACCCCCTCACTTTGCACCAAGGACTTGCATGATCAAGCACATTGCCATGTGGCGGCTGAAACTGGATGAAGGCGAAACCCGCGAAGCCGCCTTCGAAGTCATCCGCTCGACCATCGCCGCGCAGCGCGGCCGCATCCCCGGCCTGCTCGAATCCGAAGCGGGGCTGAACTTCAGCACCTCGAGCAAGGCCATGGATGTCGTCGTATATACCGTTTTCACCGATCGCGAAGCATTGCGCGCCTATCACACCCATCCCGTGCACCTGGAAACCCGCGCCAAGGTCGATCGTTACCTCAGCTCGGGATGCATGGTCGACTACGAAATCGACTGACACCCCGGGGGGCGCCCGCCCCTGCCACGCTGCCTCGCCCCGCCGCCCCCCCTGGCCATTTGGCCTAGGCCGTCGACACATGGCTTTAGGCGTATTTATCAATGCGCCGCGCCCACCTACCATTTCCCCCGAGCGACGCGCTAACCAGGCGTCGCTCCGCGCTCTGCCGTATCGAGAGCGGCTTTGTGCAGGCCGCCCTCGATGCGGCCTTTGTCAATGCGGTCCCAAAGGACGCGAGAGGGAGAACAAGCAATGAAAGTGTTTTCGAAGCGCTGGCTGATGACCCTGCTAATGGCCGGGTTCCTGGCCGGCTGTGGCGGTGATGGGGGAGGCACGACCGGCAGCGCCGGCGGAGGCTCCGGCGGAGGAACGGGCGGTACCCCTGGTGGTGGCGGTGGCCCTGTCACGGAGCAACCTGGTCCAGATCCCTATGCCGACAGCACGGCCACGCCGCCGGCGCCCATCGTCGACCCGACCATTACTGCCGCGGCGACGATTGCGCCGCGCGACGACGACAGCGGGCTCTTCGACATCAATATCGCGGGTTTCGCCTCCCCCTCGTCCAAGATTCTGTCCGCCCGCCAGCTGTCCATGCGGTCCGGCCCGAACAAGTCTGCCGCCGCCCGCGCCAACCTCACGCGTGCCGGCGTGCCCGACCTCGAAGCCGACGACTTCGTGATCGTCGAGGACGGCGTAGTCAAGGGACATACCATGGTCCGCATCGGGGAATCCGAGGCGCGGGCCAAGGCCGACGTGGTGTTCGTCTTTGACACGACGGGCAGCATGTCCTCCGCCTTGGCCAGCGTGCAGGCGTCCATCCTCGAGTTCGCGGACTTCCTGGAGAAAAGCGGGCTCGACGTGCGCCTGGGGGCCGTCACATTCGGGGACGCCTTCGATACCCGCACGCCCTCCTCGACCGGACTCGGCACTGGCAGCACGGCGCCACCCTCCTTCGACAATATCGACCGGCAGGTATTCGCGCCGACGGACGATTTCGCGAAATTCAGGCAATTCATTTCGGAAGAACAGGCGCTCGGTGGTGGCGACAATGCCGAAAATGCCATGGGCGCGCTCCAATACGCCTTCGACGAATTGCCCTGGCGCGAGGGCGCCCAGCGCGTGATCATCGTGATCACCGACGTGTACGCCCACAACGACGTCACCTACGGGGGCGCGAACATCAGCGGACGCTGGATCCCGCCTGCTGCCGCAGACCTCATCGCCAAGC